>Ga0081538_10006041_pt1 | contig 10760 bp, 8 predicted proteins | sample TabmetS5T2R1_FD_71022 | JGI IMG/M metagenome (GOLD analysis project Ga0081538, IMG submission 71022) | Tabebuia heterophylla rhizosphere microbial communities from the University of Puerto Rico - S5T2R1 | ecosystem: Host-associated > Plants > Roots > Rhizosphere ...
GCGACGGTGCTCGCCGATTTCGGGGCCGAAGTCATAAAGGTCGAACATCCTAGTGGAGATCCCTCGCGCTCGCACGGCTATTCGAAGGACGGCGTGGGGCTCTGGTGGAAGATGCTGGGGCGCAATAAGAGATGCGTGACCCTGAACCTGAGCAAGCCAGAAGGACAGGAGATCTTCGGACGTCTCGCGAGTGACGCGGACGTCGTTATCGAGAGTTTCAGGCCTGGCACGCTGGAGCGGTGGAACCTCGGCTACGAGCGTCTCAGCGAGACAAACCCCGGCCTCGTTCTCGCCCGCGTCACTGGCTTCGGCCAGTTCGGCCCGTACAAGGACAGGCCCGGCTTCGGCACCCTGGCTGAGTCCATGAGCGGCTTCGCCCACGTGACAGGCCAGCCTGACGGGCCGCCGACGCTTCCGCCTTTCGGGTTGGCCGACGGCATCGCGGCGCTGGCGAGTGCGGTCGCCATCCTGACCGCCCTCAGAGCCCGCGACGCTGGCGGGAGCGGGCAGGTCATCGACCTGGCGATCATCGAGCCGATCTTCACCGTCCTCGGTCCGCAGCCGACGGTCTACGACCAGCTCGGTGTGATCCAACAGAGGAGTGGCAACCGCTCCGTAAACAATGCACCGCGAAACACCTACGAGACGAAGGACGGCCACTGGGTAGCCATCTCCACCAGCGCCCAGAACATCGCCGAGCGCGTGATGCGATTGGTCGGACACCCCGAGTACATCGATGAGCCGTGGTTTGCGAAGGGCTCAGAGCGGGCCAAGCACGCAGACGAGCTCGATGAGGCGGTGGGGGCCTGGATCTCTGTTCGCACCCAGGAGGAGGTCGTTGCGGCCTTCGAGGAGGCGGGAGCGGCCGTCGCCCCCATCTACGACATAGAAGGCATCATGCAAGACCCCCAGTACGAGGCGCTGAACTCCATCATCACCGTGGACGACTCCGAGCTCGGCCTCACAAAGATGCAAAACGTCCTCTTCCGTCTCTCCGAGACTCCCGGGGAGGTCAGATGGTCAGGCCCCACCCTGGGAGAGCACAACGAAGAGGTCTACGGAGAGCTAGGCATCGGCAAGCACGAACTGGACCAACTCTCCGAGGAGGGCATCCTGTGAAGCTCTCAGAGCAGCCGGTTCGGAGCTATCTCTACGTGCCTGGTGACGACGGGCGAAGGATCGAGAAGGCCTTCGCGAGCGAGGCCGACGCCGTTGTCCTCGACCTGGAAGATGCCGTCGCCCCGAACCGCAAGGAGGAGGCCCGCGAGACGGTGGCCCGCGTTCTCGAGTCGGAGCCAGAGAAGCCGGTCTTCGTCAGGGTGAACGCGGTGGGAACCGAGCTCTGGGCGGCGGACATCGACGCGGTGGCAGTACACAACCTCGCCGGGTTGCGGCTGCCGAAGACCGAATCAGTCGAGAGCGTCAGGCTGGTGGCACAGACGCTTGAAGAAGTGGGCAGCACTGCTCGGATACAGTGCCTGATCGAATCCGCTTTGGGCCTGGAACGTGTGTTCGAGATCGCCACTTCCCACGAGAGGGTCGCAGGCATAAGCATCGGCGAGGCCGACCTCTCGGCGGATCTGGGCGTGGGCGACGAGACGGGATTGCTCTACGCACGCTCGCGCGTCGTAAGCGCCTCACGTGCGGCAGGGCTGCCGCACCCGGTCCAGAGCGTGTACACCCTAGTCCACGATCTCGAAGGATTGCGCCGTACTACTGAAGCAGGGAAGAAACTCGGCTTCGTCGGACGCTCGACCATACACCCTTCCCAGGTCCCCGTCGTCAACGACGTATTTACGCCGACGGAAGAGGAGGTATCTGAAGCCGAGGGTCTGCTCGGCCGGCTCGGCAACGAGGAGGGCGCGTTCGTGCTCGAGAACGGCCGGTTCGTGGACAGGGCGGTAGTCGAATCCGCGCGCCTCACGCTGGCCCTGGCGAGAGGGAGGTAGCGCCTTGAGGAATAGTCTGCTCGATGCGATCGAGGGCGGCATCGAAGTCTATGACCTGGCGCAGCCGCTCGCCGCCGAGACACCACATTCGCCCAACCATCCGCCGTTCAGGATGGCCCTCATGCGCCGCCACGGCGACATGGTCCGCGCTGACGGCAGCTCCGCCGCGAGCGAGTTGATCTCGACCGGCGGCCACACCGGTACCCACGTCGACGCCCTGGCCCACGTCTCCTACATGGGTAAGCTGCACGGCGGCGCCCCGGCGGACGAAGCCCAGCAGGGTGGACGCTTCTCGATGCTCGGCGTGGACACCATCGAGCCGTTGGTCTGCCGCGGCGTGCTGCTCGACGTGGCCGGGCTGCACGGCGTGGACGTGCTGCCCGGTGGGTACGGCATCACGGCGGAGGATCTCGCATCGGCCGAACGAGAGGCCGGCGTGGAGATCAGGGCCGGTGACGTCGCCCTCATCAGGTCAGGCTGGGCACGTCACTTCGGCGACGCCGGGGCCTTCCTGGGACACGAGAGTGGGGTGCCGGGCCCAACCGAGGAGGCCGCCCGCTGGCTCGCCGGCCGGGGCGTGCGGGCGACGGGCGCCGAGACCATAGCCTACGAGCAGATAAAGCCCGAGGTGGGGCACGCTCTCCTGCCCGTTCACCGCCTGCTCCTCGCGGAGCGCGGTGTCCACATTATCGAGGTTATGAACCTCTCGGGGCTCGCGACGGCCGGCGTGCACGAGTTCGCGTTCGTCCTCGCGCCGCTCAAGATCGTGGGCGGGACAGGCTCCCCGGTACGCCCGCTGGCGCTGGTGCAGCGGTGACACCGAAAACCATGTTGCAAGAGATAGCCAGGTTCGCCACTGGCGTGCGGGACGGCGACTTGGGACAGGAGATCCTCCAGGATGCCAGACGGCGGACGACCGATATCATCGGGATAGCCCTCGCGGCGAGCGGGACGGAGCCGGCCAGGATAGTGGGAGGGATGATCGAAGGTTGGGGCGGTGAGGAGCAGGCGGGCGTCATAGGAGGAGGCGAGAGGTATCCGGCCGCGAGCGCCGCCCTCGTGAACGGTACCCTGGCGCACTGCCTCGACTACGACGACACGCACCTCCCTTCCGTGTTGCACCCGAGCGCAGCAGTCGTGCCCGCTGCGCTCGCGGCGGCAGAGGCCTCAGGGGCTACTGGCCGGGATCTCCTCGCTGCCATCGCCGCTGGAGATGAGCTGGTCGTGCGCCTCGGCATGGCCGGCTACGATCCTGCTCTTGGCAACTCGATCTTCTTCGAGAAAGGTTTGCACGCAACCTCCATCGCCGGGACACTCGGTGCTGCGCTCGCTGCGGCGATGGTCTACGGGCTCGAGGAAGAGGAGCTCGGCCACGCCGTAGCGATCTCGGCGAGCATGGGCGCGGGTATCATCGAGGCGAACCGTACCGGAGGGACGGTCAAGCGCATACATTGCGGCTGGGCCGCACACGCCGGCGTCACGGCCGCCGAGCTCGCCGCCCGCGGCCTGACCGGGCCTCCTACGGCCTTCGAAGGCCGGTTTGGCTTTCTGCAGGCATATCTCGACGATAAGGCACACGCCGAAGCGTTGACGCGAGGACTCGGAGAACGGTGGGAGGTGACAAGGATCTTCTTCAAGCCTTACCCCGCGAACCACTTCACCCACGCAGGGATAGACGCGGCGATATCGTTGCGCGAGCAGGGTCTGGATATCGAGGAACTCGAAGAGATAGAGCTGGGCGTCGCCAGCCCTGTCTTGCGCACCATCGCCCGGCCCGAAGACGAGAAGGCACGTCCGAAGACGGGTTACGCCGCCCAGTTCAGCGGCCCTTTCACCGTGGCGACCGCGCTCGTTGGAGGCGGTGGCCTCGGTGTCTCCCTGGAAGACTTCACGGACGGGGACGTCGAGGACCCCGTCAAACTCGACCTCGCCTCGCGTGTGCGCTGTTTCGCGGACGAGGAGTGCGACAGCATCTTCCCCAACCAGTTTCCGGCCGTGCTGCGTGTCCGGCTGAAGAACGGCGAAGTGCGGGAGTCGCGCATATCCCACAACCGCGGAGGGCCGGAGAATCCCTTGAGCGACGAAGAGCTCGAGGTCAAGTTCCGAACGAATGCCGGGCGCGCCTTGCCGGCAAAGCAAGTCGAGGAGCTGCGTTGCGCGCTGGAGGCGCTCGGCGAGGCGGACACCGTGGGAGACGTGATGCGGCTAGCAGGAACGAGAGACTCGGTCCGATCCGACCAGGGACACGCCGGAGGCTAATCTACGCGGCACGGAGAATCGAGGCGAAGCGTGACCTCTTCCTACGTCCCGGATTCTCCCGGGCCCTCCGCGATGAGCCGGTGCTCTTCCGCCCGCGTCTCGGTTATGTCCCCCTGGTATGTCTCCGAGGCGAGGATGACCGAGATCACGGTGATGAGCGCCATCGCCGCCGTGTAAGCCGCGACCGCCCCCCAGCCGAAGCTGGCGAGCAAGGCTGTAGCGATGAGCGGCGCCAGGCCGCCGGCGAAGACCGAGGCCAGCTGGTAGCCCAGAGAAGCTCCGGAGTAGCGCACCCGGGTGCCGAAGAGCTCGGCGAAGTACGCCGCCTGAGGTCCGTACATAGAGTCGTGACCGAGGTTCACGCCGAGGACGATGGCGATCCAGATCAAGGGCGCAACGCCCGTGTTCAACAACCAGAAGAACGGGAAAGCGAACAGCAGCGAGAAGGCGGCCCCGAACAGGTACACAGGACGACGTCCTACGCGGTCGGAGAGCGCCCCGAAAAGGGGGATGGTAGCGAGCCCGATGGCGGCGGCGATTATGACGCCGATCAGGCCCGTGCTTTGATCCATGCCCAGCTCGCCTTCTATGTAGGCGAGCACGAAGACGGTCAGGACGTAGAAGGTCCCGTTCTCGGCGACGCGCATCCCCATCGCGAGCAAGACGTTCTTCGGGTGGGTGCGCAACACGTCCAGTATCGGCATGGGAGCCTCGGTGCCGGACTCTTTGACCTGCGTGAAAGCCGGGGTCTCCATGATCCTCAGCCGGATAAAGAGGCCGACACCGACGAGCACGATGCTGAGCAGGAACGGCACGCGCCAGCCCCACGCCCCCGGCAGCAGGGTGGAGGAGCCGAAGTAGACCAGGTTGGCGAGCAGCAGTCCCGCCGGTACCCCCATCTGCGGCCAGCTTCCGAAGAAGCCTCGCCGGCCCTCCGGGGAGTGCTCGACCGCCATCAGGACGGCCCCGCCCCACTCCCCGCCGACCCCGATGCCCTGACAGAAGCGCAACACGACGAGCAAGAGCGGAGCCAGGACGCCGATGGCTTGGTAGGTCGGCAAGAGCCCTATTAGGAACGTCGCGATACCCATGATGAGGAGCGACAGGATCAGCATCGCCTTGCGTCCGATCCTGTCCCCGTAGTGCCCGAAGACTATGCCGCCCAGAGGCCTCGCCGCGAAGCCAACCGCGTAGGTCGAGAACGCCAGGAGCACACCCGCGGTCTCGGAGAACTCAGGGAAGAACAGCGCGGGGAAGACCAGCGCCGCCGCCGTCCCGTATAGGAAGAAGTCGTACCACTCGATGGCGGTGCCTATAAAGCTCGCCAGCGCCACCTGACGGATCGAGCTGATCTGCCCCTCTTGTTCTCCGCCTAATCTCTCCACACGAGCCTCCTTTGCATGCCTGAGCCCGATGCGGACTCCGGCAGTCCCCATTACCTACCAAATACTACTCACGCCCTCCCACCCGATGCAACCCACCCACGTATCCGTCAAAACAGACGTCTTCCCTGAAGCGGCAGTCTGTTCCCGAAAGGATCCCTTCTCTCCTTCGCCAGCCCGACGCGGGCGGCCTGGCTACCCAGAGTAGGGTGACCCGGGACGGCTCTTACTCCTGCTGCAGGGCAGCTTCGACGAAGTGGAGCCGGTCGTTGCCCCAGAACATTTCGTCGCCGACGAAGAATGCCGGGGCCCCGAAGACGCCCCGCTCCACCGCTTCTGAGGTCGCGACCTTGAGCGCCTGTTTCGCCTTGGGGCTCGCGGCCTCACTTAGCACCTCCTCCGGGTCGACCCCTAACCGCCTGGCGACGGATGAGATCGGTCCGTCCTCGTCGGTTTCCTGGAGCCCTCCTGGGGCGCCGCCCTCCTCCCAGTAGAGCGTGAACGCCTCTCTGGTGAAAGCCTCGAGCTCTTCCCTCTCCTGCAGGAACATCGCTGCCCGCATCGTCTTCAGGGTGCGGAAGGGGAAGGGATCAGGGAACTGCAGCGGAAGGCCGTAGTATTGTGCCCAGCGACGGATGTCCTGCGCCTGATATCTGGCTTTGGGCCTTATCTCGATCGGGGCCTGCAGTCCCACCGCTTTGTGGACCGCGCCAAGCAACATCGGCCTCAGTATTAGTTCCGCCCCGCTTTCCTCACAGACACGCCCTACCCGCCCGTAGGCCAGGTAGGAGTAGGGGCTTACGAGATCGTAGTAAAACTCAACGCGCTTCATGCCGTCTCCTTTCGCTCTAGCGAAAAGGTACAACATGGCCGGTAACGGCGCATTTGCCCACCTGCGGCGCACGAGAAGGTACGCCGCTACGTCGCATGTTGCGCGGCCAGACATGAAACGGAGCAAGGCGTTTGCGTACCTGCCGTCCTTGCCCACGCACAAAAGAGCGGCGGGCCGGATCTCGATCCGGCCCCGCCCATCTGATTTGCGAGAACCTTTAGGGTTCTAGACGGCCTGTCCCTCCGCTGCCGCCTCTTCCTGATCCTGGCGCCTGGCGCCGATCGCGAAGGCGAGTGCCGCGATCCAGACCACGACGATGAGGATGAAGGCCACGGTGGAGAGGCTGGACGGGAGCCCGACGGCACCGAAGAACGTGTTCGCGTTGACGACGAGGATGAACCCGCCGACGGCCGTGCCCATGATACGCGTCGGCAGTATGCGGACGATGTAGGCGGCAATGGGGGCGGCGATAAGACCGCCGAGGACCAGGGCCCCAACGATCGTCCAAGGGATCTCGGCGAGCGTGAGGCCGAACAGGAAACCGACGCTCGCGCAAACGGCGATCACGAACTCGCTGGTGTCGACGGTGCCGATGATCTTGCGCGGCTCCATGCGTCCGGAAGAGAGCAGCGTCGGCGTCGCGATGGGACCCCAGCCGCCGCCGCCGAACGCGTCGAGGAACCCGGCCACCAACCCGAGCGGGCTCAAGAACGCCCGGGGGACGTTCCTGACCTCGACGGGACGCTCACGCCTCCTGAACGCGAAACGGCTGAGCACGTAGATCCCGAGCACGAAGAGGAATACGGCCACCGCCGGCTCGACGTAGGCCGCGGTCGCCTCGAGCGACGACGCCCAGACCAGCACCAACGCTCCCGATAGCGCCCCGATCCCACCAGGGACCGCAAGCCACACGATCTTGGACCAGTCCACATTCCCGAAGCTGGAGTGGGAGATCCCGGAGACCGCCGTGGTCCCTATCTCCGCAATGTGTACGCTCGCCGAAGCCAGCGCAGGCGCTACGCCCGCCGCCAGCAATACCGTAGTGGAGGACAACCCGTAAGCCATCCCCAGAGACCCATCTACCAACTGGGCAAACAAGCCAGCCAGACCCAGGAGCAGAAAGTTCTTCATCTACCACAACCTCCCTAAACCTATTTTGTCTATAACTATTGTTTACTTTACAAGACCGATACGGACTGTAAAGCGTGATGGATATGGTGTCAAGGGGGTGGCGGGAGTTTTTCGCGCTCCCGCCGCACCTTACGAAGGAACTGAGAGAATTAGACGACCCGGCTCGTGGAGGGATCTCCGGCGATGGCGCTTTTCTCCCTGCGGTTGACCTGGATCGAGAACACGAGGGCGGCGATCCAGACGGCCACGATCGCGATGTAGATCAGAACGGCGAGCGGGCCACCGACGCCCACGGCCTCCAAGAACGTCTTCATGTTCGTGATGAGGATGATGCCGCCGACGGCGGTGCCGAGGATGCGGGCTGGCATGATGCGCACGATGTATGCGGCGATCGGGGCGGCTATGACGCCGCCGAGGAGGAGCGCCCCGACGATCGTCCAAGGGATCTCGGCGAGCGTGAGGGCGAACAGGAAGCCGATGCTCGCGCTGAGGGCGACGAGGAACTCGCTGGTGTCGACGGTGCCGATGATCTTGCGCGGCTCCATGCGTCCGGAAGAGAGCAACGTCGGCGTGGAGATGGGGCCCCATCCCCCACCGCCAGCGGCATCGAGGAACCCGGCGAACAGCCCGAGAGGAGCCAGGAAACCCCGGGAGACCGGCCTGACCCGGACGGGACGCTCGTGCCGCCTGAAGGAGAAGCGGGCGAGCACGAAGACGCCAAGCCCGAACAGGAAGATGGCCACGATCGGCTCCGCAGCCTCCGCGGTGATGAACGAACTTATGACCACGGCGCCAAAGAAAGCCCCTATGGCACCGGGTATCGCGAGCGGCCAGACTTTCGCCCAATCCACGTTCTTGAACCGCCAGTGGGAGACACCGGATGCCGCCGTCGTGCCTACCTCGGCGATGTGTACGCTCGCCGACGCAAGAGCCGGCGCAATGCCGATCGTCAACAGCAGGCTCTGCGAAGTCACCCCGTAAGCCATGCCAAGCGACCCGTCGACCAACTGCGCAATGAGTCCCACAATCGCCAACAACAGGAAATTAGTCATCTATCCCATCCCTCCACTCTTCACCTTGTCTACCATTTCTACTTTGTCTACCATTTCGATGTAAAATACGTCGCGCACGATATAGCCCCGAAGGGGCTGTGTCAAGCCTCTGGACGACGAAGTTGCCCAAACTCGGTAAAAAAATCTTCAGATCTCTTAAAATTTCTACGTAAACGCTCTTGACTCGCCGCCCGACCTGTTCTAGAGTCCCCTGGCCATTGTTAATAAACTTTGTAGACAAAGTAAGCAAGGGAGGAGAAGAGATGGATCGTCCAAACGTGGTGGTGATCGTGGCGGACACTTTCCGCAGGGATCACCTTGGGGCTTATGGGAACCCGTACATCAGCACGCCGCACATAGACGAGTTCGCGCGTTCTTCTGTGGTGTTCGACCGGCATGTGATCTCTTCCTTCCCCACCATGCCGGCCAGGGCCGACATTTTGACGGGGACGTTCTCGTACGCGCACATGGGTTGGGAGCCCCTGCCGAGGCACTTGACGACGTTGCCGGGGGTGCTTTCCAAGGCCGGCTACCATACGATGGGCGTAGTCGACACGCCTTTCTTTATCCGCAACGGGTTCGGGTACGACCGTGGATTCGACGACTTCGTGTGGGTAAGGGGCCAGGGCGACGACACGAGGCCGCACGAGCGGGCCGACGCCAGGTCGACGTGGCGGTCTGAGGAAGACAGGATGGTCGCCCGAACGGTGACGCAGGCGGAGCGTTGGCTCGAGCGGCACCACGACGAGCAGTTCTTCCTCTACGTCGACACCTGGGACCCGCACGAGCCCTGGGACGCGCCCGAGTACTACACCAGGAAATACCGAGAGGATTACGAAGGAGAGCAGATCTACCCCGCCTACGGCAACTGGAAGAAGGCCGGTCTGGCGAAGGACGATGTAGACTTGGGCCACGCCACCTACTGCGGCGAGGTTACGATGGTCGACTTCTGGATCGGGAGGCTCCTGGCCAAGCTGGACGCCCTCGGGCTCAGGGAGAACACGCTCGTCTTTTTCACTTCAGACCACGGCTTCTACTTTGGGGAACACGACTATTTCGGCAAGGCCGAGTGGGTGCACGACCCCGAGGCTTCGGTCACAGCGGACTCGTCCGTCCCCGAGTGGCTGACCGACTCCTGGCTCCTTACGGTGGAGCGTTCCCCGCTCTACAGGGAGCTCACGAACGTGCCGTTGATGGTGCGTGGGCCCGGTCTCGAGCCCGGCCGCACCCGGGCGATGACCACGGCCCCCGACCTGGCGCCGACGATCATGGAGCTCACCGGCCTAGGGGGCGTGCCGACCACCATGACCGGAGATTCCTTTGGGGGCGTCCTCGAAGGAACCAGGCAGGAGCACAGGCCCCTCGTGGTCAGTTCCTGGCCGCTGTATCTGGCGGAGGGTGAGATCGTCACGGCCATCGACTCCAAGGCGCGCAGGATCGCCGACTACATGCCCGTCACGGTCACGACACCCGAGCGGTCCCTGATCCTGGGCGGCCCGGACGACGAGCCCGAACTCTACGACCTCACCCGCGACCCCGGCGAGCAGGACAACGTCTGGAGGACGCAAGGCGGAGAAGGCGGGCTGCTGGCCGATGAAGCCCTCGGTTTCCTGGAAGGCATCCGCACGCCGGAGGAGTATCTCGCCCCGCGCCGGGAGTCGGTCGACCGTTGGAGAGTGGTCAGAGAGAGCGCGTAACAGAGCGCGCCTGAGGCAAACGCGGGCCCACAGGGGAGACCGTGTCTCTTCCCCTGCGGGCCCGATCGTCTGCGCGGCCAGGTCATCCGGACGAGGTGGTCTGGAATGCTCTAGGATACCTCCACGGCGTCGGGTGCCCTGACTGGGTACTCCAGGGGATAGAGTGGCGCCGGGAAGGAGGAGCGCCCGTGAAAGAGAGTGACCAGGACTACCTATTCGAGCAGTTCCGCGTCGACCGCGGATGCCTGGGCTACATAGTAGCCGACGCCCGTTCGGCCGCGATCTTCGACCCCGAACTGGAGATGGTCGAGCCTATGCTCGATTTCATCTTCCAGCATGGCCTCAAGCCGGCCTATATAGTGGACACCCACACGCACGCCGATCACATCTCCGGCGCCAGGGAACTCAAACACAAGACAACGGCCAAGATCGTGATGCACGAGAAGGCCCCTGCGAGC
>Ga0081538_10006042_pt1 | contig 10760 bp, 10 predicted proteins | sample TabmetS5T2R1_FD_71022 | JGI IMG/M metagenome (GOLD analysis project Ga0081538, IMG submission 71022) | Tabebuia heterophylla rhizosphere microbial communities from the University of Puerto Rico - S5T2R1 | ecosystem: Host-associated > Plants > Roots > Rhizosphere ...
AGTCCCTGCTCGACGAAGGAGACGACCTCGCGCCGGCGGGTCTCGGGGCGGACGAACTCCGGGTGGGCGCGGTAGTGCTCCAGCAGCCGGTCGGCGTACTTGGAGATGCGGAAGAAGTAGTTCTCCTCCCGGACCGTCTCCACCGGCCGGCCGTGGATCGGGCAGTTGCCGTCGACCAGCTCCTCGGGGCTGTAGAACTGCTCGCAGGCCACGCAGTACAGGCCCTCGTAGCTGTCCAGGTAGACGTCGCCCTGGTCGTACAGCCGCTGCCAGAGGTGCTGCACCGGGCGCACGTGGCGCTCCTCGGTGGTCCGGATGAAGTCGTCGTAGGCGATGTCCAGCTCGGCCCAGGTGGCCTTCCAGCGCTCGACGATCTGGTCGGTCCAGGCCTGTGGGTCGAGGCCCCCGGCCTCGGCCGCCCGGGCCACCTTCTGCCCGTGCTCGTCGGTCCCGGTGAGGAACAGCACCTTGTCCCCGTGGGCACGCCGCCACCGCGCCAGGACGTCGGCCGCGATGGTGGTGTAGGCGTGGCCGATGTGCGGCAGGTCGTTGATGTAGTAGATCGGGGTGGTGAGGTAGAAGGTGTCCTTCTCGATCACCGTGCGACGTGCCTTTCCGGGGGGGCGGGCCAGATGCCGGTCAGGCTAGCATCATCCGCCCTCGCCCCGGGCCTCCAGGACCGCCTGGTAGACGCTGCGCCGGGGGGCGCCGGTGGCCTCGGCCACGGCGCTGACGGCGTCCCTGGTGCTGGCCCCGCCCTCGACCAGGGCGGCGACCTCGGCGGCCAGGTCGGCCGGGCGGGGCTGGGGGACGGCGCCGGCCGGGACGCCGCCAACGACCAGGGTCAGCTCTCCCCGCGGCCCCTGCTCGCCCAGCCGGGCCCGCACCTCCTCCAGGGGGCCGCGCACGACCTGCTCGTGCAGCTTGGTCAGCTCGCGGACGGCCGCCCCGTGCCGGCCCGGGCCAAAGGCCGCGACCATGGCGTCCAGGGTGGCCAGGACCCGGTGCGGGGCCTCGAAGAACACCATCGTCCGGGGCTCGGCGGCCAGCTCGGCCAGGCGGCGGTCGCGCTGGCCGGGCCGCCGGGGCAGGAACCCCTCGAAGCAGAACCGGTCGGTGGGGAGCCCGCTCACCACCAGCGCGGCCAGGGCGGCGCTGGGGCCGGGGACGACCTCGACCGGGACGCCGCGCTCCAGGCAGGCGGCGACCAGGTGGTAGCCGGGGTCGGACACGGCCGGCGTGCCGGCGTCGCTGACCAGGGCCAGGCGCAGCCCGTCGGCCACCCGCTCGGCCAGCTCCTGGGCCCGCTCCTTCTCCCCGACCTCGTGGTAGCTGGTCATGCGGGTGGTGACGCCCAGGTGGGCGAGGAGCTTGCGGGTCTGACGGGTGTCCTCGCAGGCGACCAGGTCGGCCTCGGCCAGCGCCCGGGCCAGCCGGGGCGAGGCGTCCTCGAGGTTCCCGATCGGGGTCGCGCAGACGATCAGCCTGCCTTCCTTCATACGGGGAAGGCTACTTGACGATCTGGTCGTAGGCCGCCTGCCACTTGGTGAGCTTCTGGCCGGTGAGGGTGAGGATCGACAGCTTGGTCGAGGCCGGCGGGTAGATCGACGGGTCGGTCGTCTGCTCGGCCGGCAGCAGCGGCTTGGCCAGCGACACCGGCGTGCCGTAGCTGACGTACTTGGAGATGCGCGCCTGCACCTTGGGGTGGAGCACGTAGTTCATGAAGCGGGCGGCGTTGGCCGGATGGGGGGCGCCCTTGGGGATGGCCATCACGTCAACGAACCGCAGCGAGCCCTCCTTGGGGATGGTGTAGCTGACGTCCTGGTTCTGGTCCTGGGCCTGGAACACGTCGCCGCTCCAGCTCTGGGCCAGCCAGGTCTCGTTGGCGGCGAGCTCGTCGATGTAGGTGTCGGTGGTGAAGCCCTTGAGCTTCGGCTTGATCGACCGGACCAGCTTGACCACGTCGGCCAGGTCCTTGTCCTCGATCGAGTTGGGGCTGCGGCCAAGGTGGATGAGGGCGCAGGCGATCAGGTCGGTCGGCTCGCGCAGCAGCGTGACGTGGCCGCTCATGGCCGCCGCCGGCTCGAACACCGCCGACCAGGAGTCGACCTGCCCGCCCGCCCTGGCGCGGTTGAAGCCGATGCCGGTGGTGCCCCACTGCCAGGGGACGGTGAAGCGGTTGCCGGGGTCGTAGTCGGTCTCGACGAACTCCCGATCGAGGTTGGTCAGGTTGGGGATGAGGTCCTGGCGCAGCGGCTCGATCAGGTCGAGGTTCAGGTAGGTGGGGACGAAGTTGTTGGTCGGGACGATGATGTCGTAGGTGGTGGGCCCGGACTTCATCCGCTTCAGCAGGTCGTCGTTGGAGGAGAAGACGTCGTAGTTGACCCGCAGGTTGCTCTGGGCCTGGAACAGCGGGATGGTGCGGTCGTCGATGTAGTCCGACCAGTTGTAGATGTTGAGCAGCCGCTCGTTGACGCGGTTGCCCGGGACCGGCTGGCCGTCGGCCGCGCCGGCCGCGGGCGCCGGGTCGTCGTCGCCCCATCCGGCCACGGTGCCGCCGGCGTAGCCGGCCGCCCCGGCGGCGGCCAGCAGCCCGGCGACCTGGAGGAAGCTGCGCCGCCCGACGCGCCGCTCGGGCTGGCCCACGAGCAGGTTCAGCTCCGGGTCTTCCTTGCCGGCTCGTACCATCCCTCGATCTCTCCTTCGGCTATCCCTGTCGCACGACGACCTCGTCGGCCAGCAGCGCGTCCCCGGCCGGGACCCCGTCGGCCACGACCTCCAGCCGGAGCGGGCCGGCGCTGGCCACGGTGTGGGGGACGATGACCCGCCGCCACTCCAGGCCGGGCAGCGTGGTCGCGGTCGCCTTCGAGCTGTCCCCGGCGCCGCCGGCGCCGGTCAGGCGGATGGTGACCCGCAGGCCGGGGGCGGTCGAGCGCACCCAGGCCGAGGCCACGTACCGCTGCCCCTTCTTGGCCTCGGGGACGGACTCGGGCAGGGCCAGCCCGGCCAGGCCCGGCTCGCGGGCCCGGACCGAGGCGCACGACCCCGAGGTCCGGCCCTGCGGCTCCCGGCTGGCGTCGGCCGCGCCGAGCACCTCCCAGCCGGCCAGGTCCTGCTCGAAGCTCCAGTTGCTGACCAGGTTGCCGAACGACCCCTGCCCCGGGGGCCGCGAGGTCGGGCCGCCGGCGGCGGTCGTGGCCGCCTCGGCGCCGACCGCCTCGGGCGCCTCCTCGGCCGAGCTGATCAGCCAGGTGGCCAGGATTCCGGCGAACACCACCGCGGCGAGGACGATTGCGATGGCCACGGCGGCCGGGCCGCCGAGCCCCCGCCGGGGCGCCTCATGGCGCCCGCGTGGATGGTCGGGCTCATCGGGTTGGTCGGGCGCCGGCAGGGCGCGCTGGTCCATGGTGTCGTCCTCCACGAGCACTCATCCTCGCCTGAGCGCTCAGTGCGGGCACACCCGCAAATCAAGGAATGTAAAGCAAGGCGATCCGCGCAGGCAACTCCGTCGAGTTGCGGATGCAACTACCGCAGATGCGTCATGACCTGCCATTTGGGGCGGTCGGGAGCAGCAGGCAGACGTCCCCGAACTCGTGCCAGAGATAGCCCGCGCCAAGGGCGGCGGCATAGGCCCGGTCGAGCGCGGGCCGGTCGAGGAAGGCGGCGAGCAGGTCGAGATGGCTGGCCTCGGGCTCGTGCAGCCCGGTGAGGAGCCCGTCCACCACCGCCAGCCGATGGCTCGCCCCGATCCGCAACCGGGTCACCCCGCCCCCGGCCCGGCCGGCGGTGGTCTCCAGCGCCCGGACCACGGTGGTGCCGACGGCGACCACCCGGCCCCCGGCCGCCCGGCAGGCGGCCACCGCGGCCGCCGTCGCCGCCGGGACCAGGTAGGGCTCGGCGGGCACGTAGCTGCGGTCGACGGCCGGGTCGCCGTAGGTCGACAGCCCGGCGTGCAGGCTGATGGTGGCCAGCCCGACCCCCCGGTCGCGCAGGTCGCGCAGGGTCTGGACGGTGAACGGCCGGCCCGCGCTGGCCATCTCGGCCGACCCGGGCCCGGCCGCGAACAGCGTCTGGTACTGGTGCAGCGGCCAGGGCCGGGGCACGTAGGCGTAGCGCACCGGCCGCCCGGCCCGGTGCAGCGCCTCGGCCAGCCGCTCGGAGGCCAGGTCGAAGACCAGCCACACCAGCGGCGCCGCCTCCTCGTGGCGGCCGAGCACGGTCGCGCCCAGCCCGCCGGCGAACTCGAGCCGCTCCCCCGCCGCCAGGGCCGGCGCCGGCGGCCGGGCGTCGGTCGGCACCAGCGCCGGGTCCGGGTGGCCGACCGGCACCCCCAGCACCAGCGCCGCCCAGCGCTCCCCGTCGCGGGCGGCCAGGCGGACCTCGAGGGGCGCCCCGCCCCCGGTGCGCCCGAGCAGGCTGGCCGGAAGGGTGCGGGAGTCGTTGACGACCAGCAGGTCGCCCGGGTCGAGCAGCCGGGGCAGCTCGTGGAAGCGGTGGTGGCCGACCGTCCCGCTGGCCCGGTCGACCAGCAGCAGGCGGACGTGGTCGCGGCGCAGCCCCCGGGCCTCGGGCGGCGCCGTCGCCTCCAGCTCGGGCGGGAGCCGGAACCGGACCGCGCTGCGCACCGCCGGCCCCTAGGCCGTGGCCGACGCCGTTGACCCGGCGGCCTCCAGGCGCTCGCCGCTGCCGCCCTGGCCGGCGGCCAGGCGGACGAACACCTCGGTGCGGTCCTCGGGGCGGGCCAGGGTGGCCGGGTCGTCGTCGGGCAGGGCGGCGGCGTGCATGGCCGTGGCCATGTCGCCCGGGTCGACGGCGTTGACCCGGACCCCGGTGCCGTCCAGCTCGCTGGCCCAGATCCTGGTCATCTGGTCGAGGGCGGCCTTGGACACCCCGTAGGCGCCCCAGCCGGGGTAGCCGACCACCCCGGCGTCGCTGGAGACGTTGATGACGCTCCCCCGCCCGGCGGCCAGCATGGGCCCGAGCAGCGCCCGGGTGAGCAGGAACGGCCCCAGCAGGTTGACCTCCAGCACCCGGCGGAGCGCGTCCGGGTCGGTGTCGACCAGGTACGGCATCGGCGTCGGGCCGAGCTCCGAGGCGTTGTTGACCAGTACGTCGACCCGTTCGAAGGCGGTCAGGGCGGCGGCGGCGACCCGTTCCACGTCCTCCGGCTGGCCGACGTCGGCCGACACCGTCACCGCCCTGGCCCCCAGCACCTCGGCCTCGTCCCGGACCCGCTCCAGCGGCCCGGGCCGGCGGGCCACCAGGACCAGGTCGGCTCCCTCACGGGCGTAGGCCAGCGCGACCGCCCGCCCCAGCCCCTGGGAGGCGCCGGTGATGAGCGCGGTCGTCCCGGCCAGCCTGCCGTCGAAAGGTCGGGTCATCTCGACACCCCCGTCGCTGCGAGCAGATGCCGGCATGGTGCGCCCGCCCTCGCGAATTTGTCAACGAGTCTGTTGACTTAATCGCGAGAGGCGGCCGGGCGCCGCTGCAACCCGGCGGCCGGGAGCGGTGTTGGAGCGGGAGTAGCCTGGAGGGAACCTCCCTTCCGACCTTCCTGCGGGGTGCCCGTGCGACGCCTGTTCCTGCTGGCCTTCATCTGGGGCTGGTCGTTCCTCTTCATCAAGGTCATCCTCGAGGACGCCCCGCCGACGTTCCTGGCCTGGGGACGGATCGCCCTCGGCCTGGCCGTGCTGGCCGTCGCCATGCGCCACCGCTCCGAGCGCCTGCCCGAGCGCCGCTACTGGGGCCACCTGCTGGTCCTTGGCCTGGCCATGAGCGTGCTCCCGTTCATCCTGATCGGCTGGGGCGAGGAGCACATCAGCTCGGCCCTGGCCTCGGTCCTGAACGCCTGCACGCCGCTGTTCGCGGCCGGGTTCGCGGCCGGCCTGCTCGGCGAGCGCCTGCGCCCGCCCCAGCTGGCCGGCATCGCCGTCGGCTTCCTGGGCGTGGCCGTGGTCGCCGGGGTCGGCGGCGGCGACCTCGCCGGCAGCTCCCTGCTCGGCTCGGCCGCGGTCGTCGGCGCCGGCGCCGGTTACGGCTTCGGGTTCGCCTACGCCAACCGCTTCACCACCGGCCTGTCGGCCCTCCAGCTGTCGTTCGGCCAGCTCCTGGCCGCGACCGTCGTGCTGGCGCCGGTGGCCGCCGTGGACGTCGCCGCCGGCCGGGTCGACCTCGGTCCGCTGGCCGCCCTCTGCCTGGTCCTGCTGGGCACCCTGGGCACCGGCTACGCCTACCTGCTCAACTACCGCACCCTCCAGGAGAGCGGCGCCACCGTCGCCTCCCTGGTCACCTACCTCGTCCCCCTGGTCGCCGTCGCCGCCGGGGTGGTCGTCCTGGGCGAGCCGTTCTCCCTCCGCCTGGTCGCCGGCGGCCTGATCGTGGTCCTCGGCGTGGCCCTGGTCCAGGGCCGCCTGTTCGGTCCCCGCGAGCGGGCCACGGCGCCGGTCCCGGAGACCGCCACCTGCGACTGACCGGCCCGGCCGCTCAGGCTTGGGGGGTGGTGTCGACGACCACCTGGATGGCGAGCTGGCCGCTGTCGGCGCGACGCAGCAGGTAGCGGTAGGAGGTGTGCTGGCGGGCGTCGCCGGCGTCGTCCAGGTAGGCCCAGCCGACGTCGGCCAGGGTCAGGGCGGGGGTGAGGGGTTCGACGGCGCGCAGCTCGGGGCGGATGCCGACCAGGCCCTGGGTCCGGTAGGCCTCGGCGGCGCCGGCGAAGGCGGCCTCGACCTCGGCCGGCTCGGCGACCGGGATGGCGGCGCCGTCCCCGACCACCAGGCCGGGAACCACGTAGCAGGCGGCGATCCCCGGCAGGTCCCCGCGGCCGAGGGCCTCGGCGTAGCGGTCGAGGAAGGCCAGCACGTCGGGATGCGATGTCGTGTCCATGGACGGACCCTACGATGAGAGCCCGGCACGCCAGGGCCGGTCTTCCCAGAAAGGCCCGGACCGATGACCACGACCCGACCCGTGGCCCCGACCCAGCCGCATCTGGCCAGGCTCCGGGTCGAGCGCCAGCACCGCCTGATCGAGGAGCTGCGCCGGCATCGCGGCCGCCCCGCCACCGCCGACGACCTGGCCACCGCCCTCGGGGTCGACGTCCGCACCGTCGAGCGCGACATCACCCGCCTGCGCCAGGCCGGCGTCCCCATCACCGCCCGCCGCGGCCCCGGCGGCGGCTTCCGCCTCGACGTCCCCCCGTCGGTCCCCCCGGTCCACCTCTCCCCCGGCGAGATCGCCGCCCTGGTCGTCTCCGTCACCGCCGTCGGCCCCTACGTCTCGGCCACGGCCCGCTCGGCCCTCACCCGCCTCCTCGACGCCCTCCAGCCACCGGAGCGGTGAGCCGCCCGAAGCGCCAGGCCGCCATCCCCAGCAGCACCCCCCACACCAGGAACCAGAGGTCCCAGACCAGCACGTGCCACCAGAGCGCCCGGCGGTCCTCGGCCCCCGCCACCTCGACCCCCCCACCCAGGGGCCAGCGCTCCCCCGCCCACGTACAGCCCCCCATACCCCACCAGCACCACGACCCCGGCCCACGCCGCCGCCAGCAGCACCCGCCGCGGCACCACCCGCCCCCACGGCCGCACCAGGGCCAGCGCCACCACCGCCCCCGCCACCTTCAGCACCCCGGCGATCCCAGCCAGCCACAGCACCGCCGGGTCGCCGTTCCTCCCCAGCTCCTCCAGCCGCCCCCCGAGCGTGCCGATCCCGGCCGTCCCCCCGAACGCCCAGTAGAAGCTGACCACCGCGTACAGCAACGCCACCACGCACGCGGCGTAGGCGGCCCAGTTCACGGTCCGTCCGGAAGCCCTCACGGGTCCAGGGTAGGTGGGTGGGGCCAGCGAACCGGTCTGGTACCATCCCAACGCCCACCTTGGGGGTGTAGCTCAGCCCGGCAGAGCGCCTCCCTCGCACGGAGGAAGCCAGGGGTTCAAATCCCCTCACCTCCACCCCACAACAGCCCTGGTCACCGACCTGGCGGGTCCCCTCCGCCGGGCCGGCGCCGTTCCAAATCCCGCTGCCGGGCAGCAAATGGGCAGCAGCCGCGAACGAAACGGCCACTGCTGCTCCATCGCGGCCACGATCACGTAGCGAAGCGGAACAGGTTCCCCCGACCGTCGATTACGAGTCAGATGTTCGGGGTCGGGACAGATGGCTCCAGACGGATCTAGCCTGCTCAGGTTGGATGCCTCGTCGATCCAGGCGGGTCCCATCGGATCGCCTGGAGATAAACCGGATAATCAAGGCTCATCCGATGAGGAATCGGACGACAAGACGAGCGTCTTTGCGCTGAGAGCTCAAGAGCGGCCCAGGAGCAGCACGAGACGATGTTCCCTCTGAGCGTGCACAGGCGCGCCGCTTGGCGGCTAGCCTGCTCCGCACTCTGCTGCTAGCCGCTGGCGACCAGGGGCTCGTCGAGCTCGACCAGGACATTGGCCCGGATCTCTCCCCGTTGGCGAAGACGAGGCGCCGGCTGCCAAGGACTCGTTGCGCCCAGAGACCATAGACTAGGCCCTGCGTCAGACCTGTCGGCTCCAGGCGGATCTGCCCTGTTACGTTGGGTAGGCCGCCGATCCCGTCGGATGGAGAAAGGCACCCGATGGGATCGTCTGGATGATCAGTGGGATGATCAACCAATGGGAGTAACGCCTCGATGACTGTCCCTTCACCGTTCGCTAGCGGCGGTGGCGGTGATACTTTCGAGAAGCTAGCGGGAGCCCGAGTGCTCGCCACATTGTTGGCCAGAGAGATTTTTGCCGGTCTAGATCTGCCGCTGACCAAGGTGGGCTTTCAACAGCGGCATGCCGAAAGGCTACTGGATGACATCGTAGTTCATGGAGAGCAACGAGGCGTCGCCCGCTCCGTTGAGTTCCAAGTTCGCCATCAACCTCGCCTTATAGCGTCCGATCCAGATTTCGTAACGCTGTTTGCCAATATGCTGAGGGTCCTCAGAGGTAATGCTGACGCGGTGCGGCTAGATACGGTGCGACTCGGCTTGATAGTGGCCGCATTTGCACCTGGAGTGCGTTCACTAAGAGATTTGACGGAACGGGCTCGCGCGCACATTAGTGCGGAAGGATTCTACGCGGCTATCGCCACTCCTGGTCATGCTTCGGACGAGCTCCGGGTACGTCTACGCCATCTACTTCGCGCCAAGGAGCTGGCTGACGGTACAGCCGTTGTCGAGGATGATCCGGAGGTATGGCGTCTGCTGTGCTGCCTTCAGGTCCTTATGTGGGACCTGGAAGGTTCAGCCGCCTCTGAGACTACAACCGCTATAAATCAGCTGAGGCGTGCGCTTGCGCCCGGAGGAGAGGAGCATCGAGCCCAGGACCTGTTTGACAGCTTACGTGCGATAGTTGCTGATCTTGCTCCCCTAGGTGGCGAACTCAACCACCAACGCCTTCAGGAGCGACTCCAGGATCGTTTCAGTTTCGGGCCTGCCGTAACGGTTTCCTCCCGAGGTGTCGCCACAACTCCATTTGGAATCGATGCTCTACTCCAACGTCTAGGTCTTGCCGATAGTGTAAAGCGTGCGGAATCCTTGCGTACCTCTTCGCCCAGCGAGGCTGCTGACATCCTCGGTAAGGTGGCCCAAAGCCTATCTGATCAGCAATTATCAGCGCTTGCTCGGGCATTCCGTGATCGGCAGGTTGAGGCTCTGATCGCAGCAGGCCGACATGCTGAGGCTGCAGATCTGCTTTATGAAATGGCGCTGGATGACTTGGAGCGTGGTACATGAGTTCACCCGCTCTAGGACGACTCTTGACAATACGAGAGCAGCTTTCAGTGGGTCAGCAGGCCAGGCTAGATGCACTGGAAGCGATTAGTGAATGGTACGGTGACCCGGCCGGTTCAATTGCGGGAACACAGCGAGCCTTTTCTCGCCTACTTAATTCGGACGACCCATCAACGCTGCGCATCGGTGTCTTCCTAGCCGAGATGGCTACTGTTGAGGAGATATGGCAACCGATACGGGACCTAAACCGTGAGCTTTCCTCGCTCGCAAGCCAAGACAAGACTGTGAGAGGGGCTGAGGATCAAGAGTCGTTGGTCCGGCTTCTCATATGTCTTGCTGAAGCCAATGGTGAGCTGTCCGACCTTGCGGGGCGAGCGCGGGAGAATTTCCAAAGCCGGAATGCAGCATTGATATGGGCGAGATACGCTCGTCTTTTGGCCTGGCAAGCCAGACCACAGGATGCACTAGAGGCTTACGGTCAAGCTGCCCAGTTGGCGGCTGATGCCGAACTCTGGGGCGAAGTTAGCGAAGTGCTGCGATCACAATCCACTCTCCGAGCACGCTACTTCACACTGGACGAGACCTTTCAGGAGAACCTACTCCTGACTAGGACCATGGCAGATAGAGGGTCATCTCGGTACCTGAAGCGTGACCATGATCCCCGTGCAGCAGCGCTTCAGGCACTGGAGCGAGACAGTAAGCCCCAAGCGTATCGGGAACTTAGACGCTACTTGTGGGAGTCTCGGATTTCTGGCCACCTGGCCGCCGAGCTTGATGCGTACAGACTCCTTGGTGATCTTCTAGCGAACGCCGGTGAGCCGGTGGCAGCGATCGGCTGCTTCCTATTGGCTGGGGAAGCAAAGAAGGCGAAGGAGCTAGCTAGCCAGATGGAAGTGGTTGTGGACGTAGGCGTCGACCTTGGTGAACCTACCCCTTGGCGACGTGCAAGCGCTCTTGACGTCGTGGCATCACAGTCTGATCTGATTCCGGATCAGGATATAGAGCAAGTCGTCCGAGCTGCACTAAC
>Ga0081538_10006043_pt1 | contig 10759 bp, 14 predicted proteins | sample TabmetS5T2R1_FD_71022 | JGI IMG/M metagenome (GOLD analysis project Ga0081538, IMG submission 71022) | Tabebuia heterophylla rhizosphere microbial communities from the University of Puerto Rico - S5T2R1 | ecosystem: Host-associated > Plants > Roots > Rhizosphere ...
AACCCTTCTATTACGACAAGGGCCTACCGCTGGAAAAAGCCCTGCATCCCGATACGATGCTGGCCTGGGCACAGAACGGCGAGCTACTCGAACACCTGCACGGTGCGCCCATGCGCCTGCTCGTACCTGGATGGTCCGGGAACTGGTCGGTAAAATGGGTGCAGCGTATTGAGGTCACGGCAGAACCACCCGACTGCTGGTACCACTGGCAGTTTTATTACTATGGCAACGCGCCGGACGATCCCAACAAAGAGCTGATTACCACCATCGGGGTGCGTTCCGTCGTGACGTTTCCACGTGATGATCAGACGACACTCCAGCGCGGTACGCACATCATCCGTGGACGGGCCTGGAGTGGCGCTGGGGCCATTACGCAGGTTGAGGTGAGCGTGGACGGTGGCCAGACCTGGCACGCGGCCCACCTCGAACCACCGCGCGAGCGCTGGTTGTGGGGGCGGTGGTCGTATGTCTGGGACGCGTCACCGGGGCAGTATCGCGTCATGTCGCGCGCCACGGACGAGGTGGGTCGTGTTGAACCCCAGACGCCGCGATATAATAATATGCGTAAGAATTTCAGCGCCATTGTGGCCACTGACGTGACCGTCATCTAGGTGTGGGGGGGTAGACGCATGCCGATTATTGACCACAGTACGCAACGCCGGGTAGTATGCGACGACTTTATCAGCGAGCGTGCCCTGGTGACGCACGAGCACGGGGCGACCTCACTGACGATCCGGGAGCTGCTGATTGAGCCAGGGGGTAGCAGCCGGCTGTGTAGCCATCCCACAGACGTGGCGGTCCTGGTGCAGGAAGGTTCGATTCAGATGGTAGTAGGAGAGGAGGTCCAGACAGTACGCTCCGGCTACACGCTGCTGGCCCCTCCACACGTGCCGTATAAGCTGATCAACAATACCTGGGTGGCTGCCAGAATGCTGGTGATCAGTCCCACTAATGACGTGCAGACAGACTATCTCGAATAGGAGGTCATTATGGCCATCACACAGACTCCGGTCACACCGCAGCCCCAGCTCATTCCAACCAACCTCGGAGCGCGCTCGTTTGCCGCCCCCCCGGTGGCCTTACAACAGCATATCGTGCCTAATGAGCTGTTCTTTGTGCGCAACCACTGGAAGGGCACGCCAGGACTGGATCCTACGACCTATCGCCTCACCGTCGAGGGTGAGGTAGAGCGCCCATGCAGTATGAGCTTTGCAGACATTCTGCAGCTACCGCGCAAGGTGTTGCAGGTCACGTTTGAATGTTGCGGCAATGGCCCGGTCCCGTCATATTGGGACAAACAGATCCGCCTGAACAATGTGGAGAAAGTCACCGGGCACGGCATCATGGGCAATGCAGAGTGGGCCGGCGTGCCCCTCGTGATGCTGCTGGAGCGCGCTGGTGTTAAAGCGAGCGCCGTCCAGGTGGTGTTCACAGGGGCTGACCACGGACCAGACGAGGTGGCCGGGGTTCCCCAGGAGATCACTTACGAGCGTGCCTTGCCTCTGGCCAAGGCGCTGCATCCCGATACTTTGCTAGCGTATGAAATGAACGGTGCACCCCTGCCAGCGCTGCACGGTTTCCCCCTGCGCCTCCTGGTCCCTGGATGGTATGGTATGACCTCGATCAAGTGGCTCGTCGGCATTCGTGTCATTGACCATGTTTTTAAGGGGTTTTACCAGACTGACCGCTATATGGTGCAGAACGGGCCTGGAGCGAAAGAGTTTTACACCTACCTGACGGAGATGAAGGTCAAATCGATCATCACCAACCCTGCACCGGGCGAGGTCATCGTGCCAGGGCAGCCCTACCGGGTGGCAGGGGCGGCATGGTCTGGTGAACGAGAAATCGTGCGTGTGGAGGTGAGCACTGACGGTGGGCAAACCTGGCAGCCAACCCAGCTGACGCCGCGGATTGATTACTCCTGGTACCGCTGGGAATATCTGTGGACACCTCCGGCTGCGGGCAAGTATGTCCTGATGTCACGAGCCACCAACAACCAGGGTGAGACCCAGCCCGTGGAGTTCCCCAACCGGTGGGACGGGCATCCCTACGGCAATAATATGATCTTTCCACATCCCGTCACGGTACGCGCCTGCTAGTGCATTGTCGTGTTGATTGTGGCTGAGACCTTCTTTTCCCTCTCCCACCGGGAGAGGGTTAGGGTGAGGGGCTTTTTTCAGGGCGTGGGGCCCCTCACCCCAGCTCTCCCCAAGGAGAGGGAGCGCGGGAGACGTAGGCATGCCGATTACCCTGGCCCTTTTCGATATGGCGGCGACTACGGTCGATGATACGATCAACGGTCGCCCCCTGGTACTGCAGAGCTTCGCAGACAGTTTTAATGCGGCCCATGTGACAGTCCCATGGGACGTACTGAATGCCCAGCGCGGTAAGGACAAGATGGAGGTCTTCCGCACTCTGCTGGCGAGTCACGGTGGTTTACAAGGGGATGCCTTAGAGCAGACCGCGCAGCGCCTCCTGGAGCACTTGACGACCCAGCTCCTGCGCAATGTCGAGCGGCTCCGTGAGATGCCTGGCGCTACTACCGCTTTTCGCTTCCTCAAGCAGCGTGGCGTGTTCATCGCCCTGGGCAGCGGTTTCCCGTTGGAGGTCACGCAGGCCATTGCCCACCATTTCGGCTGGACGACGTCAGGCCTGGTGGACTACGTCACGTGCGGAGAAGCGGCTGGCGCCGGTCGACCGCATCCGCATATGCTCCATCGTGCCCTGCAGGCGGCTGGCCTGCTCCCGCCAGAGAGTCCAGTGGATCAGGTGCTGCCAGATTTTGCGTATGACCAGGTGCTGAAGGTGGGAGACACCGTGCAAGACGTGGCTGAGGGACGCAACGTGGGCGCCCTGACCATCGCTGTTGCCTCAGGCACGCAGACCACCAGGACCCTGGAAGAGGCTGGCCCGGTGGCGGTGCTGCCATCGGTAGCAGAGTTGCCGGACTGGCTTGTGACCCATGGGTATGTGGCGCACCAGCCGGCGGCCTAGCAGTACACAACTCTAGAAATATGTCACCCGACTACTGACATGCTCATCCCGTAGGACAACGACTCCATAGCCCGGTGGTCCGGCAAATACCTTTGGTGTCACTATCAGGTCACCAAACTGGTAGCACGTCGAGGGTACACTGGTACACTGCACACCGTGTGCGGTAATGTGCAGCGCCGTATGCACATGGCCGAAGAAGATCCGCCGAACCTGGCTGTGCCTGGCTAACACCGCCAGGAATTCAGCGCCGTTCGCGATGGCATGCACGTCCAGCCAGTCTATGCCGGTGGAGGCTGGCGGGTGGTGCACAAAGACGATGGTGGGGCGCGTCGGGGCCGTAGCCAGCGTTGTCTCTAACCAGGCCAGTTGCATAGCGTCCAAGGCCCCACCGACTTCGCCTTCGACCAGCGAATCCAGGACGATGAAGCGGTACTGCGCTTTATCGAACGTGTAGTAATACGGCGTGGTATCAGGCTGCTGCTCACCGAGGAACACCTGACGGAAAGGCTGGCGGAGGTCATGATTCCCCAGGGCGAAATATGTGGGCACACGGAGCTGGTCGGTGAGCTGTTTCAGCACGCGATAGGATTGTGGGTCGTCATCATTGATGAGATCACCAGTAAAAATGGCAAAGGCTGGAGGTGGATCGAGGTAATTGACCTGGGCAATAGCGCGGCTGAGTGTTGCATAGGTATTGACGCCATGGGACTCCTGGCGTGTGTCAGCCACAATGTGCGTGTCAGATAGCTGAATGAAATACCACGGGTTCTCCATACTGCCCTCTTTAAAGCTTGAGTTGCCGGCGCTGTGCACGTCGTTCGCGGTAGGCCTGTAACCACTGCTGTGAGCGCTGATGCAGTGGGATGATCCAGCGCTGCCAGATGCGCTCTGCCAGGGAGATATCCTTACGCAGGATCGCCAGGGCGGCTACAATCGTCGCCACCCCCTGGATGATGGGCAGGAAGAGTCCGGCAATCCCGATGAGCAGTAAGAGGAGGCCCACGGTAATACGCAAAGGTCGCCGCGCGGAGATGATAATCCATAGACTCCTGGCGACATCGAGACCCCTGCGGATAAGTTGTTGGACGGTCACACATTTCCCTTATTCAATAGGGACGATAGAAAGAAGAGCCAGGCACTTCCAATGAAACACCGCTCAGGGCCAGGACGCGAAAGAGATCAATGCGCCAGCGCGCTTCTTCCCAGCGCACTGCAAAGGTCAAGGTCTCCTGTTCAGCAAAGCCACGGGCGAGAAAACGGTGCTGGCCACGGAGCACGAGGAATTCTTTATTTTTGAAACCCACACGCGCTTTCACGTACACGGTGTCAAGCGCGACGACACGACTTTCTACATGTTGGAACAGCAGCCAGCAGCATTGTAAGGTACGAGTGGCGTACGACATGTAGCGTGCGAAGGCTTCCGGCGAGATGTCCACCTGGCTGGCAAACGTGCCGAATTCATACAATTCAGCGAAACGCTGGTCCTTCCACAGCTGCAGGATATGCTCAAAACCCCGCCGGGCCGCAAACGCTATCTGCCTGAGATCGTTTGGGGTCAGATCTTGGGCCCGCCCCGGCCCAGGGCAGACCAGGAGACAGAGCACCAGCACACCCACGAGCCCGAGACCGGGGGACCATCTGCGCATAACATCTCCTATCGCGACAGCAGCTTGCGGATTTCTTCGCGTGCCTCATCCTGCGTCGCTTTATCTTCCGACCCCAGGTCCTCCATCAGCGGTTCAAGCAATTCCATCAGCGCCCGCTGTTTATCGTCCTCCCGCACGAGCCGTACCAACCCCTCAAACGCACGCTCGCGCACTTGCTCGTTGGGGTGCATCATCTGGCTCAGGAGACGTCTGGCGGCAGCATTGGACTTGATCTCGTCAAAGACGTTGCCACTCGTACGTCCTTCGTCCGCTCTGGCCGCCTCTTGTGGTTGCGGTGGCACTGGGGCAGCCGCTGGGGGCACGCCGGGTGGCGCCGGCCGTGGCGGCTGCGGGGGCTGTGCCGCTACGACCTGCGGGGCACGTTGGGCGGCGCGTCCGGCACTGGCCCCAGTAGTCCCCTCTTCAGGGAGAAAGACAATACGTTGGACGCGCACGCTGTCGCCCTGTTTTGCCGTTTGCAGGAGATAGCCTGGGACTTCAGCAGCACGAAATAACCGCTTCAGACCATTGACGACTGACAGGGACGCAAAGCGTATGGACACACGGCGGTTCGGCATGCCTTCTGGATGACGCAGTTCTATGCGTGCGAGCTCAGCAATACGCCCAACGACTGCCGTGAGGTCCTGATCCTGGACATCCACGGACAAGCCGTTCTGATCGAGAGTAATCCTGGCATTTTGGGACAGTGGTTGGGGCGCTTGCGCCGGCACCGTGGCGGTACTCCCCGGCTCTGCAGGAGATGGTACGCCACGCCTGGACGAACGTGGCGCTTCGCTCTGAGCGTCAGCGCGTCCCGGCAGACAGAGGCAGAGCAGGAGGCAGAGGACACTTCCCCAGCAGATGAGCGCCAGTTTAGACCAAACCATACAACTTTTCTCCCTGGTGGTATGACCAGACGGATCGCGTGTGCTGTCTAACAGTGGCACACTGCGTTGTCGCCTGTCAAGACATGCCCCCCGTATCCTAGACTCCGGGAGTATTGAGAATGATACCTAAACTCTCGACATTTCAGACTTCCATATGCTATGGTACAACGTTATAATGGCTCATTCACACTGCGAGAGTATGTTCCCATCGCGTTTCAAGGAGAACAGTATGCCGAAAGATAAAGCTACATACCCGATCGAACTCGAAAAGGACATGATGTCATTCCTGGAACAGATGACAACCCAGTACGATCTGCCAGACGTATCGAAAGCTGTGCGTTGTCTGGTGGATTATGCCCTCTGTGTCGAAACGGCACGCGATGATATTTTTGCAGAGATTCGTTGCAATAGGTGTGACTGAGGCGGTGTGACTGAGGCCGTGGCGCATGCACCCCTCGCCTGAGGCGTATGGAGGCGAGGGGTAAGTGTGTGCATGATGCCACAGTCATTGCCGCGTTCGTCACGAGTCCATTGTTGTGTTGGGAGAGCATGTGTATGTCCAAATCCCTGGTCGAAATGGCATCAGAAATTGTTGCCGCCCAGGCCCGTCAAGCACCGATGTCGCCTGAGGATATCTCGGCAGGCGTGAAAAAGGTCTTTGCTATTCTCCAGCAGCTCCAGGCACTTGAAGCTGGCATGCCTGGCGCTAGTGAGAGCGAGGGAATAGGAAAACTCTCGCCCCAGGATTCCATCCAGCGTAATCGCGTTATTTGTCTGGAGTGTCATAAGGAGTTCAAGCTGTTATCAAACCGGCATCTGGCGCTCCATGGGATGAACTCACGTGAATATAAGCTCAAATATGGCTTGCCTTTGCGGCAAGCCTTGAGTGCCAAGTCTCTCACCCTGGCCAGACGCAAAATTGCCAAGGAAAAGGGGCTGGGAGAGAAGCTGGTGGCCCATCGCCGTAAGAAGATGTAGTGGTCAGCGCTTGGGCGCAGTGCACCTGCTGCCCTTTACTGGCGTCCAGCCGAGGTTTGGGGGGGTATCGGTGGCATCAGGGGTGTGCCTGTTTGCACACCATACTCAGGAGGTAAGGCAGGACCCTGACCCCCGAGGAGGGCATGAGGGGCCCGACCCTGGGGTATGACAGTGATGGCCGGCTTATGCCGTCTAAGAGAGCGCTGGCTGATACGTTTGGGGTGTGACCCAGGCAAGGCTAAGTCTGCCTCGGGACGCAGAGCACGTTCGGGCGAAACGGACGCCGAGGGTGGGAGGAGGAGGTTCATATAGACTAGAGAGCCAAGAAACGCGAGCAATGTGATACCCAACCCGAGGGTGACCCATGGACCTACGGTTGAGGGTCGTTTGAGGACAAAGTCACGTTGAGACTGCTCGTCAAGATTGGTATCGTATGTTTCCCAGGAGGGCACGGCATCCTCCAAAACCGGGAGCCTACTTCGTCCCATCAATAGGAGCGCGGCATCCCCAGGACGTGCTCACTAATATAATTGAGGACCATTTGCTGCGAGATGGGCGCGATCTTATACAGGCGGATCTCGCGGTAGAGACGCTCAACATCAAACTCGCGGGCGTAGCCAAACCCCCCAAAGGTCTGCACGGCATGATCTACCGCATCGCAGCCCGCGTCCCCAGCGAGGAGCTTGGCAATATTGGCCTCCTTGCCGCAGGGGAGACCCTGGTCATAGAGCCAGGCTGCCTTGAACGTCATCAGTTCGGCTGCTTCGAGCCGTGCGTACGCCTCAGCGAGAGGAAATTGGATACCTTGATTTTGACCAATCGGACGCCCAAAAACCACCCGTTCTTTGGCGTACTGCACCGCCTTGTCCAGAGCGGCCTTGCCAATACCCACTGCTTCTGCCGCAATCACGATGCGCTCGGGATTCAGGCCGGCGATAATATGGGCAAACCCCTCCCCTTCCTGGCCCACGAGATCGGCATGTGACACCCGCAGGTTATCGATAAACAGCTCATTGGAATCCACGGCGTGGCGGCCCATCTTTTCGATCAATTTGACGGTAATCGCCTTGTGATCCATGGGTGCGAAGAACAAGGACATGCCTTTGGATTTTTTGGCACTGTGCGCTACAGGGGTCGTGCGCGTGAGGATGAGGACGCGGTCCGCCTGCTGGGCATTGCTGCTCCACACCTTGCGCCCATTGATCACCCACTCGTCGCCGTCGCGCACGGCGGTGGTCTGGAGTTGGGTGGTGTCGCTGCCCACGTTCGGCTCAGTGACGGAAAACGCCAGCTTCATCTCACCGCTAGCGATTTTGGGCAGATAGCGTTGTTTCATCTCCTCACTCCCATACTTCATAATTGGCATGGGAGGAAACATCGAAAAGTGGATGGGCGAAGCACCGGACGTCCCAGCGCCGGACGCAGCAATCTCTCCAAGCACGATGCAGGCTTCCGTGACCCCGAGGCCGCTGCCACCGTATGCGGTGGGAATGACCGTGCCTAACCAGCCGGCAGCAGCAAAGGCGTTGAAGAACTCATGCGGATAGACGCCAGTCCGGTCGAGCTCGCGCCAGTAGCTCCAGGTAAACTGTCGTGCCAGATTCCGTACTTCCGTACGCATGAGTTGCTGCTGTTCCGACAACGCAAAGTCCATCGACGTCCTTTCCTGCATGTCCTCTCGCCCGTGGGGAGAGGGATCTATGCGCCCTCCTGCTGATGGCCTTGCCAACCCCAGCGCTGGATGCGCTCCGGTACAATCTTGATGACGAGGCCGTCGCTCTGCGCCAACTGGCGTTCGCGATACTGCACGTATTTATCCTCCAGCAACAGCAGGGCATGCTGGTGTTCCGGGCCACTTTCCAGGACGCTCGCTGTGCCGTGAATTAACACGTAATAGAGCTGCTGCCAGTCTTCCTCATAGTGATGCACCAGGAAGGCCACACGTGGATTCTCAAGAATGTTGCGGATACGCTTCATGCCGTATCCGGTACGACGTTTGGGCTTATGGTCGATGGCCGAATAGATGGCGTGCCCGTCGTACACAAAGCATATCGGCACAAGATGGGGCGTTCCAGGACTATCCGCTGTGGCCAGATGGCCAATGCGCTGGGCCTGTACCAGGGCTGTCAGGTCGTCCCGGGGCGCCATAGTCGTTACCTGATTGGGGGTGGATGTCTGGAGCGTTGTTGTATGCTAACAGCCGGAGTCTGTCAAGGAGAAAAGGGGTGTCCTTGACGCCAGTGCCAGAGCCTGCTACAACTTCACATATCAACATAAAGGAGAGGTGTATGGCAGATAAACCGAAGATGTGTATGCTGTGCGGTATGCGCGAGGTCGAGACCAGCTCGATTTGCCCCACCTGTGCGGAGAGCGTGAAGCGCGAAGCTATGGGGCAGCAGGCCGCCGTGAAACGACAGGCAGAGAAAGAAATCCGGCGCCAGGGTGTCAGTCCTGAAGCGTCTCCCAGCACGCCAAAACCGTAGCTGGGGCTCCTATTCCCTCTCCCGGAGGGAGAGGGCAGGGGCGTGGTCCCAAGGAGGGCTAGATCAACTTCCTGTGCGCCTCCATCTACCTTGGATTGCTGCGTAGCGCTGTACTATCCTCGATCTCAACGCGTGTGGGGCCATCTTGGGGTTCACGCAGATCCACCACCAGGAGATAGCCCTCGCGTGACGATTGGGGTTTGTAATCCACAAAGGTAAAGCCAGCCTCTTCCTCCGTGGAGGGAAGAGAGGTCTTGCCGTACTGATTGACCACACGTCGCAGGCTCTTCCAGTCGTAGATCTGGCTTACATCTGGTACGCCATTGTTAGCGACTGCGAAGCGTCCCAGAGCGTCACGGACGTTTCGCAAGGTGGAATTTACGGCGGGATTGAGATCTTTAGCAACGGCTCCGTTTTTCTTGCTGCCAAAGAGGCTCCGCGAGATTTTCCCGAAAAACCCCGGCTCGTCCTCGTCCTTCTTGGGTGCCGTCGAACCCCCTGATCCTGACGCTGGAGGTAGCCCCTGAGAGGCCCTATTAAACCCCTGAAGTGTGGCGTTGAACTGAGCATCAGCCAGCTGCCGTCCAATGTCACTTGACGTGGTGGAGGCAGCAGGTGGTGCTCCTGGAGCGCCCTCTGTCCCGGTCGATGCTGGGGCTCCCTGCAGTGGGACAGCAGCGCTGAGTTGTGTCTGTCCCTGCAACTGCTGCTGCAGTTGCGAGAATTTTTCGTCAAAGACATTGCTGATGTACCAGGAATCTACTTCACGCACGAGCACAAACTGCATACGCGATTCTTCGACGGGAAAATTCACTTTGGTTAAATAGGTATCCACCGCCTCAATCAATTCGTATGGGGCGCTGCCGCGTTTGGGAGCCAGCGCCCAGGTATACATATGGGCCAGATTGGGTGAAGCACGGAGCACAGCCACACTAACTTGATTCTCACCCGTCGGGGTGGTCCCAATGATGGTATAGCGAAACGTCTGGGTAAATTTGCGGCTCAGAAACAGATCTGCTGTGGCGGTGTCGCCACCAGAACCCCCAGGACCAAAAAGCCAGTTGCTGAAGAGCGAGGTGCTCAGGTTCACCCGTTCCAGAGTGAAACTGCGCGATGCTGCGAATTGGCCCTGTAGATGCGCTTCGATAAACTGTTCTACGACCTTAGCCGGTAGCATCGCTGCGCTAGCCAACCCACTGACCTGCAACCAGAACACCAGACTGAGAAGGTACAGATTCCGTCCTTGCATCCATCGACTCCTTACCGCCATTGCAAGCTGTCACAGCAGAGAACAGCTCAGCTTGAGGCTCTGCACAATGCAGGCTACTCGTATGTCACCCCATGCCTCGCGGTGAGTTTCAGACAAGTGTTTTCATAACATAGAACAGGCCGGAATGCACGGATTTTTGTTAAAACGTTTGGAAGTTGTAGACATACGGTACAGGGAAGTGAAAGGGAGTCGGGCTAGCCCGACTCCCTTTGAGAGGAGGGTGACAGGTCTCTAGAAGCGGGCTCGGAAGCGGACATCCCCCCTCAGCGCCACGGCTTCCCCTTCACAGGTCCGGCGGGCCGGTCCCGGGTCACAGTCGGCCAGGTGCGCCAGGTCTCTGGACCCATCGCCCGCAATGGCAGCGTTCCCCGCCACGCGGATGTCAAAGTGCGGATTGAGGGTCCACACCCACTGCGCCCCAATTTCGTGGTACAGCGACTTGCGAATCTGGCGAATCACCCCGGCCTGGAGTTCCGGCGCAAACGCCGCCTCGAGCAGATC
>Ga0081538_10006044_pt1 | contig 10758 bp, 8 predicted proteins | sample TabmetS5T2R1_FD_71022 | JGI IMG/M metagenome (GOLD analysis project Ga0081538, IMG submission 71022) | Tabebuia heterophylla rhizosphere microbial communities from the University of Puerto Rico - S5T2R1 | ecosystem: Host-associated > Plants > Roots > Rhizosphere ...
GGGCAATCCGGGTCACGCCGGATACGAATTTCACGGAACTTCATGGCCAGCGAGTCGTACATGAGCAGACGCCCGATCAGCGGCTCGCCTTTGCCGACGATGAGCTTAATCGTCTCAGTGGCCTGAATCACCCCAATGACCCCGGGCAAAACTCCCAGGACGCCGGCCTCGCTTCACGACGGCACCATGCCCGGCGGCGGCGGCGTGGGAAACAGACAACGATAGCACGGCCCTGCATGGGGCTTGAAGACGCTCGCCTGGCCCTCGAACTGGAAGATGCTGCCGTGCACCACGGGTTTTCCGATCAAGACCGCAGCATCATTGACCAGGTAACGGGTGGGGAAGTTGTCGCAGCCATCGACGATAATGTCATAGTCCTGGAAGATGTCCCGGACGTTGGCGGTGGTCAAGCGCTCGTTATAAGTACGCACCTGCACATCCGGATTCAGTGCGGTGATCGCCTGCTTGGCCGACTCGGTCTTCGGCATGCCAACGCGGTCGTTGGCGTGCAGAATCTGCCGCTGCAGGTTGGACAGATCGACGACATCGGCATCGACCACACCGAGCGTGCCAACCCCTGCTGCCGCCAGATACAGCGCCGAAGGCGAGCCCAGACCGCCAGCACCCACGAGGAGCACTTTGGCGTCGAGCAGTTTTCCCTGCCCCTGTTCGCCGATCTGGCTGAGGAGAAAATGACGGCTGTAGCGCTCTAACTGCTCGGCGCTGAGCTGCCGGTCACGCACGATCGGGTAGCCGGCGTCCTTCCAACGGCCAATGCCACCAGCCATCGACGTCACCTTCTCGTACCCCATGTCGCGCAGGACGCGGCCCGCCAGGAGTGAGCGCACCCCGCCGGCACAGTAGACGACCACTTCCTGATCGGTACTGGGGATTTTTCCGGTAACTTGCATTTCCAGAAAACCCCGGGGCACGGAGATGGCGCCATCGATGTACCCGGTGCGCACCTCGTCTTTTTCCCGCACATCGAGCAAGACAAAATCGTCGCCGTGGCGACGACGTTCTTCGACTTCCTCGGGGGTCACTTCCGGCACCAGGCGCCTGGCTTCTTCGAGGAAATCTTGCTGCGTTTTGGCCATAATCAGCTCCCTGGATGCTTACTGTGCCTCACACATCTGTGGTCGTAGGCTTACACGTTGGATAGATCAAGGGCATGTTGCATGAATATACTCTTACACTAAAATTTTCGCCGAGAAATAGCAAGCCTATTTTCCCTCATACCCTGATGTGGTAAAAACTCGTTACCACGCGGTTCTATTCCCCGTTGACAGCGTCGTGACCGCGGGCGTGCCATTGACTCGACGGGTAATTGGGGCTAGGATGGAGTCCCATACGAAACCGTCAGAAGGAAGGGAGCAAAGGAGGCGCACCTGCCACCATCCCATACGGTCATCACAAGGAGGGCGAAACAATGCCAGTTGCAGCGCCATCGGCAGAAAAGCTCATGGATATGTACACCCGCATGTGGCGCATTCGGCTCTTTGAGGAACAGGCGGAATACCAATCCAGTCAGGGAAAGGTACTGGGGGCACTGCACACCTACATTGGCGAGGAAGGGGTCGGGGTCGGCGTGTGTGCCCACCTCAACGATACGGACTATATTACCAGTACCCACCGCGGCCATGGGCACTGCATTGCCAAGGGAGCCGATATTAAACGCATGATGGCCGAGCTCTTTGGCCGGGCCACCGGGTACTGTAAGGGCAAGGGCGGCTCCATGCACATCGCCGATTTTGCCGTGGGCATGCTGGGCGCCAACGGCATTGTCGCCGGCGGTTTTGGGCTGGCAACCGGCGCGGCGCTGGCGGCGCAGATGCGGGGCAGCGGCCAGGTGGCGGTGTGTTTCTTTGGTGATGGGGCGGCCAATCGCGGGCCGTTTCACGAAAATATCAACGTGGGTGCGGTGTGGAAGCTGCCGGTGGTCTATGTGTGCGAGAACAATCAATACGCCCAGTGGACACCGCAAAAAGACGTCACCCTGGTTACCGATATCTCCTCCATGTCTCCAGCATACGGCATCCCTGGGGTGCAGGTGGATGGCATGGACGTGCTGGCCGTTTACGAGGCGGCCGGCGAGGCGATCGAGCGTGCCCGCCGCGGCGAGGGACCGACCCTCCTCGAGTGCAAGACCTATCGCTTCCATGGTCATAATTTCGGCGACCCACAGCTCTATCGCACCCGCGAAGAGATTGCTGCATGGGCCGAAGAGAACGACCCCATTAAACGCCTGGGAACGTATATGAAGCGGGCAGGTATACTCAGCGACGAGCGGGACAAGGCGGTCCAGCAGCAGGTGGCAGAGGCGATTCAAGAGGCGGTACGCTTTGCCGAGGAAAGCCCGTATCCCGCGCCGGACGAGCTCTATAAAGATATCTATTCGTACACCATTGTCTAGCGGATCTGTGGCGCGCGTGGCGCGCCCATGGCTGGCCCGTGCACAGGAGGGGAGACCTCATGCCAAAAATGAGCATGCGTGATGCGATTCGTGAAGCGCTCCATGAAGAAATGGCGCGAGACGAAACGATTTTTGTCCTTGGTGAGGACGTGATTGCCCATGGTGGTCCGTACGCGGTGACGCGTGGCATCGCAGAAAAATATCCCGGTCGCATTCGCCAAACCCCCATTTCCGAAGCCGCCATTGTCGGCACGGCGCTAGGGGCGGCGCTCTGCGGCATGCGACCCGTAGCAGAAATCATGTACGTTGATTTCATTACCTGCGCCATGGATGAGGTGGTCAACCAGATGGCCAAGGTCCGCTACATGTTTGGCGGTCAAACCGACGTGCCGGTGGTCCTCCGCCTGCCTTCAGGGTCGGCCCGCCTCATTGCGGCACAGCATTCACAATGCCTGGAAGCCTGGTTCATGCATGTGCCGGGCCTGCAGGTGGCCGTGCCATCGACACCGTATGATGCCAAGGGGCTGATGAAGTCGGCCTTACGTGGCAAGGATCCGGTGATCTTTATCGAATACAAACGCCTGTATACCGCGGAAGGGGAGGTGCCAGAAGGAGACTACACGATTCCCTTCGGCCAGGCCGATGTCAAGCGCGTCGGCAATGACGTGACCATCGTGGCCACCGGACCGATGGTGGGCAAGGCGCTTGAGGCTGCAGAGATCTTGGCGCCAGAGGGCATCGAGGTGGAAGTCATCGATCCGCGCACCTTGGTACCGCTGGATAAGCGGACGATCTTTGCTTCGGTGGAAAAGACCAACCGGGTGATCATTACCGACGAAGAGGTCAAACGCAGTGGCGCGAGCGCCGAGTTGGCCTCGGTGATTGCCGAGGAGTGCTTTGATGCGCTCGATGCGCCGGTGAAGCGCGTGGCTGCGGCCGATGTGCCCATGCCTTTTAGTCCCGAACTGGAAAAACTGGTGGTGCCCAAAGCCGAGCAACTCGTGGCCGCGGTGCGGGACTTGCTGGGTTGAGGAGAGGGTGCGATGGCGCTGAAATTCGGCATGCCCAGTCTGGGGCATACGATGGAGAAGGGGAAGGTCATCGAGTGGTTGAAGCAAGAAGGTGACACCCTGAGCAAAGGGGAGCCCCTGGTGGTCATCGAAACCGATAAGGTGGTGACCGAAGTCGAATCGCCGGCGGATGGCGTGTTGTTGAAGATTGCTGTGGGTGCAGAGGAGGAGCGGCCCATTGGCGCTGTCTTGGCGCTGCTCAGTGCCCCTGGCGAACGCCTCAGTGAGGCAGAGATACGACAATTGTTGGGGGGCGACATCGGCAGTCCTGCCGCGGCAACGCCAGCGGTGACCGCGGCCGTGACGCCTGCCCCGGCGGTGCCAGCGCGTGCGGCAGGAGAGCGCTTCAAAATTTCTCCTGTGGCACGGAAATTGGCCGAGGAGCGTGGCATCGACCCCGCCACGCTGCAAGGTACGGGTCCTGGCGGGCGGATTACCAAAGAAGATGTGTTGCGCGTCAGCGCAGCCGTCCCAGCGGTGCCAGCCCCTGTGGTAGCAGCGGCTGCCGGGGAACGGCTCGTCATCTCTCCGGTTGCACGCAAATTGGCCGAAGAGTACGGCATTGACGCTGCTACGGTGACCGGCACCGGTCCTGGGGGCCGCATCACCAAAGACGATATCTTGCGCGTGGTGGCAGCACCGGCGCCACTTGCCCCACCTGCTGTTCCTGGTGTGCCACCCGCGGCAGCGACACCGTCCAGCCAGCGCCTCGGTGTGAGACAGACGATTCCGCTGCGTGGCATACGTGGGCGGGTAGCCGAGCGCATGTCGTTGAGCTGGAACAGCATCCCACGGGTCACGGAAGTGATGCACGTGGATATGAGTGCCACCGTTGCCTTCCGTGAGGCGATGTTGGGGCAATGGGAACAGCAATACGGCCTGCGTGTCTCGCTCAACGATATGATCACCAAGGCCGTGGCCGTGGCGCTCAGTCGCCACCCACGCTTGAACGCCACGCTGGTGGAGCACGAAGTCCGTGTGCATGACACGATCAACATCGGCGTGGCAGTGAATCTGGACGAAGGCCTGGTGGTGCCGGTGATTCTCCACACCGACCGCAAGGACTTGGGACAGATTGCCCGCGAAAGCCGCAGCCTGGCTGAGAAAGCTCGGGCCGGTCGTCTGCAACTCGATGACGTCAGTGATGGCACCTTTACGATTACCAACCTGGGTACCACGGGTATTGAGCTGTTTACCCCGATTATCAACCCGCCGCAGGTGGCGATCCTTGGCGTTGGCATGGTGCAGCGTCGCCCTGTGGTGGTGGGGGATGCGCTGGCCATTCGTCCTTCGGTTTACTTCTCGCTGGTTTTTGATCATCGTGCCCTTGATGGTGTACCCGCCGCGCACTTCTTACAGGACCTGCAGCACTTGCTTTCCCGGCCGCAGGAATACGCGCTCTGACGGACGTGCGGCATGCGGCATGCGGCATGGAGGAGGCTGCGTGTCTGGAGAGGGAGGTGCAGACCACTGGGGCGATCAAGTTTCTCGCAGGTTTGCCGATAAAGGAGCAGGAGAAAAGGAAAAAACATGACCGACCCCAGAGTCGAAATTCTTGAGAAATCGATCGGCTACGACGGTTTTTTTCGCATCCTGCGTTATCGTTTGCGGCATCGCTTGCATAATGGTTCCTGGAGTCCAGTGATGCGACGCGAGCTTTTCGAGCGTGGCCATGCCGCTGCCGTGTTGCCGTACGATCCACAGTCCGACCGCGTCATCCTGATCGAGCAATTCCGCATTGGGGCGTTGGAGGCGCAAGGAGATCCCTGGTTGTTGGAAATTGTCGCTGGCATTATTGAGCCGGGTGAATCCCCAGAGGAAGTCGTGCGGCGGGAAGCGATCGAAGAGACAGGCTGTCCTGTCCAGGAACTCGTTCCCATTTGCGATTATTTTGTCAGCCCTGGCGGGGCGTCGGAGCGTATCCGTCTGTTTTGTGGCCAAGTCGACGCCTCCCGAGCCGGGGGTATCCATGGCAAGGCGGAGGAGGGGGAAGATATCCGGGTGCTCGTCGTCTCCGCCGATGCGGCGATCGCCAAGATGCAAGCCGGTCAGATCCAGTCCGCTGCGCCCATCATTGCGCTGCAGTGGCTGCTCGTCAATCGCGAGTCGTTGCGCAAACGGTGGGTAACGACTCAGGAGAAGCGTAGTTGAGAATTCTTGTTGCTGAAGATGACCCCGTCTCTCGCCGCTTGTTGCAACGCATGCTCGACAGCTGGGGCTATACGGTCGAGAGCTATGCCGATGGGATCGAGGCCTGGCAGGCGCTGCAAGCAACGGACGTGCCACCCTTGGTCCTCCTTGATTGGATGATGCCAGGCATGGACGGCGTGCAAGTGTGCCAGAATCTCCGCCAGCTGACGGCATCACCCCCTACGTATATTATGCTCCTCACCGCTAAAGGGCGTAGCGAAGACATTGTGGCCGGTCTAGGTGCTGGTGCCGACGACTACATTACCAAGCCGTTTAAGCATGAAGAGTTACGGGCGCGCGTGCAAGTTGGTGTGCGCGTCGTCGAGCTGCAACGGGCGTTGGCGGCGCGCGTCCAGGAATTAGAAAGTGCCCTGTCACGTGTGAAGCAGCTGAGTGGTCTTCTCCCTATCTGTGCCTATTGCAAAAAGATTCGCAACGACCAGAACTACTGGCAACAGGTCGAAAGTTACCTTGCCGAACATGCTGCAGCCCAATTCACCCACGGCATCTGTCCGGATTGTTACGAGCACACGGTCAGACCTGAGCTTGACAAGCTTCGACGCGCGCGTTCGTCTCCTCACCAGATGTCTTGAACGCACTGCGGTACAACCCTTGCTCTCGACGTGGACGTGGGGGGCGCGATACGGGCGTATTGCCTGCCATAACCGTTTACTGCGGACGTGATAGGAACAATACATGAGCACCCGCCTCGGCGCACGCCTGGCGCGCTGGCTTCCCTGTTACTATGGCTGGGTCATTTTTGCCATTGCCGCCAGTACCAGTTACGCGGCGCGGCCTCTCATGTCCGTGGCCGTCCTGTCGGTGTTTGTGGTGCCGATGACCGAAGCCTTCGGCTGGTCCCGTGGGCTCTTTTCAGGAGCCGTCAGCCTGGGGGGATTGTGCGCCGTTGCCATCTCACCTATCATTGGGCGCCTCCTTGATAAGTATGGTGCTGGGGTAATCCTCAGCCTCACCTCGGCGGTGGTTGGGGCATGCGCTGTTGGTCTGGCGGGTATTGACCAGGCATGGGCTTTCTATGCCCTCTATGTGCCCGGCCGCATGGCCTTTGCCAGTCCGCTCGAGTTGGCCACTTCCACGGCTTTGAGCAACTGGTTTATCCGTCGCCGTGCCTTTGTCCTGGCGCTCTTGGGGGTGACGCAGGGTACGGGTTTGGCGGCCATGCCGCTGCTGGCCCAACTGCTGATCAGCGGCCGGGGATGGCGCTTTACCTGGGTCACTCTGGGCCTGTATACCCTTGCTATCGGTGTGGTACCGTCTTTGCTGTTGGTGATCCGTCGCCCCGAGGATATTGGCCTTGAGTCTGACCCGGTGCGCAGGCATCATCGCAAGACCCGTGGTGTGACGGCAGCAGGTGCGGTATCCGAGACGGTTGGCACACAGGACAAACACGACAGCCAGGAACATCATTTCACCCTGCGTGAAGCCCTGCATACGCGGGCCTTGTGGGTGCTGGCCACCTTTTCCGCTGTAGGGTTTATGGCGCAGGCAGGGGTGAGTTTGCATCAGGTGTCTCATTACTTGCAGCAGGGGTTGCCGGGCCCCGCAGCCGCACTGATGGCCAGCGTCTTCGCTGGCTCACAAGTGCCCGCTGGGCTGCTCTGGTCGCCTCTGGCCCGGCGTGTTCCGGTGCGGGTGGTGCTGGCCATGGCAGGACTGGCCGTCGCCCTAGGAGCCGCTGGCACGGCTCTCGCCGCCACCCTGGTGAGCGGCATGATCACTTCTACGATTCTAGGGAGTGGGGTTGGCGGCTTACATTTCCTCTTCCGCCTGACCTGGGCCGAATATTACGGCCGCCGTCACCTGGGCGCCATCCGGGGTATAACCTTGCCGATGCAGATCGGGGGGCAAGCGGTAGGGCCGATCACCGCTGGTGTCGTCTTTGACGTTGTCGGTAGGTACGATCTTGCCTTTATTGGCTTTGCCGGTGTCGTCGCCCTGGGCAGTCTGCTGGTCCTGGCTGCTGTCCCGCCTCACGGACCCGGTACGCCCACGGTTCCTAAGACGCGATGACGCTGACCCTGACTCAGGCCAGCCTCACCGTGATTTTCTTGTTGCAAGCATGCACGTAGGCTTGGCGCCTAGCGGCTGCCATCACACCAGGAGGGAGGCAACGTAGGCATCAATGAGATCGAGATTGTCCGGGCTGAGCCGCTGGAACTGAATGCCCATCCCAGACGGACCGAGACCACTTTTGGGATCGGCGTGAATACTGTGGACAACCACCCCTTGCGTGGTGATCAGTTCTTCCCAGTATGGCAGGGAGAAGCTAATCTGCAACTTGGTCCCTTTTGGCAGAGGGTCATGGGTTGGCACGAAAATCCCCCCGCGGGAGATATTTTGGACATAGTCAGTAAAAAATTGATCGGCGTTGCCGTACTTGATCAGGATTTTTGCTGGGACCCTTTTGTGCTTCCGGCGCTCATGCTTCTCCATGGAAGCTCCTTTGTCAATAACCGCTCCTTTGCGTTGGGCCGTGGGCTTGAGGCAGTGTATCTGCTACGGTACACTGCAACATGATCCGCATGGGTCTGAGCCAGACAGGCTGCATCATAACAGGATTTATTCTCAGATGCGAGGGCGGGGAGAAAATGTGAGCAGGCACACAAGCGGCGTCCTCTGGCTCGCTCTTCTCTTGGCGTGGTTGCCGCGGGCTTGGGCAACGCCCCAGGAGGGTTACGAGGCAATCCATTACCGTCTCGAGGTCTCCTATGAGGCGTCACGACGTACCCTACAGGGTCAGATTGCTGTCAGCGCCGTCTGGCGTGGTGTGCAACCTCTGACCGGCCTCTATTTTTTTCTTCCTGCCAACACGCTCAGCCGCCCTGACCCGCGCGAACCCGCAGCGTTCCGCGATCAGCACTATGCCAAAGGGTTTGATGCTGCCCGCCTCACGGTGCATGAAGTGACCGAGGGGGCCAGGCAGTCACTGCCTTTTCAACTCCAAGACGACCCGGCAGTACCCGTTGGCCGTGTGCCCGACCAGGCCATATTATACCTCCCCTTGCCGCGACCGTACCAGAGAGGAGAGAATTTTACCATCACCATTGCCTTCACGACGCGCCTGCCCGAAGCGAAAAATTGGGGGGTGTATCGTGGCAGTGTTGCCCTGGACGGGTATTGGCATCCCATACTCGTCCCGTACCGGCAAGGGACATGGCTCGGGGGTCTGCAAGAGGTCGATCCGGCCCACTATACCTTGCGTTTGACCACCGCGGCGACGCAGCAGGTGGTCGCGTCTGTGCCATGGGACACGCGTACCTCCGCCAACGGGCTGCAGACGCTCTGCGGTAGTGCCGGACCCCTCTATCACCTGGGCTTGAGTAGCCAGACCCAGGGGTACAGTGAGACGGATGCAGCGCATGTGCCTACACTCCGCCTCCTGGTACCACATGGGGAAAGATCGCGCGTGGCTTTTCTGCTGCAGACGTTGCGGAACGTGTTCGGATTTTATCACCAGCAGTTTGCCTTGAGCTTCCCCGGTACGGTGTTTACGGTGGTGGTGCACGAGCGCGACCAGAGCTGGCCGTTTAGTGCCTCGGCGGACCATGTGCTGTTTCTGTCGCGTGATCTACTCCGCGTGCCAGATCTCATCCACAAACTCGTCGAATATTTCGTGGCACGCGGCGTTGCCCAGCAGTGGTGGGGCTTACAAGTGGCATACAATCTGCGTACAGAGCGTTGGATCGGCGAGGGGTTAGCGACGTATATGGCCTTTCGCTGGCTGGACCAGCAATATGGTCAGGGCCGCAATTTTCTCACCTGGAAGGGCGCCTGGTTACCCAATTTCTCCTATCGCGAGCAATCGCTTGACATCACCTATCGCCGTCTGGCGATTGAGGATGAAGACCAGTATATGCGCACGCCCCTGGTCGCGACCCGCGACAGATTGGGCTTGCGCTTTCTTTATGAGAAGAAAGGTGCGCTGGTCTATACCATGCTCCATGACCTATTAGGGGCAGAGGCGTTTCAGGACTTCCTCCACGTTTTGCTTACGGAGTACAGCGGGGCCGCGGTGACCACACAGGAAGTGCAGCGTGCCGCAGAAGCGGTAAGTGGCCACGATCTCGCCTGGTTTTTCCAGCAATGGGTCGAGCAACGGGTGAAGCTGGACTATGCGGTGGGGCGTGTCGAGGTGACGCCGCGCCCGGACCCACAAGGGCGTACGATCTACGTCAACCAGGTGGAGGTGCGCCGTTTACGTGAGGCCGTGATGCCGCTCACGGTGCGGCTCCTGGCTGCTGATGGGAGTATCTATGAAACCCAGATAGCAGGGAAGGCTCGTCGCGACACCGTAACCTGGCAAGCGACGGCGCCGCTCAGTGATGTGCAACTCGATCCGGCGCAGCGCCTGCCCGATGTGCAGCGTCTGAACAATACGGCGCATCTGCCCTATGCGGTCCGACCCTTGATCGACTTCCCACGTCTCGATGCCTACTTGCTCTATCCGTTCCTGTCGCTGGAGACAAACTTCATCGATGGCTATCTGCCGCGGCTGGGCTTTGTGGTGCAGTATCTCGATGACCTGGCGGCCTCGGTCAATGTCGGGTACAAAACGGACCAGGATGAGGTAAGTGTAGAGGCACAGATCTCACGCAGCCGCTTTCCCCACCCTGACATGGCGAGCACGGTGAGCCTCACGGATCGTTTAGGCGCGCAGACGCTCTCTCTGAGCACCAGCCTGTTCATTGAAGAATACCGTCAGCAGTACCGTCTGCAAGCCAATGAGTTGACCCTCGGCTACCGGGTCAGCTTTTTGGAGCGCTTAGACGATTTCCGTGGCACTCCCATTCCTGACGATATCCCTACCACAGGGCGCCTCAACAGCGTGGTGTTTGGCTTCCAACGCGATACGCGCATTCCTGTGGCGATCAGTGGCGTGCCGGTGGGGGTGCTGGCCGAGCCTCTGGCGTATGGCTATGCGCTGCGTGTCGGTGTGGAGCTGGCCTCGGAGCTCCTCGGCAGTACCCGGCCTGACATGCAGCAGGTGCGTTGGGAAGCAGCCGACTTCCTGCGTCTGGGGCATCAGACCCTGGCGACTCTTCGCCTCTTCGGGGGCTGGAGTGC
>Ga0081538_10006045_pt1 | contig 10758 bp, 11 predicted proteins | sample TabmetS5T2R1_FD_71022 | JGI IMG/M metagenome (GOLD analysis project Ga0081538, IMG submission 71022) | Tabebuia heterophylla rhizosphere microbial communities from the University of Puerto Rico - S5T2R1 | ecosystem: Host-associated > Plants > Roots > Rhizosphere ...
AGGCGGTGCTGGATCATGGCCAGGCCGTTCGGGATCTTCGAGAAGTCGTCGCGGCCGAGGGCCTTCTGCTCGCTGTTGAACGGGCAGTGGTCGGTGGAGACGCTCTCGAGCACGCCGCGATCGAGCGCGGCCCAGAGGAGAGCCTGGTTGTGGCGCTTGCGCAGCGGCGGCGAGCAGACGTAGCGGGCGCCCTCGAAGTCGGGGCGCTCGAGGTCCCCGATCGTGTTGGTCAGGTACTGGAGGCACGTCTCGCCCGAGACGTCGACGCCGCGGGCCTGCCCGGCGGCGATCTCGTCGGCGGCCAGCCCGCAGGTCACGTGCACGATGAACACGCTGGCCCGGGCCAGCTCGGCCAGCCGCACCGAACGGTGGGTGGCCTCCGCCTCGACCACCTCAGGCCGCGTGCGCGCGTGGTGGATGGGGTCCGTCTGGCCCGCCGCGAGCGCCCGCTCGACGAGCACGTCGATCGCCCAGCCGTTCTCGCAGTGCACCATCGTCAGCGCGCCGAGATCGCGAGTGGATTCGAGCACGCGGAAGAACAGGTCGTCGGTGACCATCAGCACGCCCTTGTAGGCGAGGAAGACCTTGAAGCTGCAGATGCCCTCCTCCTCGACCATCGGCGCCATGTCGGCGAACGTGCCCTCGTCGGCCTGAGTGATCGCGATGTGGAAGCCGTAGTCCACGTGCGCTGCACCGGACGCGCGCTCCTGCCACTCCTCGAGCGACGACCGCAGCCCGCCGGGGTGCTGCTGGATCACGAAGTCCACGATGCAGGTGGTGCCGCCGGCGGCGGCCCCACGCGTGCCGGTGTCATAGTCGTCGATCGAGTGGGTGCCGCCGAAGGGCATCGCCATGTGCGTGTGGTTGTCGATCAACCCGGGCAGCACGTAGCAGCCGGCGGCGTCAATCACCTCCGCGTCCGCGTCGCCCAGGTCGCCGACGGCGACTATCTCCTCGCCGTCCACCAGCACGTCGGCGATCGACGCGTGAGCGGCGGTCACCACGGTGCCGCCGCGTATGAGCTTTCTCATCCTGCACCTCCAGTCACGCCGGCGAAGCGGGGGATGATCTCGCGACCGTAGGTCTCGAGCGTCTCCTCCTGGCCCTCGGTCATGAGGTAGATGTTGAACTGGTCGACGCCGATCGACTGGAGCTCGGCGAGCTTCTCGATCGCCTGCTCCGGGGTCCCGAGCACGCAGAAGCGATCGCAGATCTCGTCGGTCACGAACCCGCCGTGCTTCGCGCCCACGCGCGAGTGCTCGTCGTAGTCGTAGCCCGTTTGCTCCGGGACGTAGTCGGTAAGCGCCCTGGGCACCACAGACCCGTCGGCGCCGTAGCGGTTGATCAGGTCCCGCACGTGATTCGACACCATCGCCGGGAACCAGCGCACCTGCTCGCGCGCGGCCGCGATGTCGTCCGAGATGTGGCTCGGCGCGGACACGATGCACTTCAGCTCCGACGGGTCGCGGCCGGCCTCCTCGGCCGCGGCGCGCGCTGTGCTCATGATCCAACGGATGATGTCCGGGTCGGCCAGCTGGATGATCACGCCGTCCCCGAGACGGCCCGCGATCGCGAGCGCCCGCGGGCCATAGCCCGCCACATACATCTCGATCGGCGGCAGGTCCTCGCGCACCCAGGTGAGCTCGAGCTCGGTGTCGTTCCAGCGCACCTTCTCGCCGTTCATGAACGGCTTGATCATCGCCAGCGAGCGCTCGAACTCGGCGATCCGCACCGGCTTCTGGTTGATGTAGCGCCTCGCGGAGTCGCCGCGGCCGATCCCCATGACCATCCGGCCGTTTGAGATGTCGTGCAGCGTGGCGTACGCGCTGGCGACCACCGTGGGCTCACGCGTGCCGGGATTCGTGACCATGTGACCGAGCCTTATCCGCTCGGTGGCCGCCGCCGCGAGCGCGAGCGTTGGCGTGGACTCCTGCCAGAGGACGTGCGAGTCGTAGGTCCACCCATAGTCGAACCCGTGCCCCTCGGCGAGCTGAAGCAGCTCGATGAGGCGCTGATAGGGCGGATCCGGCAGAACTGTCACGCCGAAGCTCAGGGGCATGCAAGGCTCCTTCGGGGTAGATGCCCGCGCCGACCGCGGGGATGCGCGCCTACGGTAAACCAACCAGACCGGCGCCGGGAGTGGCGGAGGTAGCCGCGCTACGGAGTGCGCGACGGCGCTTTAGGCTTCGACGCCGACGGCTCGCTCAGGATCGTCCGACCGGGTTAGGAAGGGAGACCATGGGGTTCGACCAGTATCACGAGCCGGCCCAGGAGCTGCCGGCCGAGACGCGGACCTTCGCGCGGCTGTGTGCGTCGCTGACCGAGGAGGCCGAGGCGATCGGCTGGTACGAGCAGCGCCTCGCCGTCGAGCCCGACCGCCAGGCGCGGGCGATCATGCGCGACGCACAGGGCGAGGAGTTCAAGCACTTCGCCATGGACCTCGAGTTCCTGCTGCGGCGGACGCCCCTGTGGCGCGAGATCGCACAGGGCATCCTCTTCCAGGAGGGCGACATCGTGGAGCACGGCGAGGAGGCCGAGGAGGAGGCCGTCGAGGAGGCGGCCGCGGAGGGCGCGCCCGTGGTCGGCAGCGTCTCGCTGGGCATCGGCAGCCTGAAGGGCGCCCAGCGGTGAGCCACCTGCTGCGCGGGCTCGCGCCGATCAGCGACGCGGGCTGGGAGGTCATCGACGAGGAGGCCCGCCAGCGCCTGGCACCCGCCTTGGCGGCGCGAAAGCTCGTCGACTTCGCCGGGCCTCACGGCTGGCAGCGCTCGGCCACGAACCTAGGCCGGACGGATGGGCTCGCCGGGTCGCCGGCCGAGGGCGTCGAGGCGAAGCAGCGCCGGGTGCTGTCGCTCGTCGAGCTGCGGGCGCCGTTCGACGTGTCGCGCGCGGAGCTGCGCGACGCCGATCGCGGCGCCCTGGACGTCGACCTCGCCGCGCTTGACCAGGCCGCCCATCGCATCGCCGTGGCCGAGAACGTCGCCGTCTTCCAGGGCTTCGAGCAGGCCGGCATCACGGGCCTCGTACGAGCCTCACCACATGACTCGATCGCGCTCGGTGAGGACTGCGAGCGCTACCCGCGCCACGTCGCCAAGGCCGTCGACGTTCTGCTCGGCGCCGGCATCGAGGGACCCTACGGGCTGGCGCTCAGCCCCGACGCTCATACGCGGGTGCTCGAGACCAGCGAGCACGGCGGCTATCCCCTGCTCGACCACCTGCGCAAGATCCTCGGGGGCCCGCTCGTATGGGCGCCGGGCGTCGAGGGCGGAGCCGTGGCCAGCCTGCGCGGCGGCGATTTCCTCTTCGACTCCGGCCAGGACCTCTCGATCGGCTACGACTCCCATGACGCCGACGCGGTCCAGCTTTATGTCGAGGAGAGCTTCAGCTTCCGCGTGGCGACGCCGGAGGCGGCGGTGGCGCTGACTCCCTAGCGGGAGCGTGAAACTGGTCACACGCCGAGGTGGGAGGGGAATGACGCGCCCGGGAGCGGCGTCCTCGGTGTGTGTCTCTTCCCCCAGCCCAGCGAGCTCGGAGGCCCCGCACCGGTTGCCCGGCCCTGCCGCTTGCGGTCTCATCCGGTGGCGCTGTCGCGTCCCCGGCGCCCGGGTCACTGCGCCGGCGCGCCGGGGCTCGCGCGCACGAACTCGCCTGCGGTGCGAGGCGCGTCCTCAAACATCCGCGCCTGATGCCCTACAACCGGCTGATTCTCGCGGTCGTGCTGATCAATCTCGGGGTGCTCTGGTACCACCTCGATCGCGGCGACTGGCTGATCGCCGACGGGAGCGCGCTGTCGGCGCTGTCGGCCCTGACGCTCGTGAACTTCACCGCTGCGGTGCTCATACGCCAGCAGAACATCCTCAACATCCTCTTTGGACTGGCCGGCCGCGGTTCGCGTTCCTGGCCGCTGTGGATCCGATGGGGCGTCTCGAAGGTGCACCACGTCGGCGGCATCCACGCCGGCGCCGCGCTCGCCGGGACGGCCTGGCTCTCTGCCTTCACCTGCGTCGCGATCCTCGCTCGCGCGCGCCACCCCGCCAGCGTCTCGCTCACGACCCTTGTCCTCTGCTACTCCCTCGTCACCTTGGCGGTGCTCGTGGTGGTCTGCGCGGCCCCGCCGGTGCGCAGCCGAGCGCACAATGTGTTTGAGCTGTCGCACCGCTTCGGGGGCTGGACGGCGATCGCGCTCTTCTGGGTGCTCACGGTCCACCTCGCGCTTCGCCAGCGTGGCGACGCCTCTGCGCTGGAAGCGATTGCTTCCGACTGGCACGTCTGGGTGCTCGCGATCCTGACGGCGAGCGTCGCCTCGCCCTGGCTGGGGTTGCGGCGGGTGCCGGTGACGGTCGAACGCCCGTCCTCGCACGCCGTCATCGTCCGCTTTGACTACGGAGTGACGCCGGCGTTCGCGTCGGCGGTCGGGATCAGCCGCAGCCCGCTCCGCGAGTGGCACGCATTTGCCACCGTGACGACCCCCGGCCAGGCCGGCTACCGGGTGCTGATATCCCGTGCCGGCGACTGGACCGGGCGGTTCATCGACGATCCGCCGTCCCACGTCTGGGTGCGAGGCACCCCGATCTCGGCGCCGATGGCCAAGGTCGCCCTGCTGTACAAGCGGGTCATCTACGTCGTCACCGGCAGCGGCATCGGACCATGCCTAGGGCAGATCCTGGCCGATCGCGTCCCCGCCAGGCTGGTGTGGTCCACGCGCAACCCGCGGGCCACCTACGGCGACGCCCTCGTCGACGAGGTCGAGGCCGCCCAACCCAACGCCGTCATCTGGGACACGTCGCAGCACGGGAAGCCCGACCTCGGCGAACTCGTTCACCAGGCCTATGAGGACTTTGGCGCGGAAGCCGTCCTCGTCGTGAGCAACAAGCCCGCGACCTGGCGCCTCGTCCACGGCCTCGAGCGGCGCGGCATCCCAGCCTTCGGGCCGATCTGGGACTCGTGACCGGCAGCTTCGGGCGCCCGGGAAGCTGCTAGCGGGAGACGAGCACGATCCGGAGCCTCCCTGGCAGCCCTTGGGAGCCAGGAAACTTGAGCCTCATCACGTACGCGTTCCGGCGGGGGTTAACGCGAGCCGAGAGGATCTGAAGCGCCCCCAACTCACAGCCACCCCTCGGCGGAATTGCCGTGTATGTCCCCACGACCGCCTTTGTGCCGCGCGGCGCGCGGTCCCTGATGGTTTGGAAACCGTCGAACCCCCTGAACCGCGTCGGGTCCGGACGGTAGGTCCGAATGGTGGGCGTGTAGTCCGGGTCGTGCAGAAGGCGGTTGACCTGCTTACGGTTCTCCGCGTTCTGCCGCGCGATCTTGTCGGAGACGATTGGGCACCGCTGCGCGACGGCGGCCGACGGAAGGGCGAGAGAGACGAGCACGGCGCTCATCGCAGCCGTAGTCCACTTGGTCATCGATCTCCTCTCAGGGTCGGGGACAGGCGGACGTAGCCGACCCGCGGCCAGACAGGCGTCACCCTAGAGCATGCTCGGGCGCCGGGCCCGGCTGGGCTAGGAGGCCCCCGCCCGGGGCGGAATGTTCACGCGTTCGTCCTTTTGCGGCCATATGCAGCAAAAAGACGAACGCGTCGGCCCTTAGCGGGACCGGGTCGTCGCTCGGCCGGCCTTCGTTCGCCGTGACAACCAGCGGACCGCCGGGGCTCACGTCGCGGGCACGTACGGCAAGCCAGGCGCCGCCCATTGATCCAAGTGCGGCCTGGCAGCGAAACTGTTGGGCATGCTGAACATGGATCCACTCGGGGTGCGCGTGGAGCTGCTGCGCACCGCCCAAGAGACGGGAGGCGAGCTGCTGGAGTTCGACGTGATCGGACGGGCACGCGGTCTGCTCGCGCAAGGTCACGTCCACACGTCGCAGGTGGAGCGCCTCGAGGTGATTTCCGGGGGGATGCGGCTCCGCCTCGACGGCCAGGAGCGGCTGCTGACCGAGGGCCAGTCGATGGAGGTGCCGGCCGGCACTCCGCACAGCCAGCTCCCGGCGGGCGAGGGCCCGGGACGGATCCGCGTCCGGGTGCGCCCCGCCGGTCGCACGCAGGACTTCCTCGAGCGCCTCGCGGGCCTCTGCAGTGAGGGCCAGATCAACCGCTTCGGCTTCCCCCGCCCGGTGGCGGCCGCGCGGCTGGTGCGCGACTTCGCCGACACCGGCCACGCGAGCAGGCCGCCGGTGCCTGTTCAGCGCGTGCTCGCCGGGCTCGTGGTCGCCCTGGCGGAGTCGCTGCGCCCCTATGTCTTCGTCGACCAATGGGAGGTCGCGGCCCCGCCCGAGGCGGTCTTCGACGCCATCGCCGACGCCCGCAGCTACCCGCAGTGGTGGCGCCCGGTCTACCTGGAGGTGGAGTCCGAGGGCCCGCCGGAGGTGGGCAAGGAGTCACGACAGCACTTCAAGGGCCGGCTCCCGTACCACCTGCACACGCGCTCCGTGATCGTGGCCCTCGACCCGCCGCGCACCATCACCGCCGACGTGGACGGCGACCTGCGCGGCCGCGGCACCTGGACGCTGACGCCCACCCCTGGCGGCACGCATGTGCGCTTCGACTGGCAGGTGATGGCGGACCGCCGCCTGCTCCGGGTTCTCACGCCGGTCCTGCGCCCACTCCTCCGCTGGAACCACAACTGGGCCATAGCGCGCGCGATCGAGGGTCTCGAGCCCTACGCCCGGCGCAACCTCACATAGCCGCGGGACTCAAACCGCCGCTCACGCCCTAATTGCCGCTGCGGAGGCGCGCCAGCACGGTGAGGAGCCCGACGCAGGCCACGATCGCCGCCGCTCCGGCGGCCGTGATCCCGGGCGATCGCGCCACATCGGCTTCGGCCGCGATGAGCACGAGCGCGCTCGCCGGGATCGTGGCGGCTGCGACGGCGAGGATCGCGAGCAGACGCGGCCCGACGACGCCCGCGCGCATGCGCTCTCGGACGCGCTCGTCGAGTGACCAGTACGCAAGTTCAGCGGTGAGCAGTAGACCGCTGCCGTAAATCGGGGCGGCGACGACCCGGTCGCCGCTTGGCACCGCGTAGATCGCTCCGAGGACCAGCAGCGCGACTGGAATCGGCGGGGAGTGGTCGGTGGAGAGAGCTAGCGCCAGGAGGAAGGTGGCCAGCGCTGCGCCGGCCAGTATCGCCGCGCTCGGCTCGGCGTCGGCTGCGGTCGTGATGCCGAGCGCGGCGGCGAGCACGAGGGCGCCCGCAGAGGTCGCTAGGAGCGCAGGGCGGGTCGTGCGTGGCGCCGAAACGTGGTCACCTCCTCGATCGCGAGCTCGAGGCTGGTGCGTGGGTGCTCCCAACGCGCGACCGGGACGCCGAGCATCTCGAAGCGCGCCCGCAGCGCGTCGCGCTGCAATCGCCAGAGGCGGAGGGGCAGCCGGTACGAGCCGCCGTCGCCGGCGGGTGTATGAGCCATGGGCGAGACTTCAACGACCGCGAGGTCGTAGCCGCGTGCGCGCAGGTCGAGCAGGGCACCGACCCCGCGGGCGTCCAGCAGCGGGCTCAGCGCGAGCACGAGTGCTCGCGCCGGCAGCAGACGGCGCGGCAGGTGCGTTATGTCCTTCCAGGCATAGCTGAGCCTGACGTCGCTGGCGAGCAGAGCGTCGACGATGCGATAGAGCTGTCTCGTACCGGCGCTCGGCGTGAGCCAGTACAACACCCCACCGAAGCTCACCAGCGCGACGCGATCGCGCTGCGCCAGGTAGGCGGAGGCAAGGGCGGCGGCGGCGTGCACCGCGGCGTCGAGTGTGCCCTCCTCCGCGTGTTCGGCTTCGGCGAATGTGTCGAGGAACAGGACGACGTCGGCGCTGTGCTCGGGATGCTGCACGTTCACGTACGGAACACGGCGGCGTGACGTCGCGCGCCAGTTGATGCGGCGTACGCGGTCGCCGGGCACGAGCGGACGAAGATCGGCGAACTCGATCCCCTCGCCGCGCTCGCGGGAAACCTGGCTGCCCAGCACAGGTCGTGTTTTGAGCGGTTCGATGAGCGTGTCGAGGCGGCGCACGCTGGGATAGGCGCGCAGCTCACAGGGCCGGCCGAGCTTCCCCTCGAGCGCGAACGTGCCGAGACGGTCGCGGGCGCGGACCATGGCGGGCCCCGCGTGGTGGACTCCCCAGCGCTCCACGGCGAGCTCGAACGGAATCTCACGCCTCTGGCCGCGGGGGAGCCAGAAGGCGATGGGCGACGGGTCGGTGTGCAGCCGCTCGGTCGTCGGCAGATATAGCTCCACGCGAGCCGGGGTGCCGCCGCCAGAGACCGTCGCCGTCGCCCGTACCCGCTCTCCCTCGAGGGCGCGTTCGCGATCGAGCCGTAGCGTGCCTTCGAGTGCGAGCGGCGCCGATCCCACCAGCGCGACGGCAACGAGCAGGACGAACGGGGTCGCGAGCGCCGCCAGCTCCGGCCTACCCGCGGCGAGGGCGGCGACGAGGGCGATCGCCGTCAGCGCGGTGTACGTCTGCAGCCGCGGCGAGGCCGAAAGGGTCATCGCGCCTCGTCCGGTACGCGTACCGGCGGGGCTGCGCAGCTATCGAGGCAGTCGCGCACCACCTCCTCGGCGGTCACGCGCTGGATCCACAGCTCGGGGCGCAGCATGATCCGGTGTGCGAGCGCGGGCACCGCGACCTGCTTCACGTCGTCGGGCGTGACGAAGTCGCGTCCGTGGAGCCCGGCCTTCGCCCGCGCGAGCTTGAGCAGCGCGAGCGTCCCGCGCGGACTGGCGCCGACCTCGACCTGCGAGCTCTGGCGCGTCGCGGCGACGAGGTCGACGGTGTAACCGAGGATGCTTGCGTCGGCGTGGACCCGCTCGACCGCCCGCTGCATCGCCAGCAGCTCGTCACGGTGGACGATCGTGTCCAGCTCGACGTCGTCCTGGCCGCGCTCCAGGCGCCGCGCCAAAACCTCCAGCTCCGCCGCGCGGTCTGGGTATCCGACGCGGATTCGGAGCAGGAAGCGGTCCAGCTGCGCCTCGGGGAGCGGATAGGTCCCCTCGTACTCGATCGGGTTCTGCGTCGCGAGCACCAGGAACGGCCGCTCCAGTAGGCGGGTGCGATCCTCGCTCGTGACTTGGCGCTCCTGCATCGCTTCAAGCAGCGCGGCCTGGGTCTTCGGCGGCGCGCGATTGATCTCGTCGCCGAGCAGGACGTGGGTGAAGATCGGTCCCGGCTGGAAGCGCAGCTCGCCGCTGCGCTGGTCGTAGATCGCCGAGCCGGTCACGTCCGACGGCATCAGGTCCGGCGTGAACTGCACACGTGCGAAGCGCAGTCCGGTGACCGTCGCGAACGAGCGCGCCATCAGCGTCTTGGCAAGCCCCGGATAGTCCTCGATCAGCACGTGCCCGTCGGCGAGCAGGCCGAGCAAGGCGAGCTCGAGCACGTCGCGCTTGCCGACCACCGCGCGTTCCACCTCGTCGAGGATTCGGGCGGCCCGCTCGCCAAGCCGGGCGAGCTCGCCCGGTCCATCGATCACAGTGCCTCCAATGCGTCGAGGATCTCCTCGAGGTCGCTCGCTGCGATCCCGGGCGCGTCCCGGTCCCGCGGCGCCGGCCGGTCGGGCCGCACGAGCTCCCAGGCCTTGGGCCCGAGCAGGCGCCGCGCCTCGGCGACGTCTCGGTCCAGCCGAAGCCCCCGCCGCGTCAGGCGCACCTCCGCGATCTCGACCAACACCGGCCGCAAGCGGGTGTGGCTGTCCACCGCGCTCGAGCCCGACCACTGCACGATGCGCTCGAGCCGCACCAGCTGGGCCGGCCACACAACGGTCCTCACGCGAGGCCGCATCCCGGACTCGAACACGCGCTGGTCGGCCGGCAAGCGCACCGCGAGCGCGACGAGGCAGACCGCCGCGCCAAGGGCTCCGAGGACCACGAACCCCAGCTCGGCGGCCAGCCTCACCGCAAGCTCCTCGTAACCCGGGCTAGTGGCCGGGACCGCTGGTGCCCTCCTCGGGCCCGCCGTCGTGGCGAATGCCGGCCGGCGAACTCGTCGCGGCGCTCGGCGCGAGCCCGCGGGTGCCCTCTTCGGGGCCGCCGTCGTAGCGGGTGCTGCCGATGCTGCTCGGCAGCGGGGCCGGCTCTGGCCTCGCCGTGGCGGGGTTGAAGCCGCCGTAGTTGATCGACTCGACTGGCCTGGCCGAGGTCGTGCCGGCAACCTCGTCGCTGTTGGTTGCGAGGATCACGACGGCGGCGCTTAGGCCGAGCACGGCAACCAGCGCGATGGCGAGCAGGGCTCGCAGCTGCACGTAGTGCGAGCGAAGCACTACCGCGGGGTGCTGTGGGGAGATCGACTGGCTCATGAGTCCCTCCTGTCTTGGGCGGTCGGGCTCGCCGGCCCGCCCGGTCGTGTGGGGCCCGATCGTCTGCGGGAGTGGCTGCGGGGCGGCAAAAGCGCGGCAAAAGTGCGGCATACGCAGCTTGTGGGGGGGTGCGGGCCGATGTACGTTGGACCGTGTCCAGCCCGCGTCGAAGGACTCGTATGGACTTCCGAATCCTCGGTCCCCTTCGTGCCCTCGACGAGGGCCAGGAGGTCACGCCGCGCGGGACCAAGCAGCGAGCGCTGCTGGCGTTGCTCCTGCTCCACGCCAACGAGACGCTCAGCACCGATCTGCTGATCGACGAGCTGTGGGGGGAGCATCCGCCCGCGACGGCCACGAAGACGGTGCAGGTCCACATCTCGCATCTGCGCAAGACGCTCGGACGGGGGGCCGGCAACGGCTCGGACGGCCTCATCGTCACCCGCGACCACGGCTACGAGCTGCAGCTCGATCCGGAGCA
>Ga0081538_10006046_pt1 | contig 10756 bp, 9 predicted proteins | sample TabmetS5T2R1_FD_71022 | JGI IMG/M metagenome (GOLD analysis project Ga0081538, IMG submission 71022) | Tabebuia heterophylla rhizosphere microbial communities from the University of Puerto Rico - S5T2R1 | ecosystem: Host-associated > Plants > Roots > Rhizosphere ...
GGAAGCGCGATCGGTGAGGCCCATGCCGCCCGAGGGTCAGTCCCAGGGGTTGGTGGTGGCGAAGGTGGCGGTGAACACCGGCCGGCCATCCGGGCCCAGGAGCCGGAGCTCCTGCACCGCCGAGAGGTCGACCGGGAGCCGGCCACCCCAGCTTCCGGTGGCGCCGCCCAGCACCGCCTCGCCGAGGGACAGCCAGCGGCCATCGCGGGTCACGACCTGCACCCGGACCCGGCCCAGGGCCGGGACCGAGGCCGCCAGGGTGACCATCACCCAGGACGGCTGCCCCTGGTAGCCGAACACGGTCCCGACCCGACCCCGGGCCCCCTGGAGGGGGGCCGCCAGCAAGTAGGCCCCCTGCCCCTGGCTCAGGACCGCCCGGTAGCCGTCGGCCAGCCGACGATCGCCGGCCGTGGCCAGGACCACCGACCCGGCCCCGAGGGTGGCGGCCAGGGCCACCGCGGCGGCCGCGGTGGCCACCCGGGGCCAGCGGCGGCCGAGCGGCTGGACGGGCCGCCGCCGCGGCGGCGGCTGGGGGAGCCGGGCAAGGACGCGGGCCTCGAACCCGGCCGGTGGGGCCTGGGCCGGGGCCAGCTGCAAGAGCTCGTCACCGACCACCGCCAGCTCCCCGACCAGCCGCCGGCACCGGCCACAGCCACCCAGGTGGCCCAGGGCGGCGTCGCGGTCCTCGCCCTCGGCGATGCCCAGGGCCAGCTCCGGGGCCAGGTCCCGCACCTGCTCACAGCCCAGCTCACCGGTCATCGGACACCCTCAGCTGCGAGCGCAGCCTCAGCATGGCGGCACGGATCCGCGTCTTCACCGTGCCTAACGGGACACCGTCGAGCTGGCTGATCTCCCGGGCCGTGAACCCGTAGAAGGCGGCCAGGACCAGGGCCCGCCGCTGATCCCCGGGAAGCCGCGCCAGCGGCTCCCGCAGCAGCTCAGCGTCCACCACCTGGGCCTCGGTCCTGTCCTCGTGTGGTCGCTTGGCCTCCAAGGCGAGGAGAACCTCCGGGTCGATCGGGTCGAACCGTCGGGTGGGCAGCATGTTGATCGACACGTTGCGGGCGATGGTCAGCAGCCACCCCGCCACCGTCCCGCGTCGAGGGTCGTAGGTGGACGCATGCCTCCATGCCCGCACGAAGCTCTCCTGCGCCGCTTCCTCCGCGGCGACGCGATCGCGAAGGATCGAGAACGTCAGGCCGAACACCCGGCGCTGGAAGCGCCGGACGAACTCGGCGGCTGCATCGGGATCGCCCGACCCGAGCCCGGCGAGCAGCGACTCATCCGACAGTTCTCCCACAACCGACGCACCCAGCGCCCCCAGGGGTCCAACCGCTGAGGCCACCCTGGGAGACTTCTTCCTGGAACGAACCTCCACCATCGGGCTCTGTCAGTACAGCCCTCCACCACCAGTGGTACCACCACCAGCGTCGTAGAAGAACACAAGGTAGACGATCAGGTAGACAACCACGCCGGCGACCACATAGATCGCCAGCCACTTCTTCCAATTCCGACCGTAGCCGGTGCCCCTGTTGGCCATGACGTACCTCCAGTTGGTCTGCTGAGCGGTAACAGCCCGCTCCCCAGGTACTACCGGCATCCTGCGCCGGCGGATTGGATCGGCGACGCCAGCCTGGTTGTCCATTGCCGTGGAACCGGCCGTATGACCTCCTCGTGGCCAGCCCGGCGCAGCCGGGCACCCCGTACTTCCTCGGGACGTCCCGGCCGGACGGCCGGCCCCACTCGCTCCAAGCGGTACAGGCTGCCCTACGGGCCTCGCCAGGGATTCCAGGGTGGTGGCTCTGGTCACGTTGGCTGCTCCCCAATAGCATCGGAGCGCCGCAGGGCGGGGGCGTTGGATGGAAGAGCCGGTTCACAAGATCCTCGGGCGTGAGGGCGAACTCGCCCGGGTGAAGTCCTTCGTCGAGTCGGTGTCGGGAGGACCCTCGGCGTTGCTTCTGGAGGGAACGGCCGGGATCGGCAAGACGACCTTGTGGCAGGCGGGAGTGTCCATCGCGCAGGCGCGAGGTCATCGCGTGCTCTCCTGCCGCGCGGCCGAATCGGAGGCCCGGCTTTCCTATGCGGCGCTTGGTGACCTCTTTGACTTCGAGCTACCTGATTTGCCTGCTCCGCAGAAGCGTGCGCTGGATGCTGCGCTGCTCCGAGCAGAGGTCGAGGGTGCCCCACCGGACCAGCGAGCGGTGTCGGTCGCGTCGGTGGGAGTTCTGCGCGCGCTGGCCGCGTCGGGTCCGGTGATCATCGCGATCGACGATGTCCAGTGGCTGGATCTGCCCTCGGCCAGGGTGCTGGCGTTCGCGGTCCGTCGCCTGGAGGATGCGCCGATCCGGATCCTGGTGACGCTGCGCGTCGGGTCCGGCGGCGACCCGCTCGGTCTGGCTCAGGCAGGACCGGCGCCGAGCCTCCACCGGATGTCTGTAGGTCCGTTGCGCGAGGAGGCAACGACCCGCCTCCTGAGGGACCGAACCCAGGGGACTCTCACGCACCCCATCCTGCTTCGGCTGTACCGGATCTCGGAAGGCAACCCGTTGTTTGCGCTTGAGATCGCACGGGCCCTTGCCGGGCAGGGCGTCCGGCCAGCGCCCGGCGAACCGCTCCCGGTTCCGGACGATCTCCAGCAGTTGCTCGCGGCACGACTTGCCACACTGCCGTCGAGCGTCGCTGATGGGCTCCTCACCGTAGCGGCGGCGGCCCGCCCGACAGAGGATCTGGTCGTTGCCGCGGCGGCACGAGCCATCCGGGCCTCGGCCGGCATAGGGAGGGCCGAAAAGGCGGGCATCGTGCAGCGAGCCGGTGGCCGGATCGGATTCACCCACCCGCTTCTGGGGTCGACTGTGTACGCCGCCGCCACGCCGCAGGCCAAACGAGGCGTGCATCGACGCCTGGCGGACCTGGTCGTCGACCCGGAGGAGCGGGCGCGGCACCTTGCCCTAGCGGTCAGCGGACCAAGCCTCCACGTGGCACGAGCGTTGGAGGAGGCAGGCCGACACGCGCGAGGACGGGGAGCCCCGGACGCAGCCGCCGAGCTGTTGGAGCTGGCCCGGAGGCTGACACCGCCCGGGGACAGCGCGGGGCTCCTCCGACGAAGCGTCGAGGCGGCCGAGCATCACTTCGACGCCGGCGACGCCACACGCGCCACGGCGTTGCTGGACGAGGCGATCGCCGGGGCAGGGCCTGGCCGCGACCGCGCCCGTATCCTCTTCCGCCTGGCCTCCATCAGCTGGATGGACATGGGTCGCGTCCAGGCACTCTCGGAGCGAGCCTTGCAGGAGGCAGAGGAGGACGCCGAGATCCGAGCCGCGATCCTTGAGCACCTGGCCTGGGTGGGAATCTACCGCGGCGACCTTGCCTTCGCCGCGGAGCACGCACGAGCGTCCAGGCGATGGGCACAGCGGATCACCGATCGCGCGATCCGGGCCGATTCGCTGTCCACCTTCGCCATGGTCGAGTTCCTCCTGGGCCGGCCGCCGCGGGACCTCATGACCGAGGCCGAGGAGCTGGAGGACCTGGCGATGCGGGAGGGTCCGGGGAGCCAGACAACCGTCTTCACCGCGTCCCGGACCTGTCACGGACTCCAGCTGCTGTGGGCGGGCGAGCTGGACGCCGCACGGGAGGTCCTCAACCAGGAGCTGACCGTCTACGAGCGGCTGGGACGATACGTCGTGAGGGACGAGCTCCTCTGCTACCTGGCCGAGGTGGAATGCCGGGCGGGGAACTGGGAGGTCGCCGCCCGGCACGCCCAGGACGCCTACGACATCGACCTTGAGGCCGGGCGGGTGTTGGGGCAGGGCCACATGCTGTTCCCCAGGGCGCTGGTCGCGGCCCTCACCGGCGACGTGGACGCGGCGCGTTCGGACGCCGAGGAAGGGCTTCGCCAATGCTTGCGGAACCGGGACACCCTCGACGCGAGTTGCCACCGGGCGGTGCTCGGGTTCCTCGAGCTCTCCCTGTCCAACCCCACCGCGGCCATCGAACGACTCGAGCCGGTGCTGGCGTTCCTGGACGAGCTGGGCTCCCCGGAGCCCGGCATCATCCCGTGCCTGCCGGACGCAATCGAGGCCCTGGTTGCCCTGGGCAGGCTGGATGAGGCCGAACCGCTCCTCGAGCGTCTGGAGCGCCAAGGACGAACCCTGGATCGGCCGTGGGCCATCGCCACCGCCGCGCGGGGCCGTGGGCTGCTCACCGCGGCCCGGGGCCACCTTTCGGCGGCGCGCTCGGCGCTGGAGCAAGCCCTGGTGGAGCACCGGCGCGTGCCGCAGCCCTTCGAGCTGGCCCGGACCCTGCTGGCGAAGGGTGAGGTGGAACGCAGAGCCAAGCAGAAGCGAGCCGCCCGCTCCACCCTGGAGCAGGCGCTGGGCATCTTCCAGACCGTCGGTGCGCCGTTGTGGGCGCAGAAGACGCGGAACGACCTCGCCCGTGTCGGCGGCGCGATGCCGCCGTCCAGCCAGCTCACCCCCACCGAGCAACGGATCGCCCAGCTGGTGGGGGAAGGGAAGAAGAACCGTGAGGTCGCCGAGGCCCTGTTCATCTCGGTGAAGACCGTGGAGGCGAACCTGTCACGGATCTTCCACAAGCTCGGGGTTCGCTCGCGCACCGAGCTCACCCGCCGCATCGCCACCACCCACGACCAGCAGACCAGATCCACCAGGGCCGGCACCTAACCGCAACCCAGGCGCCGCGGTTGGCGCCGATGGAGCCGCCAGCTCGCCAGCACTCCCTTCCGGCAGGTCGCTTCGCTGCATAGGGTTTCCCCCGATTCCTGCCCGCTCCGCGGGGCCTAGCCTGCTGCCGAAGGTCAGGCCCAAGCGCCCAGAGCGGGGAAGGAGTCCGACATGGAGCGGGAGACAGCGGCCGCACGCCTCACCAGGCAGGTCTGGCGGCGCATCGTCATCGTGGCGGCCATGGTATCTGCCATGGTGGGAGGCGTGGTCGCCGTAGCCGGGCGCACGATGGCGTCCGAGCCAGGCGTCAGTGAAACCCGCCTTGAAGCACCGACGGGGGATCCATCGTGCCGGGAACTCATCGCCATCCCGAAACGCGGATGGGTCTGCGAGGATCGCCGGCCCTGACACACAGCCGTGATGGACAGGGCCGGAGGAAGCTCTTTGGAAACGAACCTGAGGAGCCGGACCGGGCGGACGCCTGGGTCGCCGGTGGTGTCGGCGATAGCCGCCATGGGTAAAGGTGTCCTCTGACCCTGCCGCGCGATCAGGATGGCGGTTGCCGATGTCGCCAGAACTCATCTCGATCCTGGTCCTCGGGCTGATCTTTGTGATCGCCACCATCCTGCCGGTCAACATCGGGGTGCTCGCCTTCACGGCCGCGTTCCTGGTTGGCACCCTGGTCGCCGACCAGTCCACCGACGACATCATCGCCGGGTTCCCCAGCGACCTGTTCCTCACCCTGGTCGGGATCACCTTCCTGTTCGCGGTCGCGCAGAACAACGGCACCGTCGACTGGCTGGTAGAGCTCGCGGTGCGGGCCGTCCGGGGACGGATCGGCACGATCCCATGGATCATGTTCGCGTTGGCGGCCATGCTCACCGCGGTCGGGGCGGTCAGCCCCGGGGCGGTGGCCATCATCGCCCCGATCGCGCTCGGCTTCGCGGTCCAGTACCACATCAGCCCACTGCTGATGGGGCTCATGGTGATCCATGGCGCGCAGGCCGGCGGCTTCTCCCCCATCAGCATCTACGGCGGCATCACCAACGGTGTCGTGGAGGAGGCCGGGCTGCCCCTGAACGAGATCGCCACCTTCCTGGCCAGCCTGTTCGTCAACCTGGCGGTGGCCGTGCTGCTGTATATGGTCCTCGGTGGCCGTGACCTGCTCCGGCGGCGAGCCGAGGTCACCGAAGGCCCGGTCGGCGCCGCAGCCGAATCCCCCGGGGCCGGCGGCGGTGAGGACGACCGGCCCGCCGAGGGGACCGCTCCCCATGTCGGTGTGGCCGCCGGACAGCGGGGCGCGCAGTTCTACGGTGACGCCGAGATGGAGGCCCGCACCGAGGAACGGGAGCTTGAGCGGGCGCCGGGAGGCGGGCCCGAGCCGGCCCCCGACGAGCCGCCCCAGCCCTCCAGGGCCTACCAGCTCCTCACCGTCGCCGGGATCCTCATCCTGGCCGCATTGACGCTGTTCTTCGAGGTTGACATCGGGTTCGCGGCGATCACCATCGCCCTGGTGCTGGTGCTGATCTCTCCTCAGCTGCAGAAGGGCGCGGTCGGCCAGGTCACCTGGCCGGAGATCTTGCTGATCACCGGGGTGGGCACCTATGTCGGCGTGTTGCAGGAGATGGGCACCATCGACTACGTCGGCGAGGCCGTCGCCGGTCTGGCCTCGCCGCTGCTGGTGGCGCTGCTGCTGTGCTTCATCGGCGCGGTCGTCTCCGCCTTCGCGTCCTCGACCGCGGTCCTGGGATCGCTGATCCCCCTGGCCGTGCCGTTCCTGCAGGCCGGCACCGGGGTCGGCCCGGTCGGGTTCATCGCCGCCATGGCCGTCTCCTCGACCATCGTCGACGTCAGCCCGTTCTCCACCAACGGCGCCCTGGTGCTGGCCAACGCCCCCCAAAGCGTCGACAAGAACCGCTTCTTCCGGCAGCTGGTGGCCTACGGCGCCCTGGTGGTCGCGGTCGCCCCGGTCGTGCTCTGGTTCGTGTTCGTGGTGGTCCTCGGCTAGGACGCGGCTCAACCCTTGAGGTCCCGCTTCATGACCTTGCCCATGTCGTTGCGCGGCAGCTCCTCCAGGTAGCGGACCACCCGTGGGCGCTTGTGAGGGCTGAGCAGCCGGGCCACGTGGTCGACCAGCTCCCGCTCGGGCGGCCGTGACCCGCCGGCCGGGACGATCCAGGCGACGATACGCTCGCCCAGGTCGGCGTCGGGCTCGCCGGTCACCGCCGCCTCGGCGACCCCCGGGTGCTCCAGCAGCGCGTTCTCGATCTCGCCGGCGCCGATCTTGTAGCCGCCGCTCTTGATCAGGTCGACCGAGCGGCGCCCGACGATCCGCACGTACCCGTCCGGCGCCCGGACGGCCACGTCGCCGCTGTGGAACCAACCGTCGCGGACCGCCTCGGCGGTGGCGTCGGGGCGGTTGAGGTACTCCAGGAACAGGTTCGGCCCCCGGACCAGGATCTCGCCGACGGTCTCGTCGTCGCTGGCCTCGATGGTCACCCCGTCCTCGTCGACCAGCCGCACCTCCACGCCGTCCAGCGGCGGCCCGACGGTGCCGGGCCGGCGGTCGCCGGCGGCGCGCACGGCACAGTTCATCAGCGTCTCGGTCATGCCGTAGCGCTCGACGACGCGCTGGCCGGTGGTGGCCGCGATCCGCTCGTGGTCGGTCGCCGGCAGGGCCGCCGATCCGGAGACCAGCAGCCGCGCCCGCGAGACCCCGCTGGCGACCTCCGGGTGGCGCTCGGCATCGCCGGCCAGCCGGTGATACATGGTGGGGACGCCGAACATCATCGTCGCCGGCCCGGCCAGCTCGGCGGCCATCGCCTCGGACGAGAAGCGCTCCAGGTGGTGGACGGCCCCGCCCAGGCGCAGCGGCCCGAGCACGCCGAGGATCAGCCCGTGGACGTGGAACAGCGGCAGGGCGTGGGCGAGGACGTCGTCGCCCGTCCACTCCCAGGCGGCGGCCAAGGCGTCGAGGTTGGACGAGATCGCCCGGCGGGGCAGCACGACGCCCTTGGGCGGCCCGGTCGTCCCGGAGGTGTAGACGATCACCGCCGGAGCCTCGGGCGAGGGCTCGGCGGGCAACCTACCGCCGCGGGCCGACAGATCGACGTCAACGCGGGGTACGCCGTCGAGCTGTGGGGGAAGCTCAATGGCCTTGGCGGTCAGGAGCAGTGCCGGTGAGCTGTCGGCGACGATGTGGGCGAGCTCACGCTCGCCGGCCTTGGGGTTGATCGGCACCACCGGCACGCCGGCGACCAGGGCGCCGACCACCGCCGCGCATGTCTCCAGGGCCGGGACGGCCCAGACGGCGACGCGAGGCTTGGACTCGATGAGACCGGCAAGGTGGACGGCCACCCCGGTCAGCTCGTGGTAGGTCAGGACCCGGTCTCCAAAGCGGATCGCTTCTTCGTCGCTCGGGTCGGCCAGCCCAGGGAGGAGGTTGCGGCCTGCCGTCGGGGTGGTTGAAGCGCTCATCGGTGCCTCCTGCCCGCCGCGAGATCTCGCGCCCGTCGGTCGCGACCCCGATCATGGGTGCTGGACGAAAGGCTAGACCAGCCGAGGAACCGATGACAGGAGCAGCGCCATCGGGTGGGGCGGGCCGGCCGGCCCGCCTCCGCGCCGCCGAGCTGATCGATGCGGTGGTCGACCCCGGGTCGTGGCGGAGCTGGGACGAGCCGGTGGCGGACCCACCCGGCCTCGACCCCGGGTATGCGGCCCACCTGGCCAGGGCGCGGGAGCGGACGGGGTTGGACGAGGCCGTCCTCACCGGTACCGGCCGGCTGCGCGGCCGCCAGCTGGCGGTGGTCGTGTCGGAGTTCGGGTTCCTGGCCGGCTCGATCGGTGTCGCCGCCGGCGAGCGGCTGGTCCGCGCGGTCGAGCGAGCGACCAGGGAGCGCCTGCCGCTGGTGGCGGCGCCGGCCTCCGGCGGGACCCGCCTGCAGGAGGGCACGGTCGCGTTCCTGCAGATGGTCAAGGTGGCGGCGGCGATCGCCGACCACCGCTCGGCCGGGCTGCCCTACCTCGTCTACCTGCGGCATCCGACCACCGGCGGGGTGCTGGCCTCCTGGGGGTCGCTCGGGCATGTGACCGCCGCCGAGCCGGAGGCGCTGATCGGCTTTCTGGGGCCGCGGGTCTACGAGGCCCTGCACGGCCAGCCGTTCCCACCCGGCGTGCAGGTGGCCGAGAACCTCTACGCCAAGGGCCTGGTCGACGCGGTGGTCGGCCCGGCGGAGCTCGCCGAGGTGGCTGCTCGCGTCCTGGAGGTGCTGTGCGGGCCCCGTGAGGTCCTCCAGGTCGCCGAGCCGCCCGCCGGCGAACACCTCGAGGAGACTCCGGTCGCCGAGGCGATCCGGCGCTCGCGCCGCCCCGACCGACCGGGGGTCCGGGCCCTGCTCAGGGTGGCCGCCGGGGACGTGACGCCCTTGAGCGGGACCGCCGCCGGGGAGATGGACCCCGGGGTGCTCCTGGCCCTGGCCCGCTTCGGCGCCGTCCCCTGCATCCTCGTCGGGCAGGACCGGCAGCGCCAGCGGCGCCAGCAGCCGCTGGGACCGGCGGGACTGCGCGCGGCCCGACGCGGCATCCGCATCGCCACCGAGCTGGACCTGCCCCTGGTGACGGTCGTCGACACGGCCGGGGCGGCACTGTCGAAGGAGGCCGAGGAGGGCGGGCTGGCCGGCGAGATCGCCAGGTGCCTGGTCGACCTCGTCACCCTGCCGGCCCCAACCCTGTGCCTGCTGCTCGGCGAGGGCGCCGGCGGCGGCGCGCTCGCCTTCCTGCCAACCGACCGCGTGGTCGCGGCCCAGCACGCCTGGCTCTCCCCGCTGCCTCCCGAGGGGGCATCCGCCGTCCTGTACCGAACCACCGGGCGGGCGATGGAGGTCGCCGAGCGGCAAGGGGTCGGCGTGGCCGCCCTTCGTTCCCACCGCATCGTCGACCGGGTCATCCCGGAGCTTCCCGACGCCGCCGACGAGGGTGAGGCGTTCCTGCAACGGGTCGGCGCGGTGCTGGAGGCCGAACTCGGGACCCTACTCCGGTCCGAGGCCTCGGCCCGCTATAGAGAACGCCGCCGGCGCTACCGCGCGCTCGGGCTGACGTGACAGGCGTACGGTCGATGAGAGGAGCAGCGTGAACCGGTTCCATCGCTACTACTGCGCCAGCCGCGGTTGGGCCCGCCTGGTGCAGACGACCCTGGTGCCAGCCGTGCTTCAGGGGACTGAGCTGGGCGGACGTGTCCTGGAGATCGGGCCCGGCCCGGGACTCACGACCGAGATCCTGGCCGGGACGGCGCCGCAGTTGACCGCGGTCGAGATCGACCCGACTCTGGCCAAGGCGACCCGAGCGCGGGTACCGGCCGCCCACGTCGTGCAGGGCGACGCGACCACGATGCCGTTCCCCGACACCACCTTCAGCGCCGTGGTCTGCCTGACCATGCTGCACCACCTCCCGCACCCCGAGGCACAGGACAGGCTGTTCGCCGAGGTCCACCGCGTGCTGGTTCCCGGCGGGGTCTTCTGCGGCTCCGACAACCCAGGCCGGGGACTCAAGTTCCGCCTCATCCACCTCAGCGACAACCGGACTGTGGTTGATCCCGCGACCCTCGGACGCCGCCTGCACGGCGCGGGGTTCGAGCAGCCACAGATCCGCGCCGGATCACGGATCGTGTTCCACGCCCACCGCCCTCGCTAGCGAGCTCACCTGCTACCTTGTCGACGTCACCCAGCTCCCCGTCAGTCCCAGGGGTTGGCGGTGTCGAAGGTGGTGGTGAACGCCGTTCGTCCGTCCGACCCGGTGAACCGGAGCTCGTGGACCGCCGACAGGTCGACCGGAAGCTGTCCTCCCCAGGTCCCCTTGGCTCCTCCCAGCACCGCGTCGCCAAGGGCGAGGTAGCGCCCATCGCGGGTCACCGCCTGGACCTGGAATCGGCCCTCCTGGATGGAGGGCTGCAAGGTCACCATGACCCATGACGGCTGCCCCTGGTAGCCGAACACCGTCCCGATCCGGCCCTGGGTTCCCTGGAGCGGGGCCGCCAGGAAGTAGGCGCCTCGTCCCTGGCTCAGGACCGCCTGGTAGCCGGC
>Ga0081538_10006047_pt1 | contig 10755 bp, 10 predicted proteins | sample TabmetS5T2R1_FD_71022 | JGI IMG/M metagenome (GOLD analysis project Ga0081538, IMG submission 71022) | Tabebuia heterophylla rhizosphere microbial communities from the University of Puerto Rico - S5T2R1 | ecosystem: Host-associated > Plants > Roots > Rhizosphere ...
GCCGTCGCGCACGCGGGCCGCGGCCCTTCCGAGCGCGGGGGCGCCGCCCGCGGTGAGCACGACGAGGTCGGCGCCGCGGCCCTCCGTCGCCTCCCCGAGCGCGGCATCCAGCGCGGCCTCGTCATCGCAGGTCTCCACGCCGAACTGCGCGGCGAGCCGGCGGCGCGGGGGAAGAAGATCCGCGCCGAGGACTCGCGCACCGGCCAGGCGAAGTCCCTGGGCGAGGAGACAGCCGATGGAGCCCAGGCCGACGACCAGCGCGATATCGCCGGGCGCGACGGCGGCGCGCTTGACCGCGCGCAGGCAGCACGCGAGCGGCTCCGTGAACGATGCCGTCTCGTCCGGGAGATCGGCGGGCAGGCGGAACGTCGCGTGGGCCACGTTGGGCGCGGGCACGCGGACGAGCTCGGCGAACCCGCCGGGATCCAGGTTGATGCGCTTGAAGCCGCGGCACATGGAGGGGCTGCCGCGCCGGCAATAGTGGCAGGAAAAGCACGGCACGTGATGCGCCACCACCACGCGATCGCCCGGCGCCACGCCCGTCACGCCGGCGCCGGCCTCCACCACCTCGCCCACCACCTCGTGCCCCAGCACCGCGGGCGGACCGGCTGCGTCCGGCGCGAGCTTGACGATGTCGGAGCCGCAGAGCCCGCAGCCCCGCAGCCGCACGAGGATCTCGCCCGCGCCGACCGGCGGAGCCGGCCATTCGCGCAGCTCGAGCCGGCCGCCTCCCACGTGAACCGCCGCTTTCACGGCGCTACCGCGCGGTGGGCGCCAGGGGGGAGCGGTGGCGCGCGCCGAGGCGGGAGCGGGCCCAGCAGGCCAAGGCGATGGCGATGCGGCGGCGGCTGGGCACGGTGACACGCTCGCCGAACACGTCGAAGCGGCGGGCCTCGATGGCCTGGAGCAGCGCGAAGTAGGTGCGTCCCATGATCTCGGCGGCGAAGAGGGTGCGCCGGTCGGCCGAGGGCAGACCGCGCCAGGCGCGGGCGTAGTACTCGCGCGCGCGGGCGGCCTCGAAGGCCATGAGCGCCTCGAAGGCCGGCGAGTAGCGGCCGGCGTGGAGGTCGTCCGCGCTCACGCCGAAGCGCTTGAGGTCCTCCTGGGGCAGGTAGACGCGGCCGATGCGTGCGTCCACCTGAACGTCGCGGAGGATGTTCGTCAGCTGAAGCGCGACCCCCAGATTGATGGCGTAGTCCTGAGCGCGCGGGTCGGTGTAGCCGAAGATGGCGATGCTGCACAGCCCCACCGCGGAGGCGACGCGATAGCAGTAGGGGTAGAGATCCTTGAAGCTCTCGTAGCTGGCGGTGTCCAGATCCATCTCCACGCCGGCGATGATGTCCTCCAGGGCCTCCCGCGGGATGGGGAACTGCCGCACCACCTCGCGCAGCCGCTGGGCCGCCGGATGCTCGGGCTCGCCGGCGCCCCAGACCCGGGCGATCTCCTCGCGCCAGCGCGCCAGCTCCGCGCGCTGGGCGGCGCGATCGGCGCCCTCGTCGACCGCGTCGTCCACGATGCGGCAGAAGGCGTAGACGGCGAAGATGGCCTCGCGCTGCGCGCGCGGCAGCAGGAGGAAGGCGTAGAAGAAGTTCGAGCGGCTCTTGCGGGTCAGGCGCGAGACGAACTTGGCCGGGTTCACGCCGCCCGCCGTGCCCGCGGCGGCGCCGCGTACCCTCGCGCCACGAACCACTCCACCGCGTCGCCCAGCGCGCGCTCGGCGGGAGTCTGGGGCAGGCCCAGCTCGCGCACCGCCTTGTCGGCGCTGAAGTACATGCGCTTGCGCGCCATGCGCACGGCGGTGAGCGGCACCGCCGGCGTCCCGCCGGTCAGGCGCGCCACCCCTTCCATGCCCGCCGCGGCCAGCCAGGCGAGCGCATAGGGCACGCGGAAGCGGGGCGCGGGCAACCCGGTGAGGCGCGCGAGCGCGCGGAAGATCTCCAGCAGCGAGAGATTCGTGTGCCCCAAGACGTAGCGCTCGCCCACCCGGCCTCGCTCCGCGGCCAGGATGTGGCCGCGGGCGACGTCCCGGACGTGGACGATGTTGAGCCCGGTGTCCAGTGACGCGACCATCTTGCCCCGCAGGAAATCCACGATCATCTGGCCGGTCGGGGTCGGCTTCACGTCCCACGGCCCGACGGGGGCGGAGGGGTTCACGATCACCACCGGCGCGCCCCGCGCCGCGAGCTCGCGCGCGACCTCCTCGGCCACGAACTTGGACGCCTTGTACGGCCCGACCATGTCGGCGAGGGACACCGGGGTGGTCTCGTCTCCCGGTGTCCCGTCCTTGGGAATGCCGAGCGCGCCCACGGTGGACGTATAGATGATGCGGGCGGCGCCGGCCTGCGCGGCCGCCTCCAGCACGTGCCGCGTCCCGTCCACGTTGGCGCGGAAGAGAACGGAGGGATCGGGCGCCCACAGCCGGTAGTCCGCGGCCACGTGATAGACCCGCTCGACGCCCGCCACCGCGCGCCGCACCGACGCCGGATCGAGGAGGTCGCCCTCCGCGATCTCGACGTCGCAGCCGTCGAGGGCCCGCCGGTCGCCGCCCGCCCGGGCGAGCACCCGCACGCGATCCCCGTCGGCGAGGAGCGCGCGGACCAGGTTGGCGCCCACGAAGCCGGTGCCGCCGGTGACGAGCGAGCGTCTCATGCCGCGGCCAGGAAGGGCGCGAGCACGCGCGCCACCGCGGCGAGGGCGCGGCGACTTCCCCGGCGCAGGGCGAGCGCCTGCGGCAGCGCCTGGGGTCGGGTGAGGGCGAGCAGGAGCACGCGGCCGCTTCGCACACGGCCCTCGCGCGAGACCAGACCGCTGAGCGCGGGGGGCACGGTGGCGCCGGCATCGTCGGAGACGCCGCGCACCACGAGCGCGTCGAGCCCGGCGGCGCGGGCCGCGGCCACGATGGGCGCCGACTCCATGTCCACCGCGATCGCGCCGGAGGCGGCGCGCAGCGCGGCCTTGTCGGCGGGGGTGGCGAGCACGGCGGCGGCGCTCGCGAGCGCGCCCGTCGCGGCGGAGGGGCCGGCGTCACGGAGCGCGCGCGCATGGGCGGCGGGCGCCACTGCGAGGGCCGCGCCGTCGGCCGCGAGCACGCGGGTGGGCAGCACGAGATCCCCGGCGGCCAGGCGCGGGTCGAGCCCGCCGCAGACGCCGGCGGAGACGATGAGAGGGCGCCCGAGTCCCGTCACCGCGGCGGGCCAGCGCTCGGCGAGGAGCGCGGCGCCGAGCCCGACGGGGACGATGCGCACGAGGCCGCGACCGAACGCACGAAACGGCAGGTCGGACAGGGCGGGCAGCTCGAGCTCCCGGGCCAGCCCCGCGGCCTCGAGCTCGACGGCCGTCAGGATGAGGGTGCCGTTCACGCCGCTACGCGCTGTTGGAGGGGGCGGCCTGGGCCTTCTCGCGCTCCTTGCGCTCGATCCACGCCTTCCACGAATTGCCCTCGGCGGGATCCTTACCCGTGAACAGGATGTTGGCGATGTCGGCGTAGGCGATGCGGATGGGGCCCTCGCCCTGCTCGTCGATCACCTGGACGAAGGGCTCCCGCGCGGCCGCGTCGCGATTGCTCAGGTAGCCGACCACCTGATCCCCGTCGTGCCGGACCACCGTCACATTGCCGCGGTAGTCGAACGCGTGCTCGATCACCTCGGCGAGGGTGAGATAGGGGCCGATCTCGGGAACCCAGCCCTGCAAGCTCATGCCGTGCGCCTACAGCTTCCCGGTGAAGGTGACGGCGGCGGTCTCGATGAACGCGCGCGCGGAGCTGAACGTATGATCCACCGCGGTCGCCTCGAATCCGCAGTGCACCATGCAGTCCTGGCACTTCTCGTTCCCGCTCTTCCGCCCGTAGTTCTCCCAGGGCGTGGTCTCCATCAGCTCCTTGAACGTCTCCGCGTACCCGTCCTGAAGAAGGTAGCAGGGCCGCTGCCACCCGAACATGTTGTAGGTCGGGTTGCCCCACGGCGTGCACTCGTAGTCGTGCTTGCCCATGAGGAAGCGGAGGAAGAGCGGCGACTGGTTGAAGCGCCAGCCCCGCCTGGGGTTCGAGAGGATCGCCGAGAAGAGCTGATTGGTCCGGCTGCGCCGGAGGAAGTGCTCCTGGTCGGGCGCCTTGGAATAGCTGTAGCCGGGCGACATCATCATGCCCTCCACGCCCAGCCGCATCATCTCGTCGAAGAACTCGCGCACGCGGAGGGGGGAGGCGCCGTCGAAGAGCGTGGTGTTGGTGGTGACCCGGAAGCCGCGCCGGAGGGCCTCCCGGATGGCCGGCACCGCCTGGTCGTAGACCCCGTCGCGGCACACCGCCTCGTCGTGCTCCTCGCGCAGGCCGTCCATGTGCACGCTGAACGTGAGGTACTTGGACGGGCGGAAGAGATCCAGCTTCTCCTGGAGGAGGATGGCGTTGGTGCAGAGGTAGACGTACTTCTTGCGCTTCACCAGCTCGTCGACGAGGCGGTCGATCTCCGGATACATGAGGGGCTCGCCGCCGGGGATGCTCACCATCGGCGCGCCGCACTCATCGACGGCCTCGAGACACTTCTCCACCGAGAGGTTCTTCCGCAGGATCTGGGCCGGGTACTGGATCTTGCCGCACCCCGCGCACGCGAGGTTGCAGCGGAACAGCGGCTCGAGCATGAGCACGAGCGGGTAGCGCTTCCGCCCGGCGAGCTTCTGCCGGATCACGTACGTCGCGACGGTCCACATCTGTGATAGCGGCACACTCATCGGTGCTGAGCTCCCCTCCATTGTCGTCGCAATCTCGGCGCGCATTTCGCGCGACGGCCTCGGACAGAGTACCAGAAACGGCTCCGTCTGGCGCACCAAAACCGTGTGTTAGTATTGTGCGATGTTTGGCCAGCAGCTCGACTCGCCCGACGCCTCGCGCGCGTCGACAGCGCCGCCCGGCGTGGTGGATGCCGCCATCGAGCGTGCCCAGGCGCTCCTGCTCAAGACGCAGGCCCCCGACGGCCACTGGGTGGGCGAGCTCGAGGCCGACAGCACGATCTCCAGCGAGTACCTCTTGTTCGCCCATCTCCTCGACCGCGTGGACCGCGAGCGCGAAGCCAAGATCGTCACCTACCTGCGGGGCCGCCAGCTCCCCGACGGGGGCTGGAGCCTCTACGAGGGAGGCCCCGCCAATCTGGCCGCCACCATCAAGGCCTACTTCGCCATGAAGGTCGCGGGCGTCTCGCCGGACGACCCGGCGATGAGTCAGGCGCGCGCGCTCATCCACGCCAAGGGCGGTCCCGTCGAGGCCAACGTCTTCACCAAGATCCTCCTCGCCCTGTTCGGCGAATACGACTGGTCCGGCATCCCGGCCATGCCCGTGGAGATCATGCTGCTGCCGCGCTGGTCGTATTTCAATCTCCTCGAGGTCTCCTACTGGTCGCGCACCGTCATCGTCCCGCTCCTCATCGTCATGGACGTCAAGCCGGTGCACCTGCTCCCGGAGTCGTGCCGGCTCGACGAGCTGTGGCCGGGGCGGCGCGACGCGGTGAGCCTTCGCTTTCACCGGGTGCCGCGGCCGTTCTCGCCCCGCACCTTCCTCTGGAAGAACTTCTTCATCGGGGTGGACGACGCGCTGAAGAGCTGGGAGCGGCTCGGCCCCCGGCCTCTCCGGGCGCGCGGCATCGAGGCGGCGCGGCGCTGGCTCGAAGAGCGGCTGGCCGTGCCGGGAGGGCTGGGCGGGATCTTCCCCGCCATGATGAACGCGGTGCTGGCGCTGCGCTGTCTGGGCTACCCGGACGACCATCCCCTGATCCGCGGTCAGCTGAAGGAGATCGAGGCCCTGGGGGTAGAAACGGCGCGCACCCTCCACTATCAGCCCTGCGTGTCCCCGGTGTGGGACACCGCGCTGGCCGCCAACGCGCTCATCGAGTCCGGGCTGGCGCCCGACCATCCCGCCCTCGTGCGCGCGGCGGAATGGATGATGGAGCGGCAGGTGACGGTGCCGGGCGACTGGCAGGCCAAGCGCCCGGGCGTGCCGCCCGGCGGCTGGCCGTTCCAGTACCACAACGACTTCTATCCGGATCTCGACGACTCCGCCATGGTGATGATGGCGCTGGCCCGCACCGAGGGCCTGGACCCCACGCGGCGCGAGCGGTCACTGGTCCGCGGCATGGCGTGGTTCTTGGGGATGCAAGGCGAGGACGGCGGCTGGGGCTCGTTCGACGCCGACAACAACCGGCTCATCTTCAACAACATCCCCTTCGCCGACCATGGCGCCCTGCTCGACCCCTCCACGGAGGATCTCACCGGCCGCGGGCTCGAGCTGATGGGGATGCTCGGCGAGGGCATCGACCACCCGGCGGCCCGGCGCGGGCTCGACTTCATCCGGCGCTCGCAGCGGAGCGACGGGCCGTGGTACGGCCGCTGGGGCGCCAACTACATCTACGGCACCTGGTCGGTGCTGCGCGGGCTCGGCGCCATCGGAGAGAACTCCGCGCACGCCTACGTGCGCCGCGCGGTGGCGTGGCTGGAGGCCCGGCAGAACCCCGACGGGGGCTGGGGCGAGACGCTGGGCTCTTATGAAAATCCCGCGCTCGCCGGCCAGGGCGCTTCCATCCCGAGCCAGACCGCGTGGGCGCTGCTGGGTCTCCTCGCGGTGGGCCGCGCCCAGAGCCCCGCGGTGGAGGCCGGCATCCGGTACCTCGTCCGCACCCAGGGCGAGGACGGCGCCTGGGAAGATCCCCTGTGGAACGGCACCGGGTTCCCGCGGGTCTTCTACCTCAAGTACCACCTGTACGCGAAGTACTTCCCCCTCTGGGCTCTGGGGGCCTACCGGACCGCGCGCGGATGACGGGTCAGGGCGCGGCCGCGGCCCAGCCCCTCCCCGTGCGGCTGGTCGGAGGGCTCGGCGCGCTGGTTCTCGACGTCGTCCAGTCGCTGGGCCGCTTCGGACGCTTCCTCGTCACCGCCCTCATCTATGCCTTCGTCCCCCCGGTCAAGCTCGGGCGCATCGCCGAGCGCGTGCACTTCATCGGCTTCCGCTCGCTCGTCATCGTCATCCTGACCGGCGGCTTCACCGGGATGGTCCTCGGGCTCCAGATCTTCCTCGTGCTCTCGCGCTTCGGCTCGGAGGCCTTCCTCGGCCCCGCCGTGGCCCTGGCCCTCATCCGCGAGCTCGGGCCCGTGCTCTGCGCGCTCATCGTCACCGGGCGCGCCGGTTCGGCCCTCACCGCCGAGCTCGGCATCATGAAGATCACCGAGCAGGTCGACGCCCTCACCGTGATGGCCCTGAATCCCACGCGCTACCTGATCGTGCCGCCCATCGTGGCCGGGATCATCACCTTCCCCCTCATGACCGCGCTCTTCGACGTGGTGGGCATCTTCGGCGCCTACCTCGTCAGCGTGGAGCTGCTCGGCATGTCCGCGGGCACCTACTTCGGCGAGATGCAGACGTTCGTCGACCTGGCGGATGTGATGACGGGGTTCTGGAAGTCGCTCTCGTTCGGCATCCTGGTGACCTGGGTGTGCACGTACAAGGGGTACTACTGCGGCCACGGCGCGGAAGGCGTGGCCCGGGCCACCACCCAGGCGGTGGTGCTCTCGTCCGTGCTCATCCTCGTGTGGGACTACTTCATGGGGTCGGTGCTGCCGTGATCCAGGTGAGCGGGCTGCGCCGCTCGTTCGGCGCCCAGGAGGTCTTGCGGGGGCTCGACCTCCAGGTGGGCTCGGGCGAGATCCTCGTGGTCATCGGCCGCAGCGGCGGCGGCAAGTCGGTGCTCCTCAAGCACCTCATCGGCCTCCTCCGCCCCGACGCGGGGCACATCCTCGTGGACGGGGTCGACATCACCCGCCTCGCCCGCTTCGCGCTCGACCGCATCCGCGAGCGCTACGGCGTCGTCTTCCAGGGCGGCGCCCTCTTCGACTCCATGTCGGTCTACGACAACGTGGCCTTCCCCCTCCGGGAGAAGACGCGGCGGCGCGGCGCGGACATCCGGCAGCGCGTCGAGGAGAAGCTCGCGCAGGTGGGCCTGGAGGGCATGGGGGAGAAGAACCCCGCGGAGATCTCGGGCGGCATGCGCAAGCGCGTGGCCATCGCCCGCGCCCTCGTCACCGAGCCGGAGGTGGTGTTCTTCGACGAGCCCACCACCGGGCTCGATCCCATCCTCGTCAACACCATCCACCACCTCATCGTGGAGCTGCACCGGAAGTTTCGCTTCACCGCGGTGGTGGTGAGTCACGAGATCCCGGAGATCTTCCGCATCGCCGACCGCGTGGCGATGCTGCACGAGGGCGTCATCGTGGACTCGGGCTCGCCGGAGGCGATCCAGGCCTCGGCGAACCCGGTGGTGCAACAGTTCATCCGGGGCGACGTCGAGGCGGCCTCGCGCTGACGGCGCGGTGGACGGGCGCGGCGGGCTAGGGCAAGATTTCCATGGGGGACCATGAATGAGGCGGACGACGCTGGACTTGGCGGTGGGGGTGTTCCTCCTCGTGGGGATCCTGGCCCTGGGCTGGCTCTCGATCCGGCTGGGACGCGTGGAGATCTTCAGCGCGGCCGGCTACACCGTCATCGCGGACTTCCCCTCGGTGGGCGGGCTCAAGGCCGGCTCCTCGGTGGAGATCGCGGGGGTCGAGATCGGGCGGGTGGACCGCATCTCTCTGGCCGATTACCAGGCGCGCGTGATCATGACCATCAAGCCGAACGTCCAGCTCCAGGAAGACGCCATCGCGTCGATCAAGACGCGCGGGCTCATCGGCGAGAAGTACATCAAGATCAATCCCGGCGGCTCCGAGAAGCTCATCAAGCCCAACGGCAAGCTCACCGAGGTCGAGCCGCCGGTGGACATCGAGGAGCTGATCTCGAAGTATGTGTTCGGAAAAGTCTAATCATGCAGATTCCGGAGGTCCATCGATGATTCGCTCACGCACGATCGGCGCGCTCACCGCGTGCCTCCTCCTCTTCCCGCTGGTGGCCTGGGCGGGGGCGCCCACCGAGCAGCTTCGCGGGGCCATCGAGCGGGTGGTGAAGACGCTCGACAACCCCGCCCTCAAGGGCGAGACCAAGACGGCGGATCGCCGCACCGCGGTGCGGAAGATCGCCAACGACATCTTCGACTTCAGCGAGATCGCCCGCCGGTCCCTGGGGCGGCACTGGCAGCCGCGCACGGACAAGGAGCGGGAGGAGTTCGTGGGCCTCTTCGCCGATCTCCTCGAGCGCGCGTACATCTCGAAGATCGACACGTACGGCGGCGAGAAGATCATCTACGCCAGCGAGCGGGTCGACGGCGACCTCGCCGTCGTCGGCACCAAGATCATCTCGAAGAGCGGCACCGAGGTGCCCATCGACTACCGCATGCTCAAGCGCGGCGAGCGCTGGCTCGTGTACGACGTGAGCATCGAGGGCGTGAGCCTCGTCTCCAACTACCGGACCCAGTTCAACAAGATCATCCAGACCTCTTCCTACGCCGAGCTCGTGAAGAAGATGAAGAGCAAGCAGGGCGAGCTCATCGACGAAGCCGACAAGCAGGCCAAGCCGCGGACGCAGTGATCCGACGGCGATGCCTCGGGAGTCAGCCATGACCAAGTCCGCCATGCTGCGCGCGCTCCTGCGCCGCCCGGGCCTCGTGCCCATGGTCGGCGCCCACGACGCGCTGTCCGCCAAGCTCATCGAGGCCGCCGGCTTCCCGCTGGTGTGGTCCTCCTCGTTCGCGGTGTCGGCGGCCCAGCGCGCCATGCCCGACGTGAACCTCCTCACCATGACGGAGAATCTCGAGACCGCCCGCTACATCAACGACGCCGTCTCCATCCCCGTCATCGCCGACGCCGACAACGGCTACGGCAACGCGGTCAACGTGGTGCGGACGGTGGAGGAGTACGAGCGGGCGGGCATCGCCGGCCTCTGCATGGAGGACAACATCTTCCCCAAGAAGTGCAGCCTCTACCCCGGCATGCGCCGGGAGCTCCTCTCCATCGAGGAGTTCGCGGGGAAGATTCGCGCCGCGGTGGCGTCGCGTCGCGATCCCGACTTCGTGGTGATCGCGCGCGTGGAGGCTCTCATCGCCGGCTGGGGCATGAAGGAGGCGCTGCGCCGCGCCCACGCCTACGCGGAGGCGGGGGCGGACATGATCCTCATGCACTCGAAGTCCAAGACCGCCACCGAGATCATCGAGTTCATGCGCCTCTGGGAGCGGCCGACCCCGGTGGTGGTGGTGCCGACCCTCTATCCCTCGGTGACCTTCGAGGAGCTGGAGGCGGCCGGCGTCAAGATGGTGATCTGGGCCAACCACGTGCTGCGGGGCGCGGTGCGGGGCATGCAGACCGCGCTGGCCACCCTCGCGCGCGAGCGCCGGCTGGACGCCCTCGATCCCCACATCGTGACGCTGGAGGAGATCTACCGGCACGTGGGGGTGGCGGAGTTCGAGGCCATCGAGGCCGAGTACATGCCGCGCGAGAGCCAGGTCCGCGCGGTGATCATCGCCGCCGGCTCGGGCAAGTCGCTGCTCCCCCTCACCGAGGACCGCCCGAAGTGCATGCTGGACATCAAGGGCCGCTCGATCCTCGAGCGCCAGGTCGACACCCTGCGCGCGTGCGGGGTGCAGGACATCGTGGTGGTGCGCGGTTACCGAAAGGACCAGGTCACGGTGCCGGGCCTGCGCTACTTCGACAACGACCGCTACGAGGAGACGGGCGAGCTGGGCTCGCTGTTCGCCGCCGCCCCCGCCCTCAACGGCCGGGTGCTCGTCCTCTACTCCGACATCCTCTTCGAGCGCTCGGTGCTGGAGCGCTTGCTGCGCGCGGAGTCGTACTGCG
>Ga0081538_10006048_pt1 | contig 10753 bp, 9 predicted proteins | sample TabmetS5T2R1_FD_71022 | JGI IMG/M metagenome (GOLD analysis project Ga0081538, IMG submission 71022) | Tabebuia heterophylla rhizosphere microbial communities from the University of Puerto Rico - S5T2R1 | ecosystem: Host-associated > Plants > Roots > Rhizosphere ...
AGCTGCAGACCGCATGCGATCTCCCCTCACTCCGCCTTGATGCCCGCCCGCTCCACCACTTCGCGCCAGCGCACGACTTCCGCTTTGACCCGGGCGCCGGTCGTCGGTGCGTCCCAGTATACCGGCGCCAATCCCTGCCGCTCGAGGCCTTCCTTCACGTCCGGCAAGGCGATGATTGCGGCGAGCTCGCGTTCCCACAGTCGCGCCACCGGCACCGGCAGGTTGGCCGGCCCGAAGAAGCCATACCAGAGCTCGAAGTCCACGCTCGGGTAGCCGAGCTCGGTCAGCGTCGGCACATCGGGCGCGAAGCTCGAGCGCCTGGTGCCGGCGACCGCCAGCATGCGCAGCTTGCCGCTCGCCACGTGCGGCCGCGCCGAATGCACCGGCAGGAAGGTGAACTGCACCTCGCCGGTGAGCAGATCGGTCAGGGCGGACGCAGCGCCGCGATAGGGAACATGCACCGCGTCGAGCCCAAGCTGCAGCTTGAACAGCTCCATGCCGAGATGCTGCAGGGTCCCGGTGCCGGGCGAGGAATAATTGAGCTTGCCCGGGTTGGCGCGGACCTCGGCCAGAAATTGCTCCAACGAGGTCACCGGCAACGATTGGGTGACGGTCAGCGCCAAGCCGCTCACCGCTACGTTGCCGAGCGGTGTGAAATCGGCCACCGGGTCGAACCGCACGGCCCTGCTGAGGCTGGGCGAGACGGTGAGCGGCGTGCCGGTCAACAGCAGCGTGTAGCCATCGGGCGGCGCATTGGCGACCATCTCGGCGCCTAGCATGCCACTTGCCCCCGGCTTGTTGTCGACGATGACCGGCTGGCCCAACCGCTCGGCGAATTTCTGCCCGATGGTGCGTCCGATGGTATCGAATCCGGTGCCCGCGGTGTAGGGAACGACCAGGGTGACCCGGCGCGACGGGTAGGTCTGCGCGCCGGCCCATTGCGCAGCACTCAGCGATGCCGCCAGGATGGCGGAAAAAGATCATCGGGCGAAGCCTTGGCCGTTCATAAGCCCTACCTTGCGCGTCTCGTAGCCGACGAGGCGACCGCCCACCGTATCATGAATGCTGCCGCCGAGATGCTGCCGGACGATACCGCGGCAGCGCTGTTCGCGGAGCCGGACGGCCGCTGGGCCATGGAACTGCACTTTGCCCGGCGTCCTGACACGACGGGCTTGCGAGATCTCGTCAGCCAGATCGCCGGCGAGCAAGCAGCGCGCGCGCTGACAGTGTACGCCGTTGCGCCGCGCGACTGGGTGACGGCCAGTCTGGACGGATTGCGGCCGGTGCCGGCCGGCCGTTTCATGCTGCACGGGCAGCACGATCGCGCCCGTGTCGCGGCCAACCGCACGGCCATCGAAGTGGAGGCCGCCCTCGCCTTCGGCACCGGCCATCACGGCAGCACGCGCGGCTGTCTGCTCGCCTTGGATGCGCTGACGAAACGGCGGCGCAAACGACCGGCGATCAAGCGCAAACGCCCCGCTCGGAAAAGAAGCGACCGGGGCGCGCCAATCCTCGATCTCGGCACCGGTTCCGGCGTGCTCGCGATGGCGGCCGCCAAGGCTTTCCGCTTGCCCGTGCTGGCGAGCGACATCGATCGCGCCGCGGTCAATATCGCCCGTGCCAATGTGCGGCTCAACCGCACCGCTCCATGGATCGCAGTCGTCCATGCCGCCGGCCTGATGGCGCCCTCGCTGCGTGCCCGCGCCCCCTACGATTTCGTCTTCGCCAACATCCTGCTCGCGCCGCTCAAGCTGTTGGCGGCGCCCATCGCGCGCGTTCTTGCTCCGGGTGCGCGGGTGATCCTGTCCGGCCTGTTGCCACGGCAGGCGAATGCCGCGATCGCAGCCTATCGCGCCCACGGGCTCGCGCTCGAGCGCCGCATCCATCTCGATGGTTGGGTGACCCTGGTGATGGTCCGGCCGGGGCGAGCTCGTATCGCATGATGTACGGCAGAGGTTTCTTGCGGTCGGGCAAGCGAGCCGGCCATTGCGCCGCATTTGCCCCGAAGGTCGAAAGTGCGGAATACGGGCGCTGTTCCGCGCGATGACCCTACTCCCGAAACACCTCCTCGCGCTTAGCCCGCACGGCGGGAAGAATGAGGATGATCAACAGTGCGAGTGCAAGAGCAAGCAGCGGCTCGCTGATCGGCCGCTCGAGGAACACGAGAGGATCGCCGCGCGAGAGATACATGGCGCGGCAAAAGTCTCGTGCATCAGCGGGCCGAGCACGAGCCGATAACGAACGGCGCCGGCTCGGCGCCGACCTTGTGGAAGAACACGCCGCGCACGCCGGTCGAACAAGTCGAATGCCGGGCGGGCGTCGGGAGAATGAGATCCAGCCTACGCTCTCTATTGCGTGCGCCCGGTCGTCTCGCGTCCGCTCTGTCCGGTCGTTTGCCTGCTGCTGCCGTCGCCCGGTGAGCCGGTGATGCCGCGCTGAACCTCCGTGAAGGTGGGCAGGGACGACAGGTTGAGGTTATTCATCATCCACAGGCCTGCCAGCGCGATCACCCCGGCGAGCAGTATCGAGGGAAGCGTGACGACCAACGCGCCGAGGAAGCTGGCGAAGGCAGCCAATACATGGACGCCTGCAAACCAGAGCTGCCGGGCGGCGATGAACAAGAAATACGCCACGGCGACGATGATCACGACGAGCAGAACCTGTTTCCAAAGCGGCCAATTGTCCCATGGCGCTTGCGTTATCTTGGCGATCTGGTCGATCGACCACGTCCACACGAGCTGAACGAAGCGGAAGATTGCCGCAATGCCCTGCTGCAGGAATTGCAGGAACTGGTCGAAAATCTGCTTCATGGCCGAACCTCCTGGCCTGGAGCCATATCCGGATCAAACGGTATGGCTCTCGGATTCTTGGGTAACGCATGTTCCTGGCGGCGAACCGGTGCCCCCGCCGGAACATGCGCTGGCCCCGGTGAACGGTTTCAACAAACGAACATGACAAGCGCTGCTACGCAGCAATGATGCGCCTGCCGGTCACGGGGCGGCCTAATAGAACGCCGGGCTTATTCCTTCGGTTCCGAGGCGCGCTCGAGGCGATTGTCCGCGCGGTTGCTCCACCCCGATCCGGCCCATAGAGTGCCGGCCAATGTTCGAAGCCCGGTTTCAGTCGTTCGAGGATTCCGGCGAGCGCGCCGCAACCGCGGCGCGCGTCGCCGCCTTGCGCGCCGAACTCGAGCGGCGCGGGCTTTCCGGCTTCATCGTGCCGCGCGCCGACCGCTACCAGAACGAATACCTCCCGCCATCGGAGGAGCGGCTCAGCTGGCTCACCGGCTTCACTGGCTCGGCCGGCGCCGCCATCGTGCTCGCCGACCGTGCGGCGATCTTCGTCGACGGCCGCTACCTGCTGCAGGTGCGCGATCAAGTCGATACAGAAGTCTTCGCCATCGAGCATCTGGTCGACGCGCCGCCGGAATCCTGGCTCGAGGCGAACCTGACGGCCGGCGCCAAGCTCGGCTACGATCCGTGGCTGCACACGGTCGACGGCGCCAGCAAGCTCGCCAAGGCGTGCACCGCCGTGGATGCAAGCCTAGTGCCGACCGAGCCCAATCCGATCGACGCGCTGTGGTCCGACCGCCCTGCCCCGCTGCTCGGCCCGGTCACCTTGCATGACCTGCGCTATGCCGGCGAAGATGCCGCGGCCAAGCTCGACCGCGTCCGCACCGAGATCGCCAAGCTCAAGGCCGATGCGCTCGTCGTCTGCAATCCGCAAGACGTGGCCTGGGCCTTCAACATCCGCGGCGCCGATGTCGCGCATACGCCGCTGCCGCTTGCCTGTGCAATCGTGCCGCAGGACGGGCGGCCGGCGCTCTATATCGACGGCCGTAAGCTCACCAATACGGTCCGCCACGCGCTCGAGCAGCACGCGGATGTGCGTGACCCGGGGGAATTTGCGCGCGACCTCGCGGCGCTTGGCGGTGCCAAGCGCACGGTGCGGCTCGATCAAGGCAGTGCGGCCGACGCGCTGGCGAAGATCGTCAAGGAGGCCGGCGGCAAGGTTGTGAGCGGCGTGGATCCGATCGCGCTGATGCGGGCGGTGAAGAACGAGACCGAGATCGCCGGCGCACGCGCAGCGCACGTCCGCGACGGCGCGGCCGTCGTGCGTTTCCTCGCCTGGTTCGATCGCGAGGCGCCGCGCGGCGCGCTCACCGAGATTGATGCCGTGGCGGCGCTGGAGAGCTTTCGCCGCGATACCGGCAAACTCAAGGACATCTCGTTCCCGACCATCGCGGGCGCCGGCCCCAATGGCGCCGTCGTGCATTACCGCGTCACCCGCCGGACCAACCGGGTGATCGCGCCCGGCGAGCTGTTCCTGATCGATTCGGGCGGACAGTATGAGGACGGCACCACCGACATTACCCGCACGGTGGCCCTCGGCGAGCCGAGCGCGGAGGCGCGCGCGCGCTTCACGCGCGTGCTGAAAGGCCATATCGCGATCGCGACTATGGTGTTCCCCGACGGCACCACCGGCGCCCAGATCGATTCGTTCGCGCGCCAATTCCTGTGGGCGGCGGGAGTAGATTTCGATCACGGCACCGGCCACGGTGTCGGCAGCTATCTTTCGGTGCACGAGGGCCCGGCAAGCATCTCCAAGCGCGGCGCAACGGCGCTGAAGCGCGGCATGATCCTGTCGAACGAGCCCGGCTACTACCAGGCGGGCGCCTACGGCATCCGGATCGAGAACCTGGTGCTAGTGGCCGAGGCTCCACCGGTTGCCGGGGGCGAGAAGCCGCTCAACCGCTTCGAGACCTTGACGCTCGCCCCGATCGACCGCCGCCTGATTGATCTCGAGCTGCTGACGCGTGACGAAATCCGCTGGCTCGACGACTATCATGCGCGCGTGGACGCGACGCTGGACCCCCTCCTCAACGCCGACACCCGCACCTGGCTCGCCGCCGCTACGCAGCCGCTCTAACGCTCAGATCACACCCTTTGTCATGCCGGCCGGGCGCCGCAGGCGAAGAGCCGGGACCCAGGTACCCCCTGCGATGATTGCAATAACGCCAATTCAAACCGGCAACGCCGGGAGACCTGGGTGCCGGATCGACTCGCTTCGCTCGCCGTCCGGGATGGCAAATCGAGAGGTCGATCGGACAGGATAACCTCCGCTCGTGAAACAAGCTTTCAATGGAACCGCCGATCCTCCGCCGCCGACGACCGCCGCCGGCTGGCGGCTGTTCGCGCTGCTGATCGCGATCAGCTCGGTCGGGCCGCTGTCGGTCAACATCATCGTTCCGGCCATTCCCGGCCTCGCGCTCGCTTTCGCGGCCGATCCGGCTATCGTGCAGCTCACTGTCTCGCTCTATTTCGGCGGGCTCGGACTGGCCCAATTGCCGCTCGGTTCGCTGTCCGATCGCTTCGGGCGCCGGCCGGTGCTGCTCGGCGGATTCGTGGTCACGGTTCTCACTAGCTTCGCGGCCGCCGCCGCGACCAATGTCATCGCCCTGGTGGTCGCGCGCACCGCCCAGGCGCTCGGCGCCTCCACCGGCATCGTCATCGGCCGCGCGATCATCCGCGACCTCTACACCCGCGATCGGGCGGCCTCGATGCTCGGCTGGGTGACGATGAGCGTGGTTGCAGTTCCCATGTTCGGCCCGCTGATCGGCGGCCTGCTGGAGGAAGCATGGGGCTGGCGCGCGATCCTTCTCTTCATCGGCATCACCAGCCTGCTGACCCTGCTGTGGGCGGCGATTGCCCTGCCCGAGACGCGAGCGCCGAGCGCGGCCGGCGTCCATTCCGCGCGCCGGTTAGGCAAGGAAAGCCGCGAGCTCTTGCTGACGCCGGCGTTTGCCGGCTTCGTCCTGTGCTCGGCGATGATCTCGGGGCCGTTCTACACGGTCATGGGCGGTTCCGCGCAGATCGTCATCACGCTCATGGGCCGCAGCGCCACCGAGCTCGGCCTGTGGCTGGTGTTCGCCTCGGTCGGCTATATGGCGGGCAATTTCCTGGCGGGCTCGCTGTCGGTCCGCTACGGCGGCAGCGCGATGCTGTGGTGGGGGCTGTTCCTCGAACTGGCCGGCACTTTGGCGTCCGCGCTCGCTGTTTCCGCCATCCCGCAAGTCGGGCCGGCCGCGATCTTCGTGCCCCTGTTCGTCGTCTATGTCGGCAACGGCATGGCGCTGCCCAATGCCATTGCGGGCGCCATCAGCGTGCGCCCCGAAGCGATCGGGACAGCATCCGGCGTCACCGGCTGCGTGCAAATGGGATGGGGCGCCGTCATCTCGCAGCTGATCGCCTATCCGGTCGCGGACGCGTCAAGCGCCGCGCCGTTTGCCTGGATAATGTTCGCCCAGGCCTTGGCCGGAGTGTTTTTCTTCTGGGTATTGGTAAGGCCGAAGCACCCGTAGCCGTCATGCCTTCACCAGCTTGAACCACTCGTCCTCGCTCAGCACGTTGACGCCGAGCTCCTTGGCCTTGCCGAGCTTCGAGCCGGCGCCCGGACCGGCGACCACGTAATCGGTTTTTTTCGACACCGAGCCCGCCACTTTGGCGCCGAGCCGCTCGGCCATGGCCTTCGCCTCCTCCCGCGTCATCTGCTCGAGCGCGCCGGTGAACACGACGGTCTTGCCAGCGATCGCTGTATCCCGTTTCGGTCTCTCGGCATCTCGGATGCGCACCTGCCGCGTGAGCCGCTCGACGATGCGGCGATTGTGCGCCTCGCGGAAGTAGGCGGCGAGCGCCTCGAGCACCGTGTCGCCGATCTGATCGAGCGCGTCCATCTCCGCCCGCGCGTCCTCGTCGCCCTCGGCGAGCCGCACGCAAGCGTCGCGAAAAGCCTCCCACGAGCCGTATCCATGGGCGAGCGCGCGCGCGGTCGTCTCGCCGACGTGGCGAATGCCGAGCGCATAGATGAAACGGTCGAGCGCGATCTCACGCCGCGAGGCGATCGCCCGAAACAGGTTGCCGACCGAAGTTTCGCCATAGCCCTCGATCGCTTCCAGCTTGAGCCGCGGATTGCGCTCCTGAAGGGTGAAAATATCGGCCGGCTCCCTGACCCAGCCCTGCGCGAAGAAGAATTCGATCTGCTTCTCGCCCAGGCCGTCGATGTCGAAGGCGCGGCGCGAGACGAAATGCTTCAGGTGCTCGACCTTTTGGTAGGGGCAGGCGAACTCGCCGCTGCAGCGCGACACCGCCCCCTCCTCTCCGGTCGCCGTCGTGTCGCGCACGACCGGCGTGCGCAGATCGCACGGACACGCATTCGGGAACTCATACGGCTTGGCGGTCCTCGGGCGCTTCTCCGCAACGACGCCCAGTACCTGCGGGATGACGTCGCCGGCGCGCTGGATCGTGACCGTATCGCCGATGCGCACGTCGAGCCGCCCGATCTCGTCGGCGTTGTGCAGCGTCGCGTTCTGCACCACGACGCCGCCGACCGTCACCGGCTCGAGCTTGGCCACCGGCGTGAGCGCGCCGGTGCGGCCGACCTGGATCTCGATCGCCTTCACCACGGTCGTCGCTCTCTCGGCCGGAAACTTGTGCGCCACCGCCCAGCGCGGCGAGCGCGACACGAAGCCGAGTCGCTCCTGCCAGTCGATCCGATCGACTTTGTAGACGACGCCGTCGATGTCATAATCGAGCGCGCCGCGCTCAAGCTCGATCTCGTGATGAAACGCGAGCAGGGCGTCGACGGAATCGCATACCGTCATGAGCGGGTTGGTCTTGAAGCCGGCAGCCGCGAACCATTGCAGCATGCCCGACTGGGTGTCGGCCGGCATGTCGCTCATCTCGCCCCAGGAGTAGGCGAAGAAGCCGAGCGGGCGCGACGCCGTGATCGCGGGATCCTTCTGGCGCAGCGAGCCCGCCGCCGAGTTGCGCGGATTCGCGAACACCTGTCCGCCGACGGCGGCCTGCCGTTGGTTCAACGCGAGGAACGCCGACTTGGTCATATAGACCTCGCCGCGGATCTCGCAGACATCGGGGAACTTCCCGCCCTTGAGCTGTTGCGGAATGTCGGCGAGCGTCCGGACGTTGGCGGTGACGTCCTCGCCGATCGTGCCGTCGCCGCGGGTCGCGCCGTTGACCAGGCGGCCCTCTTCGTAGCGCAGCGACAGCGACAGCCCGTCGATCTTCGGCTCGGCCGTGAAGGCGATCTCTCCCTCGCCGAGCTTGAGGAAGCGGCGAATGCGCTCGACGAAATCGCGCACGTCCTCCTCGCCGAAGGCATTGTTGAGCGACAGCATCGGCACGGCGTGCCGCACCTTGGCGAATTTCTGTGCCGGCTCGGCGCCCACGCGACGAGTCGGGGAGTCCGACCGGATCAGCTCGGGGAAGCGCGCCTCGATGTCGTTGTTGCGCTGGCGCAGCGCGTCGTATTCGGCGTCGGAAACGGTTGGCACATCGTCCTGGTAGTAGCGCCGGTCATGCGCAGCGATTTCCTTGGCGAGCCGCCTCAGGTCGGCGGTAGCCTCGGCTTCAGTCAAATCCTCGACGGGTAATCCAGGCACGTTGCGGCGAGCCATGGCTTCACGCGAGACCTTGGACAATCCGCTCCTCCACGACCAGGTAGTGCTCGACGTCGCGATCGAAATCGATCAGCGCGGCGACGGCTTGTGGTTCGACCACGGCTTTCTCCACCTCGTTTCCCGCAGACGCGCGAATGGCCTCCATCGAGGCCCACCGGCTTAGCACGACGTATTCGACCTCCATCCCGTGATCCTTCCGCAGCAGGCTGGCGCCGCGGAATCCATCGATGCGACGCAGCTCCGGCAGCACGTTGTTGCGGAAGTGTTCGACATAGGCTTTGGCATTTGTCGCCGCTGCACGCCCGCGCCATGCTCGCACGATCATGTCGCCACCTTCGACTTAGTGTCACTCAAATTGATCCCCGCCCGCCTCCCCCTTTCAGAGGGAGTGGAGCTCGCGGCACGCACACGATGTCACCCGGCCGCCGCCCGGATCAGCCGTTCGGCGGCGGCGCGCGCTTCGTCGGTGATCTCGGCGCCGGCGAGCATGCGGGCGATCTCTTCGCGCCGCCGCTCGGCCGCGACCTCGGCGATGCGGGTGGCCATGCGCTTGCCACGATCGAGGGCGCTCTTGGTGATGAGATAGTGACGATCGGCGCGCGCGGCGACCTGCGGCGCATGGGTCACGGCAACCACCTGCACGCGCGCGGCGAGCCGTGCCAGCCGCAAGCCCACCGCATCGGCGACGGCGCCGCCGGCACCGGTATCGATCTCGTCGAACACCAGCGTGGGCGCCGAGCCGCGGTCGGCCAGCACCACCTTGAGGGCAAGCAGGAAACGCGCAAGCTCGCCGCCGGAGGCGACCCGCATCAGCGGCCCGGGCCGCGTGCCGGGATTGGTCTGCACCCAGAACTCGACCTTGTCGATGCCGTCGGGACCGGCCGATTGGGCATCGCTGGCGATCTCGGTGGAGAAGCGGGCGCGCTCGAGCCGCAGCGGGCCGAGCTCGGCGTTGACCGCCGCATCGAGCTTGTCGGCGGCCTCGAGCCGCGCGGACGACAGCGTCTCGGCCGCCGCGCCATAGCGCGCCTGCGCTTCCGTGGCCGCGGTCTCGAGACGCGCGAGCTCTTGCGCGCCGGCATCGAGCGCGGCGAGGTCGGCGGTGTAGCGGTCGGCCAACGCCGCCAGCTCGTCGACCGCGACATTGTACTTGCGCCCGGCCGCGCGCAGCGCGAACAGCCGCTCCTCGATGCGCTCGAGGCTCGCCGGATCGTGGCCTACCTGGCCGAGCGCAGCTTCCAGCTGCACCCGCACGTCGTCCAGCGCGGCGAGCGCATGGTCGAGCGCCTTGATGACCGGCTCGATCAGCTGCGGCGCCTGGCTCGCGCGCCGTTCGAGCCGGCGCAGCGTCGCCGCCAAGCCCGGCGCTGGCGCATGGCTGCCGGCGATGACCTCGTGCGCCTCGCGCAGGTCCTCCGCGACCTTCTCGGCCTGCATCATGAGTGCGCGGCGCTCGGCCAGCGCGGATTCCTCGTCTGGCTGCGGCTTGAGAAGCGTCAGCTCCTCGACCGCATGGCGCAGCCACTCGGCCTCGCGGCGGGCGCTTTCGACGCGCGCGCGGTGGTGATCAACCGCTTCCTGCGCGGCGCGGCGGTCGGCCCAGGCGCGTGCCACCTGCGCGGCGGCCGGTTCCAGGCCGCCGAAGGCGTCGAGCAGCGCGCGATGGGTGGCCGGGTCGACCAGCGCACGCTCATCATGCTGGCCGTGGATCTCGACCAGCGACAGGCCGAGCTGCCGCAGCACCTGAACGCTGACCGGCTGGTCGTTGACGAAGGCGCGCGTGCGGCCGTCGGCGAGCTGCACCCGCCGCAAGATCAGCTCATCCTCCACCGCCACGTCGTTGGCCGCCAGAATGGCGCGGGCGCGATGGTCCGGCGCAACGTCGAAGCACGCCGTCACCTGGCCCTGCTCGGCGCCATGGCGCACCAAGGCGGCATCGCCGCGGGCGCCGAGCGCCAGCGCAAACGCATCCAGCAGGATCGACTTGCCGGCGCCGGTTTCTCCGGTCAGCACCGAGAGACCGGAGTTGAGCTCGATGTCGAGCCGGTCGATCAGGACAATGTCGCGAATCGAAAGACGGGTCAGCATGGAATCGGGCGAGAGGACGGACGGCAAACCACGGATACTAGATAACGGGTCTTCTGTCGTCTGTCGCCTAGCGCCCCGAACCCGAAGTTCGCACACCCGCGCCCAGAGTCCGAATGCGAACTTCGGGTTCAAAAGGGGCGCTAGAACCATAGAGTTGCTAGTGTCCCTTTGATTCCGAAGTTCGCATGA
>Ga0081538_10006049_pt1 | contig 10753 bp, 12 predicted proteins | sample TabmetS5T2R1_FD_71022 | JGI IMG/M metagenome (GOLD analysis project Ga0081538, IMG submission 71022) | Tabebuia heterophylla rhizosphere microbial communities from the University of Puerto Rico - S5T2R1 | ecosystem: Host-associated > Plants > Roots > Rhizosphere ...
GCTCGGCGCGCGGTCGTAGGCGGCGATCTCGGCGCCGAAGCCGCTCTTCTCGAGCATGGCGCGGTAGAACGGCAGGGCCAGATAGCGGGTGAGCTCGCCGCGGAAGAGGCTGAGCGCGGCGCCCCGGTCCACCGTGATGGCGGCGGGCACGGCGGCGACGATCTCGAACCCGGCGAGCGGCTTGCCCGCACGCTCGCGGCCGCGGCGAATCGCCGGGAGGGCCTCGCGCCGGATGTAGTCGGGCGCGGCCAGCCAGAGCACGGCGCCGTCGGCGATCTCCCCGGCCAGCTCGAGCATCTTGGGCCCGAGGCCGCCGAGGAGGATCGGCGGCGGAGCGGGCAGGCGCGGGAGGCCGATCTGCCAGGCCACCTGGTATCGCGCGCCCTGGTGCTGCGCCTTGCCGGTGAGCGCGCCGCGCAAGACCGTGACGTACTCCCGCATCACCTCGAGCGGCCGGCCCATGTCGAGCCCGAGGCTCTGGGCCATCATGGGCGCGTGGCTCACCCCGATGCCGAGGCGCAGGCGCCCACCCGAGACATCGGCGAGGGTCAGGGCCTCCTGGGCGAGGAGCACGGGATGGCGCGGATAGATGGGGATCACACCGCTGCCGAGCCCGAGGCGCGGCCCCGCCACCCCGTAGGCGGCGAGGACGAGCAGGGCGTCGCGGCCGCCGCCATGCGTGGTCCACACGCTGTCGTAGCCGAGCGTGTCGGCGCGCGCGGCCATCGTCACCGCGTCGGCGAGCACGGCGCCCGAGTTGACGAAGCAGGCCACCCGCGGCATCAGCGCCTCACTTTCTGAGCGTTCACGATCTGGGGACGACGCCCGCCGCGGCGAGGAGCGCCGCGAGGTCGTCCCCCTTGTCGACACGGTACAGCACGCCGATCATGCCCACCTGCCGGGCGGCGTCGATGTTCTGGTCCCAGTCGTCCACGAACACGCACTCCTCGGGAGCGACGCCGAGTCGCGCGGCGGCGAGGCGGAAGATCTCGGGCTCCGGCTTGGCCATGCCCACCTCCGCCGAGCACACGATGTCGTCGAAGAGGTGGTGGATGCGCATCTCCTCCACGAGCCGGCCGCGCAGGGACACGTCGGCGTTGCTCAGGACGGAGATCTTGTAGGGCGGCCGCAAGCGTTCCACCAGCGCCAGATTGGCGCCGATGGGCCGCTGGGAGAGGCGCCATTCCTCATGGAGCGCGGGCAGCGTCGTCCCGGCCCGCGCCTCCAGCTCGACATGGGCGCGCGCCTTCCAGACGTCGGGATCCCCGACGCCGCGCTCGATATCGCGCCAGGTCTCGGTCCGGTAGAGCGTCTCGAACACCGACGACCGTGGCAGCCCGTGGCGCTCGGAGAGCTGGCGGGCGACGTCCCAGCGCATGTCCCAGAGGACGCCGCCGAAGTCGAAGACGACGGCGCGCGGGCTAATAGCGGGAGCCGGCGGGCGGCTTTTCCTTGATCTTCGGGGTGATGTCGCCCGAGAGGGGCACCCAGCCCCGATCTCGCAGACACTCCTCGTTCAGCACGCGATCCTTGGTGCAGGCCTTGGTATCGCGCTCGAACTCGGAGGCGGAGTAGTTGCCGCTGGGCTTGTACCACTGCTTCTCGGGATCGAGCGAGCAGGCGCCGAGCGCGAGCCCGAGCGCGGCGACGAGCGGCGCGAGAGCGGCCAGCCGTGTCATGGCGCGCATGATACCATGCGCCCCACGATGCTGGAGACCACCATCGCGGGGAGTCTCCCGAAGCCGGGCTGGCTGGCCACGCCGCGGACGCTCTGGGCGCCCTGGCGGGTCGAGGGCGGGGCGCTCGAGGAGGCCAAGCGCGACGCGGTGGCCCTCGCCATCCACGACCAGGAACGAGCGGGCATCGACATCGTCACCGACGGCGAGCAGAGCCGGCGCCACTTCGTCTGGGGCTTCGTGGAGTCCCTCGAGGGCGTGGACTTCACGAAGATGGTGACGGTGGGCATCCGCGCCGACCGCTACAAGGCCGACGTTCCCACCGTGACCGCGCCGGTCCGGCGCCGCGGGCCCATCCACTCGGCGGAGGCGCGCTTCGCCCGCGGGCAGACCGACCGGCGCCTCAAGCTCACCATGCCCGGTCCCATGACCATCGTGGATACCATTCACGACGGCTACTACGGGAGCCGGGCCAAGCTCGGCATGGCGCTGGCGCGGCTCCTGAACGAAGAGGCGCGGGAGCTGGAGGCGCTGGGCGTGGACATGATTCAGCTCGACGAGCCCGCGTTCAACGTCTACATGGACGAGGTGCGCGACTGGGGCATCCCCGCCCTCGACGCGGCGGTGGAAGGCCTGCGCTGCCGCACCGCCGTGCACATCTGCTACGGCTACGGCATCAAGGCCAACATCGACTGGAAGCACACCCTGGGCGGCGAGTGGCGCCAGTACGAGCACACGTTCCCCCTGCTGGCGAAGTCGCGCGTCGGCGGCGTCTCGCTCGAGTGCGCGGCGTCCCACGTGCCCATCGGGCTGATCGGCCTCCTCGAGGGCAAGGACATCTTGCTGGGCGCCATCGACGTGGCCACCGACACCGTGGAGACGCCGGAAGCGGTGGCGGCGGTGATCCGCGCCGGCCTCGCGCATGTCCCCGCCGCGCGCGTCTTCCCCTGCACGAACTGCGGCATGGTGCCGCTCGACCGCGCGGTGGCGCAGGGGAAGCTGCGCGCCCTCGCCGCCGGGGCGGCGATCGTCCGAAAAGAGCTGGGCGGCTAAGCGATCTTGACGATGCCGGGCTCAACTTCCTCGAAGCGCTTGGCGACTTCGGGGTCGTGGCCGGTGACGATACGATCCGGGTTGCCGGCTATTTCCTCGATGCGATCGAAGCCTTTGAGCATTTGCGGCAGGCTGGTGATGATCTGCACGGGATCGCGGCGCTCGATGTTGCGGTAGAAGTGCGAGGCGTCCGAGGTGAGCACCACCGTGCCCTTGGCCGTCTCCACCGACAGCACCTGCAGCCCCGCGGTGTGCCCGCCCACCCAGTGCGCGGTGACGCCCGGCAGCACCGGCGTGTCGCCCTCCACCAGCCGCACGCGCCCCGCGTAGTTGAGCTTCACGAGGTCGGCGAGGGGCTCCGCCTCCGCGAACATGCGGTAGTGGGCGTACTGGCCGGCGAACCCCGTCCAGAACTCCATCTCCTCCTTCTGGAGCCAGAACCGCGCGCCCGGGAAGAACTGATAGCCGTCCCAGTGATCCCAGTGCAGGTGCGAGATCAGGGCGAGCGGCACGTCGGCGGCTTTCACGCCCACGCGCGACAGCATCTCCGCCGGGCTCACCCACTTGCGGGCCTCGCGCCGCTGCGCGTCGGCCGCGGAGAACCCGGTGTCGAGCACGATCGGGTACGGGCCGCCCAGGACGATCCACAGATAGAAGTGGAGCGTCAGGACGTCGGTGGAGGGCTCGCGGAAGAAGAACGTGCACTGCTTGGTGTCCCGCTCCGCGTACTTGAGCGCGTAGACCTGATACGCCATGGCCGGGCTCCTCGTCGAAAGGTTCGCCTCAGTACCCCATCGCGACGCCGTCGCTGCGCGGATCCGCGCCCCCGCGCCGCGCGCCCGTGGCCGCGTCCACGGTGATCCCGTGCGCGTGGCCGGCCCGCTCGTTCCACGGCCCCCAGCGGTTCACGGTGTGGCCCCGGCGCACCAGCTCGGCGGCGGTGTCCTCCGGGAAGCGGCCCTCGAGGTTCAGCAGGTCGCGCGGCTCGAGCAGCCCGAAGCGGCCGGAGAGCCAGCGCGGCGCCTCCACCGCCTGCTGGATGTCCAGGCCGAAGTCGACCATCGCGGTGTAGGCCTGGAGGTGAATCTGCGGCTGGCCGTCCGCGCCCATGCAGCCGAGCACGGCCCACAGGCGATCGTCGCGGAAGGCCATGGAGGCGATGAGCGTGTGGAGGGGGCGCTTGCCCGGCTCGAGCCGGTTGGGATGCGCGGGATCGAGGCTGAAGTAGGCCCCGCGATTCTGCATCACCACGCCGGTGCGCCCCGCCACCACCGCCGCGCCGAACAGGCCGTAGACACTGTGGATCAGCGAGGCGGCATTGCCGTCCGCGTCCACCGCGGCGACGTACACGGTGTCGCCGGTCAGCGTGCCGAAGCTCGGCACCTCGTCCCAGGGAAGCGCCCGCCGCATGTCGATGAGCTTCCGCCGCTCCGCCGCGTACTCCGCCGAGAGCAGGCGCTCCACCGGCACCTTGACGAAGTCCGGATCGGCGAGCACGCGGTCTCGGTCGTGGAAGGCCAGCTGCTTGGCCTGCACGAGGAGATGCACGTGATCGGGCCCGAGATGGCGAAGCCCCCCTGGCTCGAACGGCTCGATGAGCCGCAGCATCTGCAGCACCGAGACGCCCTGAGTGGGTGGCGGCGTCTCGTAGAGCGTGATGTCTCGATAGCGCGCGGCGAGGGGCTCCCCCCAGCCCGCGCGCTGCGCCTGGAGATCGGCCTCGGCGACCAGCCCGCCGTTGGCCCGCGACCAGCGCGCGATCTCCCGCGCGACCTCGCCCTCGTAGAAGCCGGCGCGGCCCGCGCTCGCGATGGCCTCGAGGGTGCGCGCGAGGTCGGGATTGCGCAGGCGCGCACCCGCCTGAAGGGGCCGGCCCGTGGGCAGGAAGATCGCCGCCGCCTCCGGTGTCTCGGCGAGCACATCCGCTCCGCGCTCGATCCAGTACGCCAGCCGCGCGCCCACGGCGAAGCCGTCGCGCGCGTGCGCGATGGCGGGGGCGAAGAGGCGTGGGAGGGGCAGGCGCCCGTACACGGCATGCGCCTCGGCCCAGCTCGCCACCGCGCCGGGCACGGTGACGGTGGCCGGCAGCACGCCGCGGTACGGCACCTCCGAGAGCCCGCGCGCCTGGAACGCGGCGAGCGTGGCCGCCGCGGGCGCCCGGCCGCCGCCGTCGAGGAATCGCACCCCGCCCTCGCGCGCCGGGTGCACGAGCCAGAACGAGTCGCCCCCGATGCTGGTCATGTGGGGGTAGACGACGCTCAGCACCGCTGCCGCCGCGATCGCCGCGTCCACCGCCGAGCCGCCCGCCCGCAGGACCTCCACGCCCGCCTCGGAGGCGAGCGCGTGGGGACTGGTCACCATCCCGCGCGCGGCGACGACGGCCGCCCGCGGCGCCTCCACGTCTCGCACGTCGCCCGGGACTATAGCTCCCGCTCCATCCAGACGTTCGCGCGCGGATTGCCGTTGTAGTCCGGGATCTCCTTGAAGCCGTACGCCCGGTAGAGATGGACGGCCGCGGCCAGCCGGTCCTCGCTGTCCAGGCGCAGCCGCCGGCAACCCAGCGCCCGCGCCTCGGTGAGACAGGCGTCCATCAGCGGGCGCCCCAGGCCCTTGCCTTGATGCGCAGGACGTATCCACATGCGCTTCACCTCGCCCACGCCCGGCGTGAGGAGGCGCACCGCCGCCGTACCGACCACCGTGCCGTCGGGCGCCTCGACCAGGAGCAGGCGTCCGCGCGTGCCGTCGTAGGCGTTCTGCCAGCTCGCGATGTCCTTGTCGAGCCCTTCGCCGTCGATCGACTCGCCGAGCCAGGCGATGTAGGCGTGGAGCTCGCGCACCACCGCGGCGTGGTCCGCCGCCGAGGCGGCGCGGATGCGGTAGCGGGAGGCGTCAGCGACGGGCGCGCTCATGTCCAGCGAGGCCGCGCTCCCAGAGATACTCCGTCTCGCCGAGCCGCTGGCCCACCCAGCGCGAGAGCACGAAGAGGAGGTCGCTCAGACGATTCACGTAGCGGAGCGGCCAGGGTGAGATCGTTTCCACGCGCGCGAGGGCGAGCACGCGGCGCTCGGCGCGGCGGCACACCGTGCGCGCCTGGTGGAGGAAGCCGCCGACCCGCCCGCCGCCCGGGAGCACGAACGACTTCAAGGGCTTGAGGTCCTTCTGGCAGCGGTCCATGAGCTTCTCGAGGGCGGTCACCTGGGCTTCCCCCACGCGATGCATGCCCGCGTAGACGGCGTCCTCGGGGGTGGCCAGCTCGCTGCCCAGGTCGAACAGCTCGTTCTGGATCCGTCGAAAAACCTCGTCCAGCCAGCGGTAGTCCTTGCCCTTCTTCAAGCGCTCGGCGTTGAACACGCGGGCGAGACCGATGACGGCATTCAGCTCGTCGATCGTCCCGTAGGCCTCGATGCGCGGGGCATCCTTCGGCACGCGCCGGCCGCCCACCAGCGCCGTCTCGCCGCCGTCGCCCGTCCGCGTGTACACGCGCGTGATGCGAATGGCCATGCCCGCGTCCCTCCCGGGGCTCAGGCTAGCACAGTGATAGACTCCACACATGGCCGACTGGACGGCGAACCTGGTGACGTCGCGCGAGCAGATCGCCGAGATCGTGCGCTCGTGCCGCCGCATCGCCGTCCTCGGCATCAAGACGGAGGCGCAGCGCGGCGCGCCCGCCTTCTACGTGCCCGAGTACATGGCGCGCGCCGGCTACGACATCGTGCCGGTGCCCGTGTACTATCCCGAGGCCACCGAGATCCTGGGCCGTCCCGTGCACCGCACGGTGGCCGCGGTGACGCCGCCCGCGGACATGGTGAACGTGTTCCGACGCAGCAAGGACATTCCCCCGCACCTGCCCGATATTCTCGCCGCCAAGCCCAAGGTCGTGTGGTTCCAGCTCGGCATCGTCAACGACGAGGCGGCGGAGACCCTGGCCCGCGCGGGCATCGAGGTGGTGCAGGACCGCTGCCTGCTCGTGGAGCATCAGCGGCTGCGGTGAGGGTCACTCGCGCCAGCTTCGGCGGCGCGACTACTCGACAACCGTCGCTCGGAGCAAGAGCGACTGCGGAACCGTGAGGGCGAGCGCCGTCGCGGTTTTCAGGTTGACGATCAGATCGTACTTGGTCGGTTGTTCGATAGGGAGACGGTCGGGGCTCGCGCCCTTCAGAATCCTGTCGACATACGTGGCCACCCGTCGGCGATGCGTGAACGTCACCGGGTCCGCCAGCACTAGGACACCCTCGGCGAAAGAGGCCCAGAGTCATCGCGCGATTGTCTCATCCTCGGAGGTTCCCGCACCGCCGCCGATGACGATCGCGCCCTCTCGCGTGGCCACCGCGACACGCCCGAGGCCCGGCGGGCCCGCGATCAGCCGCACCGGCGCCTCGCCGCCCGCGCGCAGGCGCTCGAGCCGCGCGGGGTCCGGCGTCGCCACTTCCAGCCAGGCGATGCCGGACGCGCCGTTCGGGTGCCGGACCGGCAGCGCCCCGGGAAAATCCGCCGGATCATCCCATTGCATGAAGAACGGCGGCCACGACGCTTCCGCCGCCTCGCGGAGCCCTGCCGCGCGCCAGGTCAGAAGCCGCCCGTCCGGCCATATGCGCCGGCGGCGCTCGGGCACGAGGCCGAGCCCGCCCGCCACCTCCTCGATCCGGTCGGTGCGGAGCGACCACCGGACAAGGCGGTCGCCCCCCACGATGCGAGCCAGCAGCGCACGTCCGTACCACTGCTGCCGCGCGAGCGCCTCGTCCACCACCCCGAGCAGCTCGAGGTATTGCCGGCCGAGCGGGATGATGCGATTGGCGGTGCCGAGGCCGGGATGCACGCCCCCGTCCAGCACCGAGAAGCCGAGATCCTCCATGCGGCGCGTGGCCGCATCGAGGTCACGGACGCCGAGGATGACCTGAGCCAGCTCGAGCATGTGCGGCGCGCTCAGTGTAGGGTCAAGCCAAGGAGGACGCCATGGCTCTCACTCCGACGGAGCGCCGCACCCTCATCGACCGCTACGCGGCCGGCCCGGCCCGGCTGCGCGCCGCCATCGCCGCGGTCCCCGCGGACGCCCTCACCTGGCGGCCCGCGCCAGCGGAATGGTCGGCCCACGAGGTGGCCGTGCACTGCGCCGACTCGGAGACGCAGGCGGCCAGCCGCATCCGCTTCCTGGCCGCCGAGCCCGAGCCGCTGGTGCTGGGCTATGACGAGGCCAACTGGGCGGTGGCCTTCGACTACCACGCCCATCCCCTGGAAGTCGCCCTCGCCACGGTGGACGCGGTGCGCGCCAACACGGTGGCGCTGCTGCGGCGGCTGCCGGAGGATGCGTGGACGCGCGTGGGCCGCCACACGCAGTCGGGGCGCTACACGAGAGAGGACTGGCTGCAGATCTACGCTGCGCACCTGGAAGACCACTCGTGCCAGATCGAGGCCAACGTGGCCGCGTGGCGGAAGCGGTAGGCGGTCAGAGGGCCGCGGCGCAGGCCTCCAGCTCGGCGCGCTCGGTCGCGTCGAGCACGACGTCGCCGAAGCGCACCCGCTCGTAGCCGTCGGTGAGGCGCCCGACGACGGCGGCGGCGGCCGGCTGCGCGGCCCCCACGCGCACGGCAAACTCGCGCGCGGTTTCGCCCGCCGCCGGGCGCAACCCCCGTCGCGCCAGCGTGCGCAGCGCCCGCGCGTAGAAGCCGGGCATGCGATCGGCGGCGCGGGCCGCGCGCGCGCCGCCCGGGCGCCGCCACAGCCACACCACCACGCCGAGCGCGACGGCGAGGCCGATGGGCAGCGCCGGCGCGGGGGGCCGCCATTCTCGGAGCGCCCGCCAGTCCAGCCGCCACGTGCTGGCTTGGCGCCGGATCGTCGTGGCGACCTCCACCTGGTCGCGCAGGCTCCAGTTGATGACATAGCGATACCAGCGCAGGCGGAGGGCGTCGAGGTAGAGGATCGCCCCTGTCGCCACCGCCTCCGCCTCGGCCCGGGGGGAGGGATCGAAGGTCACCCACCCCGCGCCGGGCAGGTACGCCTCCACCCAGGCATGGGCGTCGCGCATGCGCACGGTGAAGTACTGGCCATAGGGATTCCACTCTCCCCGCTGAAATCCTCCCACCACTCGCGCCGGGATGCCCTGGGCGCGCAGCATCACCGCGAGCGCGGCCGCGAAGTACTCGCAGTTGCCGGAGCGGCGCACGAAGAGGAACTCCTCCAGCGGCGGCAGCGAGGACTTCCGCTCGAGCGCCAGCGAGTAGCGGTACTCGCGCGAGAGATGGTCGGTGAGGCGGCGCGCCGTTTCCAGGGCGTCGCGGCTCCCCGCCGTCACCTCACGGGCGAGCGCGGGGATACGCGGCGCGAGCGGCGGGAGCTGGAGATAGCGGGCCACCGCCGGATCGTCGGGCGGCAGGCGGCCTTCCCACCGGAGACCCCCGGGGGGCGGCGGCGTCTCGAGCTCTGACTCGACTCGGTAGTGCAGGCGCGCGGAGGCCGACGGGACGGTGATGGCGCCCATGTCGTCGAGGGTGATCTCGGGCGCGCGCGCCTCCAGGCGCAGGGCGCGGGGCGCCACGAAGATCACCTCGGTGCCGATGGGCTCGAGGAAGACCTCCTGGGTGAGCAGGGGCCCGCGGCCGCGGAACGCGCCGACGCGGAAGTCGCTCGTGAGCGAGCGCCGCAGGGTCGTCCGCTGGGCCGGGCTCACGCTCCACGCCTTGCCGTCGAACTCGTCGAACGCGATGCCGCGCCAGCGAAGCGTGGGCAGGGATTCGGGAGGGACCTCCCCCACCACGTGCACGCGCATGGCGACGCTCGAGTCGGTCTGGATCTGCCCGTAGGCGCCCAGCTCCACGCGGTCGGAGAAGCCGGTGACGAGCGAGCCGATCTTGCCGCGGAAGGGCAAGGCGGCGAGCCCCACCCGCGGGATCACGAAGAAGAGCGCGGTGGTGATGAAGAAGGTCGCGATGGAGGCGCCGGCGGCGAGCCCCAGGAGCATGCGCGGGCTGGCCCACTGGGGAGAGCCCGCCACCGAGCGATCGGGGCCGGGCTCGGACTCCATCAGGATGTGCTGGAGGAGGAGCAGCCAGGTCGAGAGCAGGAGGAAGGCGATGAAGACGAAGAGGAAGCCCACGCCGAAGGCGGCCGAGGAGGCCGCGACCAGCATGAAGAACGCCAGGAACGCCACGGTGCGGGCGTCCTTGACCGAGTCCGCGGTGAACAGGCGCGCGAGCACGAGGAAGAGCAGCATGTGGACGAGGCCGTCCAGGACGGTCTCGGCGATGTAGACGAGGTCCACCGCGGAGGCCACCGCGGCCACGCCCACCAGCACCGCGCCCAGCGCCCGGGTGTGGATGCGCGCGCGGATGGCGGCCTGCCACCAGCTCAGCACCAGGGCCGCGCCCACCGCCGCGAGGCCGGCCGGGCCGAGGAGGCCCGCGAGCACCAGCCCCACCAGGCCGTCGGCGACCAGGAGGTACGCGGCGATCCGGACGGCGAGCGCGGGCGACATGCTAGCGGGCGATCTCTCCGACCACGCGGACGCGGGTGCGGAGGGAATTGCCCGGCAGGTAGGAGAGCGGGAGATCCTCGACCTCCACCACGTTGATGGTGGCGCGGTCGGCGCCGGCCGCCACCGCCTTGTCCTCGGCGGCCCGGCGAGCCCGCGCGATCGCCTCGTCGCGTGAAAGATCCTGGAAGATCTGGTCCACCTCGCCGCTCACCTGCGCGATGGCCGCCCCCACTGCGTTGGCCACCGCCTGATGCGGCACGTTGAGGACCTCGGACACTCCGGCCAGGCGCGCGGGCACGAGGAACGACCCGCCGCCCACCGCGATCAGCGGCACGTCGCCCGCCTCGGTCTTCATGCGGTCGACGCCTTCCTCGATCATGCCGCGGATGCGCGCCAGGGCCTCCGGCACGAGCGCCGCGGGCAGGCCGGTCACCCGGGCGCGGTCGCCGAGGTCGATGAGACCGGCGGCCACCGCCACGTCGGTCACGGTGAGCACGTCGCCGCCGAAGACGAGGGCCTGCTCGGTGAGGCGATAGCCCACGCTGGTCGGCCC
>Ga0081538_10006050_pt1 | contig 10753 bp, 9 predicted proteins | sample TabmetS5T2R1_FD_71022 | JGI IMG/M metagenome (GOLD analysis project Ga0081538, IMG submission 71022) | Tabebuia heterophylla rhizosphere microbial communities from the University of Puerto Rico - S5T2R1 | ecosystem: Host-associated > Plants > Roots > Rhizosphere ...
CTGTAAGGAGCAAGACCAGGACACGATTCTCAGGAGCTTCGAAAGAGTCGAAGCGATCTCACTGCCGGCCTTGCGAGCCGGCGTGCAATGGGGTTGGACGACGTTTCCGCAATATTTGGATAAACTCCGCGGTCGTCTTGGCGTCAATGTCGCGGCCCTGATGGGTCACTGCGCGCTCAGGCAGTTCGTAATGGGGAATGCCGCCATGGAACGTGCCGCCACTCCCGCGGAGATCCAGCAGATGAAAGAAATTCTTAAAGCCGGCGTGCGCGCGGGCGCGATGGGCTTTTCGACTAATCAAAATCCCGTGCACATGTTTGCTGACGGGACGCCGATTCAAAGCCGGTTCGCCACCGATGAGGAAATCATTGAGTTGGCCTGCGCTCTCGGCGAAATTAATCAAGGCGCGGTGCAGATTTCCCGGGGCTCGCTGGGTGTTTCGGTGCCGATGCGCGAAACGGTGCAATTGTTCGATGAGATCTCGTCCCGATCCGGCCGGCCGGTGATCTGGCAGAGCATCGCGCATCGTTGGGACAAACCGAATGAATGGCGTCAGCTGTTGGACCTGGCGAAGGAGTCCTTGGCACGCGGCGTGCAATCTTATCCGCTGTGCAACGCCCGGCTGTTCAACAACCGTCTCACGATGAAAAACGCCCAGGTGTTTGACGACCTGCCGACGTGGAAAACGATTCTATTCTTGCCGATAGAGGCGCGTATCGCAGCGATCCGCGATCCCGAAACACGGCGCAAGATGCGCTACGAAGCGGTGGAGGAAAAGAAATCGTCGCGCTTCTCACGCCGCTGGGATCTGGTGTACATGATCAAAGCCGCGACTCCGGCGAACAAGCACTTGGAGAAAAAGAGTGTCGCAGAAATCGCAAAAATTCGTGGCCAGGATGTCATCGACGCTTTCTTGGATCTGTCTTTAGAAGAAGGATTGGATACGGAATTCCAGACTTCCAGCACCAACGGCGACGAAGCGGCGGTAGCGGAAATCATCCGTAGCCCGTTTACTCTCGTCGGCCAGTCCGACGCCGGTGCCCATCTGATTTACGACGCCGGGTTCGGCTATGCGACGCGCCTGCTGGGCTACTGGATCCGCGAGAAAAACGTCATGACTCTGGAAGAAGGCGTGCGCAAGCTGACTTTCATGGTTGCCTCGATCTTTGGTTTGCACGATCGTGGTTTAATTAGGCGCGGTATGGCGGCTGACCTGGTGCTCTTCGATCCGGCAACGGTCCGAGAGTGCGAGCCGGAAATGGTGCAGGACTTGCCGGCCAACGAAAAACGTTTCATTCAAAAAGCGGTGGGCATCGAGATGACCCTCGTCAACGGCGAAGTGTTGGTGGAAAGGGGCCACCCCACCGGCGCGTTGCCAGGCAGGGTGTTGGGGAGCGGCAACGGGAAGATGCTGCAGGCCGCCGCGTAACTATCGCGGTTTCGAGTCTCGAGTCTCGGGTTTCGCGTTACACGAGACGCCGGACTCTAAACCCGAGACGAATTGCTCCGTGGCGGTTCTGGCCGAGCGGAGATCTCAATCCGATCGAACAATAGGAGAATCAAAGTAATGTATTACGGTGCGCGAGGCATTGTTGGCTTGGTGAAACCGACGTATCGACCGGGTTCGATGGAGAGTTTTATTAAACTCATGCCCGAGGGCGTGGGGTTCATACCGTTCCACGCGGGTATCCGTGCCGGTAACGAACAAGAGCTTCAGGAAGCGCTGTCGGTGGCGGAGAAAAAGGTCGCGCGGTTGGCCGAGCTGGGCGCCGACGTGGTCATGATCATGGGGGCGCCGCCGACCATGGTGCGCGGCCACGGCGCCGACCGTGAGATCTCCGACCGGCTATCGAAAAAATATGGCATTCCGGTGCTGGTGGCGACGATGGCACAAGTTGATGCTTTTCGGGCGCTGGGCATGAAAAAACTGGTGGGCATCACTTACTTCCAGGATGACATGAACCGGAGGTTCGCTAAGTTTCTCGAGGACGATGGGTTCGAAGTCAAGGCGATGAAGGGAATCGAAGTTCCCTTCAAAGACGCCGGTAAGCTCTCGCCGGAAGCGATCTACGGCTTTGCCAAAAAAGTCTTCCTCGAACACGGCCCGGCAGACGGCATTTATATGCTGGGCGCCGGCTGGCACAACCTGCCGGTCATCGAGATCCTTGAAAAGGATTTAAAGACCACAGTGCTTTCCAGCATTCCCGCGCAAGTTTGGGCCACGAAGAAGATCCTCCAACTGAACGAGCCGGTGATGGGTTACGGACGCTTGCTGGCTGAGATGCCATGATCTACGTTTTCGAGTCTCGGGTCTCGCGTCTCGGATCAACCCGGCATCGAGAAGTAAACCAATGAAGAAAGAGGGTTCTATGCGTGGAGTCAGTCATCTGGCAGCGGTTTTGTTCGCCGCTTGGGCATGGCTACTGCCCATGTTTGTTGGCGCGGCGGAAGTAAAAGAGCGCGGGGAGGCGGAAGGGAAGGTGATGTTTTACGCGGCGTTTAACGCGAACGACTCTAAAACACTCACCGACGGATTCAAACAGCTCTACCCCAAGATCGAGGCGGTGTTTTACCGCGCCACGGACGCGCAGCTGATGGAAAGAATCTTGACCGAGAACCGCGCCGGCCAAAACCTTTGGGACGTGGTGATGACAACTAGTTTTTATGGTCACAATTTGAAAAAGCGAGGCCTGCTTGCGACTTACGATTCGGCGGAGAGAAAGTACTATCGCGACGGCTATAAGGATCCTCAAGCCACTTGGACCTCGATTTACACCAACTATGCGGCCTTTGGTTACAACAACCGGTCGGTCCCCAAATCCAGTGTTCCGAAATCGCACGCGGATCTGCTGCTGCCCGAGTGGAAAGGAAACATCGGCATCGACAGTCGAGCGTACGAATGGTTTGGCACGATGGTGAAGGCGATGGGCGACGAAAAAGGGATGGCTTACATGCGCGAGCTGGCAAAACAGGTGCAGCTCCGCAACGGCCGTACTCTGCTCGCACAACTGGTCGCCGCCGGAGAATTCAAAGGCGGGCTTTCAGCTTATTCCCAAACCTTTGAACAACTCAAGCCCGCCGGCGCGCCAGTGGATTGGGTTTATCTCAATCCGGTATTTGCCAACATCCATCCGGTTGGACTCTCGGCGAAGGCGCCCCATCCCAACGCCGGTAAACTCTTCATTGACTTCGTGTTGTCGAAAAAGGGTCAGGAACTCGTTCGCGGCATGAACCGTATTCCAGACCGGATCGATACGCCACCCGAACACGCGCGATTGATGGAAGGGATCAAGCCGGTTTTTGCGCCTACCGAAGTGCTTGAGGAGTTCGAGCGGTACGCCAAAATCTTTCACGAAGTGTTCGGCGGCAGGTAGAGCGTACTCGGCATGCGCATCGTCATCCACAACCTCACCAAGGAATTCGAGAAAGGAGAGGGCACCCTACGAGCCCTCGGCGGAGTCAGTCTCGAAGTCAGAGACCGTGAGTTCTTCGGCATCATCGGGCCCACGGGCTGCGGCAAGACCACGCTGCTGCACATCATTGCCGGGCTCGATGAAGCGACGACCGGCTCGGTGGAATTTGTCGGTGAAAAGAGAACTCAATCCATGGTTTCCATGGTCTTTCAGGATTCCGCTCTCATGCCGTGGCGAAACGTGGAGGACAATGTTCCGCTGGGTTCGGAATTCCGCAAGGAGCCGCCCTCGGTTTCCAAGCGGATCGCCAGCTTCTTTCTGGAGGTCGTCCGGATGTTGGACTTTGGCTCGGCTAAACCGCACGAGCTTTCCGGCGGGATGAAGCAGAAAGTCGCGATCGCCCGGGCCCTGGCCAATGACCCCGAAGTGATTGTGATGGATGAACCTTTCGCGAGTCTCGATGCGCAAACGCGTCTTATCCTGCGCGAAGAGCTCTTGAGAATTTGGGAACGCGACAAAAAAACCGTCATCCTGGTGACGCACAATATTGAAGAGGCGGTTATGTTATGTGACCGAATCGCCGTGATGAGCGCGTCGCCGGGAGTCGTTAAATGCGTCTTGCCGGTGGATGTTCCCCGCCCCCGTACCATCAGAAGCATGTCGAATCCCGATTTCGTCCGCTGCGTCGACAAGATCTGGGAGATGCTCCGCTACGAGGTGGATAAGACGATGCGCGAAAACCGGCCTGAAAGGTGACGCGAGCCTAGATGATTCATGGCGAACTTCGAAGAAAAACCCACGACACCCGTGTCGATGGAGGGACGAGCTAGGAGAGCGAAAGTGCAAGGGCGTTCAAGGTTCAATGTTCCAGGGTTCAACGTTTCAACTGGCTTCGGGCCTTGAACTTTGAACTTGAACTCAAAGGCTTCACGCTCGATCTCGAGGGTTCGTCTGGTTTCGTTACTTTCCAGTAAGATAATGCGCCCTTCAGGCGGGACCAAGGAGAGGATTGACTCATGAGAATCAATGTTATGAAAAATAGCAGAGTGCTTTTGTTTTCAGCGTTGCTGTTGACCCTGACGGCTTGTGCGACAACACAAAGCTCACCGGATTTTACGGGTATTCTTGCTAATCCCGAGCGACCCAAGGAAGAGCGCGCGCTGGACGAAACGCGCAAACCGGACGAAGTGCTAAAGTTCTACGGCGTAAAAGCCGGAGATAAAGTGGCGGATATTTGGGCCGGCCGCGGTTACTACACGGCGATTCTGGCGCAAGTCGTCGGGCCCCAAGGGGTGGTTTATTCAGCAAACCCCAGCGCTCGCCCGGAGGTCACCGAGCGCTGGAAGAAGCTGGGACTTGCTAACGTCAAGACGATTGACGGACCATTGGATAAGTTGGCGCTGCCGCAAGATGGGTCGCTAGATTTCGTGATCATTCACCTGAATTACCACGATCTGGATCCCGAGGCGCGCGGCGCCATGAACAAGAGAATTTTCGGCGCGTTAAAGCGTGGCGGCGTTTACGGCGTGGTGGATCATTCGGCCAAGGAGGGCACCGGCAACGAAGCGGCGAAAACACTCCATCGCATCGATAAGCTGCTCGTCATCAAAGAAGTCACCGGCGCGGGTTTTACGCTGGGTAAAGAAGGCAACATGCTGCGCCGGTCTGAGGATACGCGCGATTTTAACGTTCTCAAGGAGCGCAACAAGGACGACCGCTTTGTGTTGGCGTTTCAGAAACCGTAGCGGCAACTACGGATGACTGCCGCTACGTTACTGCCGGCACGATTGTGTCGGCCAACAGGTTAATGGCTTCTTCATAGTCCGGGCCAAGCTTGGCGAAGGCGACGTGATCATAACCAAGCCGGCCTGCGGCTGCCGTGAGTTCGATGATCTGATCTCTCACTTCTTCTGGCTTTCCGGCGGCATAGTAGCTCTTGACCATAGTCTCGGTGACGAGCTTTGATGCTGCTTCGACAGTGGCTCCCGAGGCATAAGTCGCCTTCAGCTTTAGAACTTGCACGCGTTGCACGCCTAGCTTCGCATACTCCTCGGCGGTGAACCCCAAAGCTTCCCACTGCAAGATAGAGTGAGAAACCTGACGTTTGGGAAATTCGATCGCCTTTTCGCGATCGCGTGAAATTGAAACATTAAGCTCGCAGACTTTGCGCAAGCGCTTGTTCGGATCGAGTTCTTTTGCTGCTTGATCCGCTGTTGCCAGCATTTCCGGGAGCCTGCCGGCTTTGAGCGTTGGAATATAGGTCCCCGAGCTGATTAAACCGTCCATCACGCGTCCGCACAGGCGGAGCGCTTGTGGGCCATTGCCGCCGCCGTAGAATTTGAAAGTGGCTTTAGGCTCAAAAGCGAGTCGAAACTTTCCGTCCGCATGGAGACGGTAGAATTCTCGCAAGCATGGATATTCTGCGTAGGCAACTTCTTCTCCGGCCAACACTCGGCGCAAGAAACGCACTGTTTCGCTAACGATGGCGACCGGCTTCAATAATTGAACGTGTTGGGGCGCCTGACCTAGATCGCCGCGAGCGATGCCGATGCTGATCTCCCGGCCAGCCTGCAACTCCGATAACGCCGCCAAGGAATCGGCGACGTCCAGAGGGTTATGAAAGTAAGGCACCATAACGGCGGTGCCAAGGCGGATCGGCACGTGAGCCGCAATGGCCGTGAGCACAACCATCTGGTTGCGATACCGGAGATTATCGTTGACCCAAATTTGTTTGAAGCCCTTGTCTGCAGCCAGGCGTGCTAGACGAATGAGATCGGGGACCGTGTAGTGATTGGCGAGATGGGTGACGAACTGCAGCCCGAGTTCTCCGTCGAAAATCGCCATTCGTTCCTTCAGATCTCGGTGATCCGTCTCAATTTGAGTTTTTTCTTCTTGGCTTGTTCCAGCACGTAGCGGGCTACGGCAAGATCTTCATCGGCGATGCCGTTGGATTGAAAAAGTATTCTATTCGGTCGCGGTTGTGGCACGCCTTCAGCAACAATTTTTTCCAAGGGAAAAATATCTTCCCAGCGGGCAATACGGGTTTGACAAGCCTCGACGAGGTCCCCGCTATCGGCTTTCGCTGCATTGAGGTCGTCGGTCACGATCAAATCCATCCGCCGAATCAGATTGCTTGAAACCTCATGCTTTACGGTTGCGTTGGCACCAATGGAAGCGACCAAGACTTGTTCTTTCAAATTCGTGCCCGTGGCCACGGGCGTCGAAGAGTCAGTCGAAACTACCAAAATATCCGACACGGCTTCCACATCGTCGACGTTGTCCGTTTCGCGCCAGTCGGCTTTAACAACTTTACTCATCTGCCGAATAAACTCTCTCCGTCTCTTGGGCGTCCGCCCGAACACGACCACACGTTCTATGGGACACGCGTTGGCAACAGCTTCTACTTGAAAGGTTGCCTGCCAGCCCGGTCCGATAACGCCTAGCGTCTTCGTGGCGGGCGGGGCGAGATATTTTGCCGCGACGCCGGTGGCGGCGCCTGTACGGAGGCTGCTAAGATAGCCCATGTCGATGATGGCCTGGATCTGGCCTGTGCGCCCATTATAAAGGGTGACGGTATTGGAGGCTCCGGCGTAAGCACGCAGGCAAAGTAAGTCCCAGCCGGCTTGCCATGCCGCCATCATGTTAAGCTGTTTCTCGCTGGCTTTGAGCCGGCGCCGCGGTACACTGCGCACCTTTCCGTCGGCGCGGGCGCGAAACATTGCGTCAACCAGCTTTACCGTCGTCTGCATGTCGACGAGCTTTCTGGTTTGGGGTTCGCTTATGATCAGAGCCATGATGTTGATTCCCTCCCAGGCTTGTATAGCTTAAGGGTTCTGCTGGGGCAAGTTAGGAAATAACTGAGGAGGCTTCATCCGGGAATCAGCTGAGGCGATGATCGATACGGACTCTTGACGGACTAACGCATTGCATACAGAATAACCCACATGAAGCAGTGTCCGCAGTGTTTCGCGGAATACGACGATAAGGTAAGTTTTTGTAAAAAGGACGGCAAATCATTGGTGACCAAGAGCGGCATTCGCACTAAGCTCTGTCCTCATTGTGCCAATAGCATTGCTGAGGACGCTTTAAAATGTCCGTATTGTAAAGCGGATTTGAGTTCGATTTCAGCTCCGGAATGGCCAACCCGAGAAGAACTTGGCACGGGGCCCGGGCAGAAAGCGAAGGCAAACAAGATCTCGATAGCCTCGAAAGCGATCTTGATCGCGGGCTTGCTGGTTTTTGGCATCGGAGTTTTTTTGATCGGCGGACAGCGGCAGCGTAGTGAGTCGCAATCGGTGCTCGACCAGAGGCTGAGGGAGCTCAGCGATAGGGATAAAAAGATTCAAGATCTGGAAGGGCAACTGGTCCAGGCGCGGAAAGAGCTTGCCGAGAAAACCACTCAGGTGGTCCAACTCAAAACGAAGCTCGAAGAAAGTCAGAAAAATCTCGCCTCAACCCAGCAAAAATTGACTCGTGCCGCGCGGGAGACGGAACGTGTGGCTGCCAGCCGTGCGGCGCCCGCGCCAAAGACTTCGCCACGCGCGCCGGAGCCGAGTCCATCCGCAAGTCGGGCCGCGGGCGCACGCGGGGCGGCCGAGATGAGCGTGTACCAAACCCTCCGTCCAACGTCCGTTTATGAGGAGCCCGCTGCTTCTTCACGAGTTGTATCGCAGATAAGCAAAGGGACGAGAGTCAACGTCGTGAGATCCCTCGGCGACTGGCTGGAGGTGAGGTCGAAGGGCAACAATCCGCCCGGCTTTGTTCGCCGGGATGACGTTACATTCATGAGCAAAGCAAACTAGTCCAGGTGGACGCGGAAGATTACCGAAAGCTACCGCGACGCGGCGGCCGATACACGCCTTTTGTATCTGGCAAATTGCAGAGCCCCCAGCATTTACAGCGAGAACTCCTGTGCAGTTCAGTAACAGCAGACGAGAGTGAGTCCCAGCTCCCCTTGCGGCGCACTCTTCTACCGGTGTAGTCGCGCGGAACCTATTCACGATGCATACAGCTTGTCGATGAAGCCGCTGTCATCGATGACGCGCAGATAGTGAAGGTCCCACGGTTCCATCGGCCCAATGCCTTTCATAGCTGGATCTTTGCCGACATCGAGGTCGTAGACGTTCTGAATCGCGCTGGCCAAGGGATAAGGTTTTTTCGACAACAACTTCGCCCACTCTCGCTGGAGGTGGATATAGTATTCGTCGTCTTCCAAACCGTATCGCTTTGCCAAGTTCTTTTTCAGAATCGGAATCACTTTATCCGGTTGGGTTTTGAAGAAATGGAGAGCTTCGATGAAACCCTTGATAAACGCGTACACGGTTTCTTCGTTTTGTTTGATGTAGTCGGTGGTCGCCAACAGGGTCGTGTTGTGGATCACCGGCCGATCCGGGAGGTCAACGATTTTTAGCCCCTTTTTGACGCCGTAGAGATCGAAAGGCATATCCACCAACGCCGCCACAGCTTCGCCGCTGGTTAGCCGATCGACGAACTGTAGAAACTTGCCCGAAGAGTCTTCGACTGCTTCGATGTGAATTTCTTCGGGCTTAAGGCCGCAAGTTTCCAACACAGCGCGAAGATTCCCGGCGACACAGGGAGCTTTGGCATGACAGATGATCTTCTTACTTTTTAGGTCTTGGATGCCGTTGACTGTCGGTAAGGCGACGAGCCGATCATCCCAATTGTTCTGGGCTTGGGCGAGATAGGTCAGCCGTTTCTCTCCCTTCGCTCTCTCACGATAGGTCTCGTGATGGAGCCCGCTGAGGAAATCGATTTCTCCGGCCAACGCTAGTTTGGCTCGGTGCGCCATGGTCGGCGCCTTGGCTCCGCCAACGACGTGGAGATCGATTTCGAAGCCATATTTTTCCATCACCCTCGACTCTTTGAACACATAAAGAAAGGGCAGATGGGAAGAATCGCTGGCGAGAAGATCGAGGGTGCGAAGCATGTTGATTACTCCTTTCGAATTTTAATGGTAGTTTTGTCTGGGCGCTTTCAACAAGTTCTTACTATCACAAGTTTTTGCCATCTAAAAAGTCCTAACTGCTTTGCTGGCGCGTTGACTCATTCGTTGTTGTATCAGAGGTCTTGCTCTTGACAAGCTATAGGGGACAGACAATGTATATACCGGAATATCGTCTGGTTGCTTCCGACCTTTCCGCCGGGCCCCTAAGCGTAAGTTGACTTCCAGGGAGGTTTACGATGATTCCTCCATCGTTTGACTATCACGTGCCAGACAGCGTGAGCGACGCTATCGGCATGCTCAACCGGTACGGCTCGGAAGCAAAGCTTCTGTCGGGCGGGATGAGCCTGATCCCTCTCATGAAGCTGCGCCTGGCCGAACCCGCCCACGTGATTGATATCAATCGAATCTCGGGGTTGGATCACATCAAAGAGACGGATGGTTTCCTTAGGATCGGGGCGCTGGTGCGCGAGGCGGATCTGGAAAAATCCGAGCTCATCAGAAGCAAGTACCCACTGCTTTTGGATACAACTCTGGTTATCGCGGACCCGTTGGTGCGAAACCGAGCCACCATTGGCGGAAATCTGGCTCATGGCGATCCGGCCAATGATCATCCCGCGACCATGCTGGCTTTAGAAGCCGAAATCACAGTTGTCGGTCCTCAAGGAGAGCGAAAGATACCGATCACGAGCTTTTTTACCGATTTATTCACTACGGCCCTGGGTTCCGACGAAATTCTCACTGAGATCCGCATCCCCATCCCGCCGCCCGGGGGCGGCGGCGCCTATTTCAAGTTCGAACGCAAAGTCGGTGACTTTGCAACAGCAGGAGTTGCGGCGCAATTGACGATGAACAAAGACGGTATTTGCGAACGGGCTGGAATCGGGCTCACCAATGTCGGTCTGACGCCGATTAAAGCTAAGAATGCCGAAGAAGCTTTACGAGGACAAAAAATCGATGGCGGATCGATCAAGCGGGCGGCACAAATGGCCGCTCAAGAATCGCAACCGACGGCGGATTTGCGCGGATCAGAAGAGTATAAGCGCGATCTGGTTCGTGTGTTGACGATTCGGGCGCTCAACCGTGCCCTCGAGCGGAGTCGAGGAGGGAAGTAGCCATGGCGACGCAGAAGATCCGCATCAAGGTCAACGGCTCGGATATGGAAGCCGATGTCGAGCCGCGGCTCCTTCTGGTCCATTGCATCCGCGATATCTTCGGCCTGACGGGGACTCATATCGGGTGCGATACCAGCCACTGTGGAGCGTGTACGGTCCATCTGGATGGAAAGCCGATCAAGTCCTGCACTATCTTCGCGGTTCAAGCGGACAGGTCTGCAATCACCACCGTCGAAGGACTGGAACAGGATGGAAAGCTCCAT
>Ga0081538_10006051_pt1 | contig 10752 bp, 7 predicted proteins | sample TabmetS5T2R1_FD_71022 | JGI IMG/M metagenome (GOLD analysis project Ga0081538, IMG submission 71022) | Tabebuia heterophylla rhizosphere microbial communities from the University of Puerto Rico - S5T2R1 | ecosystem: Host-associated > Plants > Roots > Rhizosphere ...
CATCCGCTCCGGGGACGGCGACCAACCCCAGGCGTCACGGGCATAGCCCGCGAACGCCGTCCGGGCCGGCAACTCCTCCACGTCGACATACCCGCTATCGCCATCCTCGATTGCCCTCGACAGCGCGGTCTTGATCGATGGTGCGAGTGGGTAATCCATCTCGGCCACGAACAAGGGCAGCACATCCTCGGGATAGGTGCGCCACTTCTCACTCGTCCGACGCCTGAGAACCGCCAGGTCGTGTGCGCGTGTCACATCCACCCTGGCATCCTTCCACGCCGCCAACACGACGGCGAGGAAAGTCATGCGCGCATCCTGCCCAGGAGCGCCGGGAGGTCATGGGATCGCACTGAGCGGGTGGGGTGCGGGGTGCGCGTAGGGCGCGAAACGGCCCGGAGCGCGGGGCCCCATCGCGGGCCAAGCCCCAGCGGCGCGGAGCGCCGCCTTGAGGAAGCGTAGAGAAGGTTGTAACGAGCCGGGACAATCGGCGGATTGACCGTCCGCGGTTAGGTGCAGGGTGCGGCGTTACCGCGAGGCTGATACCCCGCAGGGCAGCCCTGATGGCGGGCGTGGTAGGAGGCGCTGTCGTGACGCACACAGCCCGAGCTACCGTAACCCGAGCGGTCGAAGGTGGTTCAGGTCGACGGCGTAGGCGACGAGGGCGACCCCAGCGACCAGCACCACCAAGGTGAGCCCGATGCGCCGCGGCGTGAAGCGCTGGATGGCGACCGGCCTGGGCGGCTCGGGCAGCAGCCGCAGGAACTCGGCGTGCAGGTCCCGCCCCTGGGCGCGCAGCATCCGCCGCAGCTGCGAGGGCATGGTCAGCCCACGGGTGGCCGCGAACGCCTCGCTGACCTCCTGAACGGAGAACTGGCGCAGGGCCCGCTCATAGACACGCTTGGGGTCGCTGCGCAGGGCCAGCACCAGCAGCATGTTGGCCAGGTCGACCCCCTGGCGCCAGGGGCTGGGACGGACCTCGGTGAAGAACACGTCGATCAGGTACAGCCGGCCGTCGCGCACCAGCAGGTTGGCCGGCTTGATGTCGCGGTGGGCCAGCCCCGCCTCCCACAGCTTGCGGATGATCGAAAGGCCCTGGTCGATGACCGCGTCATCCACTTGTGCCTGGCTGATCTCGGTGGCCCCGTCCAGGAACTCGCACACCACCAGGTACTCACGCTCCGGAGTGAGCTCGACCACGCCATAGGGCTCCGGGCTCGGTACGCCGGCGCGCTGCATCAGCGCCAGCGCGTAGTCCTCCTGCTGGACGAACCGCCGCACGGTGTTGAACGGCTTCTCGTCCTCCAACCGCCCATACAGCAGGGCCCGGCCGAACTTGTACCAGCGGTCAGCCCGCAGATGACTCTTGGCATACAGCTTGGCGAACAGCCAGGCATCCTGCTCGCCCTTGACCTTGATGCGCAGGGGCGTGGAGCCGGCCGAGCCCTCCAGCGCGAAGGGCTCCACGTCCTCGGCGATGACGCCGAGCTGATCCTGGAGGGCGCGGCGGATCGCCTCGCCGCGGCGCCCCCCGACGTCCAGGTGGGCGGTCCGCCCCCGGCGGTAGGTCACCGGGAAGACCTCGTCCGGGCAGAGCAGCCGGAACCCAACCAGCGGGATGGTCACGCCGATGACGATCCCGACCAGGACGGTGGTGGGCGTGTCGATGGCCAGGTACAGGGCGACCAGCGCGACGATCCCGGCGACCACCGCCTTGCCCTGCTGCCGCCGGCGGCCCTGGGGGACCAGGCAGTACAGCATGCTGACCAGCCGACCCGTCAGCATCGCCAGCGGCAACACCGGATAGGCCGACTGGCCAGTCGAGCCGAGCACCGCCAGCTCGGCCGGTCGCAGCGCCGACACCTGCTGGAGGGTGCTGTAGGCGAGGCTGGAGGTGATCGCGTGGATGAGCAGGGTCACGCCGAGGAACACCAGCAGGTGCCGGAACCGGCGAACGGCCAGCAGCACCAGGATGGTCGCCCACCCAGGGCCGCGATCACCCCCTGGGCGCCGAGCCCGGCCACGACCACCATCGCCCTGGTGAGGGCGGGGGCGCGCAGGCCAGCAAGCCCCTCCAGCACCCGCTGGTCGACGGGCGGCAGCCTGCCACCCCCGACGGGGTAAAACTGGTTAAACGCGCCCGTCGAGGCGATGATCGCGATGGTCCCGAGCCCGAGCCACCACCAGCCGGTCATGCCGAGCCGGCGCGGCAGTGGTGGTGGCTCCCCCGCGGGTCGGCGGCGCCGACGTTCCCGGACGATCCCCGCTCCGGCGAGGCGCACCTGGCCACGCTCGGGGCCACGCCGACGGGGTGAGGATGCTGGCTCCATGCTGCTCTTGCCCTACCGCCCGATCGTCGCGAGCCTACCATGGTGGTTGCGGCTGAAGAACGAGCGTCCGTCATGGCCGAGGCGTTGGGTCATCACCCAGCGCCCACTCCAGCTCCACACCCCGCCATCCTCGACGGCGAGTCGGCCATAACCCGCCCAGTTGGCGAGGCTGCAGGCGTTGGCTGTCGTGCCGGATTGAACAACACGACCAATGAGAGCTGCCATGCCCGAACGCCGGGTGGGCTGGCAGCCCAGCCGAATCGGCTGGACGTGTTGGTGTTCAGCACGGACGCAGCGCTGTATCACCAGTGGTGGGACGGCTTCTGGTTGGGGCCGTCGCTGAACGGCTGGGAGCGCCGAGGCGGTGTCATCATCGACGTCTCACCCATCTCACCCTTGGCGGCCTGGCGGCACAGAAGGATTTCGGGTGATCGGGCAGATGGCGTCCGGTTCCGGTGGGGGAATCACCAGCTCGTCGGCTTGCTCGGCGTCCGCAGCCAGACGTTGAAGAAGGTGTCGAGGTCCTGGCCGGACACCTTCTCGTAGACGGCCTCGAAGTCCTCGGTGGTGCCGGTGGCGTCGTCATAGCGCTCCAACCACTCCCGAGCGGCCTCGAAGAACGCCTGGTCGCCAACCTTGACCCGCAGCGCATGCAGGGTCGCCGCACCACGGTCATACACCGCCCCGTTGAAGAGACCGAGCGGGCCCGGGTCGGCGATCGCCAGGTCCCAGAACGGGTCGTCGGCGGGCATCTCCATGACGGCGTCGAAGCTCGCCTGGGCCGAGTCGCCGCCGGTGTGCTCGCTCCACAGCCACTCGACATAGGTGGCCCAGCCCTCATTCAGCCAGATGTCCTGCCACCGCTGCGGGCTCACCGCGTTCCCGAACCACTGGTGGGCGAGCTCGTGGACGACGGTGGACTCGCTGGCCACCCTGGAGTAGACGGGTCGGGTCTGGGTCTCAAGGGCGTAACCGACGCTGTCGTCGTCCACGATCGAGCCGAAGGAGTTGAACGGGTACGGCACGAAGGTGTCCTCGAGGAAGGCGATCATGTCCGGCTGCAGTTCGAGGCTGGCCTCGGTGGTGGCGGCATTCGCGGGCGTGAGCCCATCGTCGATAGCATCGATGACCGGCAGCCCATCCTCCGTCGTGGAGTACCGCAGCTCATAGTCACCGACAGAGGCGGTCGTCAAGTAGCTGGCCTCCAGATCCGGGGCCTCCCAGAACCAGGTGGTCCAGCCCTGCTTCGTGATCGGGTCGCGCACGGGCAGGCCATTGGCGACCGCCGCCTTCCCCTCAGGGACCGTGATCTCGAAGCCGTAGGTGGCCTTGTCCGTCGGGTGGTCGCTGACCGGGTACCAGGTCATCGAGCCCTCGGGCTCGCTCACCACCATGGCGCCGTCGCGCGTGGTCACCCAGCCATAGAGGGCACCTTCGATGTCTTCTGGCCGGGTGGTCTGGCCACCATAGGTGACGACGACCCGCGCCGTCTTTCCCCGCTTGAGCTTGGGACGAGGCTGGACCATCAGCTCCCACACCCGGGCCTCGTCGTCCTGGACCTGCCAGTAGGCGGGGCCCCCGACGGCGGCCCCGGGGGCGGGTGGCGTCACCTCGCGCAGCCGCCGCCCGTTGACCGTGATCGCTTGGACGTCCATGCCGCGCAGGTCGAGGTTGAAGCGGTCCAGGTCCTGGGTGGCCACCAGGTCGATGGTCGCGACGCCGCGCAGCCGCCCGACGAGCGGCGCCGGGTCCGGCGCCGGCGGCGTGTAGGTGATGTCGAGGTCATAATGCTGGACGTCGTAGCCGCCGTTTCCGGCGAACGGAAAGTAGGCGTCACCAGCGCCGGGAGCACCGGGAGTGAACCTGCGCCCACCTGGGTCGCCCGGAGCGGCCATGGCGCCGCCCCCCGCCCCCAGCACCCCGACCCCCAGGAGCAAGGCGATCGACGCGCTGACCAATCGCGTGCGAACCCTCATGGCACCACCTCCGCGCTCGGGGGCCGCATTATAGGCGCCCCAGCCAACCCGGACCGGCCCAGCCGCCACGCCCGGCCCTAGGTGCTGGTCGCTAGCGCGTCCAGCAGAATGGCCAGTGGCGCGACGGCGACACTAGCTTCTTCAAGGTGAATGTCTGGCGCGGCCAGGCCGAGCACCTGGCCGAGTCCCTTGGCAAGGGCGACCGGGTCATGGTCACCGGCCGGCTGCGCCAGCGCAGCTGGGAGACCCCCGAGGGGGACAAGCGGTCGGTCACCGAGCTGGAGGCCGATGAGGTCGGGGCCAGCCTCAAGTGGGCCACCGCTAAGGTCGAGCGGACCAGCCAGCGCGGCAACGGCGAACGCAGTCACGGGCGGGAGCGGCAGGCCGAGAGGGGCGGCGACTTCAACGAACCGCCACCGTTCTGACCAGCCTGTCCCCTCCGGCGCCCCCGGCAGCCAGACGGGGGCGCCGACTCATGAGGCACCGGTGTCCCGATGGGGACAGGGGACCTCATCTTTATCAGGGTTCTGCACCCGGGCTTGTTTCTGCAGGATCGCACCTGCTACCTGGGCGAACGATGTACCGCTGGAGACCGTTGCGAACCGCTCGGTTCCGATGGCGTGTGGACCAAACGTGGACCAGACGCGCCCCGCTCGCGGGGGCAGCGGCGCTCCGCCTGGCGGACCTTGGCTGGCAAGGTAGAGCCCCGCCAGCTGCCCCCGACAAGCGAGCCCCGCCTGGGCAATCGCCTTGGTAGGGGGAGCCCTGCCTCACCGACCACGGCACCGGTCGGTGGGCAGCAGCTCCGGCCCTTAACTGTCGGCCGATGCAGCCCGATCGCGGGCGTGTTGCTGTCGGTCGCCGCCTTGACCCAGGAGACCGAGCTAGGCCGCGACGGTGATGCGGGTTTGGGGGCCCGGCGAGACTGGGGAGTTGGCGGCGAAGTAGTCGACCAGCGCATCCAGATCCACGGCTCCACCCAGCCGGTTGGTGCCCTGGGCCAGCACGGTGAAGTTGTCACCGCCCTCGGCCAGGAAGCTGTTGACGGTGACCCGATAGGAACCGCTGGGATCGACTGGTGTGCCGTTGAGCAGGATCGAGGACGGGTCGACCTTGCTGCCGGTGGCCGCCGAGGCGCTCCAGCTGTAGCTGAAGCCGTTCGACACCTGCAGGATCCGGTTCTGTCCTGCTGTCGGGTTGTCGAACTGCTGCTCCAGCAGCTGGTCGATCTGGGTCCCGGTCAGGGTCATGGTGACCAGGCTGTTCCCGAACGGCTGGACCGTGAACGCCTCGCCGTAGGTCACGTTGCCGTCGCCCTCTCCGGCCGCGCTGCCGGCGTAGGTCAGCTCGGCGCGGATGCCGCCGGGGTTCATGAACGCCGCCACGGCCTCACCGAAGCCGGCCGGGGCGGTGGCCGCCAGCTGGGCGTCGGCGATGACATCACCCAGAGCCGACTCGCCGGCCGGGTTGGTGGTGCGGGTGATGTCGGCGGTGATCGACCCGATGACCCGGTTGGCGATTGGGTCGGCGAAGGTCCGGTACTTGGCCAGCAGGCTGGTCTGGCCGGCGTCCTTGGCGACGTCGCGGGTGACGATCAGATTGTTGGCGGCCATCTGGGTGACCTCGCCGGTGGCCCGGTCGATGGTCAGGTCGACGTCGGTCACCAGCCGGCCGAAGGAGCTGGCGCTGGTCACCAGCATGTTGTTGAGCTGGCAGTTGTAGGCCTGGTGGGTGTGGCCGGAGATGACCACATCCACCGCCGGGTCGAACCGGTTGACGATGTCGACGATGGCGCCCGAGATCCCCACACAGCCGTTGAAGGTTCCAGACTGGACCCCGCCTTCGTGGATCAGCACCGTGATGGCGTTGACGCCCTTGGCCTTGAGCTGGGGGATGAGGGCGTTCACGGTCTCGGCCTCGTCCTTGAACTCCAACCCCGCCACCCCCGATGGGGTCACGATGGTCGGCGTACCTTCCAACACGATCCCGATGATGGCCAGCTTGGCCCCGCCGAAGCTGCGGATCTTGTAGGCCGGGAACAGCGTCTTGCCGTTGTCTTTGCGGACCACGTTGGCGGCCAGGAACTGGAAGTCGGCGCCGGCGAACCCGTCGCCGTCCAGGCAGCCGTCGGTCGGGTGGCAGCCGCCGTTCTGCATGCGCAGCAACTCGGCCGCGCCCTCGTCGAACTCATGATTGCCGACGGCGTTGAGGTCCAGGCCCAGCAGGTTCATGGCCTCGATGGTGGGCTCGTCGTGGAACAGGGCCGACAGCAGGGGGCTGGCCCCGATGAGATCCCCCGCCGACACCACCAGGGTGTTGGGGTTGGTGGCTTCCAGCTGGGCGATGTGGGTGGCCAGATACTCCACCCCGCCGGCGTCGATGCTGCCGATGCGGCCGGAGGATCCGGCGGGCGGGTCGAGATTGCCGTGGAAGTCGTTGATGGCCAGCAGCTGCACGTCGACCAGAGGGGAGGTGGGAGCCGCCCCGGCCCCGCCGCTCGCTGTTCCGACCATGATCAGCAGCAACGCCATGGTCGTGGCCACCGAGAGCAACCGTCGACGCATCCCAGCCCTCCTCCGCGACGTCCTCAGCGATCGCCAAGGATGTACGACAGCATCGCACGCTAACCGGGCATAGCGGAATCCTGCCCCCAAACCAGGAGTCGTGGTGCCCTCTCCGCGGCGACTTCCTGGTCATCGACCTGGCTGAAGCCCAGGTTACGACTGGCCGCCTGGAACCGCTGTTGTCCCTTGGTGTCCCTTGCTTCATGCCCCAGACATGCCCCAGCGCATCCGAGCAGCAGCGCAATGTACGACGAGTTGTGACCAAACCGGAGTCACGTGGTGGTGCCGGCCGGCCCACGAGCGCTGACCACGTTCCTGATCCACCGCAACAGCCGCGAATCCAGAGACAGCGACCACCTGCAGAAGGCACTCAACCGGACCAAGAAGCGGCCGGAATCGCTGGAGGAAGCCGGCCAGAGCGCGAGCAAGGCAGGCAGCCGCTGACAAGGACGCAGGCGATGGAACTCTGCCGCAGCGATCCTGACCGGGCTAGGCCACCATGCTGATCGTCCTCACCAGGGTGGCAGGACTGATCCTGGTCGTGCATCAGTTGGTTGGGCGGAGCTGAGACCGGTTGCTCGGGGGCCTCAACCCGTGGCCGGCGAGTCGCGATCCTGCCGGGTCGGTTGGTGCTGGTGCCGGATCCGGTGGATCAGGGGGATGACGAACCACAACAAGGCGAACAGCCCTGCCAGCGCCGCGGCCAGCAGCGTCGCCCAGGCCCCGAGCACGAAGCTGGCCGCCAGCTGCACCGCCCCGACCAGCGCGAGCAGCAGCAGGACCAGACCGGCGACCGCATACCGGTGGCCGGTCTTCACCAGCTGGGGCCGCAGCCGCTGACGAAAGACGGTGCGGTGGTAGCCGACCGGGGCGATCAGCAGCGCCGCCGAGACCGCCGACAGGACCAGGGTGACCAGGTAGGTGGCCTGCTGGGCGCGGGTGAGGTCGGGGAAGCGGGGGGTGAAGGCCAGGCCCAGGAGGAACGCGAAGAGGATCTGGACGCCGGTCTGGGCGACGCGGAGCTCCTGTAGCAGCTCGTTGAAGTGGCGGTCGACCGACTGCAGCTCGGTCTCATCGCGCATGGCATGGTTCCACTCCGCCGGGTCGGTCTGCACCGGCGACTGGCACTGCGGGCACCAGGCTGGCACTTCTGACCCGCTCGGTGGTCCTGGTCGGCCAGTTGGCCGATGGCGATGCTGTGCCTGGTCGACATGCGAACTCATCAGCCGTCTCCGGGGAACTGGAAGGTGACACCGTCAGGGCTGGATACCCTCCGGGCGAGTACAGGTAACGCGGGCCGCTTAGAGCGTTGCCTGGTCGGAGGCAGGATGGAGCGCTGACATAAGGTCTATGGGCCTCTGCCTGTGGGATTTGTCGAGACCGCTCGTGTTTGGGTGTGGCCGAATACACGTTGGAGCCGGAGCGGAGGAGACGACGGCGGCGAGCTGTAGTTTCTGCGGCTCCACCACCGGGCCGTTCACGCAGGTGGACGGGCCTGTTCACGGTCGTCATGTACGCCGACTGCCAGGCCATCGGCGGCCGCGGGGGCCAGCCCTACCTCACCACGACCCCGCGCCGGGCTGCGCGGTCTGAACCTGCTGCCAACCTGGACGCTGGAACAGAAGGTGCCGACCGGGCATGCCGAGCGCGCACTCCCGCGGTTTGGCGTCCCAGGTGATCGCGGTGTGGCCGCTCTCCCCCCTCCAGGGCACGTCGCTGGACCGTTGCGCTAGCCGATTTCCACGCGACCGCCAAGGGCCAACGGGGCCAGATAGCGGGCCCGGACCCGTGGCTGGCTGGCGCGCTGCAATGACGCTGCTTGAGCGCCAGGGCGTACCCGCCGTGTGGCGGTGATCGATCGTGGAAGCGCTCGAGGTCATCGACTTGCTCGACGCCCGCTGCGGACGACGACCAGGAACGCACGGGAAGACTTCTGCTTCTTGGCAAAGGAGCGGTCCTGGCGCACCGCTTAGATCGCCCGCTCGCTGCTGAGTCGGACGACGACCAGCAGCCATGGCCCGGGGCCTGGGGCCATCGCGACGCGCGATTGCGCTAGCTGGCGCGGGATAGCGCGCACTATCGCGTGTGCCTGTGGCTGTCGCATTAGTCGAACGCGTTGGAGATAGCCGATCTCCGCCAGCCGCGCCAGCAACTGCTCGAACCCGTACGGCACGCCCGTCGTGTCGGGCGCCGCCGAGATCCGGTCGCGACGGCGGCGCGCGGCGGCAACGGCCTACTGGTTCCGCCCGGCAAGCGCAGCATCATCATGTTCACGGTGCCCCCGCATCGCCCAGCGCGACCGCGCCGGCCGCGCCCAGCGACGCTCCGATGAACCGTCGCCGGTTCAGCGTGTGCTTGCTCTCGGTGGACATTCCCCCTCCTCCGTGGAGCCCCTACGCACGGCCGTCGCCGAAAGCTAGGGCGGATCGGGCGGGATCGTCTTTGAGTTTCGGAGCCGGATGACGGAACCGATCAGAGCGGCCCGCGCCGCCACGGGCCCGTGACCGCGCAGGTCATCCCCTCGACCTCCTCCTCGTCGAACCGCGCCCGCCCGAACAGGTTGAAGAACACGGTCTCGCCGCTCGGGCTGAAGCAGACGCCCGCCAGCTCGGACGTGTTGAGCACGTTGACCGCGAACTCGAACGCGTCGCCGCGGCGCGTCAGCCCGACGACCCGGTTGACGTTCTCGATCCCGGGCGCCAGCGGGTGGGTGTCGACGAACGCCGACGATGCGTCGTCCTCGCACATCAGCAGCCCGCCGCGCGGCGTGACCGTGATGTTGTCCGGCCCGTCCAGCTCCGTGCCCGACGGCGACTCGTAGACGAGCCTCAGCAGGCCGCCGTCCCCGCGCGGCCGGTACATCCAGATCTGGCCGAAGCCCTCCGCGTAGCCGTCGGCGTTCACGTCGCCGTTCTTGGCGTCGCCGCCGCTGGTGGAGACGATGAAGATCGTCCCGCGCTCCTCCCAGCAGCCCTCGAGTCGGTTGAACAGCGCGCCGCCCTTGGCGTAGCCCTGCTCGAACGTCCGCCGCGGGTCGGCGATCGCCGTCTGCGGCGGGTCGGGCTCGTCGATGTCGACCCACTCGACCAGCAGCGGCCTGCCCGGCTCCTGGTCCTCGCGCAGGTCGAGCTGCGGCCGCCCGCGGACCGCGAGCATCTGCAGCCGGCCGCCGGCGGTCAGCTGCCGCGGGTCGTCCGGGATGTAGCGATAGAACCCGGCGCCCAAGCCCGAGCCCGGGTCCTCGGTCTCGTAGACGATCCTGCGCCGCTGGTCGACCGCCGTCGCCTCGTGCGAGAACCGCCCGGCCGCGCGGATCGGCTCGCCGAGCTCCAGCTCGTCCGGCCCGCGGTCGACGGGCACCTCGTACATGTAGCCGTGGCGCTGCGGGAACTGCTCGGCCGGCGCCGTCGCCTCCGGGCCCGCGACCGTCTCCTCGCACGTGAGCCAGCTCCGCCTGCCGAGGCCGATGCCGCCGGCGCAGTTGACGATCGTGCCGTTCAGCGAGATCCAGTCGGCGACGAGTTCGCGCCGGCGCTCGTCGTACGCGAGCGTCGTCGTGCCGCCACCGCCGGCGGGGTCGTACTTGGCCGCGGGGTCGCCCAGCACGCTACCGGGGACTCCGAACGGGTTGCGGTCCTCGCTGTTCCGGATCAGCCGGACCTCGCCGGGCCGCCGGCCGGGGAACGCGGCCATGCCGTCGAGCGCGAGCGGCGTCGGATTGCCATCGGACATCGTGCTGCCGGTGTGGCTGAACGTGACGTAGCTGAAGCCGGCCGGCAGCGCGAGTACCTCGACGCCGCGCTGGTCGGGCATGCGCCGCAGCGGCCCGTACGGCTCGTCGCGCCGGCTGTGGCGCGCGAGCGCGTCCTGGGCCGCGAGCCTGTC
>Ga0081538_10006052_pt1 | contig 10751 bp, 11 predicted proteins | sample TabmetS5T2R1_FD_71022 | JGI IMG/M metagenome (GOLD analysis project Ga0081538, IMG submission 71022) | Tabebuia heterophylla rhizosphere microbial communities from the University of Puerto Rico - S5T2R1 | ecosystem: Host-associated > Plants > Roots > Rhizosphere ...
TAGCTTCTACTGGACAGCAAAGGCTGTGCCAGAACCCGTGCGGCTCTCTACCAGCCATCCACAGCTCTATCGCATCTTCTTCTCTCAGAATGAGGGAGGTCATTTCTCAGAGTGAGAGACAAAAGTCCCTTTTACCCTAAAAAATCCCACGTTCAAGGGGGTATCCCCCACTGAGGGATATTTTTCACGTGGGGTGCATATCATACCACGCGTGGTCGATACCCAGCGCATCACACACCCTCCCGTGATGGTCTTGCCACCCGTATACTTGTCGGACGATCGCCTTGTCCACCTGCACCTGTACCATCATCACGGGGGTAAACAGCGACAGCACCACAGCCGCCGTGGGGGTGTCTGTTGGGCCTTTGTTGCCAGGCACGTGCTGCTGGTGCGCCTGGAGATAGAGCCGCACTTGGCGCTGGATGAGGCCATAGACCAGCAAGCCCAAGACGGTCAGCATGGCCAAGGCCGCAATGCGCTCGGGTTTCTCCAGCCACATGGGGGTGATGGCCGCAGGGTTCTTGATCCACCGTAGCCCGGGTTCCACGGTGCTGTTCTGCTCGTGATAGGCGCGCAGAATCTGCGCATCCGAACACGTCTCGGCATCGACCGTCGTTGCCAACACCGTCCAGCCTTGCTCCAATGCCGTTTGGGGCAATGCCTCCGCCTCGACCACCAGCCGATAGCGGGTCTCTTGTGGTGCGGGTTCCGTCTTCGGCGGCCGGCCCCGGCGGCTCCGCTTGGGATGGTGCGTAAACGCCTCTACCCGATAGTGCAGCGCATGAGAGCGCCAGCGCGTTGGTGTGCGACCCCGCCGACCCGGACCATGCCCTTCCTCCTGCGCCATCGCCGCCTCGGCATCGGCGACACAAGCAAAGCTACGGGCCTGCACCCGGCGGATGTGGTCGGCCACCCGCTCGGCCTCTTTGACCTGGGCAGTCGCATATGCTGCGGCTTGCTGCTGGGCCAACTGGCTCGAATACACCACCACAAACCGCAACGGCGCCTGCTCCACCCGCCCATCGCGATATTCCACCTCCACCATGCGTTCTACGCTCTGGCCCCACCACCGGCGCGGGGCGTCGCGCTTGGTACGACCCGGTTTTTCCACTAACAACGGCAAGGGGGCATGCCGCTGGCCCCACGCTTCCACCTCCTGGCGGACCCCACACGTGCGTGGCACCAGCGTCACCAACCCAAGGGACTTCTCCACGCATAATCCCAGGGTGCGACGGCTATAGGCTTTGCTGTCTGCCACTATCCCCACCGTCCCAGCGCGCCCCAAGGCCACATATTCCTCAATCGCCACGGGTATCTCCGTGCTGTCACTCGTGTTGCCATCGCGGATACCCATCCGCAGCGGCAGGCCCTCCTCCCCGCTGACCCCCAAACTGAGCATCACCTGCTTGAGGTCAGGACGTTGATCCTTGCTATGGCCATAGGCCGGGCGGGGTACCACAGGCGCATCAGTATTCTCATTCGCCTCTCTCTCACCACCTGCCTCGCTTGCCTCATAAGCCCCATAGAGCGAGAGCGTGGTCGTATCTTGATGCAGCCAGGGCGTGTCGATACTATAGACCTCGAGGGCTTTGAGGGCCAAGGTGCCAAAGAGGCGGTTCAGGTTGGCGGCAAACAGGCGATCGAGAATCTGCCCCAGACGGTAATCGTTGAGGGACTCTCGCTTGACGCCTTGCTGCAGCAGAGGCAGCATCCCGCGTTCTGCCAACCGGGCCCCGACCTTGTAGAGCGCATGGTCGCCGTCCAGAATCGCCAAGACCAAGGCTTCCACCCCTCTCCCACAGGAGATCACATTGTCAGGATGGGGTGGTAACACGTCGTCGATAAGGGCTGCGACTTCCAGCTTGCGCAGCACCCCGAGAATCAAGGGCAGATGTGCCACAGGCGCAATCCCACTGACCGTAATCGCCATGATCGACCTCCTTTTTCTCCTTCATGAGGAGTCTCATCATAGCGACTACCTCGGGGCTGAGATAGGCCCGGGCACAAAAATAAGCATCCGTTGTTCATGCCCCCTTGAACGTAGGCTGCAAAGTATAGACGGGTCATTTTTGACGCGGAGGTCGACACGGGGCTCAAAGACATCTGCTTGGACATCGCCAAACGCTATGAGATTGCCTTTTTAGAGATTGGCACAGACAAAGATCATGTCCATTTTCTGGTGCAGTCCGTCCCGAGCTATAGTCCCACCAAACTTGTCAAGATGATCAAAAGCCTGACGGCCCGAGAGATCTTTCACCGCGTGCCTGCGGTCAAAAAGCGCCTTTGGGGTGGCGAATTTTGGTCCAAAGGCTATTTCGTTAGTACTGTAGGCCGTCATGGCAATGAAGAAGTCATTCGCCAATATGTCAAGAAGCAGGGAAGTGAGAATGTGTATAAGCAACTGCATCGCCAAGACGTGCAGTTAGAGCTGTTTTGAGGTTTTAGGGTCAATGCCGCTAAGTTAACGGGTATCCCTTTGATATTGTGTGTGATGTAACGCTGAGGTATAAGGCCATATCACCTGACACAAGGAGGACATGGTATGGCCACCTCATTGACTTCGGAACCACGCATCGAGCTATTGGGCACGGTTGAACTCCTGCACGAGCACTTGACTAAAAGCCTGTGCCAGAGCGTCTTTCAACAGACACGTCACACGGAACGCGAACGTCAATGGAGTCTGCATGCCCTGGCGTCGTTTTGGACCGAAGTCATGTTGCGTGCCCCGCAGTCCCTGACCCAGGCCTTGCAAGAAGCGGCGCTCGGCAACGGCTCGGGCTGGCCGCCTGTCGGGGCAAGTCCAGAAGCGTTTTTTCAACGCTGCCAGAACCTGGACTGGCGGTTCTTTGCCAACCTGCATACGGCTTTTTTGACCCAGGTGCTGCCGCAGGCGCAACCGCTCTACGCCGCGCCGGTTCATGAGCTGCGCGAGCGTTTCCAAGAGGTCTGGATTGTCGATGGGTCGCGCTTGGACGCCATTGCCAATCGGCTCAAGCTGCTTCGCGACGTGCGCGCCCGGGTGTTGCCCGGCTCTGTGACGGCGTTTTATGATCTGTACCGGGGTATCACACGTCATCTGGCCTTCCATGCCGATGCCGCCGCCGCCGAACTGCCCAGAGCGACAGCGGCCTTGCCCCATGTCCCCAAGGGCACCTTGCTTTTGGGGGATCGTCTCTACGGGGTTGGGACGTTCTTTGTGGCCTTGAGTGAGCGCGGCCTCTTTGGGTTGTGTCGGCGCAATGGACGTCAGAGTTGGCGTTGGCTGGTTGACCTGTCCAAGACCTTTATTGCCGGCGGGACAGCCTGGGATACCTTGGTTGAGATCAAAGGTAAAAAGGATACGCCGACGCAGACCTTGCGCTGGCTCAGGTGGCGCAAAGGGCGTGAAAGTCTGGAGATGGTGACCAACTGCTTGGAACCCGAGCAGTTGTCGATGCGGGATGCCTTGAGCCTGTACCCCTGGCGTTGGAAAGTGGAGCGCTTGTTTTTTGACCTCAAAGAGGTGTTGAATTTGCATCGTTTCTATACCAGTAGTCCCAATGGGGTGGCCATGCAGGTCTATGCGGCAGCCCTGGTGCATACGGCGTTTCGTGTCGCCCAAGGCCACATCGCCCAAACCATTGGCAAGGCGCCTGAAGAGATTTCGCCGGCCAAGTTCTTTCCCCGTATGGCAACGGCCTCCATTGGCTGGACATGGTCAGAACTGGCCTTTATTGAGATTCAACAGGCCAATCCCGGTCTCAGCTTGCAAAAGCCCGACTGGCGCCACTGTAATTTCGCCTGGACCACCTTTAAGCATATTCAGGTCGAGCCACGGAACGGGCGTCGACGAAAGCGGCGCTTCTGTCAGAGTCGCAAACAATGGAAATCCTTTACCCATGTCCCTGGTGGGAAAAAATTAACTTAGCGGCAATGTAGCTAACAGTGGCATACGCATTTGTGGCCTGTCAAGACTACGGGCAGATCTGTATAATGGGAGTGCTATCTGGAGGAGCAGCGAGCGCAGTGGATAAGGAATGGAGGCAAGGAAGGAGAAGACCATGCCAAAAGACAAGGCGATGTACTCGATCGAGCTCGAAAAGGATATGATGGAGTTCATGGAGCAAATGACCGCACAGTATGCCCTGCCAGACGTTTCCAAGGCCGTGCGCTGTCTGGTCAATTATGTGCGAGATGTGGCGGCTGTCCGGGACGAGGTGTTTACTGAGATCCGCTGTCTGAATTGTGACTAGAACACTCACCTCGTATGTTCTTGGGGGCGGAAGGGACGATGGGCTATTTTCCGCCTCCCATTGGCTCTGCAGAGGGATGGGTGCTTCATTCTACCGTCATCTCCTGAGGTTTGTACTGCTCGCTACGTCCGTCGTTCCTCTCTCCTCATACACTCTCCTCTTCTCGGCGAGCATCTCGCTTCGAGATCGTATGAAAGATTTTTGGCGATGAGGAAAATTTTGTATTGCATTCTACTAACGTATGACTCAAGATAGTAACACGCCAGACTGTGAGTTCCTTCCTGGGGTTTATATATACATGGGAACAAATTTCAGGAGTTGTTGGAAGGTGGCACGGCATTGCATGATCTTACGTTATTTGCTTAAAATAGGAGATTAGGTGATTGATCACGATAGGATCACCGATATAAGAGGGTTGAGATGTAGGGTGAGGGTGTTGAAGATGAAACGGTGGCAGTATAAGGCGCTCCAGACACGAGGTGCTTGCCGCAACGGCTGGATATCCTTGGGCCATCGGCTTCGCACGGAAACGAGTGAGCCAATCTGCAGTATATCCCTAGGGTATGGATGTGACGCTGGCGTCGTCACAAGGTCCTTATAGATCGGACGTCAGGAAAGGGCGGTTATGCCGAAATCACTTGTCGAGATGGCCTCAGAGATCGTCGCTGCGCAAGCCAGTCGTACCGAAATGTCCACGGAAGAAATTTCCGATGTCGTCTGTAGAGTGTTCGAGAGCCTCAAGAGTCTGCAAGCGATGGAAGCTGGGCAAGCTGAGAATAGCCAGGACGAGGCTCCCGAGAAGATTAGTCCACAAGACTCAATCCAACGCAACCGGGTGATTTGTCTGGTATGTGGGAAGGAGTTCAAGCTCCTTTCGAATCGGCATCTGGCGTTGCACGGTCTTACCTCTCGGGACTATAAGCTCAAATATGGCTTGCCTCTGCGTCAGGCATTAAGTGCAAAGTCGCTCACCATGGCGCGTCGCAGGATTGCAAAGGAAAAGGGATTGGGGGCAAAACTGGTCGCTTATCGACGTAGCAAGAAATAGCAGCCCTGGGTCTCATGGGGTTATGGTACGGCCCAAACTTCTTCTGGGAGCAAGGCAGGCCCTTGTCCTCCAAGTAGAGCGTTGGCAGCGCGGCTCTGGGGGATGCTGGTCACAGCCTGGTCGCGACGCTTGCTGTTGGACGAACTGGTGAGGGCAGGCAAGGAGAGCATGGGGGCGGGTACAGGCGTTGCCAGGATGTGCAAGGAGCGCTCGATTGAGGGACTAGATGCCACTGGCGCTCGCATGTTGGTATAGAGGAGATAAAAGACAACCACGATGAGCGTCACGCCCAAGCTCAACACGACCCACACGCCAAGCGTGGAGCGTTGTTGCAAGACAACGTCGTGATACCGCTCTTCGTAGAGATCAACATCACATCGCTCACGGTACGTCACAGTGCTCTCTCATCTCTCCAGAGTCGCCGATTCCTGCCAACTCCAGCGGCGGACGGTTTCCGGGACAATCTTGATGACCAGACCAGCGCTTGCCGTCAAGTGACGTTCACGATACTGCTTGTACTTCTCCTCGAGCAACATGAGAGCCCGTTGCCGTTCCGCTCCCTGCTCTAGAAGCGTTGCCTTACCTTGGATCAAAACGTAGGAAAGCTGTTGCCAGTCTTCTGCATAGTGGTGTACCAAAAAAGCGACATGTGGATTCTCCAGAATATTGCGGATACGCTTCAGGCGATACCCAGTTAACCGCTTCGGTTTGTGGTCGAGCGCCGAATAGATTGTCCGGGCCTCATAGACAAAGCATACGGGAACAACATGTGGCACCGCCGCGGTATTGGCCGTGGCAAGATGGCCAATGCGATGCGCTTGGAGAAGCGCTGTGAGGTCGTCTCGAGCATCCATAACTGTTACCTATACACTCGGTGCGCCGCACCCAACCATCTCCTCACCCTCGTCTGCAACTCTTGTGCTCTCTGAGTTCTAGAAGACACCGCCGTTTCTGTCAAGAAAAAAATCACCCTTGCCTCAGATGAACTTGACGCCAACCGCGCCAAGGCCGCTGCCAAAGATGGCTTTTAACACATCACCAGCAGCCATGGGTATCGCCCCAGTGAGAGCACCGGAGAGAATCAGCTCCCCTTCTTCAAGCGCCAGCCCAAACTCGGCCAGCTTATTGGCGAGCCACGCCACCGCCTGCGCCGGATTGCCCATCACCGCCCCAGTCGCCGCCGTGGCAAGGATCTCACCATTCTTTTCGACGACCATCCCGGTGTAGCGCAGGTCGAAGTGCCGTACCGAGTGCAATGCTCCCCCCACGATGATTCCCGCATTACCACAACTATCGGCTAAAATATCTGCAACTTTAGCCCGTCCGATCCAAGCTCGCATACGTGAATCACCTATCTCTAGCGATGGCATAATGCCCTCGGTGGCACACAGTACCTGCGGCAGGGTAATTCCCGGTCCCTCGAGACGCCGCCGCAAAACAAAGGTGATTTCGCATTCGATGATTGGTTGAATAAGCACCGAGGTGTCTATCGCAGTGTTCTCGAAATGCACGCCGCTGGCCAACAACTGGCCGTAGACAGGCTCATGGATACCAAAGACGTCCTGGTTGGCACGGCTCGTGAGCCCAATTTTTTTCCCAATGACTTTATCCCCCCGAGCGATTTTCTTGGCCACAATGGCTTGTTGGACCTGATAACCGTTAGTGGCAGTGATCTCGGGATAGGCGTGCGACGGCACGTCGATAGGCGTACGAGTCGCCTCGGCGACGAGGAAGCGCTCAGCTAGTTCTGCAATCGTCCGTACGTCCATCATCTACTCCTCTCAAGGTGCGCTCGTAATCGATGTGCCGCGACCCTGGAGACGCAAGCGGGAGTGCAGTGGCACGGTGCCGCAGTAGCCCATACCCCCCAAGGCAGATCCCTACCGCTATCGCGCTCACCAAGAGCAGCACCCTCCAGTCGTGTAGGTGGGCGCCGAACACCACCACCAGAGCCGTTATCGGGACAATGCCCACGGCAGTCGTCCATGTAAACCGCCACCAGGTAATTGTCGTCAGGCCAAGGGCATAGTTAACGAGATTAAACGAGAATATCGGGAGCAAACGTACGGTCAGCAAGAGCAGGATATCACTCCGTTGTATCCACAGCTGCAAGCGCCACAGGCGCTGATGGGCTGCAAGACGCTGCACCAAGGGTTGTCCCCATACCCGGGCCAAAAAAAAACCGAGCCAGGCCCCCAACATCGCCCCGAGCCAGATGGTGAGAAACCCCCACCATGGTCCCAGCGCCATCCCGGCGACGAGCGCCAGAATCTCTGCCGGTAAGGGTACGAGAGTATGCAAAACCATTGCTGCAATCAGCGTGAGTGATACCCAGGTGGCATCGGTAGAAAGCCAGCGCTGCAAATGCTCAGGATTTGGATCAACGATGAGCAGGCGGAGTTGGTCTCCTAAAGACGTGGTAAAGACGATCAGGAGTGCAACCCCAACGATACATAACGCCAGACCCTGACGTATCCTGAACCACCGCAGCTGCGGCCCAACACCCTGTGGTGGCACGCTCACGCCCCTAAAGTGCGGTCTTGTGAGCCGCCATCGAGCTTGGTGACACACACACCCTCACTCCTCGCCGGTGAGCGGTAGCCTTTGGGAACTTCTCCGGTGATCCGACGCAGATTCTCAATGCCTTTTGCCAATACCTCCAATACGTATCTCCTACGTCTTTGGATTTTTATCACCTAAGCTTAGGCAGTATTATCATTGTAGATCAGCTGAGGGCAAATCTCAATGGAGGTGGCGCCCGTGGTCTGCCGCTTCTGACACAGAGACAAGAGCTATTTTCATCTTGACATTCGCCCACGATATCAATATGGTTTTCCTCCCCTTGGTGTAGCCTACAGGCGCGAGGCTGCAAAGCGTCGACCCTGATCAGGGAGCATGGTTGTCTATGGCTAATCCCGTGTTACAGCTTGACGATCTTACCGTTCGCTTTCATCTCAAACGCGGCAAGCTCACTGCCGTTGATGGTGTCACCTTTGCTGTCCACCGTGGCGAAACGTTCGGCTTGGTAGGGGAATCGGGCTCGGGGAAGACCGTCACGGCCCGCTCGGTCATGCGTCTCGTGCCGATACCGCCGGGCGACATTGTACACGGACGCATCCTGTTTGAGGGGGAGGATATCCTCGACAAATCCGAGCCGGAGATGCGCGAGCTGCGTGGGAAGAAGGTTGCCATGGTCTTCCAGGAGCCCATGAGCGCCTTGAATCCTGTCTTTACGGTTGGGAGTCAGATTTCTGATGCCTTGCGTACCAACCTTGGCATGAGTAAAAAAGAGGCGAAAGAGCGCGTCATTGAGTTGATGCAATTGGTCGGCATCCCCTCTCCTGCTTCGCGTTATAACAATTATGTGCACGAGTTCAGTGGCGGCATGCGCCAGCGGGTGATGCTGGCCATGGCCCTCAGTTGTAACCCGACCTTTCTTATTGCCGATGAGCCGACCACAGCGCTCGACGTGACGATTCAGGCCACGATTCTGGAACTTATTCGCAGCATGATCGAGCGTTTCCACATGTCGCTGATCTTTATTACCCACAACCTCGGCGTTGTCGCCCATACCTGTGATACGATCGGGGTGATGTATGCCTCACATCTCGTTGAGCTTGGGAAAAAAGACGACATTTTTATGCAGCCTCAGCACCCCTATACGCAGGGTCTGCTCCACTCAATTCCCAGGCTAGATACCAGGACGAAATTTCTCACTCCGATCAAGGGATTGGTGTGCAACATGCTGGAACCGCCGCAGGGCTGTAAGTTTCATCCGCGCTGCGAATATGCCATGGATATTTGTACCCAGGAGATCCCGCAGCTGAAAGAAGTGGCATCAGGCCACTTTGTGGCGTGTCATCTCCACAACTAAGGCAATAGGCAGCAAAACATATGAGTGAGTATTTTTTGGAAGTGAAGCAGCTGAGGAAGTATTTTTCTCTCAACACTGACGTCATCTCGCGCCTTACGGGAAAAACGCGGACCTTAAAGGCGGTCGACGACATCAGCTTCTATATCAAGCCTGGCGAGACGCTAGGGTTAGTAGGAGAAAGTGGCTGTGGCAAGTCCACCACGGCACGTCTGATCACACGGTTGCTCGAGCCTTCGAGTGGGACGATCGATCTCAAGGGAGAGAACCTGCTCGAGTTTCCGCCGCAACGCATGCTCGATGTCCGCAAGACGGTGCAGCTGGTATTCCAGGATCCGTATAGCTCGTTGAATCCCCGTAAAACCATTATGCAGATCCTCAGCCGCCCCTTGGAAGTCCACAATCTCGTCCAAGGTTGGGCGGCCAAGCGGCGTCAGGTCTTGCATCTCCTGCGTCTCGTCGGCCTGGGGGTGGAACATGTCGACCGCTATCCTCACGAGTTCAGCGGCGGACAGCGACAACGCATTGCCATCGCGCGTGCCCTGGCAGTCAACCCCGAGTTGATCATCGGCGATGAGCCCGTGTCGGCCCTCGATGTCTCCATTCAAGCCCAAATTCTCAATCTCTTCCGTGACCTGCAGGAAGAATTGCAGCTCACCTACTTGTTCATCGCCCATGATCTCAGCGTGATTCGCCATATTAGCGATCGTGTCGCCGTCATGTATGTAGGGAAAATTGTCGAAACTGGCACCGTCGAAGCGATCTTTGCCAATCCTTTGCATCCCTACACCAAGGCACTTTTGGCGGCAGTACCAGAGGCTGACCCCCGCAAAGCACCCCCTCGCCTTACCCTCCACGGAGAGGTCGCCACCCCGGTCGATCCCCCCCCGGGTTGCCGATTATACGGCCGCTGTCCCCTGGCCACGGATGTCTGTGCCACTGTGTCACCGGAGTTGACCGACCGTGGTGGTGAGCATTTTGTCGCCTGTTACAATGTGTAGGACAGCCCACCCTACTCGACGGTCAGATCCACTTCTTGATCAGGAAAGCGAAACATGACGTTGTCAACGTTCAACTCGACGTCAATCGGGGCGATCACCCTGCCGCCACGGTTGCGAATGTCAGTCATCGGCGCGGTGATCTCAGCGTCTTCATTGTTCAAGCGGGTGCGCAAAAGTATCTCCCCACGGTCTGGGAAACGGCGGAAATCCGCGAGAGAATCGACGTTCGCCGTCGTGAACTCGACAGGGTCATCGTCATCATCATCAAGGACATATTGACTGCCCTCAAAGCGATCGGTGGAATACTCCCCTTCTCCCGTGAAACGTACCCGGGGTTGCACATTGTTGCTGGCAAAACGACATAACGGATCGAGGGAGACTTGATCAGGGTTGAGTTGGAATGTCCCTTCCTCGTCGTTATTGCCGCGTAAAACCACCTCGCCTATATCCGTGTCGTCGTCATCCGTGTCGTCATCCGTGTCGTCATCAAAACGCACATCACGAGAGGATTGCAGTTCCTCCAATTCGATATTGAACAGAATGGTAAACGGATCAGGCGAGGGTGGAGCGACACGTTGTGCACCGAGAAAGACGCGTCC
>Ga0081538_10006053_pt1 | contig 10749 bp, 8 predicted proteins | sample TabmetS5T2R1_FD_71022 | JGI IMG/M metagenome (GOLD analysis project Ga0081538, IMG submission 71022) | Tabebuia heterophylla rhizosphere microbial communities from the University of Puerto Rico - S5T2R1 | ecosystem: Host-associated > Plants > Roots > Rhizosphere ...
TTTCTGAAGCAATCTTGAGCCCCTGGGTATCTGGCTTATTTGAAATCACAATGCACGGGTTGGCATTTCCTATTCTACCTGACTTTATTGATGCAAAAATTGCATCCATGTTGCTTCCCCTGCCCGAGATAAGCACCGCTAGGTTAATCAAGTGTCTAGTAATTATCTGCCAGCCTCTTCTTAAACATCGCTAGTGTTCTATTTGCTCAGTAGATGAGACTGACATATGGATATAGTCGACTACCCAAAACCGAATACTGTGAATAAGAAATTAGTCCAGATCCTGAAATCTGTTCTTCCTTCTCGTCTTAGATAAATCTTAAAATACTCAAATCCTCTAAGCATGAGGGCCCCAATGAAGACGAAAGTTAGTCTTGGTCAGTCAGGCATAATGGTGCATCACAAGGATGCTGTAATAGCGCTTGACCCCTCCAGCCATGCAGACAGCCATTTCACGTTTGTCTCTCATGCTCACATCGACCATCTTCACAAGCGTGATATGGCAAAAAAGAAGAATAATAAAAGTCAAGTACTGGCATCAAAAGAGACCGCCTTGATTGCGGAGGCAAGGGGTTACAAAATTGGTAACCCTGCCGAACAGTACGATGGGTTTAGACTTGTAGATACTGGGCATATCTTAGGATCAAGGGGTCTTCTGATAGACGAGGAGGTTTACTATACTGGGGATATATCAATGAGAGAGCGTGCTTTCATGAAGCCCGAGAAAGTGCCCCGTGCCAAGACTTTAATTATTGAGTCAACATTTGGCCGACCTGAGTATATCTTTCCTCCAATTTCCGAAATAACACATAAGACGAATAAAATAATCGCCGAAATGTATGATCTTGGTATCCCCGTAATATTGATGGGATATACACTTGGCAAGGCCCAACTTTTGACAAAGCTGTTCGGGCACTGGAATCCTATAATATATGACTCTGTTGCTAAGATTAACTCTGTTTACTCTGAGCTTGGAGTGAAACTCGAAAGCAGTACAACTTATTCGCAGGCTGAGGGGCAGGGTCTTCTGACAAAGAACCGACCTTGGGTAATGGTTGCCCCTCTAATGTCTTCTAGGTGCGCCTTTTTGAGGGAGATGAAGAACAGGTGTGGCGCTGTGACTGTAGGATTCACAGGCTGGGCAGTAGGTAGTCGATACAGGTATATGATGGGCCTTGATTATGTAATGCCACTTTCTGATCACTGTGATTACAGTGAATTGGTAGCAGCAGTTAAGCAGTGCAGACCTGAAAAGGTGTATACTTTTCACGGCTTTGCCAAAGAATTTGCTGCAGCATTGTTGCGAATAGGATTTGACGCCCAGCCGGTAGGTCACTATGGCAAGAATCTAAAAGAGGAGAAGACGATCTCACTTGACTCCTTTTTGTAGTATGCAATTTTCATTATTGCTTTTGTGCAGACACAGTCTCGTAAGCATTAGCAAATTCATCTCGTAATGATACTTTCAAACTATCTTGTGGTAACGAGATGTATTTTGATATCTGCATGTATGTTGCCGCATGAAAGAAAAAAGCAAGAAGATTAATGACTCCTTACAATGTTAAAAGTAACTCTTACTTCCTATTCCCATCCCTAAAATATGGAATCACCTTAGATCCAAAAATCTCGATATTCTTAAAGTAACCTTCCCCCCAAAATCTAATGATAAAGTGGTTTGTTCCAGCTTTGATAAAGCGCTCCAACATTTCAATCACGTCATCAGGTTTTCCAACACCAATTGCACTGCGAGCTACACTGTCTGGTATCTTCAGGGCCGCACGTTTCATCTGCTCCATTAGCTCTGGTTTGTCCATTGTATATTCCGTGAAATACCTGCGAAAGTCAAAATCAGAGTCCTGCGGTATATCATGCACCTTGAGCAGCTCGGGCTTATATAAGCTCACCTTGACTGCGTTCTTCATTTTATTCCATGCTTCCTCCCCATCGTCAGTGAAGTAAATATCAACATCATTTGCGAATTGGAAATTCGTTAAGTCCCGACTATGTTTCTTTGCGTGATCCCTAATAACGTTGGCATGATAAGTGAAGAGCTCAGGTGTGTATCCAATTGGGATCCAGCCGTCCCCATATTCAGCACATAACTGAAGTGTCTTTGGAGCTCCTGCTGCAATGTAAACTGGTGGCCTAGGATTCCTCATGCTCTTTGCCTGAAGACAAGCATTTATCAATTTGTAGTATTGACCATCGTAATTCACGCGATGTTCCGGATCAGAGTCAAATAGGAGTTCGATGACTTCTAGTTGCTCTTTAAATTTTGTGACAGGTTTACTGAATTCGATTCCAAAGTCAACAACATTTTGGGCCTCCCCAGCTCCGATACCTAGGATGCCCCTTCCCTGTGTTATTCTGTCGAGTGTAATTGTTGAAAGAGCAATAGCAGACGGGTGCCTCCTGATAGCATCTGTGACACATGTCCCAAGCTCCACATTCCGGGTGACTGCGCCAAGGGCAGCAAGCAAGAGCCATGCATCATTTACTACTGCGTTCTTCCACTGAGGCACATTGGAATGATCCATTGCCCAGATGGAGTCATAGCCTAGTCTATCCGCCATTTGCGCAGCAGTCATTATTTGCTGTTCATCAAGTCCAAGGCGAGCAACGTTGAGCCCCTGCGTAAAGCCAAATTTTATCTTCAATTACAAATCCTCCTCAGCCAAAAGAGAAGATGCGTTTTATTCATTTTAGTGTAAAATCAATTGAAGGATGTATTTTAAGTCTTTGAATGCTGAAACACCAAGTTTTCACTAGAATTTGCTATATCTTTGTCAATATAATATATTCAAAGTGTCAATACTGCTTGAATTACTATCTAAAATCGCAAATGCAATACAGCTCATGGTAGAAATGCTGGGGAGCAAAGATAGCGTTGACGACCAGTTCGTGGAGATGATAGACGATCTTGTGGTGATGTCTGAAAGCGATTCTGAGCTAGCAGAGGGGCTGAAATGGATCGACTTGCAATCGCAAAGGAATGGTTTGACATTCTACGAGATGGCAATGGTAATCCTGAGAAAGCACATGATTGAGAGGAGAGCAAAGGACTGGTTGATAGAGAAGATCAACCAAAGATAAGATTAACCAACAGTAGTAGTGCCAGCATAATACCGAAGCTTGTTGAATTATGGAATATTATTGTTCTGCTATCTTTTTGGATGAATGCAACTGGTATGAATCAAGTTTCAAGATAAAATAAATAAACATTAAGAACAAAAAGCTAGCGTATTCTAGAGGAGGAAAATTGTTCCTCTATAAATATTAGCAACTGTCATAGTAGGTGTCTAGATTTTTTCGGCTTATTTTGAAGGTTCATTAAGATCCCATTCCGAGGCTACTGTTTCTGTCGTTTCTGCAAAGGAGGCAACGACGGTCGGGCACGTCTATGTTTGGTTCTTGCATCTGTTTGAGATGGGAGTATACTCACATCCCATTGGACCACAGTATTTCCCGACGTATACGGCCTTTGGGCGATAGAGGGCAGGCTTTGGTGCTGCTTCAGCAAACTTTTCCTCAATGACATGAGCTGACCATCCTGCTATCCTTGATATTGCAAATATAGGCGTGTTAAGATCTAGCGGGATCCCCATGCTGTAATAAACTGAGGCACTATAAAGATCAACATTTGGATATATTCCTTGGTGCTTATTCTCAAGCATCCACCTCTTTGTAGTTTCCTCAATGCGCCTAGTGATTTCATACCACATATTGTTCTTTTCGCGACAGATTCGCGCTGACAGCCTTGCAAGGATGTCGGCCCGTGGATCAGTCGTCCTGTAGACTGCGTGACCCATACCCATGATCCTGCCTCCAGATTGGAGTCGACTTGCAATCCATCTGTCGACATTCTCGGGATCACCTATCTCAAGCAGCATTTTCATCACTTGCACGTTTGCACCACCATGTAGCTCACCGGAAAGTGCGCCTATAGCACCACCGATACTGGCATACATATGCGCCCTAGTAGATGCTATCTCGCGTGCAGCAAATGTTGAAGCGTTAAAGCTATGCTCTGCATGCAAGATCAGACAAATGTCCATTACTTTTGCCTCTTCAGGAGAGGGCTCAATACCTCTAAGCATGTATAGAAAGTTAGCAGCATGTGATGCTTTCTCAAGTGGATCAAGCACATGATGGCCGCTTCTAATCCTGTTCCAGGCAGAGACTATAGCAGGAATTTTAGCAATCATTATAATCGCACGCCTTATGTGAGCTTCTTTAGAGTTGTCTTCCATATTAAGGTCATAATCTGCCAGCTCTGAGACACACGATTGAAGGATGTCCATTGGCTGCGCCCGTTTAGGTCTGTTCTTTAGGTTCTTAATGAGAGGCTCTGGTAACCCGCGAGCTTCTATTAACCTCCGGTTGAAATCCTTCAACTGCTCCGTAGTTGGGAGCTCGCCAAAAAGGAGAAGGTAAACGCTCTCCTCATAAGTTGAATGGTTAACTAGATCGAGAATATCGTAGCCGCGGTATATGAGCTTACCATTCTCCCCATCAATTGAACATATTTTCGTATCCGCCACCTCAATGTTGCGAAGACCAATATTCCGTGCGTCCATTTGTCGTAACAGTGGTAACTTTACCAAATTTCTATATTAAATATGTTATTGTTGAGTTAATTATTTGACAGAGTCTGATATTGTAGCTAAATAAAGTCCGTTTAAATTGATAATTCTATTCCATTAATGCAGTCGACATCGAGAAGAATCTGCTCTGTCGATCTCAAAATAGAGATATAACCCTCACACATTGATTTTCCCATCTTCTTCATACCATTTGTGACCACTAATCTAGTCAACCTTTTGAGGATACTATTATTATTATTATTTACTCTTCTAACACATGGAAAGTCCTCAACCCAGCAGTTGTTTTCTATGGATTTTTTTCTCTCTCCCTCTCTCGGGGCGTATAAAGTGTAGTTACTTATTATACGGCTCAAGCCATCAAAGTCCTACTGGCTTTGACTAAGGGATTAACCTACCGCAATGTTGGTGTCGATAGAGGCCGCGTGCACAGTGGTCACAAGTCGATAGGGGATATAATATCTGTGACCCACAAGATGCTTGCAATTGGAAAAGTGACCTCTGGTTTTGGACACTATGCAGGACTTGTGAAGTTGGGTCATGAAACAATAGCACTTCATGCAGACGGTGTCGGAACTAAAGTAATTGTTGCCCAGATGATGAACAAATTCAATACTATCGGCATCGATTGTATAGCTATGAATGTAAATGATATAATTTGTGTTGGTGCACAACCCGTCGCATTTATCGATTACATCGCTCTGCGTCATATCAATGAATCACTTCTGCAGGAGATAGCCCAAGGTCTAGTGAAAGGTGCTCAACAAAGCAAAATGGCTATCGTCGGTGGTGAGACTGCGATATTGCAGGACATAATAACAGGTGATGGTGAAAATGCCTTTGACCTTGCAGGTATGGTAATGGGAGTCCTTCGGGGCAAACCCATACTTGGGGAAATGATCAAACCTGGAGATGTTATTTTGGGAGTTGAAAGCAGTGGACTCCACTCTAATGGTTATACTCTGGCTCGGAAAGTTTTGCTTTCAAAATATTCTGTAGATGATCGGCCCGATCATCTTGTACAGACAGTGGGTGAAGAGCTGTTGGTGCCAACAAGAATTTACGTAAGGCCCGTAATTGAGATTTTGAAGAAAAAAATACGTCTACATGGCCTTGCCAATATCACAGGTGGAGGATTTACAAAACTGCCTCGTTTAAACCTGCGGGTTAGATATGTGTTTGATAATCTTCCAAGACCCTTAGGTATATTCAAACAGATACAAGTTGATGGTAATATCAACAATAAGGAAATGTATCGCACATTTAACATGGGGATTGGTTTTTGCTTAGTTGCTCCAAAGACAAGTGCCGATAATATGATTAGTATTTTCAAAAAGTATAAGATGCGTTGTGGAGTTGTGGGCAGGATAGAGAAAGGTAGCGGCGAGGTTGTTGCTAGATTAGCTGGTAGAAATGAAACATTATAAACAAAAATTAATATTCGTTCTTTGTTGATTGTCCTCAATTGCTTTCATCAGCAACGGAAAAAGCTTACGACCACGATGATAATAATAATAATAATGAACCTCAGAACTATCAGCAGGCATGCAAGTCGATTGCAGCTCACCTAGAAAGCAACAAAAATCTTTTGTCGATAAAGCAGGTTCTAAGAATTGTCAGACAGGTGGCATCAGAATATGACCTAGATCGGATACCCAAGAACGAGCACATTATCCGCTATTTGCAAGATAGCCATTACCGTCATTTGCTTATGGTCAAGCCGGCCAAGACAGCATCAGGCGTTGCAGTGATAGCAGTTATGCCAAAGCCCTATGCATGCCCTCATGGTAGATGCATATATTGTCCCGGGGGCCCTGAGTTCAATACACCACTTAGTTATACTGGAACCGAACCCGCAACAAAGGTTGCTCAAAGGTTCAGCTATGATGCTTACGAACAGGTGCGTTCCAAAATGGAGCAGCTTCAGTCACGGGGACATGACGTCGGCAAGACTGAGGTAGTCATAGTAGGAGGAACTTTCCCCTTCATGCCTGCGGATTATCAGAGGCATTTTGCCAAGTCCTGTTATGACGCTTTAAATGGTGAGAAATCATCCACTCTCCAGCAAGCAATAGCTTCTAACGAGACTGCCGAGAACCGGTGTGTTGGATTCACTGTAGAGACCAAGCCAGACTATTGCAAGGAGTCACACATTGATCTTATGCTAGAGCTTGGAGTAACGAGAATTGAAATTGGCGTGCAATCACTTAACAATAAGGTATACAAGTTGGTAAACAGAGGGCACACACTTGACGACGTAGTGCATGCCTTCAAGATTGCTCGTGATGCTGGATACAAGATAGTCGCTCATATGATGCCTGGATTGCCAGGAAGCTCTCCTAAAGAGGACACTGAAGATTTCAGACAGTTATTTGAGGATGATTCATTCAAGCCGGACATGTTAAAGATTTACCCGACACTCGTGCTAAAAGACACTGGATTATATAATATGCACAAGAATGAAAAGTACGCCGCATACTCCGAGGATGAACTAATAAACATCATGGTGGAGGTCAAAAAGGTAGTGCCTGAATGGGTACGCATAATGCGCATGCAGCGTGAAATTGAGTCAAAGGATATCGTCGCAGGCCCTAAGAGTGGCAATCTAAGGCAGATAGTTTTAAAGAATTTGAGACAACAGGGCTATACGTGCAGATGCATCAGGTGCAGAGAAACTGGCTTGCAGAGAAGATATCCTTCAGAAAAAGAGGTCGAACTTAGAAGAATAGATTATAGTGCTTCTGGAGGCCGAGAGATATTCCTCTCATACGAAAGTAAAGGAGGAGGAGATACAATACTTGGATTCTTAAGGATGAGAAAGGTGGCAAAACCTCATAGAGATGAGCTTGATAGCAGCGCAGTCGTACGTGAGCTCCATATCTACGGACAGGTGATCAATATTGGGAGAAGTGATAGTGGAGATAGCTACCAGCATAGGGGACTTGGCATGAAATTACTCAAGGAGGCTGAGCGCATCTCAAAAGAGGAACTAGGGGTTAACAAGATAGCAGTTATTAGCGCGGTTGGCACAAGGCAATATTACAAAAAGCTTGGCTACCGGCAGGATGGTCCTTATGTTTCAAAGGTGTTATAACATTTGAACGAAGAGCAGATAGTAATCGGTAAGGGAACCTGGATAGATAAGGTTGCAGACACTTTGATAAAAAGGGAGAAAAAGCTTGGTCGCAACTTGAGTCTAATAAGAGTTGAGAGCGGCCTTGGTGCGTCGGGCATTCCTCACATCGGAAGCATGGCCGATGCTGTAAGAGCTTATGGCATTGCTCTTGCCCTTCAAAATTTTGGCTTCAAGTCTGAACTGATCGCTTATTCAGACGACATGGATGGCCTTCGTAAAATACCTCAGGGTTTGCCAAATTGGCTGCAGGATCATATTGCAAAGCCTGTTTCAACTATCCCTGATCCCTTTGGCAGCTGCCATTCCTCCTATGGTATGCACATGAGCAGTCTCCTCTTGGATGGCCTTGATAAAGCAGGGATAAAATATCGCTTTCAGAGTGGCAGCGATTCATACAGGCAAGGAACTTTGGTGAAACAAATCGATACAATATTAAAGAGCAGACTCAAGATTGGGCAAAAAATCGCAGAGTTCGTAGGCCAGGACAAATATAATGAAGTACTTCCTTATTTTCCTATATGCAGCAATTGTGGGAGACTCTATACTGCAGTAGCGCAGCAGTACTTGCCAGATGAAAGAAGAGTTGCTTACATATGCAAAGGAGGGAGGATAGGCAAAGAGGAAATTAAAGGCTGCGGCAACAAAGGCGAGGCGGACATTGCAAGGGGTGAGGGCAAGCTTGCATGGAAAGTTGAATTTGCCGCAAGGTGGCAGGCCCTAGACGTACGCTTTGAGGCTTATGGAAAAGACATTATGGACTCTGTCAGGGTAAACGATTGGATAGCAGATGACATACTTGGTTATCCCCACCCCCTTCATGTGAAGTACGAAATGTTCTTGGACAAAGGTGGTAAAAAAATAAGCAAATCTTCTGGCAATGTGTTAACACCTCAAATGTGGCTGCGGTATGGCACAGCTGAATCGATACTGTTGTTGCTATTCAAGCGCATTGCAGGCACCCGCCATGTTGGGATAGATGACGTGCCTAGTCTGATGGACGAATATGATTATTTTGAAGATGTTTACTTTGGAAAGGTAACTGAAGATAACCCCGCAAAGCTTACAAAAATAAAGGGAATCTATGAATTTATCAATAAGCTTCAACCACCCAAACAGTCTGACATTCATATTCCGTATCGCTATATCGTACAGCAGGCATCAGTATTTCCTCCAGACGATGATAGCCGCAGTGAAAAAGTCTTCAATCGTCTACTTAAATACGGCATGGTTAAGGGGAACAGCACTGAAGGAATCAAGCATAAGATCAGGTTGGCATCAAACTGGGCAGATGACAACAACGCAAAGAATGATGAAAAGTTTGAAGTACAACTATCGGATTTGCACATTAAAGCACTGCAGGAATTGATCGAAGCAATGAAACCATTTACAGGCCTGTCTGATTCTCCAAAGAATGCTAAGATCCTTCAATCTACTGTATTTTCCATTGCACGTGCTAACGGAATTGAGCCAAAAGAGTTCTTTACGCTATTGTATAGAATGTTTCTAAATTCCGATAAAGGGCCTAGGATGGGTAATTACATTCTCGATCTTGGGATAGACAAAGCAACAAATATGCTTAAGAGATATATCCACGGCTGATTAGATTTATTATCAGCGGATAGTTGTTATATCCTTGAATTAACTCTGTATTGTAATAAAGCTGTTCCAAGAATTAGCTTCAAATTACTAGAATGATTGTATAGAACAGAAAAAAGAAAGAGAAAGGAGAATTTATACAGCTATTCTATTTGATTTCATTTGTTTTCGACAGTTAGTGTTGGTTTAGGCTTCTTATGCTGTGTCTGTAGCATTAGTGCCAGCGTCAGCAGCTCCTTCTTCATCAGCAGCGTCAGCAGCTCCTTCTTCATCAGCAGCGTCAGCAGCTCCTTCTTCATCAGCAGCAGCAGCAGCAGCAGCAGCGTCAGCAGCTCCTTCTTCATCAGCAGCGTCTTCGTCTTCGGCGACTGCTAGTGTGGCATTACTTATGATATTCTCAATCTCTGGCGCTGATGTTTGAGCACTTACAGCATAATTTGCAACAAATGGTTCGTCTTCTGCTGTATGAAGCCATAATGCATTACCTGTAAATGCAAGTGATGCTGATGGAATCGGTGAAGCTCCATAGTCCGGAGCAACTGCAGTGAGTACTAACCTAGTCTGGTTATCTAGCGCTGCGGTAAGCAATTGTCCAAATTGACCACCCTCCTCGTCGTCAGTAGCATTTAGTATCGCTCGCTCAGTCTCATTGAGATTTTGCACATTCAGAACGACGACGTTTACTGGTTCACTAGCTGTAAAGGTAAGAACTCCACTATAGATGCTGCCATCCTCTCGTAATGGCAAGATGGTCGCTCTTTGTCCTTCAACGCCTGGTATCGGTACCGGCTCTGAAGTTAATGTTCCTTGACGGACTATTCTTGCTTGTTGTTCACTAGAACCGCCGCCGCCGCCCCCATCCTGTCCTTCGGTTTGTGCAAATGATGCTGTGACTGCTCCTCCTGTAGCTATTGCTCCCGTCAGTGCCCCAACGGCTATAAATAGAGCAGTAGCAGCAACTAATTTTCGTTTGCTTTGTGCCATTGGCATTGTAGGAATGAAGCCAGAGTAACATATATGGATTGTCAACATATGTTACGTTGATAATTACAGATTCTTGTCATAGAGTTTGCTTCTTACTATTAGCCTCTGTACTGCTTTTCGGTTGTCCCAAGCTGGACAACGGTCATTGAAAGATCTCTTTGCGCCCAGTTAAGTCTGAAAATAATTTTCTCTTTTCCTTTTTTTATCTACAAATTGTATTTCGGGCTTGTATAAATAATAGTTTCTTCAATTTCGCGATACCGATAATGCTCATTGATATAGTGCATGACTAGGTTTGTCTTATGAAATCCTAATGAAGCATAAATATTATAAATAAGAAGTGAGGTTGGATTCAGAGTCCTGTGTAATTTTTACAATAATGAGCTGTATTATGATTATCGCTCACTACAGGACCGCCAAGTACGCAAAGGC
>Ga0081538_10006054_pt1 | contig 10749 bp, 8 predicted proteins | sample TabmetS5T2R1_FD_71022 | JGI IMG/M metagenome (GOLD analysis project Ga0081538, IMG submission 71022) | Tabebuia heterophylla rhizosphere microbial communities from the University of Puerto Rico - S5T2R1 | ecosystem: Host-associated > Plants > Roots > Rhizosphere ...
GGGGGGCAGGCCCCGGTGCCCCACGGGGAGCCCGCGACCAGGGAGCGGCCTGCACCGCGGGCAGGATGGGTCCCCCGGCAGCGAGCCGATCTCGCCTCCGCCGTACCGACAGAGCCAGCACTCGTCGCCGCTGTCGCGCCCAAGCGACAGCGTGACGTTGCATCACGTAGCCGATGGCGAGTGACGTGATGCCGGCGCCGAACAATCCCCCCAGCGTGAGTGTGAACACCATGCTGGCGCTACTCTCACCCGTGGACCCGGCAGGTGGTGAGAGCCCCTGCCACGGGGTGACCCGTCCGACCAGATTCTGGAACTCCCGACGAATCTCGTCAAGCTCGCGCTCGCGTAGGGTGTGCTCAGGGGTTCCCGCGGACGCTGAGGCCAGCGGCATAGCTTCGGCGAGCGCAGGGTCGCGGCCTTTGGCCCGGGTTGGCTGGGGCGAGTGCGACGTGGGCGCCGCTTCCATTCGCGTACGCGCCGCTTGTAGTTCGCTCTTCAGCAGCAAACGGTTCAGCGTCTGCCCCCCCTGGCTGACTTCCAGTTCGACATCGGTCAGGACCCGCAGCCGGAGTTCGAGCACATTCCGCTTCACGAACGAGAGGGCATCGGGTGGTCGCCGCACCGTCACTGCGGCGATGGCGGAGGGGCCATGCGGCGGGGTGCTGATGGGAAGACGAAAGATGTAGGGGGGAGAGTTGCTTGGTACGGCTTGCAGTTCGCCCACCTCGAGCGCTAGGACCTGGGTGGTTCCTGCAAGCACGCCAGCCATCATGATCGCCGCCAGCGCCGTGAGCGCCCTCCCCAGCGCCCTTGCGCCCCTCGGCTGCCGGGTCACAGACACGCTACCATCTGGACCGCATCCGCTTGCAAACCGACCTGCACGGTGCTATGACTAATGGCCACTGACTGAAGACGGTGACGCGGCTGTCTATGGGAGAGCATAGCGCTACCCTACCATAGGCACCCTCAGCTGTCAATGGCTACCATGGCTCCACATGGCGCATGGGATGCGTTCGACATGGACTCGATGACGTTCGCAGGCAAGCGCATTACGATCATGGGGCTGGGATTCTTCGGAGGCACGATCGGTCTGGCGAGATACTTGGTGGCGCAAGGGGCGCAGGTGACGGTCACCGATCGTAAACCCGCCGCCGAGCTGCAGGACTCCGTGGCGGCCTTGCACGGGCTCCCAGTGCGTTTCGTGCTGGGCAGACACGAGCGGGCCGACTTTACAGACGTCGACGTGGTGTTTGCGAGTCCCGCTGTGCGCGAGGACTCCCCCTATCTGACCGCCGCCCGCGCATGCGGTGTGCCGATCGATACCGAGATGAACCTGTTCATGCGTCTCTGTCGCGGCTCCATCATCGGGGTGACCGGCAGCAATGGCAAAACGACCACGACCAGCCTGATCGGTGCCATCCTGCGCACGGCCCACCCGCGCACGCAGGTGGGGGGGAATATCGGCCGATCCCTCCTCCCCGAGGTCGCCGCCATCGAGCCGGGCGATCCCGTCGTGCTGGAGCTGTCCAGCTTTCAGCTCGAGGACCTCGCCGCAGTCGGACGGAGCCCCCACATCGGCCTCCTCCTCAACCTGTCCCCCAACCACCTCGATCGCCATGGCAGCATGGAAGCGTATCTCGCGGCGAAGATGCAGATCTTTGCCTATCAAGGACCTGAGGATGTCGCCATTCTCAACGCCGACGACCCGCGGCTGCAGCCGCTCGTCGGCCGGCTGCGCAGTCCGGTGCGCGTGTTCAGTGGCGCGCATGCGGTGGAGGACGGGGCCTATCTCGAAGGCGATCGTCTCATGGTGGCACACCCGGGAACGGCGTCGGAGGTCTGTCGCCTGCAGGACATTCCGCTGCTCGGGCGGCATAACGTGGCGAATGTGCTGGCCGCGGTGGCCGCCGCCGATGCCTGGGGGGTTCCAGCGGCGATGATGCGCGCGGCGATTCGCGCCTTCCCTGGGGTGGAACATCGGCTCGAACGCGTGCGTCAGTTGCAGGGCGTGAGTTTCTACAACGATTCGATCGCCACCACGCCCACCGGCACCCTGGCCGCCCTGGAGGCGATTCAGCAGCCCATCTGGCTCATCGCCGGGGGCTACGACAAGGGCATTCCCTTCCATGCGCTGGGAGAGGCCATCGTCCGACGTGTCAAAGGCGTCTTTCTGATCGGCGCCACCGCGCCGCAGATCGCCCAAGCCATCGCCCTGGCCTGCCCGCCAGGCAGGGACCTGCCGGCCATCGGTTTCTGCCGCGACTTACGGGACGCGGTGCACGCGGCCTTCGGCGCTGCCCGCCCCGGAGAGGCGGTGCTGTTGTCGCCGGCCTGTGCCAGCTACGATCAGTTTCGCCACTTCGTCGAGCGTGGCCGCCTCTTCAAACAGCTGGTGTCGGCGTTGGAGGCCTGACGTGTGCGGCAATCATGCTCAGCGGCCGTGGCCCTCGACGGGACTCAGATGACCGCGCCACAAGCGGCTTGCAATCGCCGCACGCATTGCGTATAGTGGCCTTGAGAATCGTGACCTTCCGGGGGCCGAAGAGCGATGCGCGTGTGTAAAAGCTATTTCCCACGAGGTTGTTGGCAGTGGATCGTCGGTGTGATACTGCTGCTGGCGGCGACGGGGTGCACGTATAAGCCGGGCTATCTCCAGGGGGAGGGCACCAATGTGCCGCATCGGTGGAAGGTCGAGAAGGTCGAGCCGGCGCGTCTCTCAGAGGACCAACGGGCCACTCTGGAGCGTCGTGGGCCCCCAGCCTATGTGCGGTTCTTCCGCGAGGTCGAGACCCGTAATCCGGTTTACGCCTGGATCTATGCTGGCGAAGGGGATGCCGTCGAGGTGGTCTGGTTCGTCGACGGCAAACGCGTGGAGCACATCGCCGTCGATAGCGATCCCTCAGCCTTCAGTTCGACCACACGCCGGCGCGTCCGCTTCGCGATACTGGGCGGTACCGGCGCCGCCGTCCTTCCTGCCGTGGTGCTGCTCGCCAACCGTTGAGCGCGCCCGCCGCTGGCAAGACCACTGGCCCGGCCAGCCGGCGCATGGGCTCAGCTCAAGAGCTCGCGTAGCTTCGCCACTAAGCTGTCGATACTGACCCGCTCTTGTGCCATCGAATCGCGCTCACGCACGGTCACGGTGTTGTCGACCAGCGTATCAGAGTCGACCGTGATGCCGTAGGGGGTGCCGATCTCATCCTGCCGGCGGTAGCGCCGCCCGATCGCCCCAGATTCGTCATAGAATACCTTGAAATGGGGCCGGAGCATGGCCGTTAGGCGTTGGGCGACCTCCGGCATGCCATCGCGTTTGACCAAGGGAAAAATGGCGACTTTGATCGGGGCCAGCTTGGGCGAGAGGCGCAAGACCACGCGCTCCGGCTCCTCGTCGTAAGCGTCGATCAGGCAGGTCAACACGGTGCGGTCGACGCCGGCAGAGGTCTCGATGATATAGGGGACGAAGCGCTCGCGGGTCGTTTCATCGAAGTACGACAAGTCCTTGCCGCTGAATTGCTGATGCTGGGTGAGATCGAAGTCACCACGATGGTGAATCCCCTCCAGTTCACGCCAGCCGAACGGGTATTGGTACTCGATGTCAAACGCGGCGCGTGCGTAGTGCGCCAGCTCCTGGGCGCTGTGCTGATGCCAGCGCAGGTGCTCCGCTCGGATGCCGAGGCTCAGATACCAGTTGAAGCGCGCTTCTCGCCAGTGCTCGAACCACTCCGTGGCGGTGTCGGGTTTGACGAAGAACTGCATCTCCATCTGCTCGAACTCGCGGGAGCGAAAGATGAAGTTGCCGGGGGAGATTTCATTGCGGAACGCTTTGCCGATCTGGGCGATGCCGAAGGGGATTTTCTGGCGCGATGGTTGCAGCACATTGCGAAAATTGACGTAGATGCCCTGCGCGGTCTCAGGCCGCAGGTAGATGCGCGCCCCCTCCTCCTCCACGGGGCCGATGTAGGTCTGAAACATCAGGTTGAACAGTCGCGGTGCGGTCAACTCCCCCGGACATCCCGCCGCGCCAGGTGCCACGCTCGGCTTGCGCGGACAGCTCGCCTCCCCCACCTGATCGGCGCGGAACCGCTGCTTGCAGAGTTTACAATCCACCATGGGATCGCTGAACCCGGCGACGTGGCCAGACGCCTCCCACACCCGTGGGTGCATCAGGATGGCGGCATCGAGCCCCTCGATGTCATCGCGTAGCCAGGTCATGCTCCGCCACCACCACGCCTTGATATTGTGCTTTAACTCGACGCCAAGCGGCCCATAGTCCCAGCAGCTGTTAATGCCACCGTAGATCTCGCTGGACGGGAAAATGAACCCGCGTCGCTTGCAGAGCGCCACAAGCTTGTCCATGACGTCGCGACGTTCGAATGCGTCAGCTGGCTGCGCCTCGTGCTCCTCGGAATGCACGCCCCCTCCTTTATGCCGTTCAAGTGCCCAGGTTTCGGACCGGTCGATCGCTGAGGGCCACGTCCTGCCCCCGCGGTTGCTTGCCCCCAATGTAAGCCTTCGGCGGGGCATAATCAATACCTGAGGCTAGAGCGACTGTTGCTTCAAGCTATGCTGGTGCATAGACTGGGCCATGAGGCTGAAGCCCAACGCCGCGACCACCACGGCTATGCCGGGGAACAAGACGATCGCCGGGTTGACGTGCAGATAGGGCAGATTCGCCTTGAGATCGCCGCCCCAGCTCGGAATCAGCGGCAGCAGGCCGATGTCCAGGAAGTTTAGGGTGGCTTCCAGGATGATCGCCGTGCCGAACGCGTGCAACCAGAGGGCGGCCACGAGACCAGCGGCGGGGAAGATACGCCGGCGCCCATCAGCGTCTCCCAGCAAGAACGTGGCGGCGATGTGCGGGGTCAGGGCCGCCGTCAGCGCCACCGTCTCCTGCCAGTGCCCCTGTCCCAGCAGCGTCATCATGAGGAGTCCGAGGATCAGCGGCGGAAACGCCTCGATCACCCACACCGTGGGGGTCACGAGGGGGACCGCGACGTGGCGGGCTAACCTCGGCATGCAGCCGAGAATGCCGCCCAGCATGAGGGCCCCGGTCGCACCGGCGCCGGCCACCAGCAGTGCATGGCGGCCGCCATAGATGACGCGACTGAGGATGTCGCGGCCGAGCAAATCGGACCCCATCCAATACTGCGTGGTCGGAGGTTGCAGGCGATCTTTCATATGCACTTCATCCGCCAGGTAGGGCGCGATGTGACCCGCAAACACGGTGGTGGCGGCCATGGCCAGCACCAGCACGGCGCCGAGGAAGAAGCCGTCCTGCATGATCAAGCCACCGAGCCCCGGAGGCGATTTCGGCGGTGGTTCGTCGCTGAGTTTGGCGGCATGGCGGGCGAGTCGCCGTGTCCGAGCGGCTTCGATCCCATCCACGAGGGCGCGCATGATGGCGTAGGCGCCGACGGTAATGACCAAGAAGGCTTGGATTTTGGGGTAGTCGCGCCGGACGAATGCCTCGATGCCGAAATCGCCGAAGCCCGGAACCGTGAAGATCTTCTCCGCCAACATGACGCTTCCGAGCAGCCATGCCGCCGATTGCAGCAGCACCACGGCGCTGTGGCCGAGCGCCCTGCCGAATAGCCTGCCAGGGCGACCATGCGCGAGGTCGGCTGGCGCGAAGCCGCCGTTGTCGGGCAGACTGCCGGCCGCCACCAGGCGTGCCGCCACGCGGGGGCCGATGATGAGGCCGTACAACACGGCCACCGAGAGGGCCGGTAACGCCAATTGCCGATAGGCTTGCCAGGGACGCTCGGCGAAAAACGCGAAGCCGCCGACGGGAAACCATTCCAGGTGCCAGACGAAGAAGAACTTCATGAGAATGCCGCAGTAAAAGTCTGGGAACCCGGCCGCAATCGCACACAGCCCTTGCCCTCGTCCAGTGTATGGACGCTGCCAGGGGTAGATGGCCACGAGGGCAAAGAGCGCCCCGATCAGGACCGTCAAGCAGACGATCTCGCCCAGGAGCTTGAGGGTGAGCGGCAGGGTGAATTCGACCTCGCGGACGACCGGGCGCCCGGTAAATTTCGATCGCCCCCACTCCCCCATTGCCCAATGGCGTAACCAGCGCCCATACTGTTCATACAGCGGTTGATCGAAGCCGTAGTGGCCACGCAACGCGGAGGCTCGCTCAGCGGTATAGGGCCAGCCGATCAGGGCTCGTTCCGGGCCTCCTGGGGCGAGGTGGGGGATGATGAAGATGACGGTCAGCACTCCGAAGAGCACCAGGATGAGGCCGAGTAGACGCTTGATGATGTCGAACGCTATAGCACGCACGCAGGCCCTCCATACTCGCGACGTTATTATCATCCGGTTCCTCGCCGGGTGTCAATTGCCTTCCCGGATCCTTGCATGAGGAGGCGTGGGCTTGCTAGAATATGCCCACGGTTCGCGTCTCAACAGCAGCGTTTCCCGGTTGTGGTGAGGCAGACGATGGCCAACATCTTCCCAGCCTTTCCCGCGGTCACCGACCTGAAAGACCTGTCCTTGGCACAGCTGCAAAGCTGGCTGGCCGATCTGGGGGCCGAAAGCTATCGCGCCAGGCAGATCGCCCGCTGGGTCTTCAAGGTCGGTGTGGCCCAGGCGTCTGACATGACTGATCTCCCGAAGGCGCTTCGGCAGGCGCTGGAGGAGCGGTCGCAGATCACGCAATTGCCTGGTCTTGAGGTCTATTCTGCCAACGATGGCACCCGCAAGCTGCGCTATCACCTCGATGACGGCGCGGTGATCGAGAGCGTGCTCATTCGTGAGCCCACGCGTCTGACCCTGTGTCTGTCGACGCAGGCGGGCTGTCGTATCGGCTGCGCCTTTTGTTTGACCACCAAAGGCGGGCTGCGACGGCATCTGCGGCCGGCCGAGATCGTCGACCAGATCATCCAGGCACGCCGGCAGCTCGAGCCGGGTGAGCAATTGACCAACCTGGTGTTGATGGGGATGGGTGAACCGCTCGACAACTACCACCATACCGTCCAGGCACTGCGCATCATGACCCATCCCGACACCGGCGGTATATCGCCGCGGCGTATCACGGTCTCGACCTCAGGGTTAGTGCCCGCGATCAGGAAATTCGGGGCCGAGGGCTTGCGCGTCAATCTCGCCGTCTCGCTCAACGCCCCCAACGATGCCCTCCGCTCCCAGCTCATGCCCATTAATAAACGCTGGCCCATCGGCGACCTGCTGGCGGCCTGCCGGCAGTATCCGCTGCCACCCAGCCGGCGCATCACCTTCGAGTACGTCCTGTTAGCCGGGATCAACGACCGCCCGGCGCATGCCGAACAGCTGGCGCGCCTGCTGTCAGGCCTGCGCTGCAAAGTCAACCTCATCCCCTTCAATGAATTCCCCGGCGCCGCCTTTCAGCGCCCGTCACCGGAAACGGTCAAACGCTTCCAGGCGATCTTGCTCGACCACTATTTCACCGCCACCATCCGGGAGAGCCGCGGCCGGGAGATCGGCGCCGCCTGTGGCCAGCTGGCTGAGCGCCCCCCACCGAGGCCCTTCGCACTTGACACCGCGCCGACCATTGGCTAGGATACGCCAGCGTTCCCGGCGGACCAAACGCGTGGCCCGACCCCTTAGCAGGAGCCGTCGGGCATGCGGCGCGAGACGAAAGTGGGCGGAGAGGTCAGGCGATGGCACGAGTGGCAGTCTACCCCGGCACATTCGATCCGGTGACCAATGGGCATATCGATCTGATGGAGCGCAGTCTGCGGCTGTTCGACCGGCTCTATGTCGGGGTGTTCGATAACATCTCCAAATCGGTGCTCTTCTCCAATCAGGAACGCATCAACATGATCCGCCAGGCCACTGCCCATCTGCCGGGCCTCGAAGTCGAGACCTTTCACTCCCTGCTGGTGGATTATGCCAAGGCGCGTGGCGCCTGTGCCATCATCCGTGGGGTGAGGGCCGTCTCTGATTTCGATTACGAATTTCAGATGACGCTGATGAACCGCAAGCTCGATGCGCTGACCGAGACGGTCTTCATGACGCCGAGCGAAGAGTATGTCTACGTCAGTTCCCGGCTGATCAAAGAGGTCGTGGGCCTGGGCGGTCGGGTGACCGGGCTGGTGCCTGATTTCGTCGAAGCCGCCCTCATGGAGCGGCTGGGCAAACGCCGTTAGGAGAGGTGCCAATGGTACTCGCACGACGGATGGCGGGGTTCGCGGAGTCCCCCACCCTGAAAGTCTCGACCATCGCCCGGACGCTGCGCGCCCAGGGCCGCGATGTGGTCGATTTCGGCAGTGGCGAGCCGGACTTTGATACCCCCGACCATATCAAACAGGCCGCCGTCAAGGCGCTGTACGAGGGATTTACCAAATATACCACCCCGTCCGGCATCGATGCCCTCAAAGACGCCATCGTCGACAAACTCAAGCGCGACAACGACCTCTGCTATAGGCGTGAGCAGATCGTCGTGTCTTGCGGTGCCAAGCATACGCTGCACAACCTGGCCCAGGTGCTGTTCGATCCCGGTGACGAGGTGATCCTGCCCAGCCCTTACTGGACGACGTACGAGACGATCATTCAGATGGCCGAGGCCGTACCGGTGATCATCCCCACCACGGAGCAAGACGGCTTCCGGATATCTCGCGAGATGGTGGAGCGTCGCCTCACGCCACGGACGAAGGCGATGATCCTCAACAGCCCGAGCAATCCTACCGGCAGCATGTATAGCCGCGACGAGTTAGCGGCGATCGCCGAGCTGGCGATCGCACGAAGGGTCTACGTCATCGCCGACGATATCTATGAAAAGATTATCTTCGATGGCCGGATGCAGACGAGCATCATTCAGCTCATGTCGGAGGCACCGGAACTCGGCATCTTGGTGAACGGCTTCTCCAAGACCTATGCCATGACCGGCTGGCGTTTGGGCTATGCCGCGGGTCCGCAAGAGATCATCGCCGCCGTGGGGAATTACCAGAGCCAGACGACTTCTAACCCGACCTCGTTTGTCCAAAAGGCCGGGATCGAAGCTCTGCGCGGGCCACAGGAGGCGGTGGCCCGCATGGTGCAGGAGTTTGAACAGCGCCGCAACTATGTGGTAGAGCGCTTGAACGCCATGGAGGGCCTGTCCTGTTTCAGGCCTAGGGGGGCGTTTTACGCCTTTCCAAACGTTAGTGGCACCTATGGTAAGCACTGCCCTTCGGGTCAGATCACCGATTCCACCAGCTTTGTCGAACACTTGCTGCAGGCTGCTGGGGTCGCCGTCGTGCCAGGGGCGGTGTTTGGCGATGATCGCTGCATCCGTCTCTCTTTTGCCACGTCCATGGAACAACTGCACGCCGGCTTGGATCGGATGGAGCAGTTCACCAAGAGCCTGGTGGCATAGCACTGGCCCCAAGATGGACCCTGCGGATCCACCACCCAACCACCCCTTATGATACTGCCCCGTCGAGGGAATGGATGGGCAGGAGGATGGAAGTTCAACGGACGGAGGATTTCTGGCGCACCGTCCTGAGTCAGCGCGTCTGGGGCCTGGGGGGTGATTCTCCGGCCTCATCGGCGGCTTTGGCACAGCGAAACCCGATGGCGGTCATCTGCGACTGAGGCAGAGCATATTGCCGGTGGTAGCCATTGGCGATCGAGTGCGCATAATCCCACGACCCACCACGCAGGACCCTGTATTTGTTGCGCTCTTCATAGCTCGTCATCGGATTGCCCTGATACGGGGCAAACCACTCCTCGACCCATTCGGAGACATTGCCGGCCAGATCGTGCACGCCGTATTCGCTCACATCCTCCTTGAAGCTGCCAAGGGGGGTTGTCTGTTTGAGGCCGCTCTCTGAGGTATTCGCTTTGCTGTTTGCCCAGTCATTCCCCCAGGGATACGGCTTGCCTTTGGGGCCACGCGCGGCTTTCTCCCACTCCGCCTCGGTAGGAAGGCGTTTCCCAGCCCAAGTACAGAACGCTTTGGCGTCGTCCCAACTGACCAGGACCACAGGGTCATCCCCTTTGCCCTCCGGATACATGCGCTTTTGCCAATCCCACACGTACGCGGCAACGGCGGGGTCTTGGGACCAAGGGACTTTATAGCCAGTGGCATCGATGAAACGCTTGTAGCGTTTGTTGGTGACTTCATGTTTGTCAATATAGAAGGCCGGCAGGTTCACCCGGTGTACCGGGAGCGTGTCGTACCCGCTGTTATGGCCCATAGTGAACTCTCCGGCGGGGATGAGGACGAGTTCAACCTCGTCCGTCGCGCCGCTGGACGAGGCGTTTGGCGCGCCCGCTGAAGCGGTACCGGCAAGGCTGTGCGGTATCCAAGCACGAGGCACGACCAGCAAGCTCAGCACCGCAGCGACGAGCAGTGCCCTTTTCCAGGGCAGTAGACTCCCAAGAGCGGTATTCGACGGCTTCACACCTGTCTCCTGACCCCACATCCACGTACGACTCATCGTCGGCTACCTCAGCATAGGGAACCGACCCAGGCGGCAAAGACAAAAGGGGATCCAGGTGACCTGCACCTCGGATCCCCTTCCGCGACAGGATCAGCTCGACAATGACATCTCCCGTCTAGCGAATCAAGACTTTGAACTCCACGCGCCGATTCAGGGCCCGCCCTTCGCGCGTCCGGTTATCGGCGATGGGCCGCGATTCGCCGTAGCTCAGCGCCGTCATGCGCTTGGGGTCGATCTGATGCCGCAGCACCAGGTAGCCCTTGACGACCTCCGCCCGGCGCTTGCCGAGCCCCAGGTTGTACAGGTCGGTGCCGATCGAGTCGGTGTGGCCTTCGATCTCCACGCTCAG
>Ga0081538_10006055_pt1 | contig 10749 bp, 7 predicted proteins | sample TabmetS5T2R1_FD_71022 | JGI IMG/M metagenome (GOLD analysis project Ga0081538, IMG submission 71022) | Tabebuia heterophylla rhizosphere microbial communities from the University of Puerto Rico - S5T2R1 | ecosystem: Host-associated > Plants > Roots > Rhizosphere ...
CGAGGCCTCGACGACCAGGGCGGCCAGCTCCTCGGCGGCGGCCGGGTGGGCCTGGGCGCGCATCGCGGCGGCCATCTCGGCCAGGCGCTCGGGGTCGGCCAGTAGCGGCGCGGCGGCGGCGACCACCGCCGGGCCGTCCAGGGCGGCGTCGTCGACCACCACGGCCCCGCCGCCGGCGGCGACCGCCCGGGCGTTGGCCGCCTGGTGGTCGGCGGTGGCGTGGGGCAGCGGGACCATCACGGCCGGCATCCCGGCGGCGGTCAGCTCGGCCACGGTGATGGCGCCGGCCCTGGTCATGGCCACGTCGGCGGCGGCGTAGGCCAGATCCATGCGGTCGACGAACGGGACGATCTTGACCAGCAGCCCCCGGCCGTCGGGGTCGGCCGTGGCCCAGGCGGCCCGGACGTCGGCCTCGTCCCGCCGCCCGCAGGCGTGCAGGACCTGGACGGCGCCGGGGTCGGGCCAGTGGGCGGTGGCCGCGATCACCGCCTGGTTGATGTGGCGCGCCCCCTGGCTGCCGCCGAACACGAACAGGGTGCGCCGGCTGGGGTCGAGGCCGAAGGCGGCCACCGCCTCGTCGTGCCGGGCCGCCCGGTCGAGCCGGGCCAGCTCGGGCCGGACCGGGTTGCCGACCACCGTGGTCCGCTCGGGCGGGAAGGCCTCGGCCGCCGCCGCCACCCCGACCGCGACCCGGCTGGCCACCCGGGCGGCCAGGCGGTTGGCGACCCCGGGCACGGCGTTCTGCTCGTGCAGCACGACCGGCACGCCCTCGAGCCTGGCCGCCACGGCCACCGGGAGGGTGACATAGCCGCCCATGCCGCAGACCACGTCGAAGTGGTGCTCGCGGAGCAGCCGGCGGGCGGCGAAGGTGCCGTTGACGGCGGCGAACGGGGCCAGCAGGGTCTCGAGGGCCAGCCGGCGCGACAGGGGCAGGATCGGCAGCAGGTCGAGGGCGAAGCCGGCCTCGGGCACGGCCCGGGTCTCGAGCCCCCTGGACGTGCCGGCGAACCGGACGGTCGCCTCGGGGTCGTGGCGGACGATGGTGCGGGCCAGGGCCAGCCCGGGGAACACGTGGCCCCCGGAGCCGCCGGCGGCGACCAGCAGGGACAGGCCGGGCCGGTCCTCGGGGGCCGGCAGTCCTTCCGCTCCCGGGACGGTCATCTTGGCTCCCTCCTCGGTGTTCGCCTGGCGGCCCGCTCGGCGTCGGCCTTGGCCTTCTGGGCCGGGGTCTGGCGGTGGGGGCCGCCCCTGGTGGTGGTCCGCACCGAGGCCGGGCGGCCCCTGGCGGCCGGGCGGGACGGGGCCCGGCCGGCGGTGCGGCGGCCCCGGCGCTCGGCCGCCGTCCTGGTCGTGGTCGCGATCACCGAGGTCCGCACCGACCAGACCTCGTGGCGGGCCACGTTCAGGAGCATGCCGGTGGCGGCCAGCAGGACCAGCATGCTGGAGCCGCCGAAGGAGACCAGTGGCAGCGGCACCCCGGTGATCGGCAGCACCCCGACCACGGCGCCGATGTTGACCAGGGCCTGGACCACGATCCAGACGGTGACCCCGCCGGCCAGGTAGCGGCCGAACGGGTCGGGGGCGCGCTGGGCGACCCGCACCCCGGCGTAGGCGAAGGCGACGAACAGGAGCAGGATCGACAGGGTGCCGAGCAGCCCCAGCTCCTCGCCGATGATGGCGAAGATGAAGTCGGTGTGGGCGTTGGGCACGTACGACCACTTCTGGCGGCCCGCTCCCAGCCCGACCCCGAGCAGCCCCCCCGAGCCGAGGGCCAGCCGCCCCTGGATGAACTGGTAGCCGGCGTTCTGGGGGTCGGCGGCGGGGTCCATGAACGACAGGAACCGGCTGCGGCGGTAGTCGGCGCTCATGATCAGGCCCATGCCGGCGGTCAGGCCGAGGGCGCCGATCCCGCCCAGCAGCAGCAGCGGCGCCCCGGCCACGAACAGCATCCCGAAGGCGATGGCGCACAGCAGCAGGGTGGTGCCGAGGTCGGGCTCCAGCATCACCAGGGCGGCCAGCAGCAGGGTCAGGGGCAGGACCGGCACCAGCAGGTGGCGGACGTCGCCGAGCAGCCGGGCCTTGCGGGTGAGCACGTCGGCCGAGAACAGCAGCAGGGCGAGCTTGGCGAACTCGGCCGGCTGGACGGTGAACCCGCCCGGCATCGAGATCCAGCGGGTCGACCCGTAGGCCGACACCGCGCCCGGGTGGATGAGCACGTAGACCAGGCCGGCGGTGGCCACGACCAGCAGGGGCGTGCCCAGCCGGCGCCAGTGCCGGTAGTCGATGCGGCTGACCACCAGCATGACCACGGCCCCGCCGGCCACCCACAGCAGCTGGCGCTTGAAGTAGACGTAGGAGTCGCCCTGGCGGGCCAGGGCGAACACCGAGGAGGCGGACAGGACCATGACCAGCCCGATGACCAGCAGCGCGCAGGCCACGGCGAGCAGCAGCCAGTAGGTGGAGCCGGCGCCCAGCAGCGGCCTGGCCACCCGCCGGGCCCGCGCGGCGTCACCGGCCGCCATGGTGACCTCGATTCTCCGGGGGCCTGGGCTTGAGGCCCCCGGACCCCCCCTCCCTGTGCCGTTCGGCCAGGCGTCCGACGGCGGCCTCGAAGGCCGCGCCGCGCTCGGCGTAGTCGGCGAACTGGTCCTGGCTGGCGCAGGCCGGGGCCAGCAGCACGGTGTCGCCGGGGTCGGCCAGGCCGAAGCCGACGGTGACGGCCTCGCCGACCGAGGCGGCCCGCACCACCGGCCCCGGGTAGCCGGCCCGCCCGAGGGCGTCGGCCAGCTCCTCGGCCGCCTCCCCGACCAGCACCACCCCGACCATCCGGCCGGTGGCCCCGGCGACCAGCTCGTCGAACGACAGGCCCTTGTTGCGGCCCCCGGCGATCCAGACGACCCGGGGGAAGGCGGCCAGGGCCCGGGCGGCGGCGTGCGGGTTGGTCGCCTTGGAGTCGTTGACGAACGCGACCCCCCGGACCTCCCCCACCGAGGCCAGCCGGTGGGCCCCGGCCCGGAAGGCGGCCACCGCCCTGGCCATCCCGGCCGGGTGGGCGCCGAGGGCCATGGCGACCCCGGAGGCGGCGATGGCGTTGGCCAGGTTGTGGCGTCCCGGGAGGCGCAGGGCGGCCGCCCGCCAGAGCCCGCCCTCGTGGCCGGGGACCCGTGACAGGGCGACCCCGGCCTCCATGCCGAGCCCGCCGGGGGCGGGCCGGCCGCCGGTGAACGGCACCGGGGTCCCGGGGGCGTCGGCGGCGTGGGCGGTCACCACCGGGTCGTCGGCGCCGTACAGCGACCAGTCGCCGGGGCCCTGGTTGGCCCAGACCCTGGTCTTGGCCTCGGCGTAGGCGGCCAGGTCGGGATGCCAGTCGAGGTGGTCGGGGGCGAAGTTGAGCCAGGCCCCGGCCTGGAGGTGGAGGGTCCAGGTGAAGCGGAGCTGGAAGCTGGACAGCTCGACCACCACCGCGTCGGGCGGGTGGCGGTCGAGCACGGCGTCGATCAGCGGCCGCCCGACGTTGCCGGCGGCCACCGCGTGGCGGCCGGAGGCGGTCAGCATGGCCGCGGCCAGCTCGGTGGTGGTGGTCTTGCCGTTGGTGCCGGTCACCCCGACCAGGGGCATGGTCGCGACCCGGGCCGCCAGCTCGACCTCGCTCCACACGGGGACCCGGCCGGCCAGGGCGGCCTGGATGAGCGGGTGGCGCTCGGGCAGGCCGGGGGCGACGACCAGCAGGGCCCGCCCGTCCAGCAGGTCGGGGCCGGCCGGGCCCAGGTGGGCCTTGACCCCGAAGGCGGCCAGCTCGCCGGTGTCCAGGTCGGGGGCGTCGTCGCAGGCGACCACGTCGGCCCCGGCCTCGGCCAGGTGCCGGGCGGCGGCCCGCCCGGAGCGCCCGAGCCCGGCGACCAGCACCGGCAGCCCGGCGAACCACCCCGGCGGGCAGCGCGCCGGCCAGGTCTCGGGGGGGCCGTGCAGTAGGTCAGCCACCGGTGCCTCCGGCGGCCAGGAACTCGGCGTAGAAGAGCCCGAGCCCGAAGGCGACGGCCAGGCCGGCCAGGATCCAGAAGCGCACGATCACGGTGAACTCGGGCCACTCCGAGAGCTCGAAGTGGAGGTGGATCGGGGCCATCTTGAACACCCGCCGCTGGAACAGCCGGAACGAGGCCACCTGGAGGATCACCGACAGGGTCTCGACCACGTACAGCCCGCCGAGGACGGCCAGCAGCAGCTGGGTGTTGGTGAACAGGGCCAGGGCGGCCAGGGTGCCGCCAAGGGCGAGGGAGCCGGTGTCGCCCATGAAGATGCGGGCCGGCGGGGCGTTCCACCACAGGAACCCGGCCGTCGAGCCCATCAGGGCGGCGGCCACGATGGCCAGGTCCTGGGGCGACTCGCCGGCCGGGAACCGGTAGCAGCCGGCGGTGGCGACCGGGGTCCCGCACAGGTGGCGGAACTGCCAGAACCCGATGACCACGTAGGCGGCCACCACCAGCACCGTGGAGCCGGAGGCGAGCCCGTCCATGCCGTCGGTCAGGTTGACCCCGTTGGAGGTCGCCGAGACGAGCAGGAACACCCAGACCAGGAACAGGATGAGGTGGAGCTCGGTGCCGCCGAGGGGGCGGATGAAGGAGATGCCGCGGAAGGCGTCGGCCCAGTACCAGGCGCCGACCCCGAGCACGATCGCGGCCAGGGCCTGGCCGGCGAACTTGGCCGTCTTGGTCAGGCCGAGGCTGCGCTGGTTGCGGATCTTGAGGTAGTCGTCGACGAAGCCGACGATGCCGAGCAGGACCATGGTGATGACGACCAGCGCCCCGGCCGGGGTGAAGGGGACGCGGCCGCCGCTGAACAGGTGGACGACCAGGTAGCCGGCGACGGCCCCGAGGATGATCACCGCCCCGCCCATGGTCGGCGTGCCCCGCTTGGTCTGGTGGGCGTCGGGCAGGTCGGCCTGGATGAGCTGGCCGAGCCCGCGCCGCCGGAAGGTCCGGATGGCCAGCGGCGTGCCGACCAGGCCCAGGGCGAGGGCGACGGCGGCCGCGATCAGGATGCCGACCAACTAGGGGTCCCTCGGCGACAGGAGGGCGTCGGCGACCCGGTCGAGGGCGACGACGCGGCTGGCCTTGACCAGGACCACGTCGTCGGGGCCGAGGACGGGGGTGAGCAGGGCCACGGCGGCGCCGGCGTCGGGGACCGCCTCGGCCTCCTCGGGCCACATGCCCTCCATGCGGGCCGCGGCCACCATCACCCGGCCCGGCTCCCCCACCCCGACCAGCCGGTCGATGCCGAGGCGGGTGGCCAGGCGGCCGATGCGGTCGTGCTCGGCGGCCGCGTCCGGGCCCAGCTCGGCCATCTCGCCGAGCACGGCCACCGTGCGCCCGCCCCGGCGGCCGAGGGCGGCCAGGGTCTTGAGGGCCGCCGCCACCGACGACGGGTTGGCGTTGTAGGCGTCGTTGACCACGGTCAGCCCGTCCGGCCGGCGGTGGACCTGCATCCGCATGGGCGACAGGCGGGCCGCGGCCAGGCCGGCGGCGGCGTCGTCCGGCCCGACCCCGAGGACGTGGGCGGCCGCGGCCGCGGCCAGGGCGCAGCCGACCAGGTGCTCGCCGGGGGCGGGCAGGGCGACCTGGGCGGTCCCGGCCGGGGTGTGGAGCAGGAACCGGGCCCGGCCGTCGCCGTCCAGCTCGACGGCGGCGGCCCGCACCTCGCCGGCGGCCTGGCCGAAGCTGACCACCCGGGCCACGGTGCGGCCGGCCATGGCCGCCACCTGGGGGTCGTCGGCGTTGAGCACGGCCGTGCCGTCGGGCGGCAGGGCCTCGACGAGCTCGCCCTTGGCCTTGGCGATCGCCTCCCGGGAGCCGAACATGCCCAGGTGGGACTCGCCGACGTTGAGGACCACGCCGACCCCGGGCCGGGCCAGGCGGGCCAGGGCGGCGATGTGGCCGGGGCCGCGGGCGCCCATCTCGACCACCACCGCCTGGGTGCCGGGCTCGATCCGGGTCAGGGTCAGGGGCAGGCCGACCTCGTTGTTGAACGAGGCCTGGTTGGCCACCGTCGGCAGGCGGGTGGCCAGGACGGCGGCGAGCAGGTCCTTGGTCGTGGTCTTGCCGTTGGAGCCGGTGACCGCCACCACCGTGGCCGCCGACCGGTCCCGCACGGCCGTGCCCAGGGCGCCGAGGGCGGCCAGGGGGTCGGCGACCTCGACCCGGGGGCCGGCGAAGACGGCGCCCTCCTGGGCCAGGGTCGCGGCCGCGCCGGCGTCGGCGGCGGCCGCCGCGAACAGGCTGCCGTCGGTGCGGCTCCCGGGCAGGGCCACGAACAGCTCCCCGGCCTGGACCTCGCGGGAGTCGACCTGGACCCCGTGCACGACGGCGTCCGGGTCGGCGCCGGCCAGCCGCCCTCCCGTCACCTCCGCGATCTCCTTCAAGGTGAGCGGGATCAACGTGCGGCCCCCAGCAGCGCCCGCAGCTCCTCGGTGGCGACGACGCGGTCGTCGAAGGGGAGCTTGCGGCCGCCGGCGAACTCCTGGCCCTGCTCGTGGCCCTTGCCGGCGAGCAGGACGGCGTCGCCCGGCCCGGCCATGGCCAGGGCGGCCCGGATGGCGGCCCGGCGGTCGACCTCGACCAGGAACCCGTCCGGCCCGGCGGCGCGGGCCACCCCCTCGGCGACCTGCTCGACGATCGCCTCCGGGCGCTCGGAGCGGGGGTTGTCGGAGGTGACCACGGCCACGTCGGCCAGCCGCCCGGCGATCTCACCCATCAGCGGCCGCTTGGCCCGGTCGCGGTCGCCGCCGCAGCCGAAGACCACGATCACCCGCCCGCCGGTGACCGCCCGGGCCGCCCGGAGCAGGTTGTCGAGGGAGTCGGGGGTGTGGGCGTAGTCGACCAGCACGGTGAAGGGCTGGCCGGCGTCGACCCGCTCGAAGCGGCCCGGCACCCCGGCCAGGGCCTCCAGCCCGGCCACGGCGGTGTCCAGGTCGATCCCGACGGCGTCGGCCGCGGCCAGGGCGCCGAGGGCGTTGGCCACGTTGAACTGGCCGGCCAGGCGCAGCCGGACCGGCCGGAACCCGGCCGGCGAGCGGACCGTGAAGCTGGTCCCCTCGAGCGAGGCGGTCACCCCGGTGGCCCGCCAGTCGGCGTCGTCGGCCGTGCCGGTGGTGACGACGGCCACCTCGGCCGTGCCGGCGAGCAGCCGCCCGTGCGGGTCGTCGACGTTGACCACGGCAAGGGGCGTGAACGGGGCCGTGAACAGCCGCCGCTTGGCCAGGTAGTAGTCGTCCAGGTCGGCGTGGAAGTCGAGGTGGTCCTGGGTGAGGTTGGTGAAGATGGCCGCCTTGAAGCGGGTGCCGTCGACCCGGCGCAGGGCCAGGCCGTGGCTGGACACCTCCATGGCCGCCGCCTGCACGCCGGCGTCGGCCATCTCGGCCAGCAGCCGCTGGAGGTCGGGCGCCTCGGGGGTGGTGTGGACGGCCGATCGGTGAACATCCCCGACCCGGACCTCGACGGTGCCGAGGACCCCCGGGACCCGGCCGGCCGCCCGGAAGATGGCCTCCAGCATGAAGGTGGTCGTGGTCTTGCCGTTGGTGCCGGTCACCCCGACCAGGTCGAGCCGGCGCGACGGGTGGTCGAAGAACGCCGCCGCCAGCGGGGCCAGCGCCTCCCGGACCTCGCCGACCAGCAGCTGGGGGGCCTCCAGGTCGAGGGGCCGCTGCACGCACAGGGCGGCCGCGCCCGCGTCCAGGGCCTTGCCGGCCAGGTCGTGGCCGTCGACCCTGGCCCCGGGCACGCAGCAGAAGAGCGCGCCGGGCACCACCTTGCGGGTGTCGAGGACGACGTCGGTGACCGGGGTCCGCGCGTCGCCGCGGACTTCGCCCTGGACGGCCGGGGCGAGGCTGGCGAGCGGGACGCGCCGGGACGTCAAGGTCATGACCTTCGAGGCCCGCGTCGTCGGCTCGGACCGCCGGCGGCGGGTACGCCGGCGCCCGCTAGCGACCGCCATTCCCTGGCATGGGTGACAGCCCGCGAAAGCCTAGCATCAGCGCACCGCCTTGGCCGGTAAGGTCGGGACCACCCCGAGGCGCCGCAGCGCGGTGGCGGTCACCTCCCGGAACACCGGCGCCGCAACCGAACCGCCGTAGTAGCCACGGGTCGGCTCGTCGATCACCACCGCCACCACCACGGCCGGCTTCTCGGCCGGGGCGAAGCCGATGAAGCTGCCGACGTAGGCGCCCGCCCGGTAGCCGCCGCGGACGGTGTCGGGCTTGCGGGCGGTCCCGGTCTTGCCGGCGACCCGCCACTCCTCCATGGCCGCCTGGGTGCCGGTGCCACCCTCCTTGACCACGCCTTCGAGGATCCGCGACATGGCCCTGGCCGTCCTGGTCGACAGCACCCGGCGGCCCGGCCGGCGCTCGGCCTTGGCCACCTTGCCGCGGGCGTCGACGGTGCCCCGCAGCAGGGTCGGGGTCCGCAGCACGCCGTTGTTGGCCACGGTGGCGTAGACGCTGGCCATCTGGAGGACGGTCACGGCCACGCCCTGGCCGATGGCGTTGGTCCCGAGGTCGGTGCAGTACCAGTCCTTGGCCGGGCGCAGGATCCCGGGCGACTCCCCGGGCAGGTCGACGCCGCTCTTGCGCCCGTAGCCGAAGTCGACCTGGGCCTGGTAGAGCCGCTCCCGGCCCAGGTCCCTGGCGGCCATGATCGTGCCGACGTTGGAGGACTGGGCCACGATGTCGGCGAAGGTCATCAGCTCCGGGGCGTGGGAGTGGGAGTCGCGGAAGGTCTTCTCCGGGCAGAGCGGGAGGTTGTCGGGGACGATCGTCTCGGTCCGGGGGGTGACGACGCCGTGCTGGAGGGCGGCCGCGGCGGTGATGGTCTTGTTGGTCGAGCCGGGCTCGAACATGTCGGCGATGGCCCGGTTCTTGCGCGCGTCGGCCTTGCTGGCGGCGATCCGGTTGGGGTCGAAGGTGGGCATGTTGGCCATGGCCAGCACCTCGCCGGTGCGCGGGCTCAGCACCACCACCGAGCCGGCCTTGGCCTTGTGCTGGCGCACGGCCCGGTGGAGGGCCTGCTCGGTCACGTACTGGAGGTGCTGGTCGATGGTGAGGACCAGGTCGGTGCCGGGCTCGGCCGGCTCGAGGGAGCGGCGGCCCTGGGGGATGGCGCGGCCCTGGGGGTCGCGTTCCAGCTGGATCTTGCCCGGCTGGCCGCGCAGCAGCCCGTCGTAGTGCTGCTCGATGCCGGCCTGGCCGTGGCCCTCGACGTCGACGAAGCCGAGGAGCTGGGCGGCCACCGTGCCCGAGGGGTAGCGGCGGGCCACCGCCCCCTCGACGAAGATCCCGGGCAGGTTGAGCCGCTGGACCATGTCGCCCCGGGACTTGGGGATGCGCCGGATCAGGTAGACGAAGCGGCCCTTGGAGGCCAGCCGCTGGGCGACCTGCTTCCTGGACATGCCGAGCACGCCGGCCAGCTTGGCCGCGGTGTGCCGCTTGTTCTTGACCAGGTGGGGGTCGGCCCAGACCGACCGGGCCGGGATGGAGATGGCCAGGTCGCTGAGGTTGCGGTCGAAGATGCGCCCGCGCATGGCCGGCAGGTCGATCACGGTGAGGCGCTGGCGGGCCGCCGCCTGGTCGAGGGAGCCGGCGTCGAACACCTGGAGGACGATCAGCCGCCCCGAGATGGCGCCGAAGGCGAGGATGCTCAGGATCAGCAGCGCCAGCAGCCGCCGGCGGCCGCTGACCCGGCGCCGGCGCCGCCTGGGCGGTGGCCGGCGCCGGGGCGGCGGACGGCGTGCGGCCGGCCGCTTCCTGCCGCTCCCCTTGGCCTGCGGCACTGTCTCTCCCCCCTGGATCCGGGCGGCCTAGGGTTCGGCCAGGTAGCGCTTGAGCGGGAACGGGTCGTCCCCCTGGGCGAGGCCGGCCCCGGGGGCGGCGGGGGAAGTCGCCGCCCCCGGGGGGGCCACATCTTGCTTGCCGCGTGAGCCGGGCCAGGCGACGACGCGGGGCCGCCCGGCCGGGACCAGCCGGGCCGACCGGGCCGCCTTGGCGATGCGGGCGGGCGCCCGGAGCCGGTCCACGTCGGCCTGGAGGGCGGTCCAGCGGGCCTCGGCCAGGCGGTTCTGCTGCTGCAGCTCGCTGATCCGGAAGGACTGCTGGTTGACGCTGACGTTGAGGGCGACCAGGCCGAACACCCCGGCCACGATCGCGGCCACGGTGAGGAGCAGGAACGGGAGGCGCGGGACGCGGCTGATCGGGGCCACGGCCCGCAGCCGTGGCAGCTGGAACTGGGGGCGTGGCGCCTGGCGCGGAGCCCTGGCGTGACCGGTGGCCGTGCTCATGCATGCCCCCCTCGGGCCTCGGTGTCCTGCTGGAGCTTCTCGGCCGCGCGCAGCTTGGCGCTCTCGGCCCGCGGGTTGGCCGCCACCTCGGCCGGGGCCGGCCGCTCGGGCCGGCGGGTCAGGACGGCGACGGTCGCCGCCGCGGTGGCCGGCGGGTCGACCGGGAGCCGGTGGGGCGTCTCGGGGGGACGCCCGGCGGCGTCGGCCAGGGCCTGCTTGACGATGCGGTCCTCGAGGGAGTGGTAGGCCAGCACGACCAGCCGCCCGCCGGGGGCGAGCAGGTCGATCGCCTGCGGCAGGGAGGCCCGGAGCGCGTCCAGCTCCCGGTTGACCTCGATGCGCAGGGCCTGGAAGGCCCGGCGGGCCGGGTGGGGACCGGTCCGCCGGGCGGCTGCGGGCACCGCCGTCCTGACCAGCTCGGCGAGCTGG
>Ga0081538_10006056_pt1 | contig 10748 bp, 8 predicted proteins | sample TabmetS5T2R1_FD_71022 | JGI IMG/M metagenome (GOLD analysis project Ga0081538, IMG submission 71022) | Tabebuia heterophylla rhizosphere microbial communities from the University of Puerto Rico - S5T2R1 | ecosystem: Host-associated > Plants > Roots > Rhizosphere ...
GATGGTCATGGTGCCGACCACCGGCGGCTCCGGTGCGGATGTATCGCAGTTCTGCGTCGTCACCGATACCTCCCGTGGCCTCAAGGCGACCATCGGCGGGCGCGCGCTCGTGCCGGACGTCTCGCTCACAGACCCCGAGCTCCTAACGACCATGTCAGCGGCGTTGACCGCGCACACCGGGATGGACGCGCTCAGCCACGCGATCGAGTCCTGCGTCTCCGAGGCGTGCGACTTCCTGAGCAGGGGCCACGCGCTCGCGGCGGTGCGGACGATCGTCGAGCACCTCCCCGTCGCGGTCGACGACCCCGAGAACATTCGCGCCAGGGAGGCGATGGCGACGGGGAGCCTGCAGGCGGGGCTCGCGTTCACCAACGCCCTGCTCGGCGCCACCCACGCGATCTCGCACCAGATCGGCGGGGCGCTCGACCTCCCGCACGGACTGCTCAACGCGATTCTCATGCCGCACGTGATGCGCTTCAACGCGGAGACGCACCCCGAACGCTACGTCGATGTGGCGCGGGCGCTCGGCGTCAACGTCGACGGATTGAGCGCCCCGGCGGCGGCGAACGCCGCCGTAGAGCGCGTCGAGTCGCTCGTGGGCACGCTCGGCGTTCCCGGCGGGCTCCGCGAGGTGGGGGTGCAGCCGGCGGATTTCGACCGGTTCGCACGCACGGCGCTCCGCGACGCCTACATCGCGACGAACCCGAGGCCGGTGACCGAGGACGATGTCCGCCGAATCTGCGTCGCCGCCTACTGACGCCGGTCATGACGCACCGGCCGAGGAGCCGGTGTCCTCCCGCGACGCACCCTGGCCCGATCCAGACGCCCGCGAGCGGGTCCTCGAGCGCCTGATCGGCGTCCGCTCGTCGAAGCCGAGCTTCTACGCGGCCTGGCGTGAGAAGTCGGCGCGGCTGGATCGCACCATCGAGACACTCGAGCGCACCTCGGCTGCACTGTGCGTCACGCACGAGGGGCCGGGTGCGCTCTGCGAGGCCGTGGTGGAGGCGGCGGGACACCACTTCAGCGCGCCCTGGGCCGCGATGACTTTCGCCGATGGCCTCGTCGCCCACGAGCTGCCGCCGGTGATCATGCGTTCGACAGGGAGCGTCGCGCACGGATGGGAGGAGGCGCCGCCCCTCCTGCACGCGCTGGCAGCGCGTGCTGTGAGCGCCCGCGGCCCGGTCGTGGCGACGGCCGATCACGGCGACGAGCCGATGGCGATCGACGACCGGCGGGCCGATGCGGTGGCGGTCCCCATGTTGCTACGAGACGAGCTCGCCGGCGCGCTGGCGGTGGGTCTACCCGCGAACGCGCAGATCGAAGAGAGCGACCTGTCGATCCTGCTTACGCTCGCCAATCACGCCGGCTTGGCGCTCCACAACGCCTGGACGTTTCAGGAGAGCGAGCGGCTTCGCGAGCGCGCAGAGGCCGCGTCGCGGGCGGCCGAGCTGCACGCCACGGAGCTCGGCAGGAGAAGCGGCCAGCTCGAGCGTGCGCGACGGCGCCTCGAGGAGGCACGCCGCCGCCAGCTGCTCGGTCAGGAGCGCAACCGGATCGCGCGCGAGCTCCACGACAGCGTCGCTCAGCATCTGCTCAGCATCGGCATGATGCTCGAGTGGTGCCTCAAACAGGAGCCGCCCTCCTCTCCGATCGTGGAGCGGCTGTTGAGCTCGAAGGAGCTGACGCGCTCCGCGCTCGAGGAGATCCGCGCGGTGATCTACGAGCTCTCCAGCGCCGAGCATCCGGAGGATCTGTCCGCCGCGCTCCGGGAGTTGGTCGAGGAGCTGGCGCACACGACGGACCTCGAGATCGCCCTGCGAACACGCGGCGGCCGGCCCGCGCTTCCGCGTGCCACCGAGCACGCCCTCTCGCAGATTGCCCGCGAGGCGCTTATCAACGTCGCCCGGCACGCCGACGCGTCGCGCGGGTGGGTGGCGGTGCGGTACGGGGATCGCTCGGTCCGGCTGACCGTCGCCGACGACGGCCGTGGCGACCCCGAGCGGCTCCAGCGCAGGCTCGAGACCGCGGCTCGGGGCGGATCCAACTACCACCGCGGGCTTGCGAACATCGCCGAGCGGGCGAGGGAGCTCGCGGCGCGTGTCCGCTTCGCGCCCCGGCGCGGCGGCGGGGTGAGGCTCGAGGTGACCGCGCCGCTCGAACCCCCGCTTTCCGGGGCGCCGGACGGCTGAGCGTGCCGTGAGCACGCGCGTCCTCATCGTGGACGACCATGCGATCGTGCGTCGGGGACTGCGGTCGATCCTCGAACTCGAGCAGGACATCGCCGTCGTGGGCGAGGCCGGGGGACCGGCCGACGCGCTCCGCACCGTGGAGCGAACGCGCCCCGAGGTGGTCCTCCTCGACCTGAAGCTGAGCCCGGGCGGCGACGCCGACGGGCTCGCCGTCTGCAGCCGGATCCTCGAGCGCCGCCCGGAGACGGGCGTGGTGGTGCTATCCACCTTCCTCGACGAGCAGTTGGTGGCCGAGGCGCTTAGGCGGGGCGCGCAGGCGTACGTGCTGAAGGACGTCGACCTGAGCGAGCTGGTCCGCATCATCCGCGCGGTCGCTCGCGGCGAGTCCGGCTTCGACAGCCGGAGCGCGGCCGTGGTCCGCGGGCTCGCCGCGGGCAGGCCCGCGACGAAGGCCGACGACGGGGCGCCGGCGCTCACCGATCGGGAGCGGGAGGTGGTTCGGCTGATCGCCGAGGGCCTCACCAACCGCGAGATTGGCGAAACCATCTTCGTGAGCGAGAGCACCGTGAAGTTTCACGTGCGCAACGTCATGCGGAAGCTGGACGTTCACCACCGTGCGGAGGTCGCCTACGCCGCCAGCCGGCTCGGCCTGCTCGAGAAGCAATAGCGCCGCCGGGCCCGGCGCGCACTACCCGTCGGGTCAGGAGAACAATGACCGCCTGGCCAGGGTGGACTGGCCGGGCAGCCGGTGACTCCGCGTGCCGTCGGAGATAAGTTCGGGCACGTCGGGGGGCCGGGCGCGGCGCGCCGCTGCGCCGAGGTTGCGAAGAGAGGAGAGTCCCTATGGCTGACAACAGGGGCGTTGCCTACATGGGGCCGCGCCAGGTCGAGCTTCAGAGCATCGACTTCCCGACCCTCGAACTGAAGGACGGGCCCGGCGTCAACCCCGCCAATGTCGGCCGCAAGCTTCCACACGGCGCGATCCTCAGGATCGTGTCGACGAACATCTGCGGCTCCGACCAGCACATGGTGCGCGGTCGCACCACCGCACCCGCGGGGCTGATCCTCGGGCACGAGATCACAGGCGAGGTGATCGAGGCCGGCCCAGGTGTCGAGTTCATCAAGGAGGGCGACCTCTGCTCGGTGCCCTTCAACATCGCCTGCGGACGCTGCCGCATGTGCAAGACCGGCAACACGGGCGTGTGCCTGAACGTGAACCCGGCCCGGCCCGGCGCGGCGTACGGCTACGTCGACATGGGCGGCTGGGTAGGCGGCCAGGCCGAGTACGTCACCGTGCCGTACGCGGACTGGAACCTGCTCAAGTTCCCCGACAAGGATCAGGCGATGGAGAAGATCCTCGACCTGACGATGCTGTCGGACATCTTCCCCACCGGCTTCCACGGGGCATATACGGCAGGTGTCGGCCCGGGCTCCACGGCGTACATCGCAGGCGCTGGCCCTGTCGGCCTCGCAGCGGCGCACTCGGCACAGCTGCTGGGAGCGTCGGTGGTGATCGTCGGCGACATGATCCCCGAGCGCCTCGAGCAGGCGCGGAGCTTCGGCTGCGAGGCGATCGACGTGTCCAAGGGAGACCCCAAGGACCAGATCGAGCAGATCCTCGGCGTACCCGAGGTGGATGCCGCGGTCGACGCCGTCGGCTTCGAGGCGCGTGGCCACGGCGCGGACGCCGACCACGAGGCGCCGGCGACAGTGCTCAACTCGGTCATGGACGTGACCCGCGTGGCGGGCAAGCTCGGCATTCCGGGCCTGTACGTCACGGGTGACCCGGGCGCCGTCGACGAGGCGGCCAAGGTGGGCTCGCTGTCGATCCGGATCGGGCTCGGCTGGGCGAAGTCGCACAGCTTCACCACGGGACAGTGCCCGGTGATGAAGTACCACTACGGCCTGATGCAGATGATCCTCAACGACAAGGCCCAGATCGCGAAGGCGGTCAACGCGACCGTGATCAGCCTGGACGAGGCCAAGCAGGGGTACGAGGACTTCGACAAGGGGGCCGCAAAGAAGTTCGTCTTCAACCCGCACGGTCTGATCAAGACCTGACAACCGGAGGGGAGGGCGCGTTGCGGCCGCAGGGCGGCCGCGACGCGCCTCCTGGCCCTGCGGGGTTACCCAGCGGCCCAGGCCCGCAGGCGCGCGATCCCCTCGTCGAGCACGTCATCGCGCTTGCAGAACGCGAAGCGCACGATGGACCGCAGCCGGCCGGCGGGGTCTCCGCTGAACGCCGACAGCGGGATCGCCACCACGCCGGCTTCGTGCGGGAGGCGCAGGCAGAGCGCGGCCGCGTCGTCCTCTCCCAGCGCACTGGCGTCCGCGTTCAGGAAGTAGGTCCCGGCGGTCGGCAGAACCGCGAAGCCGGCATCGCGCAGGCCGTCGGCCAGCCGGTCGCGCTTCGACCGCAGCGCTTCGACCAGCTCGGCGACCTCCCGGTCGGGCAGGCCCACGCCGACGGCCGCGGCGTGCTGCAGCGGCGTGCCGCCCGCGAAGGTCAGGAACTGCTTGACCCCGCGCAGGCGCCCGATCAGCTCGGCCGGACCGCTCGCCCAGCCGACCTTCCAGCCCGTCAGCGAATGCGTCTTCCCAAGCGACGAGATCGTCAGCGTGCGTTCACCCATGCCCGGCAGCGTCGCCAGGGGGACGTGGCGGCCGTCGTAGACGAGATGCTCGTAGACCTCGTCGGTGACCGCGACGAGCTCGTGACGGCGGCATGCCTGCGCGAGCTGCTCGAGCTCGTCCACGTCGAGCACGCGGCCGGTCGGGTTGTGGGGCGTGTTGAGCAGGAGCACTCGAGTCCGCGGTGTCAAGGCCTGCGCCACGGCCTCCCCTTCGACGCGCCAGTCCGGCGGTGACAACGGGATGCGGCGCACAGCCCCGCCGGCCCGCCGCACCACCGGCTCGTAGGAGTCGTAGGCGGGATCGAGCATCGCAACCTCCTCCCCGGGTCCCACGAGCGCGAGCACGGCCGAGGCGAGCGCCTCGGTCGCGCCGAACGTCACCTGCACCCCGGCGTCCGGATCGACCGCGAGGCCGTACCGCCGCTGCTGATGGGCGGCGATCGCCTCGCGCAGGGCCGGCACGCCCGGCAGGGGCGCGTACTGGTTGTGGCCGGCACGCATCGCGTCGACGGCCGCCTCGACGATCACCGACGGGCCGTCCTCGTCGGGAAAGCCCTGGCCCAGGTTGACCGCGCCGGTCTCCTCGGCCAGCGCCGTCATGACGGTGAAGATCGTCGTGCCCGAGGAGCCACCGGCGCGAGACACGGTCATCACCCTACGCCGCCCCGCGCCTCGCCACGATCACGAGCCGCGTGTCGGTCGCGAACGGAGCGCCGTCGAGGTCGCCGTGGCATCTCGCCTCCTCGAATCCGGCCCGCCTCAGCATGGCCACGAGTTCGGTCGCCGTGTAGACGCGTACGGAGAACGAGCGCGAGTCGCGTTCGCCCGTGTTCTCGATCAGCGTCTGGGTCGTCTGCGCCACGCCCGAGCCGGCGTCGAAGGTTCGTTGCTCGAGCAGCAGGCGGCCCCCTCCGAGCAGCCGCCAGTCCTGCTCGCGGGACTCACGCACGAGCAGATCGCGGTGCATGGTCTCGATCACCAGGCGGGCGCCGGGGCGAAGGACCCGTCGGATCTCGCCCAGCACCCTGGCGTCCTGCTCGTCGCCGAGGTAGCCGAGCGAGGTGAAGAGGTTCAGCGCGGCATCGAAGCTCTCGTCCGGGAGGGGAAGCTCGCGGTAGTCCGCCCGCACGAGCTTCGGCCAGCGCTCGCCGCCCGTCCGCCGCTGCGCCTCGGCCAGCAGTGACTCCGAGCGGTCGACGCCGACTACGCGATAGCTCGCCCGCGCGAGCGGCACCGAGTGGCGGCCGAAACCGCACGGGACGTCGAGCACGTCGCCGCCGGGAGGACAGCCGGCGAGGCGGGCCGCCGCCAGCGCCTGCGATTGCGCCTCTCCCTGGCGCTCGTCGTCGGCGTACGCGCGCAGGTAGAAATCGCTGAAGAACTCGTCCCAGGTCTCGGGCGCGCTCGGTGCTCGCTGCTGCACGCGACCCGAGTCTAGGTCGCGGAGCCTCCGCTTACTCGTCGCCGAAGATCTTCACGACGACCTCGCCGTTGTTCGTCACCCAGCCCCGGAACATGCCCGTCGTGTTGAATGGGGTGGCCAGCCGACCACGGTCGTCGAGCGCGATCACTCCTCCGTCGCCTCCCAGCTCGGCGACCTTGTCGATCGACGTCTGCGCAGCCCTGGCAACGGACATGCGGGCGTAGTCGATGAGCGCGGAGATGTCGTGGGCGACGACCTGCCGGATGAAGAACTCGCCGGTGCCGGTGGCCGAGACCGCGGCGGTGTCGTTGTTCGCGTAGGTCCCGGCGCCGATGACCGGCGAATCGCCGATCCTCCCGACCGGCTTGTTGGTCAGGCCGCCCGTCGACGTGCCGGCCGCCAGGTCGCTCTGTCGGTCGAGGGCCACCGCGCCGACGGTCCCGAGGCCGAAGTTGAACTTCGACTCCCCGGCCTTGGCGTCGAGCAGCGACTGGAAGCGGCGGTCGGTGTGGAAGTAGTCCTGTGTGACCAGTTCGAAGTCGCGGTCGATCGCGAACAGCTCCGCGCCCTGCCCGGCGAAGAACACGTGCCTGGAGGCGGTGCGCACCGTGTCGGCCAGCTGGATCGGGTTCCTGATGTGCTCCACGCCGGTTACCGCCCCGGTGTCGAGCGTCTCGCCGTCCATGAGCGACGCGTCGAGCTCGTGTTTCGCGTCGGTGGTGAACACGGCTCCCTTGCCGGCGTTGAAGAGCGGCGAGTCCTCCATCGTGACGATCGCCGCCTTGACAGCCTCGGGCGCATCGCCACCGCGCTGGACCACGCCGTAGCCGGCCTCGAGCGCGAAGCGCAGCGCGGCACGGTATTCCTGCTCGAGCTCGGGTGGCAGCGACTCCCGGCTGATCGAGCCCGCGCCTCCGTGGATCGCGAAAACCACGTTGCTGGCATTGTCGGAGCCCGCCGCCCGCGCCTCGTCCGGCCGCTGCGCGGATCCGCCGAGACCGAGACCGGCAATGCCGGCCGCGGCCAGTAGGCAGAGCAGCAGCGGTAGAACAAGGGCGCGGCGCGGCGTGAGACGCCGGCGGTTTGCGCGTACCTGCATGACGCACCTCCTGGAAAGGACCCGGCCGTGGCGAGCGCCGCTACGGAAGCGCTCCGGTCGCAAGCTGCTGAGGCGGCGCCACGCGCACGCGAGCCGGGCGTCTTGGAATAAGTGACTGAGACGTACCCGGGGACGCCCGCGTGGGCACCGGGAATGGCCGCCCAGCGTCGCGCCGACAAGATGCCCGTTCACCGATGACTCGGCGGGCTCCGCGCGCACCCACGAGCGACGCTATCTGGATTGGGGGCCATAGTGGCGGCCAATCCAGAGAGGATCCGTCTCCGGAGCACGCCGGACGCGCGAGCGCCGCCCTCGCATCCGACCTAATCGTCGCCGTCGCCCGCCACCGCCGCGCAGGACGCGGGCGGCTTCCGGCGAATCAGTTTGCCTGAGCGCCGGTACGCCGGCGCCCGGAGGCGCGATGGCCAACGAGCACGAGGCAAGCGAAGCAGGCGGCGGCGTCGGCCCGCAAACGCCGGCGGCGCGGCGGCGCGCCCGTCCCGGGTTGAACGAGGACCCCGGCATCGAGCTCGCCGCGTTGGAGGAGGCGGCCGCTGAGGACGCGGAGATACGGGTCGGCCCCGCTCCAATGGCTCCGGCTTCGGACCTGGAGCCCGCGCCCCCGCCCGACCAGCCGCCCGAATCTCCACCCGCTCCGACGTCCCGAGCCGGCGCAGCGTCGGCGCCCCCGCCCGAGCGGCCCCTGGACGCCCGGCCCGCCTCGGCGCCCGCCCACCGGCCCGCATCGACGAGGGAGCGCGCCGCGGCCCTCATCGCTCTCGCTTCGGCCACAGGACTCCTCGTGTTCCTGCTTCTGTCGCTCGGGTCTTCGGGCTCGCCGGTGGTGGGGCAGGGCGACTTCAGCGCCGAGCCGTCGCGCCGGGTGGTGGCGCCCGGAGGCTGGATCGCGCTGACGGGCTCGGACGCGCCCGAGCGGACCGGGCTCGTGCTAGAGACGCGCGCGCAGGACGGTGGCTGGCGTACCGCCGGCAGCTCCTCGACGGACGAGGACGGCAACTTCCGCCTCGAGGGCCGGGTGCTCGCGCGTCCGGGACGCCTGGCCGTGCGCGCTCGTGCGCCTGGAGTCGGTACGTCCGCTCCCGTTGCGGTCACCGTGAGGCCGCTCCGGCTGGCCTCGGTGGGGGACATCAACCTCGGCGACGCGCCGGGGGCGGCGATCGCCGCGAACGGCCCGGGTTACCCGTGGACCAGCGTGGGCAGGACACTGCGGCGGGCCGACATCGCATTCGGAAATCTCGAGTGCGCGGTGTCGGAGCGTGGCGAGCCGTTCCCGAAGCAGTTCACCTTCCGCGGCACCCCGGCTGCGCTCAAGGGTCTGCGGCGCCACTCGGGGATTGACGTGCTGAACCTCGCGAACAACCACGTCGGCGACTTCGGCCGCGAGGCCACGATCGACACCGTCAATGCCGTCGAGCGCCTCGGGATGCGAGCCGTCGGCGCCGGGCCGGACCTGCGCCGAGCGCTCGCTCCGCAGGTGGTGGAGCGACTGGGGCTGCGCGTCGCCTTTGTCGGGTTCTCGAGCATCGCGCCGCTCGAGTTCGCGGCCGCCGAGCACAGCCCCGGAACCGCGTGGGCATCGCCCGGGGCGGTCGCGCAGGCGGTGCGCGCGGCCCGCAGGCGGGCAGACGTCGTCGTCGCAACCTTCCACTGGGGAATCGAGAAGGCGACGTTCGAGACCGCCGAGCAGCAGGCGCTCGCCCAGGTGGCCGCGGCCGCCGGTGCGCAGCTCGTGATCGGGGCGCACCCTCACGTCCTGCAGCCGCTTCGGCGCGAGGGAGCCGCGATCGTCGCCTACTCGCTGGGCAACTTCGTCTTTGGCGCAGCCTCTCCCGGCACGGCCTCGACGGGGATCCTCGAGGCCCACCTGACAGCCGACGGGGTGGCGGCGGCGCGCTGGCGTGCCGGCAGCATCGTTTCCGCACGGCCCGTGCTCGACTCGAAGCGCGCGCGCCGACTGCCGCTACGCGACCAGGATGCGATGTCGGCGGGGGTGAGCCTCTGAGTCGCGGGGGCGTCGCCACGATCGCGTTCGGGCGTCACTGTTTTGAGACACGTCACGGGGGGGTAGCGAAACGACGATGAGGGTCGGGTTGGTGCTCGGGGCGGGGGGCGTACTCGGCGGTGCGTGGCTCACGGGCGGGCTGCACGCGATCGCAGGCGAGACCGACTGGGATCCCAGCAGCGCCGAGTACATCGTGGGCACGTCGGCGGGCGCGATGATCGGCGTGCTGGTGGCCGCGGGTGTGCCGCCCTGGTTCATGGTCGCCCACTCGCGGGGGGAGGTGTTCGATGGACTCCACGGTCCCGACGGCCGCCCCGCGGCCGGAGCGGACCGTGCGGCCGGCGCCGTCTTCAAGCTCCATCGCGGCCTGCCGCAGCTCGGCCCCGGATCGCTGCGGATGGCCGCCACCGCGCTTGCGAACCCGCTTCGCCACACTCCGCTTCAGATGCTCGCCGGCTGGCTGCCCGCCGGGCTGATCTCGACCGACTCGCTCGCGGAGACCGTCCGCCGTGCGGTCCGCGGGCGCTGGGTCGAGCATCCAAACTATTGGGCGGTGGCATGCGATTACGGTTCCGGCCGGCGCACCCCCTTCGGCAGGCTCGACATGCCACACGTCGACGTTGCCAAGGCCGTGGCGGCGTCCTGCGCCATCCCTGGCTTCTACCGGCCGGTGCGAATCAACGGGCGCCGTTACGTGGACGGCGGCGTGTGCTCGGCGTCGAACCTTGACCTCGTCGCCGGCCGCGGACTCGATCTCGTGATCTGCATGAACCCGCTTTCGGGCAGGGGCGGACCGGCCTTACGCGACCCGCTCGGGTGGCTGTCGGCACTGAGCCGGGTCGCGAACCGCCGTCGCCTCGAGCACGAGGAGCGCAAGGTGCGCCGTTTCGGCACGAGGGTCGCGATCATCGAGCCCACGACAGAGGATCACGCCGCGATGGGGCTTAACTGGATGAGCGCCGAACGCCGGCGGCGTGTGATCGAGACGGCCGAGCGGACGGTCGCCGAGCAACTCCGCGGGCCGCGGCTGCGCGCCGCCCTCGACGGCCTGCCGCAGGGTGCCCCCCACATGATCAGCATGCCCACGGGCCCGGCCTCGAGCTGGCCGAGGACGCCGGCACGAGAAGTGGGGTGACGAACGGGCCGGGCGCGCGGTGGCGCGGAATCTCGAGCGAACTCTGCACAATCTGAGCCTAGAGCCGGGCGAGGAAGGAGGAGAGTTGAGCGAAGACGGCATGAGCCTGCCGCAGCGGGTCGCCTACATGGCCGGCAGCGTAAAGGTGCTCGTGGATGCGGGCGTGGTCCGGCCGATGCGTCCCGACCGGGCGTGGGGCGTGCTCCGCACGATCCAGAAGTGGGGCCGGAGTCCGGCGGCGGGATC
>Ga0081538_10006057_pt1 | contig 10747 bp, 9 predicted proteins | sample TabmetS5T2R1_FD_71022 | JGI IMG/M metagenome (GOLD analysis project Ga0081538, IMG submission 71022) | Tabebuia heterophylla rhizosphere microbial communities from the University of Puerto Rico - S5T2R1 | ecosystem: Host-associated > Plants > Roots > Rhizosphere ...
TAATTTCGTCGATGAGATCGAATTTTCTTTCAGCAAGAGGCTGGGTCAGAACCTCTGCCAGTGTAATGGTCGATGTGACCGCCCTCAGGCGACGATTTTCCAGCAACGTGAACACCGGCGCGATCAGGTCAGCGTAGGGAGCTACGTCCTCAATAAAATAAATGAGCGGAGCGGTATCGAGACCGACGATCCGATGCCGTTCAACGACCCGGCGAAACTTAAGGCCGTTCCCATTCATTGCGGAGTTTATCGAGACAGGCGTCGATCTTGGATTTTTTGCCCCAGGTTCCTTTCCCGATACCGCGCAGGCGTGCCGATGGGCTCTTGGGTTTCGGCCGGAGCACAAGTTTGTCGCCCTCAACGACAGCGGCCAACTGGTCGCCGGGCTTTAATCCCAAGCTCTTTCGGATTGCTTTGGAGATAACGATTTGTGACTTTTGATTGAGAGTTAATACATTTTCCATTTCGTAACCCAAATATTGAATTTAGGGTAAAGTTAGCAAACTTGGATGACGACGTCAAACGATAGCCGAATATGAAATCTGAAATCTGCAATGCCGAGCGAAGCGGGGAGGGCGTGGACGCTTTCACCGCGGAAGTCATCCGCAGCACGGTGGTGGCGATTACCGATGAGATGAAGACCAATCTCATGCGCACGGCTTACAACATGATCATCTATGAGGCCGAGGATTTTACTGTTGGCCTTTTCGACGCCGACGGCAACACGATTTCTATCGGGCTTGGTTTGCCGATGTTCATCCGCGGGCTGTCGGATGCGATCAAGGCGAAGCTGCGTCACTGGGGCAAAGAGAATATCGAGCCGGGCGACATCCTGCTCACCAACGATCCTCAGGTGATGGGCAGCCATTTGAACCACATGATTTTCACCCTGCCGGTTTTTCACGGTGGCGAGTTGATCGCTTTCTCTTCTTCGATGGGTCACTGGCAGGATGTCGGCGGCGTGCTTGGCGCCGTCACCCGCGACGTTTTTTCCGAAGGGCTGCAAATGCCGTTCGTAAAGATTTTCAAACGAGGCGAGCAAGATCAGGAAATCACTTCGATCATTCGCAGCAACTGCCGCCTGCCGGAGTTTGCGATGGGAGATTTTCGCGCCCAGATAGCGTCGATCCGAACCGGGGAGCGGCGCCTTACGAATTTGCTCAAGCGCTACGGGTCCGAGACATTCAAGGAAAGTATCAGCTTGATTTTCGACCAGAGCGAGCGCCTCGCACGCGCGGCGGTGCGTGAGATCCCGGACGGGGTTTACGAGGCCGAATCATTCATGGACGACGACGGCGTCAACATCGGCAAACATATTCCAATTAAAGTGCGTGTAGTGGTAAAGGAAGACGAAATGACCGTCGACCTGAGCGGTGTCAGCCCGCAGGTCGCGGGTCCTTATAACTCGGGTGCTACCGCTGGCCGCTCGGCGTCCGAAGTGGCCTTTAAGTTTTTGACAACGCCGCTGCTCTTGCCCATCAACGAGGGTTCGTTCAGACCGCTAAAAATCATTCTTCCGCCGGGCCGGGTGGTGAGCGCAACGAAACCCGCGCCGGTGCGCACCTGGATGACCGTGCCGATGACCGTGGCTGACACGATTTTCAAAGCACTCGCTTCCGCCTGCCCCGGCAACGTAATGGCCGGGCAACACGCAGACTTGGCGGCGCCACGTACTTTCGGTCTTGATCCAAAGACCGGCCGGGCGTTTCATTTCCCTTCGATTCTTTCCGGCGGTGGTTGGGGGGCGTTAAGCGATCGGGACGGCCAGAGCGCAACCTTTTGCATCAACGACGGCGACACGCACAACATGCCGGTTGAAGCCGGGGAAGGCAAGGGGCCGATTTTTATCGCATACCGCAAACTGCGGCAGGACTCCGGCGGCGCGGGAAAATTTCGCGGCGGGCTGGGCGTCTCTCAGGAGGTTCGATTACGCTCGCCCGGCAGCGTTCAGTCCGCCATGGAGCGGACCATCTGCGCTCCGTGGGGGCTGCATGGCGGCAAGGCCGCATTGGCGAACCGCTTCAGCGTCCTTCGCAAAGACGGCGCGGCGCAGATGCTTCCGACGGGGAAAACTCCTGGACACGTCGCCCTCGAAGCCGGCGATGGTTTTTTGGTCGAAGTCGGCGGTGGCGGGGGATTCTGGGATCCCTTGGAGCGCGAACCTGAGCGTGTGCTTGCCGATGTGCGCTCCGGATATGTTTCGCTAGAGTCAGCCCGGCGGGATTATGGCGTTGTGATTCACCAGCGCGGCCGTCGTTTCGAGCTCGATGGCGAAGCGACGAAAGTATTGCGGGACAGAATGGCAAGTGAACAGCGCTAACCCTCACCCTTCCCTCTCCCTAAAAGGGCGAGGGTTGGAAGAATAAACTTCCTCTCTCTCGAAGGATAGAGGTGAGGGATTTATAGGCGGGACATAGAATTCGAGGATAATTGAGACTACGGTGTTCGTCTTGGACGGCTGGAACGACTTGAACTGTTTAAGCCCTCTGAGATGTGAAACCCTCGTTAAGGAGGACACAGATGAAGATCGTTCTATTTGGTCCAGAGCGCCGCATCGGCGCATGGAATGGCGACAAAATCATTGACTTGAATCGTGCGTTGGCAAACTATCTGCGCGACCAGCGCGGCGAGACCAACGCCCAAGCTCGCGCCGACGAGAAAATACCAGCGCGACTGGAGCGTTTCATTGCGCTGGGCAAAGCAGCTATAGAGGATGCTGAACGCGCTATCGAGCATGCTACCAAGCAGGGCGTCGAAGCCGTCGTCCACGATGTTAAAAGCGTTAAGCTTCACGCGCCTTGGCCCGAGCGGCGTATCGCCTGCGTCGGCGGCAACTACGCCGCCCATCTCGCCGGCATGTGGGCTGGTCGTCCCGGCGTCACGGGTGATCTGGCGCAGATCACTAAGCTTGCCAAAGAGGAAGGTCAATGGGGCTTTTGGAAAAATCCCCACGAGGTTGCGGGACCGGACGAGGAGATTCCGTATCCCAAACGCACCCGGCGCTTCGACTATGAAGGCGAGGTTGCCATCGTGATTGGCAAGCGCGGCAAAGATATCCCAGCGGACCGGGTTGATGAGTACGTTTGGGGCGTTACGTTATTCCACGACTGGAGTATCCGTGACGGCATGTCGAGCGGGCCGCAGGGCCGGCCGATCAGTTATAACCTGGCAAAGAACTTCGACGGGTCTACGTCCATGGGGCCCTGTATCGTCGTCGGCGAGCTCGATCATCGCAACGTCAATGTAGAAACCCGTATCAACGGCGAAGTGCGGCAGCACTACAACACCAAAGAGATGATTTGGCCCTTTGGCGAGGTGCTCGAATATCTCTCTCGGGATTTTAGTTTTGTTCCCGGCGACGTCATCGCCGGTGGCACCTCGGCGGGAACCGCCGCCGATATGTCGCGCAGGCAAACGGAGGGCGCTCAGTCGCCGAATCTTTTCCTGAAGATCGGCGACGTGGTGGAACTCTCGTCGCCGCAGATAGGAGCGCTTAGTAACCGGATCGTCGCGGCGTGATATCGATTAAGACGTTCATTAGTTACTAGCCGGATGATTCACGCTGCGAGGAAAAATCTCGACAGAGTGTCGGTCAAGGATGAGCTTGGAGGAGCGAAGGCACAGAGACGAACAGTTTCAATGACGTTTATCGTGTGTGGCCAGTGCGCTGGAATTGTTTACTAGGCATGTGCTCCAGATCTTACGTTTGCGGGCTGCCTCAAGGCACAGGCCCATTGCCTTCGCTCCGGAGGGCTCGTCACTTGATCGTTGCTTGCCAGTGAACAATCCGGGTTAGACATCGAAAACTAAAGGGGCGAGTCGTAGTGAGATTGGGGCAACCACCCTCACCTCTGTCCTCTCCCTCCAAAGGAGGGCGAGGAAGTTTGGAGCGCGGCTCCGCGCCGACTAAAAAGATTATTGCATTGAGGCGAACCATGTTTATCGGTATAGCAGCGCTAACTCTACTCTTTTCCCTCTGGCCGTCACAGATTCCAGCGCAATCACGGGGATCGGAGCTGATCCTTGCATACCCGGGCGTCGGTGGCACGAGCACAATCCTGGTAGCTGCTCACAGATGGGGCTTTTTCGTTAAAAATAATCTCAACGTGCAAACTGTTCTTATGAGATCCAGCATCGCCAATGCGGCGATGATGGCCGGTGAGATGAGTTATTTCGCAGGTGTCGGGCCGGCGAGTGTCAGCGCTACCCTGAGCGGCATGCCGTCCCGAGCGGTTTGGGTCACAGGCGATCGGCTTACATTCGAACTCATCGCCAAACCGGCATTTAAGACCCTGGCGGAGTTGAGATCAAAAAAGCTGGGAGTGATCGGCTTAGGCGGTACAAACCACGTATCGTTAGTCATGGCGTTGGAAAGATCGGGAGTCAATCCAAAAGATTTCACCATCATTTCTGTGCCTGCAGAGCAGTCGCTCCAAGCTCTGGAGGCAGGGCACGTTGACGCGTTCGCGCTCAGTCCGCCGTTTCTAGTGCAAGCGCACAGCAAGGGCTATCGAACGGTCCTGGACATCGGAGCCTTAGTTGAAATGCCCGTTGGAGGTCTAACCGTCATGGTGCAGAGACTGCGGACGCAGTCCGACGAAGTGAAGAGAGTCATCATGGCGCTACAACAAACGAAGCAGGCGTTTGTTAAATCCGAGGAGGAAGCCATCGCGCTTTTTGCTCGCCTGCAAAATATGGATCGCCAGACGGCGGCAAAGAGCTACGAGCTGTTAAAGCGATCGTTCTCCGCCAACGGTATTCCCACGCGCGCGGGAATGGAAAATATCGTCAAGTCGATACAAACGGCCGGCCGGTTTGCCGGCAGAATCGTTTCGTTCGAAGAGATTGCCGATGCGACTTTCGCGTCGGAGGTGGCTAGCGAACTGGGATATAAGGTGGAGTAGAACAGCTCGAATGGAGGATGAGCTATGAGCCGATTTGGATTATCTGTGGCTGGACCTCTTGTTTTGGTGGTCCTGTTCGGGCTCGTTTCTCAGGGCGTTAGTGCTCCGTTGGATGAACTGATAGCTGCCGCAAAAAAAGACGGAGTTGTGGAGTTCTACGGTCCGTCTCCTTTAGGCCCGCAAGGGTCGCAGGCACTGGGGCAGGCGTTTAACAAGAAGTATGGACTCAATATAACGGTCAACTATCACCCGTCGGCAAACATGACTCAAGAAGTAGGCAAAGTCGTGGGCCTCTCGGCTTCCGGAGTTCCTCCAGAGTGGGACGTCATGGTAGTGACCGACGCGCAACACGCTGCGCTATGGCTGAGAAAACTGCACGCGAGCTATGAGTACAGGAAAGTCGGCATCGATCCCAAAGCTATTTACTATGACAATGGCGCGATCTCGTTTGTTCACCAAATTGTTCTTCCCGCCTATAACAAGAAAACGCTGCCCGCCAAGGACGTGCCGAAAAAGTGGGAGGATCTGCTCGACCCAAAGTGGACGGGAAAGATCGGTGTAACCCACGTCACCCAAAACTGGGCCAGGTTAGCCGCCGGACCCTGGGGTGAAGAGAAAGCAACTCAGTTTGTCAGAAAGTTGGCTGAGCTGAAACCTTTTCTGGGACGGCCTGCGGAATTGACGACTCGATTGCAACTTGGCGAGGTATTGCTCGTCGCGGGTCTCCACGACCAGTTCATTTTTGATGCAGAGAAGAAGGGTGCTCCGCTCGCCCATGCGCATGTAGAGCCCGTGATTGCGCCCGCTTTGCATGTGGGTGTGCTCAAAGGAGCACGTCACCCTAGCAGCGGTCATCTGTTCACAGCGTTCATGATGGCACCCGAGGCGCAGGAGATCTGGGAGAAATACAACGGTCATTCTTCGGCTTTCGTCCCCAGTACGAGGGTTTACAAGTATGTTCAGGGGAAACAGACTGTCTATCTGACTCAAGATCAAGCGGCGATCGTGGACAGGCTCGCTGATGAATATGGCCGGATCCTCGGTTTCACAAAATAGACAAGATTTTCTCCCATCAATTGGAGTGCTCCACCCAGAGCCTCGATGGATTTTGTGGACAAAGCCTGCATATCGATAAGATAAGAAGGGAGGTCCGGTACCATGAAACAGGACAATTGCCGGCGACGCGATACAGGGTCGACGATGCTTTGCGCCGCATGTCTGTGGATCTTCCTTGTAGCACAGGCTTACGCGCAGGAAACAAAAACAAAAATCAGGATTTCTTACCCTAGCGCTTCGATTGCCAGCCTGGCTTTATTCGCCGCGCAACAATGGAAAATTTTCGAGCAAAATGGTCTCGAGGTCGAGAGTATCCAGATGCGCTCTCAGGCGGCCAACGCCGCCGCAGCGAGCGGCGATGTTCATTATGTCGCCGGTGTTGGCCCCAACTCGGTGGCTGCTACCTTGCGCGGTTTGCCGTCGAAGGCCGTCTGGTTCGCCTCCGAACAGCTCGTCTATTCCATAGTCGCGCGGCCCGAGTTTAAATCGCTGAAAGAGCTGCGCGGCAAGCGGATTGCCGTAACGGGTTTGGGGGGAACTTCCGAGGTCGTGCTGCGAATCGGCTTGGAAGCCGCGGGTGAAAACCCGAAAGATTTCGTTATCATCGGGTTGGGTGCTGCGCAGCTTATGAGTGGCCTGGAAAGCGGCAGCATCGAGTCGGGAAACTTCAACCCACCCTTGCTATACTTTGCGAAGAGAAAAGGGTTCCGCGAGCTGCTCGATGTCGGCGCCCATGCTCAGATGCCATTGGGCGGTCTCACGGCCTCTAACGTTTCCATTCAAAATCGCGCGGCAGAGCTAAAGCGGGTCATCCGCTCTATGCAAATCGCCCGGCGGACGCTCCTTCAGTCGAAAGAAAAGAGCGTCGATTTCATCATGCGCACGATCAAGGTAGACCGGGAGACTGCGGAAGACAGTTTTGAGGACTATCGTAGGACTTCCAGCGGCAGCGGTGTTCCGAGCCGCGAGGGCATGGAGCAGATCGTAAAGTCGCTCCAGATGTTAGGCCAGTTCACCGGTAGGAAAGTTGCCTTTGAAGAAATCGCCGACGCGCGGATTGCGAGAGAAGTCGCCAGGGAGATAGGTTACAAAGTGGACTAGGGGCAGGCTGCTGAAAAAGCTCTATCAAAATGATTGAGGATCGAAGATAGAGGATGGAAGATCGCGATCATCGATCCTCTATTCTCAATCCTCGATTGCGAGCGTTGGCTCGCGTAGCAACGAAGGAGACCCGGGATGGCAAACAGAATCAGGCTAACGTTCGCGGGTGGTGATTATGAGATCATCCGAGCTCTGAAGGAAGGTTCCGTTGAACCCGATGGCATCGAGCTTGTCGTGTTGACGGCCCACGGGCCGCGCGAGCGCCATTGGCGTATGGCGCGCAATCTTGAGTACGATGTCTGTGAATTCAACGTCGGCGCCTATTTCATGGCGCGCGCTCGCAACGTTGCGATTACGGCGATTCCGGTCTTCCTGCACCGGAGATTTCGCCACGGCTTTGCCTTCGTCAACGTAAAATCCGGCATCAAGACGCCGAAGGATTTGATCGGCAAGAGGGTGGGTGGTACCAACTTCCAACCGGCGGGCAACATCTGGCTGCGTGGAATTCTAGAGGAGCATTACGGCGTGCCGCACCAGTCGATAACCTGGGTTGTCGATCGTAGCGAAGACGTCGAATTTACACCGCCCCCGGGCTTGAAGATCGAGATGATTGCGCCGGGAAAGCATATGGATACAATGCTTGCCGAAGGCGAGATTCCAGCGATGATCAACCCCTATATCCCCCGGCCGATCGTTAGCGGCGATGAACGGGTCACGCGATTGTTTCCTAACTACAAGGAAGTCGAGCGGGAATACTTCCGGCAAACGGGGATCTTTCCGATCATGCATGTGACCGCGATCAAGCAGGAGATCGTCGATAAATATCCCTGGGCTGCAGTCAGCTTGGCCAAGGCATTCGAAAAAGCAAAGCAACTCTGTTATCAGCGGGTGGTCAACCCGCGAATTGTCCCCCTCGCTTGGTTTTCGCACCAATGGAATGAAGAGCGAAAGCTTCTGGGGCCTGATCCTTGGGCCTATGGCCTCGGCGAGGCGAACCGGAAGAATCTTGGCACCATCATGCGTTACTGTCATCAACAGGGGCTGATACCTAAGGCAATGTCGATCGAAGAATTATTCGTTGATACCGATCCAGGAGATGCCGGCGGCGACGAAGGACACTATTGACCGAGAAACCAGGGTCACAGGAGAATGAATCATGTTTTCTCGGGAAGAAAATGAACTCTTGACCCGCGTGGGTCCTGGCACAGCCATGGGGGATTTGATGCGCCGTTACTGGCTGCCGGCGTTGTTGTCGGAAGAGATTGCGCTACGGGATTGCCCGCCGGTGCGGGTAAGACTGTTGGGTGAAAACCTTATTGCCTTCCGCGATAGCGAAGGGCGTGTCGGTCTTTTGGACGAACATTGTTCCCACCGCGGGACCTCGCTCTTTTACGGGCGCAATGAAGAGTGCGGCCTGAGATGCATCTACCACGGTTGGAAATACGACATCGAAGGCAACGTCTTGGAAACGCCCGCCGAGCCTGCCGGAAGCGACTTCAAGCAGAAGATTCATCACACGGCGTATCCGTGCAAAGAAGTCGCGGGCTTTGTTTTTGCCTATCTGGGGCCGCGAGAGAAGATGCCCTTGTTCCCGGCGTACGAATGGGTAAGCTTGCCCGCCGATCGCATGCATGTGGTCAAGTCCTATCTGGAGTGTAACTATCTTCAAGGCATAGAAGGCGATTTTGATTCTTCTCATACAACTTTCCTTCATTGCAATAATTTGGCGGATCTGGCGCGGCTCAATCGTGACGGCGCGCCTGTTCTGGACGCTGAGGAGACCGCGTACGGTATGAGAGCGATATCCATAAGAAAGCTGGAAGACGAGCAAAGTTACGTCCGCATCAGCCCCTTCATCATGCCGGCATTCAGCATCGTTCCCGGCCCCGCCACCGCCAAGTTTGAAGACAACGACGGCCGGGCCTTTCGGTTTTGGATCCCTATTGATGATACGAGCACGTGGTTCTATATCTTGACCATGCGCGATACGCCGTTCTCGGAAGATGAAAAGACGAACGCGCGAAGCTGGGTCGATGCTGGCTATCGGAGAATTCGCAACGCGGGCAATGACTATCTCCAGGATCGGGAGTTGCAAAAGACACGAATCTATTCCGGCATACAAGCCGTCATCCCCGCTGAACAGGACGGTTGCGCGACGGAGAGCATGGGGCCGATCTATGATCGAACCAGAGAGCATCTTGGCTACAGCGACAAGACGATTATCGCCCTGCGCAAAATTTTACTGCGAGCGGCAAAGGACATCCGGGAAGGGCGGGAACCGCCGCACATCATCAGAGACGTAAGCGCTAATGACTTTTCTCGTCTGCGGGCCGTCAAAGGTGTGGTGCCGGCAAATCACTCCTGGCGCGGGTTGCTGGATTTCGAGCAGGGGATAGCATGACTGACGAAGTTGGCCCATTCCGTATGATCCTGTTGCTGTAAAACCTAAGAATGCTTCGACGAGGCTCAGCATGAACGGAAAAACTGGCATGCTTTCAAACTCTCTTCCGTTCGTCCCTTCGATTGACTCAGGGCAAGCTCTGAGGCTCTCAAAGGATGAGCGGAGGGTTTTTCGGCAGAATCACAGCCTATTCAGATTGGCCGTGCCCAGGGCTTTTCGATTCCGCGGCCGAATGATCGTCGCTCTCATAGCGGCGTTACTGCCACTGAGCCCGATTTCGATATTTTCTCAAAGTTCGCCTCCAACCAAATTGCAAAAAGTGACGGCGCTTTACGGCGCGCGGAGCGGAGCCTCTTGGCCCATGTGGATGGCCAAAGATGGCGGTTACTACCGCAAACAGGGCCTCGAAGTTGAGCTGGTGTTTGGCGTTCATCCAGCGCCCATTGCAGCGGTCATCAGCGGGCAGGCCGCCATGACGCCCGCGGGCGCGGACCCCGCGCTGCTGTCGGTATCGAAAGATTCTTCACTGGTGCTTCTGGGAAGCTATCTGAACAAAGGAAGCTTTGCTCTGGTGGCCGGCAAGAACATCAAGCAGATAAGCCAGCTCGCCGGAAAGCGGGTCGGTGTGGGGCGGGTAGGGGACCCACCCTATCATTTCACCTTGAGCCTGCTCAGAAAGCACGGTATCAATCCCAAGGATATTCAGTGGCTGTCGGTCGGAGTGGATGCGGCCGCCCGTGCGGCAAGCCTGCATAGCGGTCAGATTGATGCGACGCTGATTACGGCGCCTGCATATTTCAGGTTAGAGGCGGCGGGATTTCCCGTGCTCGCTGTGCTCTCGGATTACGAAGATATTTTCGTTTCCACCTATTACCTGTTTCGCCGCGAAACTGTGCTGACAAATCGGATGGTCGCCGAAGGTTTCATCAAGGCCCACGCCGAGGCGATCAAACGCTTCTATGACGATCGGACTTTCGCTATGCAGGTGATGATGAAATACGGGGGAGCCAAGGACATGGAGGATGCCGGTCGAGTGTATAACCTGTTTGCCAAGAGCCGGATGTTCGAGCCAATCCCCTACGTTCTCAAAGGATCAGTGGAGGGTGTGATCGAGCGCCAACGACAGGAGCAGCCATACTTGAGGGATTTCGATTTCAGCAAGTCAGTAGATAACAGCCTGGTCGAACAGCTTGCGCGGGAAGGTTTTTTCGAACGGCTTTTTGGTCCGGAGGTCAGAGAGGAGCAGAAGAAAAAACAGGCGCTCGCGTATGGCCGGTAGGACTCT
>Ga0081538_10006058_pt1 | contig 10746 bp, 8 predicted proteins | sample TabmetS5T2R1_FD_71022 | JGI IMG/M metagenome (GOLD analysis project Ga0081538, IMG submission 71022) | Tabebuia heterophylla rhizosphere microbial communities from the University of Puerto Rico - S5T2R1 | ecosystem: Host-associated > Plants > Roots > Rhizosphere ...
GATGCTGCTCGGGTGTCCACCGCCGCCACGGCCCCGGTCGCGCCCGGGGTCGCGACCCTGGCCTGCCGGCTGGCCGACCCGTTCCTGCTCGCCCTGATCGCGGTCGCCCGCTGGGCCGCCGGTCTGCCCGGTGGGTCGGTCACCCTCTCCGGGCCGGCCCGGGCCGTCCCGGCCGCGGTCGCCGCCTTCCTCCTGCTGGCGGTCGCGCGGTGGCGGCGTTCGCCATACTTGCCTCGCCCCGAGCTGCCGGTCGACGTCGAGAGGACGGTCAACGAACGAGATGGTCAGCGCCGAGGAGTTCCGCAACCTGGTGTCGTCGCTGCCCGAGGCCGAGGAGCGCGAGACCTGGGGCCACCCGACCTTCCGCGTCCGGGACAAGATGTTCGCCACCCTCTCCGATGACGGCAGCTCGGCCACCGTCAAGGCGACCCTCCAGGAACAGGCCGCCCTGGTCGCCGCCGCCCCGGCCACATTCGACGTCCCGGCCTACGTCGGCCGCCACGGCTGGGTCGGCATCCAGCTGGCCACCGTCGACCCCACCGAGCTCCGCGAGCTCCTGGTCGAGGCCTGGCGCCAGACCGCCCCCAAGCGCCTGGTCAGCGCCTACGACGCCGGACAGCCAGGATCAGGACGCCCCGGACACCGCAGCTGACGCCTCGGGTCCGGGGCTGGATGACGGCGGGTGGTCCGTGCCGTCAGGAGGCGAGCTGGCGGCCGTCGGGGGCGTGGAGGAGGCGGATCTTCGCGGCGACGGACCCACGTAGGTCACGGGGAATTGGGGTGTAGTGGAGCCGGCCGGCCGACGCCTGCCCGGGGCCGGTCATGTACGCCAGCAGGTCGGCGAGGAGGCGTCCCTTCTCGGGGTCGTCCTGCTCCGCGAACACGATCAGGTAGGTGTAGCTGGAGATGGGGTAGGCGCCGCGGCCGGTGGTGTGGAGGAGGCTGAGCGCGAAGTCGCCCACGCTGGCCAGGGAGATGTCCTCGGCCGCGCTGGCGACGGTTTGCGGGGTCGGGGAGACGAACTCACCGGCGATGTTCTCGACGTCGGCGACCGCCAGGCGCTCCTCGATGGCGTAGGTGAGCTCGACGTAGCCGATCGCGCCCGAGGTCTGCTTGACGGCTCCGGCCACGCCGTCGTTGCCGTCGGCGCCGGTGCCGGTGACCCACTCGACGACCTTGCCCTGGCCGACCCGCCGGGCGAAGTCGGGGGCCTGGTCGGTGAGGAACGAGGTGAAGTTGGCGGTCGTCCCCGAGCTGTCGGAGCGGTGCACGACCGAGACCGGCAGGTCCGGGAGCGACGCGGCCGGGTTCAGGTCCGCGATCCGGGGGTCTCGCCAGGTGGTGATCTCGCCGAGGAACAGGCCGGCGATCAGCTCGGCGTCCATGCGCAGCCGTGGCGACCCCGGCAGGTTGTACACGACGGTGATCGCGCCCAGCACCGTCGGGATATGGATCACCTGGCCACCGGCCGCCTCGGCCTTGGCGAGCTCCTCCGGGTTCAGCGGGACATCGGTGGCCCCGAAGTCCACCCGCTCCTCGGTGAAGGCCGCGATGCCCTTGCCGGAGCCGACCGCCTCGTAGCGGACGTCGACGCCGGCGCCGTCGGTGGTCTGCGGGAAGCGCTCGAACCATCGCTCGTAGATGGGGGCCGGGAAGGTGGCTCCGGCACCCGAGAGGACCCGGCTGTCGGGCCGCGACCGCGGTTCGAGGGAGGACGGCGTCTCGGCGGGCCGTTCACACCCGGCCGCCAGCAGCACGGCCAGCACGGCGATCCAGACGAAGGACTGTCGGAGCCTTCGCGTCCTGCTCACGCGGTCGTTCCTCCTGTCTGGTAACGCCCCCCTCCGCCGCCTGGCCGTCCGTGGAACCCGCCTGGTCGCCAGCGCGGCGGCAGGATATCGGCGGTCCGGAGCCGAAAGCCACTCGGCAGGCGCCGCCGACGGCGAGGCGGGACCCGGCCCAGGTGCCGGCGACCCGGGCGGCCGGGGTCCGCACGACCCGGCGCCCGGATGCCGCACGACCCGCCGGCCGGGTCCCGTGCGACCCCGCTTCCGGGTCCCGGTGACCTGGGGGCGGGGTAGCATGCGGGCCATGGCGGCTCGACCTGGTTCGGTTCCGGTGACGCTCGTCCTCGGGGAGGAGGAGCTGCTGGCCGAGCGTGCGGTGGCCGACGCGGTGGCGGTGGCCAGGGAGCGGCTGGGGCCGGGGACGTCGGTGGAGGAGGTCAGGGGCGGGGGGCTGCCCGACGGGTTCGCGATGGGGCTGGCCACGGCGTCGCTGTTCGGTGGGGGGCGGGTCGTGGTCGTCCAGGACGCCGACGGGCTGGACGCGACCGCCCGGGAGGCGGTGCTGGCGTTGGCCGGCGACCCGAACGCGGCCACGGCGGTGGTGCTGCGGGCGGCCGCGCCGGGGCGGCAGGGGAAGTTCTTCAAGGAGGTGCAGCGCGACGCCGCCACCGTGCTGGTGGCCAGGCTGAAGCCGTCCGAGCGGGCAAGCTGGCTGCGGGCCGAGGTCCGGCGGCTGGGTCGCAAGGCCGACGAGGCGGCGGTGGCGGCGCTGGTCGACACCGTCGGTCAGGACCTCCGGGAGCTGGCCGGCGCCGTGGCCAAGCTGCACGTGGCCGTGCCGCCGCCGACGGTGCTGACCGCCGGGCACGTGACCGAGTTCCTCGCCCAGACGGCCGACCGGGGGATCTTCGAGCTGACCGACGCGGTGTTCGCGGCCGACGCGGCCACGGCCCTCGACCGGCTGGACGCGCTGATCGACCAGGGCGAGGACCCGATCCGGCTGCTCGGCTTCATCGCCAGCCAGCTGCGCCTGCTCCTGCGGGTCGCCGACCACCCCGAGCTCTCCAAGGCCCAGGTGGCCGGCCTCCTCGGCGGCGGCGTCCGCGACTGGCAGGTCGACCGCGCCCGCCGCCAGCTCCGCCGCTTCCGCCCCGGCGACCTGCACCGGGCCCTCGACCTGATCGCCGAGGCCGACGCCCACATCCGCAACGGCACCTCGTCGCCGCGGCTGCTCCTGGAGCTCCTGATCGCCCGTCTGGCCGGCGCCGGCGCCCCGGCGGCGAGCTCCCGCTGACCAACCCCTACCAGTCCACGGGAACGCTGTGAAGGGGGGCTGTGGACAGCCGTTCGCCCTCGTTCCCGCCGCGGGCTACCCTCCCGTTCGGGGGCCTACCACCAGTGAGGGTCGGGGTGACGGCTGCCTCGAGGCGGGATGACAGCTGCCCCGAAGTGGGGTGACGACCGCCCCGGGGCGAGGTGACGGCCGCTTCCGGGCCGGAACGCCCGGGCGGCCCGGCCCTACTCGCCCTGGCTGTTGACGGAGCGGGCCAGGCGGGCCTTGTGGTTGGCGGCGTTGTTCTTGTGGATGACGCCCTTGCTGGCGGCGCGGTCGTAGGCGCGGTTGGCCCGGCGGAGGGCGGTCTCGGCGGCCTCCTGGTCGCCGGCGGCGACGGTCTCGCGGACGCGGCGGGCGTAGGTCTTGAGGGCCGAACGGACCGACTTGTTGCGGATCCGGGCCTGCTCGTTCTGCCGGTTGCGCTTGATCTGCGACTTGATGTTCGCCAAGAAAGGGCACTCCTGCACTGAATTCACGAATTCACGGGGAACCGGGCGAGGCTAGCACAGCGGGTCGCCCGGGCTCAACGACGGCCAAGGGGCCGCCGGGGGCGGGGAGGAGCGGCATCGGGCGGCGGGGCCCGCGCGCCGCTGGACTCGGCCGCGGCGGGGGGCGGCTAGGATGGGCTGGCCATGGCAACCGACCTTTCGCGCCTGCGGAACTTCTGCATCATCGCCCACATCGACCATGGGAAATCGACCCTGGCCGACCGCCTGCTCGATCTCACCCATGCGGTGAGCGAGCGCAACATGCGCGCCCAGTACCTCGACAAGATGGACCTGGAGCGCGAGCGCGGCATCACCATCAAGGCCCAGGCCGTCCGGCTGGCCTACGCCGCCGTCGACGGCCGCGAGTACGTCCTCAACCTGATCGACACCCCCGGGCACGTCGACTTCACCTACGAGGTGTCACGGGCCCTGGCCGCCTGCGAGGGGGCCGTGCTGCTGGTCGACGCCGCCCAGGGGATCGAGGCCCAGACCCTGGCCAACCTCTACCTGGCCGTCGAGGCCGACCTGGCGATCATCCCGGTGATCAACAAGATCGACCTGCCGGCGGCCCAGCCCGACCGGGTGGCCCGCGAGATCGAGCAGGTCCTGGGCGTCCCGGCCGAGGAGATGCTGCGGGTGTCGGCCAAGACCGGCGAGGGCGTGCCCGACCTGCTGGAGGCGCTCGTCCACCGGGTGCCGCCGCCCACCGGCGACCCCGAGGCCCCGGCCCGGGCGCTGGTGTTCGACTCGCTGTACGACTCCTACCGGGGCGTGATCGCCTACGTGCGGATGGTCGACGGGCGGCTGGCCAAGAACGACCGGGTGCGGATGATGGCCGCCGGGTTCGTCTCCGAGGCCGAGGAGGTCGGGGTGTTCGCCCCCGAGGCCGTCGCCACCGCCGAGCTGCAGGCCGGCGAGGTCGGCTACCTCATCCCCGGGGTCAAGGACGTGCGCCAGGTGCGGGTCGGGGACACCGCGACCACCGCCGGCCGGCCGGCGGCCGAGCCGCTGCCCGGCTACCGGGAGCCGCGGCCGATGGTCTTCTCCGGCCTGTACCCGATCGAGGGCGACGACTTCCCCGACCTGCGCGACGCCCTCGACCGGCTGCGGCTCAACGACGCCGCCCTGGTCTACGAGCCCGAGTCGTCGACCGCGCTCGGGTTCGGGTTCCGCTGCGGCTTCCTCGGCCTGCTGCACATGGACATCGTGCGGGAGCGGCTGGAGCGGGAGTTCGACCTGGCCCTGATCACCACCGCCCCCAACGTCGCCTACCGGGTCACCCTGGAGACGGGGGAGACGATCATGGTCTCCAACCCCAGTGAGCTGCCGCCAGCCGGGTCGATCCAGCGGATCGAGGAGCCGTACGTGGCCGCCATGGTGCTCTGCCCGGCCGACTACATCGGCCCGGTGATGGAGCTCTGCCAGGGCCGGCGGGGCGAGCTCGGGACGATGGAGTACCTGTCGGAGGAGCGGGTCGAGCTGCGCTACCAGCTCCCCCTGGCCGAGATCATCTTCGACTTCTTCGACCAGCTGAAGTCGCGGACCCGCGGCTACGCGTCGCTGGACTACGAGCCCAGCGGGTACCGGGAGGCCGAGCTGGTCAGGGTCGACGTGCTGCTCCAGGGCGAGCCGGTCGACGCCTTCTCGGCCATCGTCCACAAGGACAAGGCGTACGCCTACGGCCGGGCCATGACGGCCAAGCTCAAGCGGCTGATCCCGCGGCAGCTGTACGAGGTGCCGATCCAGGCCACCATCGGGGCCAAGGTGATCGCCCGCGAGACCATCACCGCCAGGCGCAAGGACGTGCTGGCCAAGTGCTACGGCGGCGACGTGACCCGCAAGCGCAAGCTGCTGGAGCGCCAGAAGGAGGGCAAGCGGCGGATGAAGCAGATCGGCCGGGTCGAGGTGCCGCAGGAGGCGTTCGTGGCCGCGCTCCGGACCGACGAGCGGTAGAGCGATGACGGCCGGGGCTGTGGACAGCCGGGAGCGCGTCGCTCCGGGGTCGGCTACCCTCCCGGCTGGGGGCCCGCGCGCGGCGGCGGGCGGTGCGGCGGCGGGCGGTGCGGCGGCGGGCGGAACCGGGTCGCCGCGGGCCGCGCCGCCGCTGGTCGACCCGGACTGGTTCGGGGTGTACCTGCACGTGCCGTTCTGCCTGACCCGCTGCCACTACTGCGACTTCGTCACCTACACCGGGATGGAGGGGCTGCGGCGGCCCTATGCGGCCGCGCTGGGTGACGAGGCGGCCATGGCGGTGGCCGCCATCGGCCCCGAGCCGCCCGCGGTCACCAGCGTGTTCATCGGCGGCGGGACCCCGACCCTGCTGCCGGCCGGGGACCTGGCCCGGGTCCTGGAGCGGCTGCGGGCGCTGCTGCCGTTCGCGCCCGGGGCCGAGGTGACCGTGGAGGCCAACCCGGAGACGGTCGACGAGGCCATGGCCGCCGGGCTGGCCGGGGCCGGGGTGACCCGGGTCTCGATGGGCGCCCAGAGCTTCGACGACCGGGTCCTGGCCGCCCTCGGCCGCGCCCACGACGCGGACAGGGTCGCGGCCGCCGTCGCCACCCTGCGGGCGGCCGGCGTGCCCGCCCTCAACCTCGACCTCATCTACGGCGGCCCGGGCGAGGACGCCGCGTCCTGGTCGGCCACCCTGGAGACGGCGCTGGCCCTCGCCCCCGAGCACCTGTCCGCCTACGCCCTCGCCATCGAGCCCGCGACCAAGTTCGGCCGCCTGGTCGCCGCCGGCCGCATGCCCGAGCCCGACGAGGACGACCTGGCCGACCGCTACGACACCGCCTGCGCGGCCCTGGCCGCCGCCGGCTACGCCCACTACGAGGTCTCCAACTGGGCCAGGGAGGGCCACGCCAGCCGGCACAACCTGACCTACTGGCGGCGGGGGCGGTACCTCGGGCTGGGCGCGGGGGCGCACGAGTTCGACGGGGCCACCCGCCGCTGGAACGTCAACGGGGTGCCGGACTACCTCAACCACGTCCGCGAGGGCCGGCGGCCCACCGACGGCGAGGAGCGCCTCGACCCCGACCAGGCGCGGTTCGAGGCGCTGGCCCTGCGGCTGCGGACGGCCGACGGGCTCGACCCGGAGGAGGCCAGGGCGCTCGAGGTCGACCCCGACGGCGAGGAGGCGACCCGCCTGCGGGCCGCCGGGCTCCTGGGCCCGGCCCCCCGGCTGGCCCTGACCGAGCAGGGGATGTACCTGCACGGCGAGGTGGTCGCCCGCCTCGGCTAGCATGCGGCCGCCAGCCGGCCGAGCTCAGCCCGGCGGCCCGGCGGCCCGGCGGATGGGCCGCCCCGGCGGATGGGCCGCCCCCGGCGGATGGGCCCAATTTGGGCCCCCGGTCGGGAGGGTAGCCGCAGGCCGGAGGGGCTGCGCACCGCTGTCCACAGCCCCCGGCCCCTGGCTCCACCACCCCCCGGCCCCTGGCTCCACCACCCCCCGGCCCCCTGGCTCCACCGGCCCCGGGCCCGTGGCTCCACCACCCCGGCTGCCGTGGCTCCACCACCCCGGCCGCCCGTGGCTCGGCTTTAGCACTCGCCTACCTTGACTGCTACGCTGCGGAGCATGGATCGTCTTGGGCAGGGAGGGGCGGCCATGGACCTCGATGAGCGCAAGGCGCGACTGCTGCGGGCGGTGGTGCACGAGTTCATCTACACCGAGAAGCCGGTCGGGTCCAAGAGCCTGACCGAGCGGTACTCGCTGGGGGTCTCGCCGGCCACCATCCGCAACGAGCTGGCCGTGCTCGAGGAGCAGGGCTACCTCTCCCATCCCCACACCAGCGCCGGGCGGATCCCGACCGACCGGGGCTACCGGTTCTATGTGGACGCCCTGTCCGGGGTGGGGGAGCTGGCCCGGGCCCAGGAGGAGACCATCGCCCGGTTCTTCGAGGGCGCGGCCGACCTGGAGGAGACCCTGCAGCGGACCTCGCTGCTGCTGTCCAGCCTCACCCACTACACCGCCATGGTGGCCCCGCCGGCCCTCGACCGGTCGCGGCTGCGGCACATCGAGGTGGTCGGGCTGGGGCGCCGGGTGATCATGCTGGTGCTGATCGTCGACTCCGGCCGGGTCGAGAAGCGGCTGGTCGAGACGGCCGAGGACGTGGCCGCCGAGGACCTGGAGGACCTGCGCCGCCAGCTCAACGAGCGGCTGGCCTCCGAGCGCCTGTCGCGGGCCGAGCTGGTCCTGGACGCCATGGCCGGCGAGGTCCCGCCCGAGCGCCGGGCCCTGTTCCAGACCCTGGCCGCGGCCATCGGCCAGGTCGTCGGCGACCAGACCAGCGAGCGGGTCTGGCTGGGCGGCCAGGCCAACATCGCCGGCCCCGGGGCCTTCGACGGCATCGAGACCGTGCGGCGGGTCTACGAGGCGCTCGAGCAGCAGGTGCTGGTGCTGCGCATGCTCCAGGTCACCCTGGGCCGGGACGAGCGGGTGTCGGTGGTGATCGGCTCGGAGAACACGGTGGAGGGGATGGAGGCCTGCTCGCTGGTCACCTCCGCCTACCTGGCCGGCGACGCCAGCGGCTCCATCGGCGTCCTCGGCCCGACCCGGATGGACTACCTCCGGGCCATGGCCGCCGTCCAGGCCGTGGCCCGCTATCTCGGCGACGTCTTCGACGGAAATGGGTAACGGGTGAGCGACTACTACCAGGTGCTGGGGGTCGGCCGGGGTGCCGGGTCCGAGGAGATCAAGCGCGCCTACCGGCGGCTGGCCCGCCAGTACCACCCGGACGCCAACGGCGACGACCCGGAGGCCGAGGAGCGCATCCGGGAGATCAACAAGGCCTACAGCGTCCTGTCCGACCCCGACAAGCGCCAGCGCTACGACACCTACGGCGAGGCCGGGGTGGAGGGCGTCACCGCCGGCCCGATGGGCGACCCCTTCTCGGCCTTCGGCGCCTCCTTCGACGACCTGCTCGGCCAGTTCTTCGGCGGCGACCCGTTCGGCGGCCGTCCTCGGGCCCGCTCCCGGGCCCGGCGGGGCGAGCGGATCGGGATGCGCCTGCGCCTGACCTTCACCGAGGCCGTCTTCGGCGTCTCCAAGGACATCCGGGTGCGGGCCGCGGTCGCCTGCTCGCGCTGCAGCGGCTCGGGGGCCGAACGCGGCACCGAGCCGACCATCTGCTCGCGCTGCAACGGCTCGGGCCAGCAGCGCACCGTCCGCCAGTCGCTGCTCGGCCAGCTCGTCACCGCCACCACCTGCGCGGTCTGCGCCGGAACCGGCCAGGAGATCCGCTCGCCCTGCCCCGAGTGCCGCGGCCAGGGGCTGCTGATGGAGGACTCCACCGTCTCGCTCGACATCCCGCCGGGCCTGGAGGACGGCAGCCAGCTCCGGGTCCCGGGCCGCGGCCACGCCGGCCAGTACGGCGGGCCCCCCGGCGACCTGATCGTCGAGCTGGCGGTCGACCCCCACCCGGTCTTCGACCGCCGCGGCGACGACTTGATCTGCAGCGTCGAGGTGCCGATGACGGTGGCCGCCCTCGGCGGCGGCGTCCCGCTGGAGACCCTGGACGGCACCGAGACCATCGAGGTCCAGGCGGGCACCCAGACCGGGGAGGTCAAGCGCATCCGCAAGAAGGGCGTGCCCCATCCCGACGGCCGGGGCCGCGGCGACCTGCTGGTCCAGATGGCCGTCGTCACCCCGACCCACCTCGGCGAGCAGCAGCGCGCCCTGATCCGCCAGCTCGCCCAGCTCCGCGGTGAGGAGGTCGACACCCAGAGCGGCGGCTTGTTCGCGCGCCTCAAGGGCAGCGGCCGCTGAGCACGGCGGGCGCAGACCAAGCCTCGCGAGCGAGGGTGGAGCGCCGGTGACCGCCGCGGCCGAACGGGGAGGGCTGGCCTACCGCAGCCCCGCCGGCCGCTGGGTCCTGCTGGCCACCGTGCTCGGGTCGGGCATCGCCTTCCTCGACACGACCGTCGTCAACGTCGCCCTGCCCACCATCGGCGAGGACCTGGACGCCGGCATCTCCAGCCTCCAGTGGGTGGTCAACGCCTACACCCTCACCCTGTCGGGGTTCCTGCTGCTCGGCGGGTCGCTCGGCGACCACTACGGCCGCCGCCGGGTGTTCGTGCTCGGGGTGATCTGGTTCGCGGCGGCCTCGCTGCTGTGCGGCCTCGCCCCGACCGACGAGGCGCTGATCGCCGCCCGCGCCCTCCAGGGCATCGGCGGCGCCCTGCTCACCCCGGGCAGCCTGGCCATCATCGAGGCCAGCTTCCGGCGCGAAGACCGCGGCCCGGCCATCGGCGCCTGGTCCGGGCTGGGTGGCGTGACGGCCGCGATCGGCCCGTTCCTGGGCGGCTGGCTGGTCCAGGCCGCGTCCTGGCGGCTCGTCTTCCTGATCAACCTGCCGCTGGCCGCGCTGGTGGTCTGGGTGTCGCTGCGCCACGTGCCCGAGTCCCGCGACCCGGGGGCCACCGGGCGCCTGGACTGGGTCGGGGCCGCCCTGGCCGCGGTCGGCCTGGCCGGGATCGTCTACGCCCTCACCGACGGCCCGGCCGTTGGCTGGACGTCGGCGCCGATCCTGGCCGCCGGCCTGGGCGGCGTGGCCGCCCTGGTCGGCTTCGTGCTCTGGGAGCGGCGCATCCCCAACCCCATGCTGCCCCTGGACATCTTCGCCTCGCGCCAGTTCACCGCGGCCAACATCGTCACCTTCGTGATCTACGGGGCGCTCAGCGCGTCGTTGTTCCTGCTCCCCATCCAGCTCCAGCGGGTGGTCGGCTACTCGCCGCTGGCCTCCGGGGTCGCCCTGGTCCCGGTCACCGTGCTCATGCTGGTGCTGTCGGCCAGGGCCGGCCGCCTGGCCTCCCGGATCGGGCCCCGGCTGCCCATGACCGTCGGGCCGCTGCTCGTGGCCGCCGGGTTCGCGCTGTTCACCCGCGTCGGCCCGGGAGCCAGCTACCTGGCCGACATCCTCCCCGGGTCGCTGGTGTACGGGCTCGGGCTGGTCCTGACGGTGGCCCCGCTGACCTCGACCGTGCTCGCCGCCGCTCCGGCCGAGCACGCCGGCATCGCCTCGGCGGTCAACAACGACGTCGCCCGGACGGCCGGGCTGCTGGCCGTGGCCGTCCTGCCGGTGGCGGCCGGCATCTCGGGGGCCGACGCCCTCGAGCCGGCCCGCTTCACCGACGGGTTCCG
>Ga0081538_10006059_pt1 | contig 10744 bp, 7 predicted proteins | sample TabmetS5T2R1_FD_71022 | JGI IMG/M metagenome (GOLD analysis project Ga0081538, IMG submission 71022) | Tabebuia heterophylla rhizosphere microbial communities from the University of Puerto Rico - S5T2R1 | ecosystem: Host-associated > Plants > Roots > Rhizosphere ...
TACGCCCGGGAGTTAATGGAACTCCATACCTTGGGCGTTGATGGCGGTTACACACAAAAAGACATCCAGGAGGTTGCGCGCTGCTTTACCGGCTGGACGATACGGCAGCCGCGCGCCGAAGGGACGTTTTATTTCGAGCCGCGGATTCACGATAACGGCGAAAAGATGGTCCTCGGCACGCGCATCCCGCCGGGAGGCGGAATGGAAGACGGCCTGCGAGTCATCGATCTCTTGGCGCGCCATCCCTCGGCCGCGCGCTTTATTGCTTTGAAACTAGCGCGCCGATTCATCTCCGACAACCCGCCGCCGTCGCTTGTCAACAAGGCGGCGGAAGCGTTTCGCCGAAGCGAGGGTGATATCCCGACCGTTGTGCGAACACTCATCGACTCGCCGGAATTTTTTTCGCCGGAAACCTACCAGGCGAAAGTGAAGAAGCCCTTGGAATTTGTCGCCAGCGGCCTGCGCATCACCGGCGCCGAGGTCCAAATGTCGCATCAGCTCTTACGCTATCTCGGTCGCATGGGAGAACCGCTTTTCTTGGCGCAACCGCCGACCGGTTACCCCGATGCCGGTGCTTCTTGGGCGAGCCCCGACATGCTGCTCACGAGGATGAACTTCGCTATTGACCTGATCGCCAACCGGATTCCCGGATCTCGGGCGCGAATCGAGCCGCTAGCCGACAAAGATTCCCTTGCGCAGCTAATCGCGCCCGACGCGTTGTCGGCCGGGACGCGTTCTACGCTCGCCGAAACCGAAGGCAGCGAAGCCATTGCCCTGCTATTGGCAGCGCCGGAATTTCAGAGGAGGTAGTATGAATTCATCTCGCCGTCGTTTTCTCAAGTCAACCGGTTTGGGATTTCTGGCCCTGGGGCTCCCGCCGGCTTTTCTTGTCCGCACGGCCAAAGCACAGCAAACGGGTAAAGGCAAGGTGATGGTGGTCGTCTTCCAGCGCGGCGCTATGGACGGGTTAAATGCGGTCATTCCTTTTAAAGATCCTGCCTATTACAGCCTGCGGCCATCCATCGCGATTGCCGAGCCTGGATCCGGCGAAGAGCGTGCCCTTGACCTTGACGGCTTCTATGGACTCCACCCCGCTCTGGCGCCACTCAAGGGCATCTACGACAAAGGTCATCTAGCTATAATTCATGCAGCCGGATCACCTGACAACACCCGCTCCCATTTCGACGCTCAGGACTACATGGAAATCGGTACTCCCGGCATCAAAAGTACGCCGGACGGCTGGTTGAATCGCTGTTTGAACGAACAGAAAAAACCCGAGTCGTCGTTTCGTGGGGTCGCCTTGACGGCTCAAATGCCGCGCATCCTCGCCGGCACCGCACCGGCTTTGACCCTGTCCTCAATTGATGAATTTCGCCTGCGCAACGAAGCTATGGCCGCAGCGCTGCAAAAACTCTACACCGGTACATCGGACACGCTGTTGAGATTCGGGGGCCAGAGCCTCTTCGCGGCGATGGCCGAACTGAGACGAGTGGAATCTAAGGTTCCAGTTTCTATGGAACGCTATCCCGTCGGCCGCTTCGGCGCGAGCCTGGCGCAGATCGTCCGCCTCATCAAGGCCGACATCGGTCTAGAGATCGCCTTCACAGAAATTCAAGGATGGGATACCCACGTCAACCAAGGCGGCGCCAAAGGGCAAATGGCCAACCGTCTCAAAGATTTGGCTGAAGGTCTGGCGACTTTTTACCGCGACCTGGGAGATCGGGTTGAAGATGTGGTCGTCATCACTTTGTCGGAGTTCGGCCGCACCGCGCGCGAGAACGGCAACCGCGGCACGGATCACGGTCATGCCAATGTCATGCTGGCTCTCGGCGGCCCGGTGCGCGGCGGCAAGGTTTACGGCCGCTGGCCGGGTTTGGCGCCGGAAGTGCTCTATGAAGGTCGGGATCTCGATTTGACTACCGATTTTCGCGCGGTCTGCGGCGAAGTCATCTCACGCCACCTGGGGCAAAAAGACCTCACAAAGATTTTCCCGGGGTTTCGGATGGCTTCGGCGCCCCTGGGGTTGATCGCATAACACCGAAAGAGCACGGAGCATGGAGAGTCCAGGGCAACCTGCCGGTCGCCCCTATAGCTCGTTGCCCTTTTCTCCCTGCTCCCCGCTCCGCGCTCCCTGCTCTTTTCTCTTTGCTCCATGCTCCATGCTCCCTGCTCCTGCCCCGCCATCTTGGAACCCATACTGCAAGTTATATAGGCGCGAATAGAGTCCGCCTCGCGCCAGCAGTTCCGGGTGCGTTCCCTGCTCCCAGATTTCACCCTTGTGAATCACTAAGATTCTGTTGGCGTTTTTAATCGTCGACAACCGGTGCGCGATGATCAGCGCCGTCCGATTTTCGAGTAGCTCCTGCAGTGCTTCTTGAATTAGCATCTCCGTTTCGGTGTCCACGGAACTGGTAGCCTCGTCGAGAATCAAGATCTTTGGATCGAAGGCCAAGGCCCGCGCAAAGGAGAGCAATTGACGCTGCCCTTGCGAGAGGGTCGAACCTCGTTCCTGAACTTCTTGATGATAACCATCAGGCAGTTGCTCGATGAACGGCGCGATGTGAGCCCGGCGCGCCGCGTCAATCATTTTTTCTTCAGTGATGCGTGGCTCCGCCAAGGTGATGTTCGCGGCCATATCACCCGAAAAGAGAAAAACGTCCTGCAAAACCAGACCAAGGTGCCGGCGCAAATGCTGCTTATCCCACTGCCGAATATCGATGCCATCGACCAGGATCGCCCCGCTCGTGACGTCATAGAAACGGCACAGCGCGGAGATGATCGAGGTCTTGCCGCCGCCGGTCGCCCCCACCAAAGCGACTTTTTCTCCGGGTTGAACCCTAAAAGAGATACCCTTCAAAACCGATTCTCCGGGTTGGTAGGCAAGCCTCACATTTTTAAATTCAATTTCGCCTCGGAACTGGCGCGGCGCCTTCGGCTGCAGCGGGTTTTTGATCGTTGCCGGAGTATCGAGCAAAGCAAAGATTCGCTCCGACGACGCCATCGCCGCCTGCATGATGTTGTACTTTTCGGCCAGGTCGCGGATCGGTTGATACATGCGCTGAATGTATTGAATAAAGGCGACGATGACTCCGGCCTGGATGGCCTGCTGCAAAATCAATCCGCCGCCGTACCAGAGCAGCAAACCGATGGTCAGCGCGCTGAAGATCTCGATGATCGGAAAAAATACGGCATTGTAACGGACACTGCGCAGCAAGACATCGCGATAGCCGTAATTGATCTGCTGGAAGCGCCGGTACATTTTCGCCTCCTGACCGAAGGCTTGAACCGTCCCGATGCCGGCGATGTTCTCCTGCAGCTCGGCATTGAGCCGCGCCAGGATCAGCCGGCTCTCCCGATAGACCTCACGCGCCCGTCGACGATAAAACCGGCTGATGTAAAGAATCGCCGGAAAGGCGGCAAGACAAACCAACGCCAGTTGCCAATCCAGCCAGAGCATGACCGCCGCGATGCCGACCACGGTGAACAGATCCCCGAGCAGACCGACGACGCCGGTGCTAAAAAGTTCGTTGAGGGTTTCAACGTCGTTGACGCTTCGAGTCATGAGGCGCCCCACGGGATTGCGGTCGAAGTACGCCATGTCCTGGGTTTGCAAATGAGAAAATATTTCCATTCTGAGATCGTGCATCGCCCGTTGGCCGGCGTACTCCGTGGTGTAGGTCTGAATGAAGAGAAACAAAAACCCCAGAAACACGACGCTCAGATAGGTCAAAGCCATAAGATCTAGGCCGTGGATGTCCTGGTTCGAAATGTAGCGATCGATGGCGATCTTGGTAATGTAGGGTCCCGCCAACTGGGTTCCGGTGTGGAGCACCAGAAAGCTAAAAGCGAGGGTGAGGAGTTTCCAGTAGGGGCGCAAGTAACGGAGGATCCGCGCCATCAAACGGGCATCATAGGCTTTGCCCAGGATTTCCTCATCGCCGTGAACCGCTCCGGTCACGCTATTTCTCCCTGATGACTCATCGACTCCACTTGCCGGGCTAATTGCTGCCGTTCGTAAAGCTCGGTGTAAGCTCCCCGGCGCCGGACCAGCTCTTCATGCGCGCCCTGTTCGATAATTCTCCCGCCACTAAGGTAAACGATCATATCGGCGTCCCGCACCGTGGAGATGCGATGGGAGATCAGCAATGTGGTCCGTCCCTTCATGAACCGTTTCAATTCTCGCAGAATTTCTTCTTCCGTCTCGACATCCACACTGGAGAAAGCGTCATCGAGGATCAAAATTGGCGGGTCTTTGATGATCGCCCGGGCCAGGGCGGTCCGTTGCTTTTGGCCGCCGGATAGGCGGACCCCCCGCTCCCCAATGACCGTGTCGAACTGATGGCTGAAGGACTCGATGGCCGGTAGCAGTTGCGCAACGCGCGCCGCTTCCTCTACTTTTACGCCATCGATGTTGTCGACGCCGAACAAAATATTGTCGTGGACGGTTCCGGAAAAGAGAAAGATATCCTGGGAGACAAAGCCCACCGCGGCCTCCAACTCGCTGACCGGAAGCCGCTTGATATCCGTGCCGTCGATGAAAACAGTCCCGTCGGGCGGTTCGAAAAGCCGGAGCAGCAAACTGACCAAGGTGCTCTTGCCGGACCCCGTTTCTCCCACGATCCCGCAGATTTTCCCCGCGGGGATCGCTAGATTGATATTTTTCAGCACCGGGCCGTGATCGTTGGGATAGGCAAACGTGAGATCGCGGAATTCGATGGCGCCTCGAGGCGAGGCTCGCCCGACGGCCAATGGGACGATCTCGTAACGGGGTGACATGGGTGTATCCAGAATTTCAAACACTCTGCTCAAGGCCGCCGTACCTCTCTGGTACTGGTTGACAACGTAGCCCACCGCCATGAGCGGCCACGTAAGCATCGCGAGATAGCCATTGAAAGCGACAAACTCTCCAAGAGTCATGGTGCCTTGCAACACCTGGCGTCCGCCCAGCCAGAGAACCAGGGTCGCTGCGATTCCCGCCAAGACTTGCATGAGCGGCCAAAAGATCCCCCAGAGCGTTGCCAGCCACATGGTATGGTGCCGGTAAGAACCGCTGACGGCTTCGAAGCCCTTGATTTGATTTTTTTCCTGGGCATAGGCTTGGACCACCCGCATGCCCGCCAGATTCTCTTGCACATAGGCGCTCATTACACTCAGTTGTTCCTGCGTGTCCCGGGACCAACGGAAGATGTGCCGGCCGAAGATACGCACCCCCACCGGGATCAGCGGCATCGCCAGCAGCGACCACAGCGTCAGCCACGGATCGATGCGGATCATGAAAGTCAGGCTGAAAACAATCACCACCAGGGCATCGACGATGGCCAGCGAGCCGAACCCCATGAGCTCCCGCACCGCTTGAATATCGTTGGTCAAGCGCGACATCAGATCGCCGGTCTTGGTGTGCTGAAAATAATCCAGCGGCAGCTTCTGCAAATGGGAGAAAACCCGATCGCGCAGATCCGCCTCGCAGCGCCGCGAGAAACCATGAACGTTGGTGCGCCAGCCATAGCGGAAAAGACCCTGGAGGATCGCCGCGACGAGGATCAAGAGCGGATAGCGCAGTAAAGAACTCGAACCGTCGGCCTTGTAGAGAGTTGTATCGATGGCGTCCTTAATCAGCCAGGGAATCGCCATGCCGGCCAGATCGGTGGCGATCAGGGAAAGAATGCCGAGGATGAGGAAACGGCGATAGCGGTCAATCAGAAACTTGACGCGGTGATAATGTCGAAGAATCTTTACGTCCTCTTGCTGAAGCGGTTGTGCTAGCCGGAATTATTCACTGGCAAAGCAACGCAACGATATTCAAAGTTCAATGTTCCGGGTTCAATGTTTCAGTTTCGGACCTTGAACATTGAACTTTGAACCTTGAACTTCACGTTCTTTTGATGCCGTGTTCCTGCGCCACCTCGGCCCACTTCCCGGCCATGAGCTTTTCCATCACAGGTTCGAGCGCTGAGATCGAAACCCGAACCTGTTCCATCGTATCGCGATCGCGAATCGTGACCTTTTCATCGGCCGGCGCCTTATCGTCACCCACGGTCTGAACGTCAACTGTCACACAAAACGGCGTGCCCACTTCGTCTTGCCGTCGATAGAGACGGCCGATCGATGCCGTGTCGTCGTAGACCGTATACCAGCGCTGGCGCAGGTTAGCGGTGAGTTGCTTCGCTGTTTCAACGATCCGATCGTTCTTTTTCAGGAGCGGCAGCACCGCAATCTTAAGCGGCGCCAGCTCGCTATGAAATTTCAAAACCACTCGCTTTTCTTCTCGGACCTCTTCCTCGTGATACGAGTCCACTAAGAAGGCGAGGGTCGATCGATCGGCTCCGGCCGAAGGCTCAATGACATAGGGAACGATCTTTTGTTTGCTCTCTTCGTCGAAGTATTCGAGCGCTTTGCCGCTGAACTGGGAGTGTTGTCTTAGGTCATAGTCGGTGCGATTGGCAATGCCCTCGAGCTCGCTCCAGCCCATGGGGAACAAATACTCGATGTCGACGCATCCCTTGGCATAGTGCGCTAGCTCGTCCGGTTCATGCCTTCGTTGGCGAATGTTGTCTTTTTGTATACCGTAGCGCTGGTACCATTGAAAGCGCTCATCGACCCACTTTTGATGCCATTCCTCATCCGTCCCCGGCATGCAGAAATATTCGATCTCCATCTGCTCGAACTCGCGGGTGCGGAAAGTAAAGTTGCCCGGCGTAATTTCATTGCGGAAGGCCTTGCCGATCTGGGCGATGCCAAACGGTAGCTTTTTCCGGGATGCTTGTAGGACGTTATCGAAATTAACGAAGATCCCCTGTGCGGTTTCGGGACGAAGATAAGTCTTGGTTGCGGTCTCTTGCACCGGTCCAAGAGAAGTCTCGAGCATAAGGCTTGCGGGGCGAGGTTCGGAAAGTTTTCCACCGCAACTTGGGCAAAGGGAATCCACCCCACCTACTTGCTTCATGAATTCACTTTCTGAGATCTGATGTGGTTCGGGGTGCCCGGAAAAATCTCTTTTCGAAAATACCTCTGCCTGTTTGACCGAAGCTAAATTAGGGGCGAGTTTTTTGCCATCGCCCTTGACCCAGTTGATAACGGCAGACCAAGTTCCTTTGCCTCGAGCTTCCGTCAACTTCTGCCACCACTTGCTGTTCTTCCTCGCCTCCTCGACGTGATCCGCGCGGTAGTGCCGGCCACAATCGAGACAACCTGTAAAAGGATCGGCGAAGCTTGCCAGATGCCCGCTCGCTTCCCACACCTTCGGATGCATGGTAATTGCGGCGTCGAGCCCGACCATGTCGTCTCTCAGGTGAACATTGTCGCGCCACCAGAGGCGTTTGACGTTGTTCTTCAGCTCAACACCCAGCGGCCCGTAATCCCAAGCGGATCCCAGCCCGCCGTAGATTTCACTCGACTGAAAAATAAACCCGCGTCGCTTCGACAGCGACACGATCTTGTCCATGTCCACCATCAATTACACCAACGGTTATGAATGAGTTTCATTCCCCTCACCCTAAGTCTCTCCCGCAATGGGTCGCATTGGGAGAGGGAACCTAAAAAGTCTCCCCTCCCTTGACGGGGAAGCTGTGAAAAAATAGCCGTCCGCCCTTCGAGGGTTCAGGACAAACGGCTAAGGCTTCAGATTTCAAAGTGTTCCGATCCGTTCGTGGTGAGGTTCTCGAACCATGAACGGATTTTTTCACAGCTTCGGGAGGGATTAAGGGGAATGTGATTTGTGTCGACACATTTATTGCTTTCACTGTAGTCTTACCATCGCACAAAATAGAATCTTTAATTTAATGGATGATGCGGGGAGAGTCAAAATGACGGACGGAAGAGTTTTTCGATCCGGAAGCCGAAATATACCAACGCCGCCACACCCGCCTATTTTAGCCCCAGCACATCTTGCATGCCGTAAAGGCCGGGCTTCCGCTTGGCCAGCCACTGGGCAGCGCGGATAGCACCGCGGGCAAAGGTGTCGCGGCTGTGGGCGCGGTGAATGAATTCGAGTCGCTCCCCGACACCGCCGAAGATCACGGTGTGCTCGCCAACGATGTCGCCGGCGCGGACGGAAAGCAGCGCAATCTCTTTCTTGGATCGCTCGCCGACGATGCCTTTCCGCCCGTTAATGGCCACTTTCTCCAGGTCGCGATGGAGCGCGTTCGCTACCGATCTGCCTAAGGCCAGAGCGGTTCCGCTGGGGGCGTCTTTCTTGAAGCGATGGTGCGCCTCGATAATCTCGACGTCGTAGTCTTCGCCGAGCATCTTGGCCGCCTGGCCCAAAAGAGAGATCAGCACATTCACGCCCAAGCTCGTGTTGGCTGAAAGGAGAGTCGGCGCGCGGCGAGCCAGTTGTTTGATCTCGGCCAGCTGTTCGGAATTGAATCCGGTTGTGGCCACAACGATCGGCGTGGCATTTTTTGCCGCGGCGCGAAGATAGCCCAGGGAAGCTTCTGGATGGGTAAAGTCGATGATGACTGCGCCGCGTTTGAGATAGGCCTCGAGCTTGTCGCTGACCCGGATACCCAACAGTCCGGCGCCGGCTACTTCCCCGGCATCTTTTCCCACCCTGGGGCTTCCGGGTTTATCAATCGCGGCAGCGAGCTGGACACTGGCTGTCTGCGCAATTGCGCGCACCACTGCGCCGCCCATGCGGCCGCCGACCCCGCAGACGATCAGGCCAAGTGCCATCGGGTCTACAGCAAAGCGAATTCGGCCATCGATTGTCTGAGTTTTTTCAGATTCCCTTCCGACATGGGTGTTAGAGGTAGGCGCAGTTCGCCGGTGCACTTGCCCATGAGAGCCAGCGCAGTTTTGATGGGAATCGGATTGGTTTCGAGAAAGACACTACGAATCAAAGGCATCAGTTTCAGTTGACGATCGCGTCCGTTCTCCCACTTTCCCTCCAAGCACGCATCGGTCAGCTGCGACATTTCTTTGGGGGCGATATTGGCGACGGTAGAGATGACCCCTTTGCCTCCGAGCGCCATCAGGGAGAAGGTCAGCGAATCCTCGCCCGAGTAGACGGCCAGATTGTCGCCACACAGGCGAATCACGTCGATAGCTTGATCCACGGAGCCCGTGGCTTCCTTGACGCCGGCAACATTTTTGATCTCCGCAAGGCGGGCCAAGGTTTCCGGCTCGATTTTCGATCCGGTGCGACCGGGAATATTGTAAACGATGATCGGAATACCGACTTCGGCCGCAACTTTCTTGTAGTGCTGATAGATGCCTTCCTGGGTGGGGCGGTTGTAGTAGGGCGAAATCATTAACGCACCGTCGGCGCCGGCTTTCTCCGCCCCTTTGGTCAGCTCAACCGCCTCCGTCGTAGAATTCGATCCTGAGCCGGCGATAACGGGGATCCGTTTGTTGACCGTCTTGATCACCCTTTCGATGACCTCGTGGTGCTCCTGATGATCAAGCGTCGCCGACTCGCCGGTGGTACCGCACGGGACGATGCCGTTTGTGCCGTTCTGGATGTGAAAGTCTACGAGAGCCTCAAGGCTTTGCCAATCGACCTTGCCTTCCTTGAAAGGCGTGACTAAGGCAACCATTGAACCAGTAAACATCGATTTCTCTCCTATTAATTCCGCTGAAAAACCTTCCGTTCATCCTTCGAAAGCCTCAGGACGAACGGAGGAGCAGTTGAAATCATTGGAGATTTTCCGTTCATGCTGAGCCTAGTCGAAGCATTTATAGTTTTTCAACAGAATCTCCTATCGGATCCTGACCGTTCCGCGGAACACTTCCTCGGCCCCACCCGTCATATAGACACGATTGTTCTCGCGCCACTCGATGAAAAGATCCCCACCTTTGACGTGGACCGTAACCTCCCGTTCGGTCTGACCGGTCAGCACCCCGGCAACGCCAACTGCCGAGGCGCCCGTGCCGCAAGCCCAGGTCTCTCCAGCGCCACGCTCCCACACCCGCATTTTGACTTCACTGGGACTCAGGATTTTGATAAATTCCGTATTCACTCGCTTTGGGAAAAAGGGATGATGTTCAAAAGGAGGACCGATTTTTTCCAGGTCCAGGGAGTCCACGTCATCGAGATAAAGCACGCAATGAGGGTTGCCCATGGAAACACAGGTGACCTCATAGGTAGCGCCATCCACCGTCAGCGGACGATTGATGATCTGGCCGTCGGCGTCGACGGGAATCTTTCGACCTTCGAGGATCGGCTCGCCCATATCCACTTCGACCAGTTCACCGACGATTTTTGGACGAATGATGCCCGCCAGAGTTTCCACTTCTAGCTCGCGTTTCTTGGTGAGGCCATGATCGTAAACATATTTGGCAAAGCAGCGAATGCCGTTGCCGCACATCTCGACCTGGCTACCGTCGGCATTGTAGATCTCCATCTTGAAATCGGCAACTTTCGACGGACGCACCGTAAGCAGCTGATCGGCCCCGATACCGAAGCGGCGATTGCAAAGCTGTTTGGCAATCGCTTCAAGGTTGCCGGTGCTCTTCTCGAGGCAATCGACAAAAACAAAATCGTTGCCGCAACCATGCATCTTGGTAAACTGGATTTCCATCTGGCTGACTCTGTCGAGTTCTGAAATCCCTCGGCCTTCGGCCTGCCCTCTTTGCAAAGGGCTAATGAAGATTATCTCTGGTTTATTGCAGCTCTGGCGGTATGGATTCTCCCCGGATCAGGTCGTCAAAGTTTTCTCGGGCACGAATCACATAATATTTATCCCCATCGACCAATATCTCCGGCGGCTTCGGATGGGAATTGTAGTTTGACGCCATGGTGAACCCA
>Ga0081538_10006060_pt1 | contig 10744 bp, 9 predicted proteins | sample TabmetS5T2R1_FD_71022 | JGI IMG/M metagenome (GOLD analysis project Ga0081538, IMG submission 71022) | Tabebuia heterophylla rhizosphere microbial communities from the University of Puerto Rico - S5T2R1 | ecosystem: Host-associated > Plants > Roots > Rhizosphere ...
GTGACCGCGTCGGCGTAGAGGATCACCTGGCCGTTGACGTGGCGCGCCGCCCGACCAATGGTCTGGATGAGCGAGCGCTCGGAGCGCAGGTAGCCCTCCTTATCGGCGTCGAGGATGGCCACCAGCGACACCTCGGGGATGTCCAAGCCCTCGCGCAGCAGGTTGATGCCGATGAGCACGTCGTACTTGCCCAGGCGCAGGTCGCGGATGATCTCGTGGCGCGCCAGCGTGTCGATGTCCGAGTGCAGATACGCCACCTTGACGCCCAGCTCCTGGTAATACTCCGTGAGCTCCTCGGCCATGCGCTTGGTGAGGGTGGTCACCAGCACACGCTCCCGCCGTTTCACCCGTTGGCGGATCTCTTCGAGCAGGTCATCGACCTGGCCGCGCACCGGGCGTACGCTGAGCTCGGGGTCCATGAGTCCCGTCGGCCGGATGATCTGCTCCACGACGCGCCCCTTAGCCTGCCGTAACTCATAGGGGCCCGGCGTCGCCGACACATAGATGACCTGATGCACCATGGCCTCGAACTCCTGAAAATTGAGGGGGCGGTTGTCGAGGGCCGAGGGCAGGCGGAAGCCATACTCTACGAGGGTCTCTTTGCGGGCGCGGTCGCCGCGATACATGCCGCCGATCTGAGGCACCGTCACATGACTCTCGTCGATGCAGAGCAGGAAATCATTCGGAAAATAATTGAGCAACACCCATGGCGGCTGCCCGGCCTGGCGCCCATCGAGATGGCGCGAGTAATTCTCGATGCCGTGGCAAAAACCCATCTCGCGCAGCATTTCCAGGTCGAAGTGGGTGCGCTGGGCCAGGCGCTGGGCCTCCAACAGCTTGCCCTGGCGCATCAATTCCTGCAGGCGATCCTCCAGTTCCACGCCGATGTCCTCGACCGCCCGCTTTAAATTCTCCTGGGTGGTGACGTAGTGGCTGGCGGGATAGATGGCGATCTTCGCCAGGCGCCGCAGCGGCTCGCCGCGCAGGGGATCGATCTCCCAGATGGCGTCCACGACGTCGCCGAAGAACTCTACCCGAATCGCGGTTTCCTCTTCGTGGGCCGGGAAGATGTCCACCACATCGCCGCGCACGCGGAAGGTGCCGCGATGGAAGTCCATGTCGTTGCGCTGGTATTGAATCTCGACCAGCTTGTTGAGGATGTCGTCGCGGGTGATCTCCATCTGATCCTGGAACAGGACCAGCATACTGCGGTAATCCTGCGGCGAGCCCAGACCATAGATACAGGAGACGCTGGCCACGACGATGACGTCGCGGCGCTCTTGGAGCGACCGGGTGGCGGAGTGACGCAGCTTGTCGATCTTGTCGTTGATCGAGGCGTCCTTTTCGATGTACGTATCAGTGTGGGGTACGTAGGCCTCGGGCTGGTAGTAATCGTAATAGCTGACGAAGTATTCGACCGCATTGGCGGGAAACAGCTCTTTGAACTCAGTATAGAGCTGGGCGGCTAGCGTCTTATTGGGGGCGATTACCAGGGTTGGCCGGTTCACTCGGGCGATCATGTTAGCCATCGTGAAGGTTTTGCCCGAGCCTGTCACTCCGAGCAGGACCTGATGCTGGCGTCCATGCTCGATGCCCTGCACCAGTTCTCGAATCGCTTTCGGCTGGTCCCCTTGCGGCTGATAGGTCGATGCGAGCTGGAATCGATCCATGATGTGGTTCCCACTCCCTTCCTCACGGATGCAGCCGGCGGTTAATGGCGGCACGATGTGCCTCCCGAATGTACCGCACCCGGCGAAGTCCTCGCAAGCCTATACTTGTCTGCGGATGTGCGCACCACTCTACGAGGCCATCCCCGAGCTGATGCCCTCTCCCGCCGTGAGAGGGTTAGGGTGAAGGTAGTAAGGCATCTCCCCACGGGGGGATCCCCTCACCCCCGCCCTCTCCCACTGGGAGAGGGGGCAAGAAGTGAGCCCTGGCTCGACAGGAATCGGTTGACAATCACGCTGCATTATCTATAATAGCAGGCCAATTGCGAGTTATCCCTTAGGAGCGCGATATCGATGATCAACCTGTTGCTGCATTACCAGCGGAAGATGTCCCCGGTGAACGCCTGGCCCTGGCGTGGCTGGCAAGTGTGTGGGGGCAGCCGCGGCCTCAGGGAGGAGTGATCTCGCATTTATAGCGACGTCGGGGAGATGCCGTGGGTTGCCGCTTGATCCGCGGTGTTCTCGACAGCGAAAGCGCCGAGTAAAGCCGTGGATCCCCTGCGATTCACGGCTTTTTTATTGGCTCCTGCCAAGGAAGGAGAGATCATGGAGCACTCGGTGCTGGAACAAGCTCTGCAGGCCTTAGAGGCTTCAGACAAGCGCATTGTGCAGCTTTTGACCCTGCGTCGTCAGCTCGCCTCGCAGCTCGCCCAGGCCTCACTGGCGCAGGGAACGCTCGCCAGCCTCGAAACGCGCGTCGCTGCCGTCGTATCACGGCTGGCAGGTGGCAATCCAGGCCCTTTGGATAGCCAACGTCTGGCCTCCATCTTCGAGGCCGTCATCCGGCTCACAGAGCCACTCTCCGCCGGTCTTTCGAGCAGGAATGGCGCGGCAAAAAAGGGTTGACATCCTCCAGGGGTTATCTTACAGTACCGACAGCGATTATGGTCATCGCCGATGAAATAACACCTTAAAACATCATGAGATATGCCTTGCAGGCCAGGGCCCCTGCTGCTGAATGCCGAGGCAGTGTCTGGATAGACACCAGCACCATGGGTCAGCCGGCGTTAGCCGCCGATGGATGGGCGACGATGGCGCTGGTGTGAAGGAGGGACCAGGGTGCCGTTGAACACGATCGTCTGTATCAAACAGGTGCCGGACTGGGAGGCCCCTGCCGACACGTTCAAGATCGATCCTGTGCAGAAAAAGGTCATTCCTCCCCCTAACATCGACCCACGTATCAGTCTGTTCGATGAACACGCCATCGAGGCAGCGCTGCAAATCCGCGAAAAGCACGGCGGCAAGGTGACCATCGTCAGTTTAGGGCCTGATTTCGCCCAGCGTGCGGTGAAACAAGCGGTGGCCATGGGCGCTGACGAGGGGATTTTACTCAAGGATCCAGCTTTTGAGGATTCCGATACATACACTACTGCCTACATCCTCGCTGAGGCCATCAAGAAGATCGGCGCCTTTGATCTGATCCTCTGCGGACGGCAGGCGGCTGACTGGGACGTCGGGCAGGTCGGCCTGGGGGTTGCGGAACTCTTGGGCATCCCCTGTGTGTCGATCGCCCAGAAACTCGAAGTGTCCGACGGTAAAGTAACGGTCGAGCGCATTGTCGAGGGCGGCTATGACGTCATGGAGGTTGCGTTGCCGGCGCTGATCACCGTCAGCAACGAGATCAACAAGCCGCGCTATCCGACACTGCGCGGCATCATGGCCGCGGGGAAGAAGCAGATCCCGACGTGGGATGCCGCAGCCCTCGGCATCGATCCCGCCCGCACCGGAGCGCACGCTGCGCACGCCAAAGTCTTGAAGCTCTACGTCCCCGTCCACGAGGCTCACTGCGAGTTTCTTGAGGGCGACACCGACGAAGAGAAAGGCGAGAAGCTCGCCCTGCGACTGCGCGAGGCCAAACTCATCTAGCGATGGGGGAAGGGGTATGACTGCGAATGAGGCACGAGGGGTATTGGTGCTGGCGGAGGTTAGCGATGGCAAACTCGCGGGCATTGCGCAGGAGCTTCTGGGGGTTGGGCGTCGTCTGGCCGATGCGCTAGGCGAAGAGTTGGCGGCGGCCGTGCTCGGCGGTCAGCTCGGCGACAGTGCCACAGAGGCCATTGCCTACGGCGCCGATAAAGTCTACGCCATCGACGATCCGCTCCTCGCCACCCCGCAACCCGATGCCTACACGGCCGCTCTCGAACATCTCTGTCGAGACGTCCAGCCGAACATTCTGCTCCTGGGCAAAACCTCCTTGGGGATCGAGGTGGGGCCGCGACTAGCATTCCGGCTGCAAACGGCGCTCGGCTCGGATTGCACGGATCTGCGCATCGATGCCGACAGCAAGCGTCTGGTGATGACGCGGCCAGTCTTCGGCGGCAACGCCATGCTCGAGATGGCCTGCGCCGACCGCTTCCCCCAAATGGCCAGTGTACGTGCCAAGACCCAAGCGCCGCTGCCCCGTGACGACACACGCCAGGGGGAGGTTGTGAATCGCCCGTCCGGCATCGACCCCTCGGTCGTGCGGGCCAAATTCATCAGCCGGAATAAGAAAGCGGTGGAAGGCATCACGCTCACCGGCGCGCCGATCATCATTTCCGGCGGGCGTGGCCTGAAAGGAGCAGAAAATTTCAAGCACCTCAAAGAGCTTGGCGACCTCCTCGGAGCGGCGGTTGGAGCGTCGAAAGCCGCCGTCGACGAAGGGTGGGTGCCCCCAGAGATGCAGGTCGGGCTGACAGGGGTCACGGTCACCCCCAATCTCTACATCGCGGTGGGCATCTCGGGTGCAGCGCAGCACATCGCTGGCATGGGGTATTCGAAGAATATCGTGGCGATCAACCGAGACCCGGATGCCGCCATCTTTCAGCGAGCGCACTTCGGCGTCGTGGGCGATTGGCAGAAGGTCATTCCAGCCTTTACACGCAAATGTAAAGAGCTTCTCGAAAAATAGGCGACCGCATCGGCGGCACCCTCTCCAATGACAAGGGTTGTGGCGATGACGTATGGACCATTATGGCGGCGGGCCGCGTTGTTAGCGGTGTTTGCACTGCTGGTTGGATGTTTAAGTTGTGGGCTGACGGCTACTGGCCACCCGCGCGAGCTGAACACCAGTCGGCCTGAGGTCTTTGCCGAAGTGACGCGCGTCATCGAGAGCTCCTTCTGGGATGCCAGTAAACTCAGCCCCCAAGGTTTGTTCAAGGGGGCCGTCGATGGCGTCGACGCGGACGTCCGACGCCTGGGGGGGACCATCGGCTATAAGGACCAGCAGATGCTCATCTCCCTCAATGGCCATACCAAAGCCGTTGACCTGTCCGGCATTGCCTCCCTGGCCGAGATGGTGCAAGCCTTCATCGGCATCCATACGTTCATTCTCCAACATCAACGCTCGAATGGGACCCCGACCAATTGGGAATACCGGGCCATTGAGGGCATGGTGAAGTCCCTGGATGGGAATTCGGCTTTTATGCCGCCGCATGAGTTCCGTGAGATGCAAGAGGAGACGCGCGGGAGCTTCGGAGGGATCGGCATTCGCATCGGTGTCGAGGACGGCCAGGTGGTGATCGTCGAGCCCATGGATGGGACGCCGGCGTCTAAGGCCGGTCTGAAGCAGGGCGACCGGATTATGAAGATCGATGGTCAGCCCACGCAAGGGCTGACACTGCAAGAGGCCGTCCGTCGCATGCGTGGGCCGGTAGGAAGCCGCCTGATGTTGGGTATCGTTCGTCGCGGTGGCGTGGAGCCCGAGGACGTCTCTCTGACGCGCGCCAAGATCGATCTCAAGACCGTGGAAGGCCAGCTCCTCGACGGGCGCATTGGCTATGTCAAACTGCGTGGTTTCCATGAGACGACGCTGCAGGAACTGGAGAATGCCTTAAATCGCTTGACCCAGCAGAAGATGGAAGGGTTGGTCATCGACCTGCGGAACAATCCAGGCGGTCTCTTGAGTCAATCGGTCAAGGTCTGCAACCTCTTCGTCGATGAGGGGCTTATCGTGGTCTCCACCGAGGGCCGCGTGCGCAATCAGAACTCGCGGTTCATGGCGAATGGTGGTGGCCAGTATCGGCAATATCCCTTGATCGTGCTGATCAATGCCGGCAGCGCTAGCGGCTCCGAGATCGTTGCGGGGGCGCTGCAGGACCTGCAAAAGGCCACTATCATCGGCACCAAGAGCTACGGGAAAGGCTCGGTCCAGACCATTTTCCCGCTCCAGGATGGCTCCGGGCTGCGCCTGACGACCGCTCATTACTTCACGCCCAGCGGACGGACTATCGACCACGTCGGCATTATGCCCGATCTCGTGCTCTCGAACGAGGGGAAGGAGGATCGGCAGTTAGACATGGCCCATGCCCTTATGAAGGAGGCCCTGGCCATGGCGAGTCGACGCAAACAGCAACACCAGCGCGGGGCAGGGCCTATTGATAATGTGATGATGAAAGAACTGGGGCGAGGAATGCTCGCCGCTCCTCCCACTCCGTCGCCATAGGCTCCTTCCACTCTGTCTCTGCACGCCATGCTCCTCGGCGCGTGTCTGAGAATCAAGCCCTTCTTACACCCTGGCAGAGGGCCGTACAGCTCCTCTAAGGGATATACGACCATGGCATTACAAGCAACCACCAGCCTGAAACGGACGCCGCTCTACGAACTGCACCGAGAAGCAGGGGCGAAATTCGTCGACTTCGGCGGTTGGGAAATGCCCGTGCAGTATGGCAGCATCATCGAGGAGCATAAGGCTGTGCGCACCTCGGTCGGTCTCTTCGATGTCAGCCATATGGGTGAGATCGAGATCAGAGGGCCGCGTGCACTGGAGGTGGTGCAGCGGCTCACCACCAATGATGCGTCGAAGCTTGAAGTCTACCAGGTGCAATACTCGACCCTGTGTTATCCACACGGAGGGATCGTCGACGATCTCACCGTCTACCGTCTGGGACCGGAGCATTTCCTCCTGTGTGTCAACGCCGCGAACATCGACAAGGACTTCTCCTGGATCGTCGAGCAGGCACGCGGCGACGCCGATATCACCAACACCAGTGCCCAGATCGCGCAACTGGCGCTGCAGGGCCGTCATGCCCAGGCGACGCTGCAGCCTTTGTGCGATCTCGCGCTCGACGGCGTTCGGTATTATTGGTCGGCCAAGGGACGGGTGAAAGGGATTGAGGCCTTGATCTCGCGCACGGGATACACCGGCGAGGACGGCTTTGAGATCTATTGCCCCGCCTCACAAGGGTCGGAACTCTGGCGCGCTTTGATGGAGGCCGGTGCACCATATCATATCAAAGCCATCGGCCTGGGCGCCCGCGACACCTTGCGCCTCGAAATGGGTTATGCGCTCTATGGCAATGACATTACGGCTGAAACCACTCCCTTGCAGGCAGGCCTCGGCTGGATCGTCAAACTGAATAAGGGGGATTTCATCGGCCGCGAAGCTCTGGCCAAAGAAAGGGGCGAGGGGATCAAGCGCCGGCTTGTCGGCCTTGAGATGATCGATCGCGGCGTGGCACGGGCACATTACCACATCCTGGTAGACGGGCAAGTCGTGGGGGAGGTGACCAGCGGCACGGTGTCACCCTCCTTGAATAAAAGCATCGGGCTGGGGTATGTGCGGACAGAGTCCGCGAAGGTCGGCACGCCATTGCAGGTCGATATCCGCGGTAAGCCGGCCCAGGCACAGGTGGCCTCCATGCCATTCTATCCGTCGCAGGTGCGCAAGGCATAAGGGGGAGAGCCAGAACTTATGGAGTTCCCAGCGGGATTGCGGTATACGAAAGAGCATGAATGGATCAGGGTCGAAGGCGATCAGGCCTACGTCGGTATCACCGACTACGCCCAGCAGGAGCTGGGGGACGTGGTGTATGTCGAGTTGCCGGAGGCTGGGGGAGCGGTACGCTACATGGAGCCTTTTGGGGTGGTAGAGTCGGTCAAGGCCGTCTCTGACCTCTTTTCGCCGGTGACCGGCTCGGTCAAACAGGTCAACGAAGAGTTGTTCAATCGGCCCGAGCTGGTGAACAGTGATCCTTATGGCCAGGGATGGATGCTCGTGGTGGAGGTCGGCGACGCCTCCCAGCTCGACACGCTGATGACGGCGGAACAATATGCGGCTTACCTGCGGCAGACGAAGGAGGGATGATGCGCTACATCCCGAACACTGATGCCGATCGTCAGGCCATGCTGGAAGCCATGGGGCTGACCACGATCGAGGATCTCTTCAGCGGTATCCCCAAAGGTCTCCGCTTGAATGGCCCGCTGAGCATTCCCAAGGCCCTCTCGGAACAGGAAGTGCTCCGGCATATGCGGATGTTGGCCGGTCGCAATGCCAACGTCGAAGATTATGCCGCGTTTCTGGGGGCGGGTGCGTACCATCATTTCATCCCCAGCATCGTGCCCGTGCTCACGTCGCGTGGCGAATTCATGACCGCCTATACGCCGTATCAGCCGGAGATGGCACAGGGGACGTTGCAGGCGGTGTATGAGTATCAAACGCTGGTCTGCCAGCTCACGGACATGGAAGTCGCCAACGCCTCACTGTATGACGGCTCCACAGGCGTGGCGGAAGCGGTACTCATGGCCCGGCGCGTGACACAGCGCGATGAGGTGCTGCTGTCTGAGGCCGTACACCCCGAGTATGGCGCCGTTCTGCGTACCTACCTACAAAACCTCGGCATGCGGGTGCATGAGGTCCCAGTGGATGGAGCCGGGCAGACGCCGCTGGCGCGGGTCCGGGAAGAGCTGTCGGCGCGCACTGCCTGTGTGGTCGTCCAAAGCCCCAACTTTTTCGGGGTGATCGAAGACCTCAGCGGCTTCGCTGAGACGCTCCATCACGAGAAGGTGCTGCTGGTGCAAGCCGTCGCTGAACCCGTATCGCTGGGCTTGCTCAAGCCGCCTGGCGCCTGGGGTGCCGATATCGTCGTGGGCGAAGGGCAGGCGTTCGGGAATGCCCTGAGCTACGGTGGTCCGTACCTGGGCTTCTTTGCGACCAGAGATCGCTATGTGCGGCAGATGCCAGGGCGATTGGCTGGCGAGACAGTTGATACCGAGGGACGCCGCGGCTATGTTCTAACGCTGTCGACCCGTGAGCAGCATATTCGCCGCGAAAAGGCCACATCGAATATCTGCACCAACGAAGGGCTCTGTGCCCTGGCCGCAACGATTCATCTGTGTACCCTCGGAAAGGTCGGCCTGCGGCGAGTCGCCGAGCTCAACCTGCAGCGCGCCTCCTATGCGCGGCAACAGCTCGCCGCCATTCCAGGCTGCCGCCTGCCCTTCAGCGGGCCGACGTTCAATGAATTCGTGCTGGAAACCCCCAAGCCCGCTGGCGACCTCATTCAGCAGTTGAGCGCGCATCGCCTGATCCCCGGCATCGATCTGGGGAGGTTTTATTCGGGGCGTTCCCACCAGCTCTTAATGTGCGTCACCGAGATGAATCCCCGGGAAGATATCGACCGGCTGTGCTCGGCGGTTTCAACCGCGATACGGGCGTCCTAGGACTAGCAATGCTTCCCCATTTTCATCCCTCGCCCCACGCTCTCCCGGTGGGAGAGGGAGAAGCGACGAAGGCACGGAGCGGAAGGATTACCATGGAGAACAGGCAGACAAATGCTGTGCAGGGGATTCAGGGATTGGTCTTTCGCGAGGACCTGATCTTCGAGCAGTCGGCTCCCGGGCGCGTGGGCTATTCCCTACCGGCGGCGGAGGTGCCGGAGATCCCAGCGGAGACGGCCATTCCGGCACATTTGTTGCGCGATGAGGTGGCGGGCTTCCCCGAAGTCGCGGAACTCGATGTCCTGCGGCATTTCACGCGGCTATCGCAGTGGAACTATGCCATCGACCTCGGCACGTTTCCACTCGGGTCGTGTACCATGAAGTACAACCCGCGTGTCAACGAAGAGGCGGCCAAGATTCCGGGTTTCTCCCGGATCCATCCCTATGAGCCCGAAGAGTTAGTCCAAGGGGCGCTGCAACTGATGTACGAGCTCGAGCGCTATCTGGCGGAGATCAGTGGTATGGACCGCGTCACCCTGCAGCCGGCGGCCGGCGCTCATGGGGAATTGACCGGGCTGCTGATGATCCGGGCCTATCATGCCTCCAAGGGCAACCCGCGGCGCAAAGTGATCCTGCCCGACTCGGCACACGGCACCAACCCCGCTAGCTCCGCTCTCTGCGGTTATCAGGTCATCGAACTGAAGTCGAGCAAAGAGGGCGTCGTCGACCCACAGGCTGTCGCCGAGGTGATGGACGAGGATGTGGCGGCCCTCATGACGACTAACCCCAATACCCTGGGCATCTTCGAAAAGCACATTCAAACCGTCAGCGACATCGTCCATCGCAAGGGTGGGTTGGTCTATTGCGATGGGGCCAATCTCAATGCACTGGTCGGCATTGCCCGCCCGGGGGACATGGGCTTCGATGTCATCCAATTCAACTTGCACAAAACTTTCTCGACCCCCCATGGGGGTGGCGGCCCCGGGGCAGGACCGGTGGGCGTCAAGGCGCCGCTCATGCCATTCCTTCCGGTGCCAGTGGTCGAGCAAGATGGCGATCGGTACCGCCTCGACTACAACCGACCGCAGAGCATCGGTAGAGTGCGAGCGTTTTATGGCAATTTCGGCATGCTGGTGCGCGCCTATACCTACATCCGCACGCTTGGCCCCGATGGCTTGCGCCGCATGGCCGAGACCGCCGTCCTCAATGCCAATTACCTGCTGCATCGCATCAAGGATTATTACGAGGTGCCCTACCCCGAGCGGCCGATGCACGAGTGCGTGGTCTCCGATAAGCACCAAGTCGAACATGGCGTCAAGGCTTTGGACATCGCCAAGCGGCTGATTGATTACGGCTATCATCCGCCCACCATCTATTTCCCGCTCATCGTCAAGGGGGCTCTGATGATCGAGCCCACCGAGAGCGAGGGTAAGGAGCGCGTCGATCGCCTGGCAGAGGCGCTGATTCAGATCGCCCAGGAGGCGGAGAAGGACCCTGAGACGGTGTTACGCGCTCCGACGAGGACGGTCGTCAGTCGCCTGAACGAGACCAGGGCGGCGCGTGAACCGAACTATTGCTGGAACGGCCGCTGAGAATTACGC
>Ga0081538_10006061_pt1 | contig 10744 bp, 9 predicted proteins | sample TabmetS5T2R1_FD_71022 | JGI IMG/M metagenome (GOLD analysis project Ga0081538, IMG submission 71022) | Tabebuia heterophylla rhizosphere microbial communities from the University of Puerto Rico - S5T2R1 | ecosystem: Host-associated > Plants > Roots > Rhizosphere ...
CTGTCGTCGCTGCGGCTCCCCATCCGGGCCAGCCGCGACAGCCGGGCCGAGGCGACCTCGTCGGGCACGACCAGCTCCAGCACCAGCTGGAGGTCGCGGCCGTCGCCCTCCAGCAGCCGGTCGAGCTCGACCGCCTGGCGGACGTTGCGGGGGAAGCCGTCGAGGATGAACCCGGGGCCGAGCTCGGCCCCGATCACCTGGAGCGCGACCCGGTCGGGCACCGGATGGCCGCGCTGCACCTGCTCGGCGATGCGGTGCGGGTCGTCCCCAGCGGCCGAGGCCCGCAGCAGCTGCCCCGCCGACACGTGGGGCACCCCGAGCAGCCCGGAGAGATGGGGCCCCAGGGTGCCCTTGCCGGCGCCCGGTGGGCCGAGCAGCAGCACCCGCCGCAGCTCGCCGTTGGTCATGGGGGTATCGGTCAACCATCCCTCCTTCTCTGCTCAGTGTTGGCCGAGTACCCCCCGGCCCGCAAACTACAACGCTAGAACGGCGGTCGAGTATCCGGCGCCGCATGCAGCGCTAATCCATCCGTCCAGCGCCGAGGCTTGCGCGCCGCCCCCGGCGACCACCGATCCCCGCAAGCCCGGATGCTCGAGCGGTGTTCTAGGCGTCGGCGCGGTCCTCGCGGACGCCGGCGGCGCGCAGTCCGTCGAGGGCCCGCTCGCCGTCGTCCGGCTTGACGTTGACCGCCCGGGTGGCGTCGGTGAGGACGACCACCTCGTAGCCGGCGGCCCGTGCGTCCAGGGCGGTCGCCTGCACGCAGTAGTCGAGGGCGAGCCCGACCACCACCACCCGGGCCGTGCCCCGCCTGGACAGGAAGTCGGCCAGCTCCGGGCTCCAGCCGCTGTAGCCGTCAACCTCCCGGTCGCGTCCCTTGAACACCTTGTGGTGCGGGTCGAGCTCCAGGTCGGGGTGCAGCTCCCAGCCGGGCGTGCCCTCGACGCAGTGGTCCGGCCAGGGACCACCGTGCCGGGAGAACGAGGAGTGGTCGGGCGGGTGGCTGTCGTGGGTGGTGACCACGGTCTGGAACCTCGGCGCGAGCCGGTTGATGACGGGGACGACCTGGTCGCCGTCGGGGACGGCCAAGCTCCCCCCCGGGCAGAAGTCGCGCTGCACGTCGACCACGACCAGCGCGTCGTCGCTCTCTGGCGTGAAGGCCATCGGAACTCCTTGGAAGACGTTTCGTTGACGGGGTGCCCGCTCCGCTGGCAGCCTGTACCACCATGATCGTACCCATCGCGCAGACCCAGAGCGGCCCCGCGGCGCTGACCACGCGCGCCTGCGCGCCCATGGGGCTGGGCACGGGCAACTCGGCCGCCGGACGCCCGCCGTGTCGGCGGGTCGCGGCGCAGCTCGCCCCGCGCTAGGGGCTGGAGCCGGGCCGCGGCCGCTTCCTCATCTCCCCACGCTGCCCGAGGAGGCATCCGTACACATGGCCAACCGTGACGAGCTGCTGGTCTCCACCGACTGGCTGGCTGCCAACCTGGACGACCCCAGCATCCGTGTCGTCGAGGTCGACGAGGACACCGACGCCTACGCCCGCGGGCACATCCGCGGGGCCGTGGCCGTCAACTGGAACACCGACCTGCAGGACCCGCTCCGCCGCGACTTCATCGCCCCGGAGCAGTTCGCCAAGCTCCAGGACTCCCTGGGCATCACCCCCGACACGACCGTGATCCTGTACGGGGGCAACAACAACTGGTTCGCCGCCTACGCCTACTGGTACTACAAGGTGTACGGGCACGGGCCGGTCAAGCTCCTGGACGGCGGCCGCAAGGCCTGGGAGCTCGAGGGCCGCGAGCTCACCACCGCGCCGGCCGACGTGCTGTCGACCAGCGGCTATCCGGTGAGCCAGGCCGACACCTCCATCCGGGCCTTCCGCGACCAGGTCCTGGAGGCCGTGAACACCGGCGAGGGCGCGTCCCTGGTCGACGTCCGCTCGCCCGAGGAGTTCCGCGGCGAGAAGCTCGCCCCCGACCACCTGCCCCAGGAGGCCGCCCAGCGGCCGGGCCACATCCCGGGCGCGGTCAACATCCCCTGGGCCAAGTCGGTCGACGGCTCCACCGGCAAGTTCCTCACCGACGACCAGCTGGCCGAGCTGTACGGCGCCCAGGGGGTCGCGGCCGACAAGGACGTGGTCGCCTACTGCCGCATCGGCGAGCGCAGCGCCCACACCTGGTTCGTCCTCCACGAGCTGCTCGGCTACCCGCGGGTCCGCAACTACGACGGCTCCTGGACCGAGTGGGGCTCCCTGGTCGGGGTGCCGATCGAGCGCTAGGTCCCTGCATTGCTGCTGGGGCGGGCGGTCGGGCAGACTGCGGCCGTGGACAGGCCAGGTGATCTGCCGCCGCCCGGCCCGGCCCATCTGGCCGGGGCGTCGGGCGCGTTCCTGAGCGACGTCCTCGGCCGGCTGGCCGAGGGGGTGGCGGTCGTGGACGCCGCCGGCCGAATCCGCTACGCCAACGCCGAGGCCATCCGGATCATGGGGTTCACCGGCCCCGGCCAGCTGCCCGGCGGCTTCCCGGAGCTGGCGGCCCGGTTCGACGTGCGCGACCCCGACGGGGAGCCCGTCCCGGTCGACCGGTGGCCGGCCGCCCGGGCCCTGGCCGGCGAGCGCCTCGAGGAGCTCCAGCTCCAGTTCGTCGGGCGGGACGGGGTCGCCCGCTGGGTCCGCTGCAGCGGCGGCCCGGTCGAGCTGGACGGTGGCGAGACCGGCGCCTGGGTCAGCTTCCGCGACGTCGGGCGCGAGGAGACGATCCTGCGCGAGCTGCGGGAGGAGCGCGACCTGGTCACCGCCCTGGTCGACCTGAGCCCGCTGGCCGTGGCCGTGGCCCGCGCCCCCGGCCTGGTCCTGGAGCTGGTCAACGACGTCGCCAAGGCCCTGCGCCCGGACAAGCTGATGGTCGGGGCGCCGGTGGCCGAGGTGTTCCCCGAGGCCGGGCCGGCCGGCTTCCTGGACCTGCTGGTGCAGGTGGCCGAGACCGGCCAGAGGGTGACGGTCGAGGACGTCTCCCTGGAATGGTGGGAGCCGGGCCGGCCCCGCTCCTTCTCCATGACCTTCTCGCGCCTGCCTCAGCCGAGCGGCCGGCCGACCCGGGTGCTGATCCTCGCCAGGGAGACCACCGCCGAGGTGACGGCCCGGGCCCGGGCCGAGGCGATCGCGGCCGAGCGCAGCCGCGACCTGTCGCGGGCCCGGGTCACCTCGGCGCGGCTGCGCAGCCTGGTCGACCTGGCCGCCGCCATCGCCTCGGTCGAGGACCTGGACGCCCTGCTGTACCTGGTCACCGGGGAGGCGGCCCGGCTGCTGGGCTCCGACTCGGCCAGCCTGTTCCTGCTCGACGAGCGGGGCGACCAGCTCGCCGGCCGGGCCCACGTCGGCATGGACGACGAGGTCGTGCTCGGCATGCGCATCGTCCTCGCCGAGTGGCCGGAGGTGAGCGAGGTCGTGCGCACCGGCCGCCCGGCCGTCCACGCCCGGGCCGACCAGGTCCGCGGGCCCGAGCGGCCCTACATCGAGCGCTTCGGCGTCCGCTCGTACGTGGCCGTGCGCCTGGGCAGCCCGGGCCGGCCCCTGGGGGTCCTGTTCGTCAACTACACCCAGCGCCGGCGCCGCTTCAGCCGCCCCGAGCTGGCCTTCCTGGAGACCCTGACCAGCTACCTGAGCGTCACCATCGAGCGGGCCCGGCTGGTCAGCGTCCTCCGCGAGGCGGTCACCTCCCTCCAGGCGGCGGTGCTGCCGGCCGACTTCCCGACCGTGCCCGGCCTCGACGCCGACGCCCTGTACCGGTCGGCCAGCGAGGTGGCGCAGGTCGGGGGCGACTTCTACGACCTGTTCGCGCTCGAGGGCGGGCGGGTCGCGGCCGTCATCGGCGACGTCTGCGGCAAGGGCGTGGCCGCGGCCAGGCACACCGTCCGGCTCCGCTACGAGCTGCGCACCCTGGTCGAGGAGGGCCGCACGCCGGGGCGGGTCCTGACCGCCTTCAACCGGCGGGTCCAGGAGGAGTTCGTGGAGGACGAGTACGCGACCCTGCTGCTGTGTGTCCTCGACCCGGCGTCCGGCGAGGTGAGCTGGTCCAGCGCCGGCCACCCGCCCCCGCTGCTCACCGGGCCCACCCCGCGGATGCTGGCCTTCGCCGGGTCGCTGCCGGTCGGGCTGTTCCCCGACGCCACCTACCAGACGGCCCGGTTCACCCTGCCGGCGGGCCGCTGCGTGGTCCTCTACACCGACGGCGTGGTCGAGGCCCGCAACCCCGAGGGGCAGGAGTTCGGCACCGAGGGGCTGGAGGCGGCCGCCCCGGCGGTCGCGGCCAGCGCCGCCGCCGTGGCCGAGGTCGTCCTCAAGCAGGTCCTCAGCCACTCCGGCGGCCACCTCGACGACGACGCCGCCGTCCTGGTCCTGCGCCGCGAGCCGGCCTAGCCGACCGGCGAATCTGCCGGTCGGACCTATCGCACGTCGGCCGGAGGCCGACTCCACGTGGTTGTGGCGACCAGGCGGTAGAGGAGGTACCCGAGGGCGGCGCCCAGGGTGTTCATCAGCAGGTCGTTGACGTCGGCCCGGCGGACCCCGGGGAAGGCCACCTGGGACAGCTCGATGGCCGCCGACAGCGCGAACCCGGCGCCGACGGTCGGCCAGAACCGGCCCAGGCGGGGGACCAGCATCGGCAGCAGGAACCCAAGGGGCAGGAACAGGACGACGTTGCCGGCGGCGCCGGCCAGGGTGGCCAGGACCCGGTCGCCGTCGCGCAGGTTGACGACCAGGTTCCAGAGCGGCACCAGCTGGGGCCGCCAGTTGTTGCGGTAGCGGGCCAGGTCGGCGCGCCAGCGGATCGGCGCCAGGGTGACCAGGACCAGCGCCGCCGCGTAGGCGACGGCGGCGGTCCCGACCAGCCAGCCCGGCAGCGGGGGCGCCGGCCGGCGCCCCGTCCGCGGGCCGCTCACCGCTCGGGCGGCGGGAGCTGGCGGGGCTCGTCCCCGGGGGGCGGGCCCCAGCCGGACGGATGCCAGCCCGCGGGCGGGCGGCCGCCGTTCGGGGTGATCGGCGGGCCCCAGGTGGCGGTGGTCGGCGGCATCGTCCGCAGCCGGCCCCAGTGCTGCTCGCCCCCGGCCCGGACCTGCCTGGAGGCCAGCCGGGCGGCCACCGCCGAGCCGATCAGGGGGGCCACGATCTCGGGGATGACGATGCGGGCGAAGCGGGCCGGGATGATCGCGGCCAGGCGGGCCGCGGCCCGCCTGGCGGTGGCGTCGGGCAGGGCCCGGCGCAGCGAGCGGCCCTGCACGGCCTTCCAGCCGCCGGCCGCCTGCACGTCGCCGAGGACGTTGGCGGCCAGCTCACGAGGGGTCAGGGTGGGCTGGCCGGCGAGCGCGCCCAGGTCGGCCCGGAGCTTGGCCTCGAGCACGAACAGGGCGAGCACCTCGGCCAGGGCGGTGACGCCGATGGCGCCGATGGTCGTGCCGGCGACCGGGGGCGCGGCCGCCGAGGCCACCGCCATCGCCTGCTGGGCGGCCACCACCCCGCCGACGAGCAGAGCCAGGCCGGCGGCGGTCTTGGCCGCCCGGTCGATCAGGCGCCTGGCCACCTCGTCGTCGGGCAGGTCCGGGTAGCGGTCACGCAGCTCCTCGAGGGTGGCCGGCCGGACCTGGGCCGCCGCCTCGTCGAGCAGCGGCCGGATCCCGCCCTTGCTGACCTCGCCCAGCCGGCCCTTGACCACCCCGACGGCGTCGCCGAGCAGGCGCCGCAGCGACGGCTGGTCGGTGCCGGCGGCCGCGCCCTCGGCGGCCAGCCGCTCCCCCCACTGATCTCTCTGCTGGTCGTTCATCGCTCGCCGGAGGCCTTCCCCTGCAACCACACCGGCAACCACCTTACCGCCCCGTGGACCCGAAGCCGCCCTCACCCCTCGGGGTTCCCGGGAGCTCGGCGACGTCGAGGAACCGGACCTGGGTCACCGGCTGCACGACCAGCTGGGCGATGCGGTCGCCGCGGCGGACGGTGAACGCCTCGTCCCGGTCGGTGTTGAGCAGCACCACCTTGACCTCGCCGCGGTAGCCGGCGTCGACCGTGCCCGGGGCGTTGACCACCGTGATGCCGTGCCGGGAGGCCAGGCCGGAGCGGGGATGGACGAAGGCGGCGTAGCCGTCGGGGACGGCCACGGCCATCCCCGTGCCGACGGTGGCCCGCCCACCCGGCGGGAGCACGACGTCGCTGGCGGCGCACAGGTCGGCGCCGGCGTCGCCGGGATGGGCGTAGGCGGGCAGCGGCAGACCGGGGTCGAGCCGGCGGACCGGCAGCTCGGGAGCGACCATGGCAGCGGCCCCTTTCGCCGGAATGGCCAGGGCCCCGGACCGCGCTTCCCCTCGCGGCCCGGGGCCCAGCTCATCCCCGGCGAACCGGCGCACGACCCGCCGGGGAGAATTACAGCGATGTCATTCTACCCATGCGGGCTCGCAGGCGGCAAGCTGGAGGGGACGAGGAGGTGAGCGAGCTGGCCGATGCGCAGGCGGGCGACGAGCTGTTCGGGCTGCCCCCCGAGGAGTTCGTGGCCGCCCGGGACGAGCTGGCCCGCCGGCTCCGCCGCGCCGGCGACGCCGAGGCCGCCAAGCGGGTCAAGGCGCTGCGGCGCCCGTCCCTGTCGGCCTGGGCGGTGAACCAGCTCGCCCGGGGACGGGGACCGGGGCTGGAGGGGCTCCTGGCCGCCGGCGAACGGCTCCGCGCCGCCCACCAGACCGCCCTGACCGGCGAGGGCGCGGCCGAGCTCCGGGCGGCGGCCAAGGCCGAGCGCGACGCCGTCGCCGGGCTCGTCAAGGCGGCCATGGCCCTGCTCGCCGAGGCCGGCCACGCCACCACCGACGCCACCCGCGACCGGGTCGCGGGCACCCTGCACGCCGCCGCGGCCAGCCCCGAGGCGGCCGACCTGGTCCGCAACGGCCGCCTCACCGCCGACCTCGACCCCTCCGGCTTCGGCGCCACCGACGACGGCGACCGGGGGGCGGTCGCCGTGGAGGACGCGGCGACCCGCCGGGCCCGGAGGACGGCGGCGGTGGCCGAGCGGGACGCCGCCCGCAAGCGGGCGCGGCTCGCCGCCGACCAGGCCGTGCTGGCCACCCGCCAGGCCGAGCGGCTGGGCCGCCTGGCCGACCAGGCCGAACGCGAGGCCGGGCGGGCCCGGGCCACGGCCGCGGCGGCCATCGAGGCGGCCAGCGCCGCCCGCGAGCGCGCCAGCCGCGCGGCCGCCGAGCTCCGCGAGGCCGAGGACCACATCCCCGCCGACCACTGACCCGGGGGAGCGGTAGGCTCGTGCCGACGAGCGGAGGAGGGCACGTGGCCGAGGGGAAGCTCGAGATCCACCCGCTGACCCGGGACCGCTGGGACGACCTGGTCACCCTGTTCGACCGCCCGGGCGACCCCAAGGGCTGCTGGTGCATGTTCTGGCGGGTGCGCGGCCGCGAGTTCGAGCAGCTGTGGGGCAAGGGGGCGAGGTCGGCCTTCCGCGGGGTGGTCGACGAGGGCCCGCCGCCCGGCCTGCTCGCCTACCGCGACGGCGCCCCGGTCGGCTGGTGCGCCGTCGCCCCCCGCGAGGCCTATCCCCGCGTCCTGCGTTCGCGCGTCATCGGTCCGGTGGACGACGACCCCGCCTGCTGGGCAACTGTCTGCTTCTACGTGGTGCGGCAGGAGCGCCGCGGCGGCGTCGCCGCCGCCCTGCTGGAGGCGGCGGTCGCCTTCGCCGCCGACCACGGCGCCGCCGTCGTCGAGGGCTACCCCAAGGACACCGAGGGGGCCCGCAAGGGGGCCAACGAGATGTTCGTCGGCTCCCTGTCCATGTTCCAGGAGGCGGGGTTCGAGGAGGCGGCCCGCAACTCCCCCACCCGGCCGATCATGCGCCGGGCCGTCAAGGGCGGTCAGCGGCGGCCCCGGCGGGCCCGGAGGTAGTCGCTGACCACGTAGTCGCCCAGGCGGTCGGGCGAGGGGGCGAACACGCGGCCGCCGTTGAGGCGGGCGATCAGGTCGACGAAGGCGACCAGGCGCGGGTCGTCGTCGAGCATGAACACGTTGATGGTGGCGCGGCGGCGGGTGAGGCGGGTCACCTCGGTCAGGGTCAGCTCGATCGTGCGCGGGTCGGGCGGGTAGTCGAACAGCGGGTAGCCGCCGGGCTCCAGGTGGGCGGTGGGCTCGCCGTCGGTGACGACCAGCACGACCGGCTCGGCCTCGGGGTGCCGGTCCAGGTGGCGGCCGGCCAGGACCAGGGCATGGTGCAGGTTCGTCCCCTGCCCGACGGCCGCGTCCAGGTCGGGCAGGTCGGCCGGGCGCACCGTCCGGGCCAGCAGCGAGAAGCCGATGATCTCGAGCGCGTCCTGCGGGTAGCGGGTCGAGACCAGGCTGTGCAGGGCGAGCGCGGTCGCCTTGGCCATCCCCCAGGTCTCCCGCAGCAGCATCGAGTAGGACTGGTCCACGAGCAGGCACACCGCGGCCGAGGTCCGCCGCTCGGTCTCCAGCACCTCGAAGTCGTCGGGGGCCAGGGCCACGGCCCCGCCGGGCCGCCGGGCCCCGCCGCGCAGGACGGCGTTGCGGACGGTGCGGACCACGTCCAGCGGTTCCTCGTCGCCGAACACCCAGGGGCGGGAGGCGCCGGTGGGCTCGCCGGCCAGGCCGAGGCCGGCGACGTCGTGGTCGCCGCGGCGGCCCTCGTCGAGGCTGGAGAAGATCCGGCGCAGGGCGACCGCGCCGATGCGGCGGATCGCCTTGGGGGTGAGCTTGAGCTCGCCCTGCTCGCGCAGCAGGTAGCCCTGCTCGGTCAGCTCCCGCTCCAGCCGGCGCAGGGTCTCGACGTCGTCGACGGCGGCCCGGCCGAGGGCCCGCTCCACCGCCTCCAGGTCGACGTCGTCCAGGGAGGCGCCCGGGTAGCGCTGGCCGAGGGACGCCTCCAGCGACTCCAGATCGGCCAGCTCCTCCAGGGCGGTGGTGGCGTCGCCGAGGCCCAGCGGCTGCTCGCCCTCCATGGCCGCGCCCCGGTCCCAGCGCAGGTCGGGCCGGAGCGACCGCAGGGAGCGGCCCAGGCGGTCCAGCTCGTACTGGAGCCCGAGGTCGCCGAGGACCGACTGGGAGAGGGCGGCCAGCTCGGCCCGCTGCTCGGGGGTGAGGGAGGCGGCCAGGCGGCTGGCCGCGGCCGCCCGGCGGGCCAGGGCGTCGATCAGCTCCTCAAGGGTGCGCGGGTTTTCGGGGAACATGTCGCCGTACCGCTCCATGAACTCCCCGAACTGGCGTTGGGTGTCCTCCCCGCGGGCGTCGGCCTCGAGCATGGCGTTGAGGTCGGCCACCATGTCCCGGATGCGCTGCAGCTCCTCGGGGCTGGCCCCGGCCAGGGCGTCGCGCATCCCCCGGAACTGGGAGTCGAGCACCTCGCGGCGGAGCAGGTCCCGGATCTGCTCGTAGGTGGCGGCGGCCTCGGGCGAGCGCCACTGGTAGTCGGCGAGCTGGCGGACGGCCCGGGCCACCTCCGGGGGCAGCTGGTCGAGCTCGGCCTCGGCCAGGCGGGCCGCGTCCGACGGGTCGGGGAACAGCGCCTGGCGCTCCTGCTCCACGGCCTGGTCGAGCAGCTCCCGGACCCGCTCGAGGGTGCCGTCGAGCCGGCCCCGCTCGCGCAGGTCGCGGCGGCGGTCGCGGACCTGGCGGAGCAGGTCGCGCAGGCCCCTGGTGCCGGGCATGCCCTGGCGCAGCAGGTTGCGGAGGGCGTCGGCGGCCCGGTCCCCGGCCAGGACCCGCTCCCCCAGCCGGTCCAGCGCCCTGGCCACGTCGAACGGCGGCTCCAGGGGGTCGGGCCCGCCCCGCCAGGCGCCGTAGCGGTAGCTCATCCGCCGTACACCGTTCGGCCCGGCAGCTCCTCCTTGGCCAGGCGCTTGGCCAGGTGGAGGCCTTCCATGGCGAACTCGAGGGCGGCCGCGGCCAGCCCGGGCGTCTCGGCCCCGTGGTCGTCGCCGAGGCGGCGCAGGAGCTGGGCCAGCCCCGGCACCGGGCCGACCCGGGCCAGCAGATCCCCCGCCGGGACCAGGTCGCCGGTCTCGACGGTGGCGCCCTCGTCGAAGCGGTGCAGCAGGCCCGACAGGTCGGACCCGGCCAGCCGGGCCCGCCAGGTCTCGGCCACCGACCGGCGCAGCAGGTGCTGGAGCAGCTCCAGCTCCCGGCCCTCCTCGAGCTGGTCGAACTCGACCTTGCCGAGGGACACGGGCACCGCGGCCCAGAGGTCGACCACCCGGGCGACGGGCGGCTCCTCGCCGGTCACGGCGGCCCGGCGCACGGCCGAGGCGGCGATGGTCTCGGTGGCGGCGATGGCGAAGCGGGCCGAGACGCCGGAGCGGGCGTCGATCTGGGGCGACTCGCGCACCGCCCGGGTGAAGCGGGCGATGACCTCGAGCAGGTGGCCGGGGACCAGCGGCCGGCCGAGGGGCTGCTCGTCCCAGGCCAGCACCGCCTCCTGGCGGACGAGGGTGACCTCGTCGTCGAGGCGCAGCGGGTAGTGGGTGCGGACCTCGGCCCCGAAGCGGTCCTTGAGCGGGGTGATGATGCGGCCCCGGTTGGTGTAGTCCTCGGGGTTGGCGCTGGCGATCAGGAGCAGGTCGAGGGGCAGCCGCAGCTGGTAGCCGCGGACCTGGATGTCGCGCTCCTCGAGCACGTTGAGCAGGGCCACCTGGATCCGCTCGGCCAGGTCGGGGAGCTCGTTGACGCTGAAGATGCCTCGGTTGGTCCGGGGCACGA
>Ga0081538_10006062_pt1 | contig 10743 bp, 10 predicted proteins | sample TabmetS5T2R1_FD_71022 | JGI IMG/M metagenome (GOLD analysis project Ga0081538, IMG submission 71022) | Tabebuia heterophylla rhizosphere microbial communities from the University of Puerto Rico - S5T2R1 | ecosystem: Host-associated > Plants > Roots > Rhizosphere ...
CTTGGCAGCCCGTTCGTGCGAGTTGGTCGGGTAGGCCGAATGCCATTTGCTGTTGATGATGCAGACAGCGATCTCGCGCTCGCGCTCGCTGAGCGAGTAGCCGGTGCGGAAATACGCCCCGAGCGGCCCCATCACCTTCGCCAGCCCGGGGTTGTGCACATAGATCTTGTTCGGGCCGGGTAGTCGGCCGCGCGTCTCGATCAGCGAGCGGTAGCCCTCCTGCTGCTCCGGCGTCATCTGATCATAGGGAATCTCGGCATAGCGTCCGAACGTGGGTGTCTCGGCCATTGGCTGTCTCCTGTGCGGAAGCGATCGGTTGACGTAGAGGACATTCATACGGCTTTTTTCCCCGCTGCCGCCCTGCCGCGGGCACCGCACACTATGGCGCGACGCCCCCCAGCGCGCCAGACCCACGGCGCCGGTACAGACAGGACGGATGCCTGGGGACAGTCCGCGCGGTTGCGAGAGAGGGGATAGGGTATCACCTCAAAACTTCGGGGCGAGAAGCCCCTGAGCTGACGGCTTGCCACGACAACGGAAAGGTGGCAGACGACGTCGCAGTATATCCTTTTCCCCCTCCTAGAACCAGAGGCACGATGCGTGACGACCTTGCAGGCTAGGACATGCCAGCGGCCTGTTCCATGTCGCGCGCGGCGGGCCTCCCGCCCGCAACGGGAACCGTGAGGGATGGTGGCCTGCATCTGCCGGTTGTGATGCGCAATCATAGGATCTCCACATGTTTTCGCGTGATACGCAGACCAGGCCGACGTCGATCCCTCAGCAGGTAGGCGTCAACATAGCACGGGACACTGGCGCTCTGAGCCACGACCATAAGCGCAGATGAGCGCTCACCATGTCCAGGAGTGCCACAGCGATGCCACGCCTGTCAAGCCTCATCCATGCTGTCATCCTGTTGGCCTGTACGCTGTGCACGCTGCTTCTGGATGTCTTGCGCGTCCAGGGTCTTTGCCTCCGTCCGAGTCCGGCTCTGCGCCGTCATCGGCCAGCAGTTCCAGGTCCAGTTCGGCGGGTTCCGCGACGAGCCGGTCGGCCCGCATCCGGTCGCCAACGTCCAGGTCATCTTCGCGCCCGAGCAGTTTCAGCCCGTCGTCGAGTGGCTGATGCTGCACCGCGACGGCCTTGACGTGCTGATCCATCCGCTGACCGACAACTCGCTCGACGACCACAGCCGCTACGCGATGTGGCTCGGCTCGCCGGTGCCGCTGAAGCTCGACACCTTGCGGCGCACGTACCGGCCCGAACTGCTGCCGAGCGCCTGAGCGGTCGCCCCATTGGCATGGGGCGGCATCGTCGCGGGCATGGCTGTGGTCATGTCGCGGCGGGTTGCATGGGCGGCCTCGGCTGGGGAGGCCAGGCTTCCGTCCTGGTCGGAAGCGTGCCACCGCCGATCTGCAGCGCCGCCTTGTTGGCGGAGAAGAGCGTGCTAAAAGCGGATGTGTTGGAGTCTGGGGTTATTTGCCCAACGCCCAAAAGAGGTACCTTATGAGGACCGTTGGCAACACGCGCAACCACGTGTCTCCTTGGTGAGCGGCCGCGGACTAAAAGAACTCCACCCGTGCCTCACGAAACCACACGGTATTGGCTGGTGCTGCCGAAATCGGCCCGTTGATGCCAAAGACGGCGATTTGGAACGCGTCGCCAGGAGAGACCGCGTCGCTCAGGACCAGGCGTTGGGGCATGTTAAAACCTTGGATCGTCGCCGGGCTGGGTCGGCCAGCGGCACGCGGCAGTTCGCCATTCACCCAGATTTCTGCATAATCGTCAATGCACAGCGCCAGCACGACCTTGGCACCCGCCGGATCGAAGGCACCAATCCGGGTCGGGATCGTCAACCGCGTGCGAAACCACAGGAAAGACACTTTGCCGCCGCCGCGCTTCGCCTCCAATTCGGTCGGGAGGATGATGGGCCACGCCGAGTCGTCGAAACCCGCGTCGCCCGCGTGCGGATCGATGTCGTAGGTGGTCTTGAATTCCGGCATGGCGTCCGGAATCGCCGGCACTTCAATGATTTTTGCCTCCCTGGTCTTCCACTGCGCGCCGAAAATTGCCGACCCTTCCAGCGTCATCAGATCAACGGTACACACGGGTGGAAGCGCCGGGGCAATGGCCGGTTGCGGTGAGGCTAAAGGTCGTACTGGGGTTGCGGCGATGATGACCGGTGGCGCGACCGGATGGTGCTGCGTCGGCATGGCTGCTCCTCTCATGGTGCCCTGTGCTCCGCTAAAATTCTCTCCTCATCGCTCTGGGCGTCCCCTCTCCCCGCTGCGACGATAGGCAGGAACAACCACCTATGCCTCAGAGGAGGGACACCTTGACCATGACACGGTGCACGCATTTATCCCACCATCTCGTACAGTTTGCTGGCACGCGGCTGATGCTTCTGGTCGATGCCTTGCGTTATTTCGGGCTCTGTCGGCGATCGCCCGCTGCGCTTGCGGCGGAAAACCTCTCCCTACGCAGCCAGCTCGCCCTCTACCGCGAACGAGATGTCAGGCCACGACACGCCACCCATGCCGCACGTCTCGCCCTGATCTGGCTCGGCCGCCGCTTCGATTGGCGAAACGCGATTGCCGCATGCTTCGGCCCGGAGGCCGTTCACTGTTCTCCTGCAGGCCCCAAATGGGTCGCCGCGGCGTGGATGGGGTCGTCTTCGAGCCGCAGACCTTTCGCATGCAAGAGGTTCGTCCCTACACAGCCGCCCCCATCCATCCCGACATGGCGCGCCAAGCAGGACGCGCGTGTGATGATGCCGGGCGCGGGTAGCCGACGAGGTGCCCTGCAGACCAGACGCGCGGAGGTCTTGACACGCCACGCTCCGGCTTCCGGTGGCAGGTCATGCATAGGCGTGACGCGCTTTGGGGGGTCACGGCCTTCGTGAAGTTCCCGCGAGTCGGCTTACCTCCCCACTGAGGTATGAGAAGGGCCGACGTCCATGACCACCTTGATGACGTTCTCTAGGCGCTGCTCGTACATCTGGTACGCCTTATTCACGTCTTTCACGTTGAAGCCCAGCCGGTGGGTCACCATCCGGCCTGGATCCACTTGCCCGCGCTCCTTGAGCGCCACCATCTGCTTGATGTGGGTGGTCGGGTCGCCACTGCGCGCCCCTGTGGTCGGAATGATGGTGGCCTGCTTGTCCAGCCAGAGACGGGTATCCACCGGGACGATGTCGTCGCCCTGGACCCCGAACACGATGACGGTGCCAAACTGGCGCACCAGCCGGAAGACGGCGTCCAGCGTCTCCGGATAGCCCGCCGCCTCCACGGTGACATCCGGCCCCACGCCGCTGGTCATCTCCGCCACGGCATCCGCCAGGTTCTCTGCCCCAGGATTGATGGTGTGGGTGGCCCCAAAGTCTTTGGCCCACTGCAAGCGGTAATCCAGCAGGTCGACCGCGATCACCTGCCGCGCCCCTTGCATGGCGGTGAGCATGGTGAACGACAGGCCAATGGCTCCCTGGCCCATAATCAAGACGCTCTTGCCCAGGACGCTCCCCATCCGCTGGCAGGCGTAGAGCACGGTGCCTGCGGGCTGGCACATGACCCACTCCGTCAGGTCGCCATGGTCTGGCAAGGCGATCAGCCGGCCCGGGGAGGAGGCGAGGTACTCCGTCAGGCCTCCCATGCCAGCGCCGGGCAGGACGATGACCCGCTGCCCCACATGGAAGGCGTCCGTCTGGCTTTGCACGACCACGCCGGCACACTCATGGCATGGTCGGCCGACCTCCAGCGGGTAATGCTCCTCGGGATACCGGGGCCCATAGCCATGGCGAATGTCGCTGCCGCAGATCGACACCCGCTCGAGCTTGATGAGGCACTCGCCATCCTTGATCGTCGGCATGTCCACCTCGATGAACTCGAAGAGCTTGCGACCTACCAATTGCGCCGCTTTCATACGTCTTTCCACCTCCCACAAGGGTTCTGTTACCAAAATTCCCGGACGCCCGTCTGCCGCTCCATGTTTCTTCCGATGCTGCGAGCCCGATCGGGGGGGCAATGACCCGATACTGTATGATCATATCATCTTTTGGAACATCCTGGAGTGGGTATATGGCCACGATTCGCGGGAAGATGAGCCAGGAGGTGGTGACGAGCTTTGCCGCCCCGGGGGATAGAGGCGCATCAGGGCCCGATCGCCCCACGCTGGAACCGATGCCAGAAACCACGTGCACGTAGTTGACAAGGCCTTTGAGTTCTCGCACTATAAGTGGCCACAGCGGTGGGGGTTGTTCCCGATGGACGGCACCTTGACGTGGTCGAGGCCGATTTCACCCTTCCTGGGAGTGGGCTTCGAGCCATAGAGCGGCACCGCCTGTAAGACATGGTGTTGACGGTCATCCACTGCGGGGGGATACAGTGTTTCACCCTGACGACATAGCTTGGTTGACGTCCACTTCGACGACCAGAGCGCCCGGTGTCTGCTCGGTCGCCTCGGTGCAGCGCGCCGAATCCTACTTCTACGCGATATCCCGCGCATCACCGGTCAGGCCCTGACCCTCCCGGCTCCTTCATGGTCTGCCTAGTCGGACGGGCGGTGGGGAGTCTCTGCTGAGAGGTAGGCGGATCCGCTCCGATAGGCTGCTACAGCCGACAGGGTCTGGACACGTTAGAGGAGGGCTCCATGGAACGGTACAACCTCATCGTCAACGGCGCAGGAGCCGGTGGTTTGACGGTGGCTGTCATCTTCGTCGTCCTCCTCGGCCTTTTCTCCGTGAGCATCTCGTGGGCCCAATCCCAGCTGGTGGCCGAGTTGCAGACCGTCGCCGTGAGCTATCACCGAGACCCTACGCGCCTCGATCAGATCCGCCAAGGGTTGGAGCAGGCGATCAAGACTGATCCCCATGCGGCTAACCTGCTGGCGCTGGCACGGGTATCCTTCATCTGGGCCGATATCCGAGCCACCGATCGCGATCAGAAGCTGCACGCCTACGACCGCGGACGGCAGGTCGGCAAACGCGCCGTGGAGCTGGCTCCCCACAACCCAGAGGCCCACTTCTGGTACGCCATCAACACCGCGCGCTGGGGGCAGACCAAGGGCATCGTGCGCTCGCTTTTTCTGCTGCCCACGGTGCAAGAGGAAATCCAAATCATCCTCGATCTCAACCCGCAGTTCACGGCCGTCTACGCTCTCGCCGGCCATGTGTTCTCCGAGGTGCCGGGTCTGCTGGGCGGCGACCTGAACAAGGCCGAGGAGATGTTCCGCAAGGGTCTGGAACAAGATCCGCAGTTCACGGCGATGCGCGTAGGATTGGGGAAAACACTGCTCAAGCTTGGGCGCCTCGCGGAGGCGAAACACGAGTTCCAGGCCGCCCTCAACGAGCAGAAGCCGAGCAACCCGGCGGACTGGACCCTGAGGGACAGCAAGGAGGCACGGGAGCTCCTCGCATCCATCGACAGGAAATCCTAAGCTGCGCCACGGCGGCGGCCCGCCATGCCGGCGGGATGATCCGCGTCGATACCACAGCCATGACGCACGGCTCGCGATTGGCGGACCTCGCGCAGGTCATTAGCCCTGCCCGACGCAGGCCGAAGGGCTCCGCAACACGGCTGATCTCTCCGACCGCACGCGCCCGACCGTCGCAGTGATGCAGCGGATGGCGGCTTGGCTGTGGTGGCGGCGAGCCCGGCCGGGCGAGCTGCCGGAGTGGCGAGTCTGAAGGCTCTGATGACGACCTCACCGCAGTCCTTCGTTCCTGTTCGGGAGATCAGATGATGCGCACACCGGTTGCGCCCTTCTCGTACCTGTCAACGCTGTGGGTGCAGGTCACCGGCACTTGGTGTAACCTCCAGTGCCTGCACTGCATCAATGCGAGCGGCCCGAAGAACCCGTGGCTCAAGCGTCTGGATGCCGAGACGGTCAAACGCGCCATCCGAGAAGCGGCAGGGTTCGGGGTCAAAGAGATCTACTTCACGGGGGGAGAGCCGTTTCTCCACGACGATATCCTGGAGCTGTTAGCCTTTGCGCTGCGGGTGGCCCCGACGACGGTCTTGACCAACGGCACCGGGATCCATGCCACGGTGGCCAATGCCCTCGCCTCGCTCGCCAGACAGACGCCCTACTCCCTGGAGATCCGCGTCAGCGTGGATGACATCGATCCGGAAAGGAATGACCGCATCCGCGGCAAAGGGGCTTGGGCCAAGGCGGTCAAAGCCATCCAGCTCCTCCATGCCCGCGGCCTCCTGCCGATCCTCACGGCAACCGAGATCTTGCAGGAGTCGGCCCCGGAAGAGGGTGGCCTGTACCAACGCTTCCGAGACTTTCTTCTGTCCCTCGGGATTGACAAGCCGCGGGTGAAGATCATGCCGATCTTCCACATTGGACGGATGGCCGGGGAAGAAGGGCCGCTGCTCACCGAAGAAATGCTACAGGGCTTTGATTTCTCCCTGCTCCAATGCTCGGAGACGCGGGTGGTGGCGGATGGAGGGATTTACTCCTGCCCAATCCTGGTGGGGTTGAAAGACGCACGTCTGTCAGAGGAGCGCTTGGAAGACTCGTTTACTCCCTGCCGCCTGTATCACTCCGCCTGTGCGACCTGCTACCAGACGGGGATGACATGCAAAAATTCTTAGCGCCGCCGCAACGCCGGCGGGGGAGCGTGAAGATGCAAGCGGTCAAGGAATACCAGCGCATCGCGGTGTTCGGCGGTGTCTATAATAACGCCCTCGCCTTGGAGACGACGCTGGAGGATGCGCGCCAGCGGGGGGTGGAGGCGATCTTCTGCCTCGGGGATATGGGCGGATTCGGCCCCCACCCGGATCGGGTCTTCCCGCTGCTCAAGGCTGCCAGGGTGTTGGCCATCCAGGGGAACTATGACGAATCACTCGCTCTGGGCAAGGGCGACTGTGGGTGCGGCTACACGGACCCGCGCGATAACTTCTTCGCACGCGTCAGCTACGAGTATACCTCTCAGAGGATGTCGGCCGACAACAAAGCCTGGCTGGGAAAGCTCCCTAAGCAGCGCCGGATCAGGCTGGGACGCATGCAGGTCCTAATGTGCCATGGCTCCCCGAGAACCATCAACGAGTTCCTCTGGGAGTCGTCGACCCCCAATGACCTGGTACAGAAGTTCCTGCGGGACTGCGGCACAGATGTGATCCTCTGCACGCACACGGGCATCAAATGGCACCGGCGCCTCGCTGAGGGCAGACATCTGGTCAACGTCGGCGTCATCGGCCGGCCGGCGAACGACGGCCGGCCGAACGTCTGGTATACGATCCTCACCGCAGGAAATGACCTGCAGGTCGAGTTTGTGCCGGTCCAGTATGACCACGAGAGGCTAGCGCTGGAGATGGAACAGGAAGGGCTGCCTGCCGAGTTCGTCGAGACCATCCGCACCGGCTGGTGGACGACGTGCATGGAAATCCTGCCGGCCAAGGAGCGAGCCAGGGGCAAGTATTAACGGATCTTTCCGGAAAGCCTCTACTTGCGCTTGTGAGGACCCCTCATTGTCAGAAGATCGACCATCGTCTGTGAGAGGACTCGGTCTAATGAACCCCAAGGACGCGATTGTTACGTCGTTGCAAGCAGCGCAGGCCGAACTGGAGAAGGCGCTTGAGAATCTCGCCCAACTCCCAGCTTACGACGCGAGTCGCGTGCACTTTGCAGCGCACACGCTGTCGAATTATCTGACCGTAATCGCCGGCGGTATTGAGCTGCTCCAGTTGCATTTGAACGACCATCCCGATGAGCAGACTCACCGCTGGCTGAACACCCTGCGGCATGCGACAACGTTAATGACGCACACAGTGCTGGCGCTGACGAATGCCCCCGTGGCCGAGCGAGAACAATTCCTCTGGGAGAAGGTGGATTTGCCGACACTCGTAGAGCGGGCCTGCAACTACTATCGACCTATGGCAGATCAAAAGCAGATCACCATCAGCGTCCACGCCGACGTGACATCGCCCTACGTCTGGGCCGACCGCGTCGCGGTGGCGGCGGTACTCGACAATCTGCTCTCCAACGCCATCAAGTTTTCTCCACCCCAGAAGCGACTCTGGGTCCGGGTCACGGCGGAACCGACATATCTGGTGTGTACCGTGCAGGATGAGGGGCCGGGATTGAGCGCCGCAGAGCAGGCCAGGTTGTTCCAGCGCGGCGTCCGACTCAGTCCTCAGCCGACGGGAGGCGAGCCGTCCAGCGGCTACGGTCTCGCCGTAGCCAAGGAGCTGATCGAGAAGCTCAACGGGGAGATCTGGTGTGAAAGTCAACCCGGGCAGGGCGCTTCGTTCTCCTTCCGCCTGCCGATGTATGCAGAGGAGCAACACGGCGCGGCTGAAGCATAGTCGCACAGCTTCGACCCGTACATGCCGTGCGGGCCTAACCCATGGGCTGGCATGGAGACGTGATCAGAACAGCGGGCACGGCTCAGCCACGTGAGCGCGGCCGGCCCGAAGCCGCAGCTGGACGGGGTCGCCCGGGTCGTCACGCGGCGGTTAGGGCGTGACCATCACCGGCATATCGGGAGGCGTCGCCTTGACAATGCGTCCGGCCTTGATCACGCAGGTAACGCGCTCAGCTTGCTGCAACACACGGATGTCAGTGAGTGGGTCCCCCTGCACCAGGACGACGTCGGCCCACTTGCCGGCTTCGAGCCTGCCCGTATGCGCGGAAATGCCGATGGCGTCAGCGGCGACACGCGTCGTAGCCATCAAGGCCTCAGCCGTCGACAAGCCGTTTTGCGTCAGCAGTTCCAGCTCCAGCGCATTCTTGCCGGCGACGTTGAACGGCGTGCCGCAATCGGTCCCCATGGCGATCTTAACGCCCGCTTCACAGGCCTGACGCACGCTCTCTCGATGGCGTTCCATCACCAGGTGTGACTTCTGCACCGCATAAGCCGGGATGCCGCTGGCTGTGCCTCCAGCGCAGATGTGGAAGGGTGCCACCAACGTTGGAACGTAATACGTGCCATGCTGTTGCATCAGAGCAATGGCTTCCTCGTCGAGCAAGGTCCCATGCTCGACCGTGTCCAGCCCGGCCCTGATCGCTTCCTTCACACCCGCCGCCCCATGACAATGCCCGGCGACACGACGGCCCAGTTGATGAGCCTGCGCGATCGCCGCCTGCAACTCGTCGGGTGCCCACTGGAGCGCACCGACGTCCGAGCCGTCGGTCATCACTCCGCCGGTGACCAGCAATTTGATCACATCGGCCCGCATCTTGATCAGTTCGCGCACGGCCCGCCTGGCCTCCTCAGCGCCGTTGATGAGGCCGTCGCGCTCGACGTGCACCTCGGGCCGGTAATAGCTATCGCCGTGTCCGCCGGGGACGCTCAACGAGTGACCAGCGGCGTAGATCCGGGGGCCTGGGACCAATCCATCCTCGATGGCCTGCCGCAAGGCGATATTGCCATAGCCCATGGCGCCCACATCGCGTACGGTCGTGAACCCCATGTCCAGCATGATTTTGGCGTTGGCCGCGCCGCGAATAGCTGTATAGGGGAGTAACTCTTTCAGGCTGCGGGTGGCGTAATCGGCGGCTCCCGAGGAGAGCAGATGGACATGACAATCCATCATGCCCGGCATGACGAACTGTCCGGCCGCGTCGATCACCTGCACATCGCGGCCGCCCGTGGCAATCGCCGATGCCGGGCCAACAGCCGTGATGCGGTCATCTTCGATACAGACGACACCGTTACGAATGACCTCACCGTGGATGGCGTCAAAGACGGTCCCGCCGACGATTTGCATGAGGCTCATCGGAAGCTCCCCCAGGAATTCGCATGGCAAGGCTTATGCGGCATCGTGACCGACTCGGAGTTCTGCCAGCGCTGCGGTTGTGCTCATGTGGCCCTCAGCGCCTAATATGACCGCGGCATGCCGAGCACATGCTGGCCGACGTAGGCCAGGACGAGGTTATTATTGATGGGTGCGGTCTTGTACAGGCGCGATTCGCGGAACTTGCGTTCGACGTCGAACTCGGTCGCAAAGCCGTAGCCACCGTGGCAGTCGAGGCAGGCGTTGGCGGCCTCCCAAGCGGCTTCGGCGGCCAGATATTTGGCCATATTGGCCTCGGCGCCGCACGGCTCTCCGGCATCGAACAGCGCCGCCGCCTTCAGGCGCATCAGGTCCGCCGCTTCGACGGCCATGTGCGCCTTGGCGATGGGAAACTGCACGCCCTGATTGGCGCCGATGGGCTTATCGAAGATCACCCGCTCTTTGGAGTACTTCACCGCCTTCTCGATGAACCAGCGTCCGTCGCCGAGCGACTCCGACGCGATGAGGATGCGTTCGGCGTTCATGCCGTCCAGGATATAGGCAAACCCCATGCCCTCCTCGCCGATGAGGCTGTCGGCGGGGATCACCGCGTTATCGAAGAAGAGGACGTTCGTATGATGATTTAACATCGTGCGCAGTGGTTGCACGGTCAGCCCACGCAGGCTGCGGATGTCGATCAGGAACACCGACAACCCCTCGGTGCGCCGCCGCACCTCGCTGAGGGGCGTCGTACGCGCCAGCAGGAGCATGAGATCGGATTGCAGGACGCGCGAGATGAAGATCTTCTGGCCGTTGACCACATAGGTGTCGCCAGCGCGCACCGCGGTGGTCTGCAGCTTCGTGGTGTCAGAGCCGGAGTTGGGCTCGGTGACGCCGAAGGCCTGTAGGCGCAGAGCGCCACTAGCGATCTTCGGCAGGTAGCGGGCTTTCTGGGCCTCAGAGCCATGGCGCAGCACCGTGCCCATGATATACATCTGGGCGTGGCAAGCCGGAGGCGCGGGCCCCCGAC
>Ga0081538_10006063_pt1 | contig 10741 bp, 8 predicted proteins | sample TabmetS5T2R1_FD_71022 | JGI IMG/M metagenome (GOLD analysis project Ga0081538, IMG submission 71022) | Tabebuia heterophylla rhizosphere microbial communities from the University of Puerto Rico - S5T2R1 | ecosystem: Host-associated > Plants > Roots > Rhizosphere ...
TGAGCGGCTGGTCCCGATCCTCCGTCGCAGTCTCTCGCCCACCCCGCCGCTTCAGTCGGTCGGGCAGCCCAACCCGCAACGCTCTACTATAAGAAGGAGGCAGTCATGAAGAGTCTATCAGTGGCCATTTACGCCCGGGTGTCCTCGGACCAGCAAACCGACGCCCACACGATCGCTAGCCAACTGGCCGCACTGCGTGCACGGGTTGCCGCCGATGGGTTTGGCTTACCACAGGAGATGGAGTTTATTGATGAAGGGTATAGTGGCGCTACCCTGGTGCGCCCTGACCTGGAGCGCCTGCGGGATCTGATTGCGGCCGGGGGGGTGGAGCGCCACTGCAGTAAAGATCGACAGCTTACGCAACGTTGTGATCTGACAAGTGAAAACAACTCTGCTATAGCGCCTGCAAGTGAAGGAGGGCGCAATGGAAGCAGAGTTTGCACGGGAGATTTTGAGCCGGTTACCGTTGGCGGAAGCGGTCTTGAGTTTATGGCGCTGGGTAGCGGATCCGCTGTTTTTACTCTCGCTGTTTGCCCGGCATCGGGGGCAGGGGTACGAGAAGGAGATTAGTTGTGGCGTGTTGGTACAGTTGATCGCCGATGCGTTGTTGGAGCATCAAGGCAGCGGGAAGAAGAGTTTTGCCCGCGCCCGCGAAGAGGGGGTACTCACGGCCAGTGTCCAAGCGGTGTACCAGAAGTTAAGTCGGATTCCCTTGGGGTTGAGTGAGGCATGGCTGGCGGAGAGTACGGCGCGGCTGCGACCGGTCTATCCGGAGCCCGCGCAGTTGCTGGTGGCCCCGGCGCTACGGGAGCTGGAGGTCATCATTGTGGATGGCAAAACCATCAAGCGGGTGGCCAAGCGCCTCAAGCCGTTGCGGGGGCGGAAAGGGGGCGTGTTAGGCGGCAAAGCCTTGGTGGCGTTGGAGTTGCGCAGGGGGGTGGTCGTGGCGATAGCGACGCACGCCGATGGCGAGACCAACGAGGCCAAACTGGTGCCCGCCCTGTTACCCCAGGTGCGGGAGCAAGTCGGGGGAAGCCGCCTATGGGTGGCGGATCGGCAATTTTGTGATCTCACGCAGTCCGCGGCCTTTGCGACCGGAGATGACCATTTTCTCGTACGCTATCATCCCAAGACCCCGTTCTGTCCCGATGCGGCGCGTCCCACGCAGCGCGGTCAGGATGCCCAGGGCCGCGTGTGGGAGCAAGACTGGGGGTGGTTGGGGAGTGAGCAGGCCAAACGCCGGCGCTCCGTGCGTCGCCTGATGCTCTACCGGCCCGGCGAGGAGACGATTATTCTGCTCACCGATTTGCTCGATGCCGTGCAGGTTCCGGCCAATGATTTGTTCGAGCTCTACTTGGCGCGCTGGAGTATTGAGCGGGTGTTTCAACAGATCACCGAAGTTTTTCACCTCCAGGCCCTCATTGGCACCACGCCGCAGGGCACCGTGTTTCAGTTTGCCTTTTGTGTGTTGCTCTACAATATGGTGCAAGTGGTCCGCGCGTATGTGGCGACGGCCCAAGCGCGTCCGGTCCCCATGATCTCGACCGAATTACTCTTCGATGATGTCCATCGCCAACTGGTGGCGTTCACCGAACTGGTCCCTGCGGCGCAAGTCGTGCCGTTATTCCCCGTGCTGCCGACGGAGGAGGAACTGCGCGCGCAGTTAACGCGTCTCTTAGCTACGGTCTGGACCTCGCGCTGGCTCAAAGCGCCCCCCAAGAAGCGTAAAGCGCCAGCACCCCGTACCCCGATTCGGGGCAATCAGACGTCGGTCTATCGCCTCATGGCTGCGTATCACAAACAAAGTGTGAATCACCCCCTAAAATGATCTTTACCGCAGTGCCCTGGCGGGCCCCCCAGCGCGGCCCCGGGGCGGCCAGCCGCAGGCGGTCCCCCCCCCACCCGCGCCCCTGCCGCGGTGACCAGCCGATCTCGGCGAGGCCGGGCAGCCGCGGAAAAGCCATGAACTCGACGTCGTCGACGTCCTCGAGGGTCTCGCTCCAGAGAGCGGACTCGACCCCCTCCACGTTCCTCTCGCCGACGCCATCGACCAGCGTCGCGGGATCCCACTCGTAGGAGTCGCGGACCTCCACGAAGCCGGCCCAGGACAGCCCGAGCGGTGTGCTGGGGTCGTACTTCATGTCGAGGTACGCGTGGTTGGCCGGCGACATCACCAGCTTCACGCCCTGCGCCACTGCCTTGCGGGCGAGCTCGGTCCCCGGCTCCGAGCCGGTGGCCGGGCTCCAGTGCTGGGCGAGCGTGCCGCGCCGCAGCGGCGCCTGCACGATCTCCTCCCAGCCGATCATCTTCTTGCCGTGGCGCGCGACGATCGGCTGCAGCCGCTCGAGGAAGCGCAGGTAATCCGCTTCAGTGGTCTCGTGGGCCTCGTCGCCGCCGAGGTGGAAATACCGTCCGGGCGTCAGCTCGGCCGACTCGCGCACGACGTCGTCGAGGAACCGGTAGGTGATCTCCTTGTTCACGCACAGTGAGCTGAAACCCACCTCGGTGCCCGTATAAAGCGGCGGCGCAACCCCGTCGCAGTTCAGCTCGGCGTACGAGGCGAGGGCGGCGTTGGTATGCCCCGGAGTGTCGATCTCCGGCACGACCGTCAGGTAGCGCGCCGCGGCGTAGCGAACGATCTCGCGATAGTCCTGCTTCGTGTAGTAGCCCCCAGGTCCGCCGCAGACCTCTGGTGCTGCCGCCGACGGTGGCCAGGCGAGGCCAGCCGTCGATCACGATGCGCCAGCCCTGGTCGTCGCTCAGGTGGAGATGGAGGACGTGTCCTGCGAGATGAGGTCGATGTAGCGCTTCCTCGTCCACCGAGAAGAAGTGCCGTGACACATCCAGGTGCGCGGCTCGCAGATTGCTGGCCGCGTTCGCGGCCGGGCTCGTAGTCGCGGGCGGCTTCGCCGCCGAGGGACGGCCGCTCCCGGCGCTGTCTACACCCAGACCAACGCGGAGACGGGTAACGCCGTGTAGAAGTTCGACGGCGCCGAGGACGGCAGTCTCACGCCCGCCGGCACCTTCCCGACGGGCGGGAACGGCCTGGCCAGCCCGGGCGGCCGCCAGGGCGCCGTGGCCCTCAGCCGCGATGAGCGGACCGTGTACGCCGTGAACAGCGGCTCGGACTCGGTGACCGCGTTCATGTCACGCGCAGTGGTCTGAGGCTTATCGGCAGCGTGCCCTCCGGAGGCGTCGCGCCGGTGAGCGTGGCCGCGCGGAAGGGCCGCGTGTACGTCCTGAACTCGGGTGACACGCCCTCGCGCGGCGCCCCGAACGTCACGGCCTTCACGACCCGCTTCGGCGGGCTGGCTCTGATCCCGGGAGGCACGCGCGAGCTCGCTCCCGGCGCCGCCGGCACCGCGCAGGTGAGCGTTGCTCCCGATGGTCGGCGACTGGTGGCGACGGAACGAGTGTTTCAACCGGCTCGGGACCCTACGCCTCGACCGCTTCGGCCGTCCCGGCGCGCCGGTGGTCACCCAGTCGAGCGGCACGACGCCGTTCGGCTTCGACTTCGACCGCCGCGATCACGTGCCCGTGGGTCAGGGCGCGGCTTGCTGGGTGGCCGTGTCGCCCAACAGCAGGTTCGTCTACACGGGCAACGCCGCCGGCAGCATCAGCGGCTTCAGGATCGACTGGGACGGCACACTCACGCCTCTCGACGCCGACGGCCTCACGGCGCTCCTCCCGACTCCTTTCACGCCCGCGACCTCGAGTTCGACCGCAGCGGGCGCTTCCTCTACACGATCAGTCCGGGCGGTCAGGTGATCGGATAACGGGTCGGACGCGACGGATCGCTTCGGGCGATCGGCGGCGTACCCGCAGCCATCGGCATCACGGGCGCAGCGGCTGGGTAGTTCGGTAAGCGCAGGACCGCTGGGCCGCCGAACGGCCGCCCCCCGAGCATTTGAGCGTCCTTCTAGGTGATCCTCAGCCCCGGAGCGGGAAGGAGGTCTCCTGGGTCTGTGGTTGAGGTGGCCGAGCTTCTTGGCTCCCGCGACAGCACTGTCGCTGAGGTTCCAGATCGACGAACCCGCGCCGACACAGCCCGCGCTGCTGTCTCATCGCTTGTCCTCCTGATCTTGGTGAGAGGGCGGCCGAAGCCGCCCTCTCACAGTGGTGCGCCTTGGTTCAGGCGCGCTAGGTGCTACTAGACGCCGTCGTCGCGGTCCTTCTTCGCGCCGATCGAGAACTCCTGCGTCTGCGGGTTCAGACGCCGGAGCTTGACGGCGCTACGGGTCTCGTTGCCGGTGTAGGCGAAGAGGTTCAGTCCCTTCGTGATCTCCGACTCGTAAATGAGGCCGTTGTACCAGTACGAGGACCAAGCTCCGCCCAGCTCGTTGATGAACGCGCCGGTGCCCGGGCTCGCCACCTGCTGCAGCGGCTCCGGGTCGGCAAACGCGAGGGTCTCCGGGCTGCCAGGATCAGTGAAGTCCGTGACCCACGTACCCGCCTGGTAGTTGCCGCTCACCAGGATGTAGCTGCCGTTCCGGGTCGGCACCGTGTTGTAGTTGTGGATGGTGCAGTTCTCCGCACCGGCCTCAGGGGTCGCTTCCGCGAGGCCTATCTGCGGCCGCGGCAGCGTCCACTGGCCGAGCTTCTCGCCGGTGTCCGCGTCATAGAAGAACGCGGACTTCTTGACAGCCGGATCAGAGGCCTCGCACTCCGGCTCAGAACCACCGCCGGGCTCCCACCCGAGGATGATCACCTCGCCGTCCCAGGTGAAGGCGGCCGAATGCCAGTTGCCGTTGCAGGGCCGCTGTGGATTCGGGTTCGCCGGATCATCCGGCTCGAAGCAGACGCCCTCCTCTTCAATCGTGAAGAGCGGCTCTGGGTCCTCGGGGCTCCCGCCCGGGGTGCCGTTGCGACCGATGTCAAACACGTTCGACATATGCCCGGAGGCGACGGCGAGCTGGTTGACCTTGCCGAGGATGACACCGCTGTCGTGAGCTGCGTGCCCACCCTCCAGCGGCTCGCGGTGCAGGTGGCTGGCCGCACCCGGGTCGTCCAGCGGAACCTCGATGATGTCGAGCCAGTCGCACTCCTGGAGCTCCGGTGGGAGCGCGGCGTTCCCGCCGGACGTCTGGTTGTAGATCAAGACGCGGCCGTCCTTAACGTCGGGAACCAGCGTCAAGGTGTGGGTGCCGCAGCCGGGCGCGTCAGCCTGTGGTCGGGCGCTCAGCTCCACCTCGCCGACGAGCTCCGGGTCGCTCAGATCACTGATATCGAAGATGTGCATCCCCTCGAAACCGACCGGCACGGGCTGGCCGTCACAGGAGCGGTTCTCCCGTACAGGGGTCGCCGGGTCGTCCGCAGGCGCGGGCGAGTTCCAAGCGCGTACGAGGATGTTCCTGTAGACGACGATGTCCCCCTGGTCGCCGTTGCAGTGCGTCCAGTTGATCACCCTCGGGTTTGTCGGCGAGTTCCTGATGATCCGGAAACCGTCGTAGTTCCCGTGGAAGGTGAGCTGGCCCTGGAACGCGAGGTCGGAGTTGACGTTCCTCAGCGCCGACACCGTTCCCAGGAACGTGGCGGGATGGGGACTATGCCCCAGCGCCTCCAGGTTCTCCGACGGACGGAGCTCGTGCTCGGCCGCCGCTCCGGACGGGAGTACGAACAACGCAACGGCGCCCACTGCTGAAAGCAGCAGTATGCGAGCTAACCGTCTCATTCCCCACCTCCTAGTTGAGAGTGTTTCCTCGGGAAGGAGAGATCGGCCGCGGGGTCTATGACCGTGGCCAGCTGACAACGTGTCCCCCTCTCCTTCAGAGCATCCCCGTGATACCCGGGGCTGACCTAACCAACCCCCAAATCGGTTTTCGGTCTTGGCGGACGGGTAAGACGCGCGTCGCGCTAGGTCAATCGAGGAAATAGGGGGAGAGAGCGGCGATGAGATGCAGGCGAGCACTTCTCGGGGTGATGGTCGCCGTCGGACTGCTGGCCCTTCCGGCCGCAGCAACCGCGCAGGACGTGCGCAGCGACAACATGACGCTGCTCAAGAACGTGCCGAAGGTCGATGCGGCGACGCAATCGGATCTGGCCTTCCAAGGCCAGTACGCCTACGCCGGCACCTATAGCGGACTCAGAGTGATCGACGTCTCCGATCCCGCGAACGCCACGCAGGTCGCGTTCGAGCCGTGCAACGGCGGCCAGTTCGACGTCTCGGTGTGGGGCGACCTGCTGTTTGCATCGGTCGACACTCCGCAGACAAACGACGGCTGCAGCGCGACGAACACGACCGCCTCGACCCCGGGCGCCTGGGAGGGCGTACGGGTCTTCGACATCAGCGACCCAGCCAATCCCAGCCTGATCACGTCGGTCGCGACGGACTGCGGGTCGCACACGCACACGATCGTCCCGGATCCGGACAACGACAACCGTGTGTTCATCTACGTGTCCTCGTACGGCCTGAGCCCGAGCTCGATCGGGCCGAACTGCCAGCAGTTCCACGGCAAGATCTCGGTCATACGGGTCCCGCTCAACCGGCCCGAGCGGGCCAGGGTGGTGGCGGAGCCCGCGGTCGACGTGGACGTGTTCGACCACACACGCCTCGAGCTCGGCTCCGACGGGCTGATGGACACCTCCGGCTGCCACGACATCACGGTGCTGGCGCCGAAGCAGCTGGCCGCGGCGGCGTGCCTGAGCGAGGGCCAGATCTGGGACATCAGCAACATCAGGCGGCCGAAGCCGATCGTGAGGCTGCATACGCCGTTCGTCCGCGCGTGGCACTCGGCGCAGTTCACCGGGGACGGGGAGCGCGTGGCGTTCGGCGATGAGGCCGGCGGCGGAGCGCTGGGCCGCTGTCGTGAGCAGGACTACCCGCTCACCGGTGCGATCTGGATGTACGAGGTCAGCAGCGGCCGAGAGCTCGGCGTCTACAAGCTGCCGCGCTTCTTCGGCGAGGAAGACCACTGCACGATGCACAACTTCAACTTCGTGCCTGGGATCGACCGCGACGTCCTGGTGTCGGCGGCGTACCACGGCGGCACCACCGTCGCCGACGTCAGCCGTCCTTGGGACACGGAGGAGATCGGCTTCTACGAGGCGCAGACGCCGCATGCCACTACGTGGTCGTCGTACTGGCACAACGGCAACGTCTACGCGAACGACATCGAGCGCGGATTCGATGTGTTCGACATCGAGCACCGGTCGCTGCGGGACGCGGAGACTCTCGACCGCAACAACCCGCAGACCCAGGAGGTCCTGTTCGACGTCGACCGCAGTGACCGTCCGTCCCGGAAGTTCGGGACGTTCACGACGCTTCAGGCCGGCACGGATATGGGCCTGAGCATAGGAGGCTTCGCACGAATCACCCGGAGCCTCGAGGGGACAGAGGTGAGAGCCCTCGTGTTCGGACTCGCGCCGAGGACGACCTACGGAGCACACCTGCACAACGAGCCCTGCTCCGCTGCGAACCCCGGCGGCGGGCATTACATGAACATCCCGGGCGGCGCGGCCATGCCTCCGAACGAGCTCTGGCTGTCGTCGACCGAGGACGCGATGGCGGGCATCACGTCGAACCGCGGCGGCGTCGCCCGCGGCCGCGGCAGCGCGGACTGGATCGCCCGGCCCGAGGCGCAATCGGTCGTGATCCACGCCATCCCTGAGGGCGGCACGCCGGCGGGAGGCCCGAAGATTGCTTGCGCGGACCTGCGATAGCGGCTAGGTTCCGCACAGGCCAGACACGCCAAAAGTGATCGAAATCACGCCCGTTCGGGTACCTAAGCCTCCTAATGGGATGATGCATACATGAGGGGAGGCGGGGCCGCGTGGCTGCTCTCGCTGCCGCTGGCAGTCGTCTCCTGGCTTGGCGCACACTGCGTCGCCTACTGGCTTGTGTCGCCCGGAGCGGAGCACGAGATGGGTCTTCACTCCGAGCACGGCCATGCGTACCTCGGCTATACGCCGGCGATCGCCATCTGGGGGCTCGCGCTGCTCCTTGCGGGGTTGATCCTCTGCGTTGGCGCAGGCATGCGTGAAGCGCGGGCGCCGCGACCGCCGCTCGGCCTCTTCGCTCTGCTTCCACCGGTCGGCTTCGCTGTTCAGGAGCACCTTGAGCGGCTCGTCGGAACCGGCGGCATCCCGCACGATCTGGTAACCGAGCCCACCTTCCTCGTCGGACTGGCGCTGCAGCTGCCGTTCGCGCTCGTGGCGCTGCTCCTCGCGTACGCCCTGCGCGCTCTTGGCTTTGGCTTCGGCCGTGCCGCGGCGCGCGCTCTCGTAGTCCATGGGCCGGTCTCTGTTACGCCGCCCAGACTCCTGGGCTGTGCGGCGTCCGTGACACTCATCCCGGCATTCGTCCTCACCCCGGGGCACGGTCCGCGCGCTCCCCCGGAAGCCCCCCTGTAGACGCCAACTCGCGGACCGTCGCGGCGTATGCCGTGACGCTCAAGGAGGGGATGATCCTGCTGCTTCGCGGTGCGAAGTGGGGGCTCGCCGGACTGGCCGTAATGGCGACGCTGGCGCTGGCCCCTGCGGCCTGGGCACACTCGACGCTCGAGGCGACCGAACCGGCTCGGGACGACGTCGTCGAGCATTCACCCAAACGGGTCATGCTGCGCTTCGACGAGCCCGTCGAGACCGCGCTCGGTTCGATCGTGGTGTACGACGGCGAGGGTGAGCGCGTCGACGCCGGCAAGGTCCTGCGTCCGCGGCCGGACGAGGCGGCGGTGGCAATCGATAAGCAGCTGGCGCGCGGCACCTACACGGTCGCGTGGCGCGTCATCTCCGCCGATTCGGATCCGATCAAAGGCGCCTGGGTCTTCCACGTCCAAGAGCCCGGAGCGCAGCCCGAGGGGATCGCCGCGCAGGTTCTGGACGACACGCCCCTGGTCACCTCCGTGTTCTATCTCGGCGGGCGCGCCATCGACTTCGCGCTCATCCTGGCGTGCATCGGCGGCGTGGCTGCGCTGGCGTTCGCGCTGCGTTCGGCGTCGCAGCGGGTGAGGCGCCGGTTGTTCGGCGTCGTGGCCGGGCTGGCCGGTGCGCTCGCGCTGGTCTCGCTCGTCGAGATGGGCCTACAGGCCGCCGCCGCGGAGGGCACCAGCCTCGGCGAAGGATTTACCTGGGACGCGATCTCGTCGGTGACAGACACGCGCTTCGGGGACTACGCACTCATCCGTGCCGGCCTCGCGGCGGCGCTGTGCGTGGTCGCGCTCGTCGCGCGGGCGAGGTCCTCCCGGCACGAGGAACCGCCCAGGTTCGGACGACGAGTCGGGACCGTAGCCCACACGCCCGCGGGCGGACCGGAGACCGGAGGCGGGGTGGGTACCGCGGTCGCCGCCGGCCCTTCCACCGCGACGGTGGCCGAGGTCCGCAGCACCGAACCAGCTCACGCGGCACAGTGGACCACCGTCGCCTCGCTCGCCCTCGCCGTCGGGCTGGTGTTCACGCCGGGTCTCTCGGGGCACGCGAGCGTAGTCGGCGCGGGTTCGGTCATCGCAGACGCCGCGCACGTGCAGGCCGCGGCGATATGGACCGGCGGGCTCGCTTTCCTGGTGCTGGGCCTCGTCCTGACCCGGTCCGGGCGCTGGGAGCTCGCCGCCACCAGCGTGCCGCGCTTCTCGACCACCGCGGTCGTCTCGGTCGCGATCCTGATCATCGCCGGAACGATCAACGGCTATCTGCAGGTTCGGGCCTGGCGCGGGCTGTGGGAGACCGAGTACGGAATCCTGCTGCTGGTCAAGGTCGGGCTGGTTCTGCCGCTGCTCGCGATGGGCGCCTACAACAACCGATTCGCGGTGCCGCGCCTGCGCGCCAAGATCGCCTCGCACGCGGAGCGCGTCCGCTTCCTGCGGTTCGCGGGCGCGGAGCTGGCGGTCATGCTCGCGGTCGTGGGGGTGACCGCCGCGCTCGTGAATGCCGCGCCGGCACGCACCGAGATCGAGATGGACGAGATGTCCGAGATGGAGCTCGATCTGGGCCCGTTCATGGCGCACATGGAGATCACGCCCGGCACCGTCGGCCCGAACGAGATCCATCTCGAGTTCGAGCGGGGCCGGCCAGAAGAGATCAACGTCGCGGCTCGACTCGAGGAACGGGACATCGGCCCGCTGCGCTATCGCGCCCGCCGGGGAATGGAGCCCGGCGCCTTCGTGGTCAGGCGCGCAAACCTCGCTCCCGCCGGTGAGTGGGAGCTGCGTGTCGACGCCCGCCGCGGCGAATTCGACCTCTATAGCGACACCGTCCACGTCTCACTCGGGGGAGCGATGAGCGAGTGACGTGGGAAATCAACTCAATCGACAAGGGGAGTTCTGAACGTGACGATCCGTAGCTACATCCTCGGGGCCGCGCTCGCGGCGCCGCTCGTACTCGCCGCGGCCGCGGGCGCTCATGTGACGTTGCAGCCGGGTGAGGTGCCCGCGGGTGGGTTCACCCGCTTGGACGTGCGGGTGCCGACGGAGCGTGATGATGCGTCGACGACGAAGGTGGCGATTCAGTTTCCGGCGGGGTTTGAGTCGGTGTCGACGGAGCCGGTGCCGGGCTGGACGGCGAAGGTGACGCGCGCCGAGCTGGCCAAGCCGCAGGTGAACGACGAGGGCGAGAAGATCACCGACCGGGTCGACACGGTGACGTGGACGGCGACCGGCGCGGGAATCGGGCCGGGCCAGTTCCAGGACTTCGGGTTGTCGCTGGCGATCCCGGACAAGGCGGGGTCGGCGTTGACGTTCAAGGCGGTGCAGACCTATGACAGCGGCGAGGTGGTGCGCTGGATCGGGCCGCCCGACTCGGACGAGCCGGC
>Ga0081538_10006064_pt1 | contig 10741 bp, 6 predicted proteins | sample TabmetS5T2R1_FD_71022 | JGI IMG/M metagenome (GOLD analysis project Ga0081538, IMG submission 71022) | Tabebuia heterophylla rhizosphere microbial communities from the University of Puerto Rico - S5T2R1 | ecosystem: Host-associated > Plants > Roots > Rhizosphere ...
TCGAGAAGTTTCCCCGTGCCATCGGAGAGGATAGCGCTCACGCAGTAGCGCTGCCCGGTCCTGATCTCACCCATGGAGAATCGATCTGGGGGGGAGGCCACATGGTCGATCATGAAGGTTACAGTGGAACGCCAATCATAGTAGAATTCTATCTCCGTGGCGCGACTCGGCAGAATGGCGCAGTGCTTGGCAAAACACACAGAGGGTTTCGCAGCAGGAAGTGCAGGGGTATGCGGGGAGATCTCAAGGATCACGATAACATTCCACAGGCTCGCGTCAACATTAGCAATGCGTATCACATAGCGGCTTGGCCGGCTCACGATACTAGTGGATGACGCGGCTTCAAACAGGCCAAGGGCGATGTCAATGGTCTCCTGCGAGCGCAGATACCGCGTGAAGGTGATGGCTCCTTGCACGGTCCTGCGCAGATCTTGCCAGACCAGTCGTGGTCCCATAGGCCCTCGGCGACGATGAAATCTCCTCCGACCAAGGGGGAACAAGGGCTTGGCACCCCAGCTCCCGCTCCACTCGCGCGCCATTCTGGGGTTATTCCAACTCTTGCTGTTTAAGAAAAGTCCGGAAGTCATTGTTCCGCGTCGACGAGACACAGGCAATATACTCGTTCACCCGGCCGCACGAGATCTTGGGGATGTGTATCCTGAGCAGATCCCAGTATTGGCTGTGCACGACATAAATAGTGTCATCCGCAAACTGTCCTGCTTGAATCTGCTCATGTAATTCTTGACAATACCTCCGACCTTTGTTTTCATCGACCCTTGCGAAATATCCACTGTTAAACGTTGCCTTCAAGCGATACGCTTGATATGCAAGCGGTACATAAAAATCCGGATCGAATCCTGGCATGACACATCCCGGTAGAGTTCCACCCAAAATCTGGGGAGGGTAGAGCACCATGTGTTGATATAGTCCCTCCGCTTGCTTCCAATCGAGCGCTTGCAAAATGAAAGGCTGCTTTCTTTGGTGATATCCAAGATACCATCGCAGAAATGGCTCTCTGAAATCAAGAATCTGCATTACAATAATCGCTAAAAATACAGTATAAACAAACAATCGCGATGATTCATAATAAACTATCCATATCGCTACTATCGCTGTAATGTACAGATAATGTAGTGGCCAGATAAAGCGCCCGGATGTCCGGAAGGGCGCGATAATTTCCATGAATGGTCGATAAAAATGGCCAAGAGTGAGAATGGGTTTCCCAGCGAATGTGATCCTTGAGGACAATGCAAAGGCCGCCAACACGGCCACGCAGATTCCTAACGGCACCCATCGTTTCACAGAGCGCCTTCCTAACACAGAGGGATTATACCAGATTCTCAGCATGGCGATGACACTCAAGACAATCACGCCGCTACCCACATATCCAAAACCCTCATACTGTCCAGGAGCGGCTGGCAAAGCGGGCAAAAATCGTGAAGTGCCCGCCGGATTGACCAATGTAAGCAAATCAGCGGAGTACTCACCGAATCCATTCGCTCCCCAGGAAATCCCCGACCCAATATACCCGAAAGCGGCAAAGACACCCAGTGTCACCGCTGCGTAACTCCCTGCCCAAACTAGCATTTGACGCGTTGTGAGACTGTGGTCTACCCAGTGGAACTTACACAGTAATGCGAGAGCGAGTGTCAATACCATCATAGCGAGATACGGATGGACGCCAGCGCTGATCAGACAGAAGCCCAACGTCATGGAGAGCGCTCGGTGCGGCGTTCGGCCCTGGGGCCACGATTGCAAGTGGAGCCAGATAAGCGCGAGTATCAACCAATGAGCACAGAGGCTATCATGACCTATGCGCCAGAGCAGAACAGGGTCCAGAATAAAGCAGGCGCCACCCAATATTTGGATCAACGGGTCTGGTGATAGTGCTTGAACGATTCTCACTCCAAACCAGCCCTGCAGAAAAAAACATAATCCCAACCAAGGGCCAACGTACTGGAAATCCGCTGGGAAGAAGGGGGATACAACTTTAGCAAGAATGGCGATCCAGGGAATTGAATCGGTATAGCCAACGGTTGTGCCCACGGGATAAGGAAAGCTGGGAACAGAGCCTAGCGGCCACGACCAGCTCTCATGTCGGAAAAAGAGCCACCCGAGCACATGTTGCGCTCCATCCCCCTGCATGACCCAACCTAGATACGTGGGATTCAAGATGGAGGGCCCGAACACAAGATTAAACCATGTGAAACCCAGAAGGCCACCGATGAACAAGGTGCAATGCGGGGAGATCTTGGTCAATCGGAGATTCGGTCTCATGCGCTCCACTTGTGTCTGGGGTGTGAGCCCCGCATCGCGCGCTTTGGATCAGCCCCCAACCGCGAGCACCCCGGAGTTGCCGCGGTGGCATGGGGTTCACCTGGCATGCCGCGGCCAGAGTCGTGCCCGTAGATGCGGGGGTAAGGGGTTGCAGCGGCCTAGCATGTGTCGTTGAGATATGCTCGCGGCCGGGTGCTTCGCAAATGACTCGCGATAAGACGAATCAGCCCGGGGCCCCAGAGCTTGATTCAAGCAGCCCCTCCACCCCCTCAAGTTGTGCTTGGAAGTGGTGTTTTCTATAGAGCAGGGGAAGCCGCTGCTTGATGGTCAAACTGGCTATGGCCATCCTTGGTGGGAGCCTCGCGCTCTCCACGTGGCGTTGGATAGGCTGCAACCGCCGTGGCCAAATGCCCAGGCGGAGGCAGGCGGAACGGTTTCCGGGGCTGCGTTTCGGCAAAGCCAGCATACCCCAGCATGTCCTCGAGCGCTTTGGTCGTGAATTTCCAATAGACACAGTTCTCACCCAGCACAACTTCCACATCCCGAATACCGAACGACATGCAGGGCTTACTGGGAAACTTTTCCTCCAACTCTTCATCCACCAGGGTGTCGATGATCGCCATCTCCCGGGTCACTGAGCGGATATTCGACAAGGCCTTCAGCGGATTCTGCAAGTGCAGCAGCAATGAGCCGCAAAACACGACATCAAACATGCCAACTGTCTTGGGCGACAGATCATAGACATTGCAGAGCTTGAACTCCACCCTCGACCGCCGCATTGCATGCGCCATCTCGAACTTAAAGCGATGCGGTCCCTCATCCGCCAACCGCATCCTCGCCCTGATCTGTGGGAGCACGTCAAAATCTTCACATCGGGCGATGTCCATCGCTACCACCCGGGCGGCCCCACGTCGTTCCATCTCGAACGCAAAGAAGCCGTCTCCCGTACCGACGTCCAGGCAAGTCTTACCCTCTAACGACTCCGGGAGCTCATAACAATGGAGAATCTGGCGATGGTCGTAGAGACCTCTCGACGTGAGGCCGTTACCTAGATCGATCGTGTGATACCATTGATCGAGCCGCGGATCACCCAGCTGCGTCGGCAAGCTGCCGGCGAGCAACGCCGACGTAAGCGCGCCGGTCCGCGCCGTGCTATCGTTCGCCCCTTCCTGCTCACGTTGCATGGCGGTCATACCGTGCGGCACATGCGTGGCCCACAAGGCGGAGATTTCGTTCTTCAGCGAAGCGATAACCCGGGCATTGGCGGCATTATAGGCCGTCTGTCTTTCGAGGATAGGCGTGAGCAGTCGGCTCAGCCCCTTCTTCGCCAGGACGACAAGTGGGCCAAGCCTCTGTCGATGCGAAGTGAAATTGATGCGTGTCAGGTCACCCCCTGACCGTAGGAGGGTAAGATCGGCAGTCCCTGGTCCTTCTGTCACTGGAGAAAGAGGCGCTTGGCCCTTTTCGTTTGGGTATCCTCGCCCATCTCTCGCCTCGTCTACTTCTCTCATCACGCTCCTCCGTTCAAATTGCATCGAGTTCTGCGGGGATCGCCCATGCATAGTCCGCAAATCGTGCCTGTGAGGCCACGGGTCGCCATACTGCGCGCATCCGTTACACGATCTCAATCCAGCGCTCAACCACATCTGATCCAACGCCTTGAAACCAGCATACCAGTTCGTTCACCATATCAAAGAGCACCCGATAGGAACCCGGCTTGAACCCTTCTAATGGCACTTCAGAGACCACCTCGATTCGGCCGCCTGGCGGCACATCGTGTCGGAGTCGCTGTCGCCCTCGGTTATCTTCCAAGACGCGTCCATTAGGGGTGAGGAGCTTGACGCCAAACGTGACGAAGCCGCCGAAAGCCTGTGGCGTCGAGAGCCAGATGCTTTCCCCCACATTCTCACAGAGGGCCACGACCTTCATGCTTCCCCCCTGGTATACCCGGCGTGAGCATTCTTGGATCAGGATCCTTGCCCGAAGCTTTTCGGTAGGGGCAGTAGCACTCGTCAGCGTCCTCTCCCCTCCTTTCTCTAGGTAGAAGAGCGGATGGCCTCTGGCGAACTCCGCAATCTCTTGGGCAGTCAAGAAGGCCCCCGACACTTCTCTGCCTTGCCTGAAGCGATCGAACTCCTGATAATCCAGCTCCACCATCTCGGGCAGCACATAGGGCTTCAAGGCCATGCGCTGAAAGCCAGCTTCTCTGGCTAACTGATAGACCTCCGACAAAACGACATCCTTCTCCAGGGCACCATACTGCTCCATCGCGAGAATTGATTCGGGACTCTTCGAGTGTTCGTCTCCTGGCTCGGCAAACGCCGCCCGCCCTCCTGCTTTCAGAACCCTGAACATCTCGGCGAGGGTCGCTCGATAGTCAGGCATATGATGAAGCGCGTTCATGCAGACGATGCCGTCAAAGCTCGCATCTCGAAATGGCAGGCACGTACCGTCTCCCGTGACGAATTTAGCACGCTCGCGGTCACACCTGGGGTCCAGGGAGAGACGCTCATGACCGATCGCCAGTACCTCAGGATCGTTATCGAGGGCCACCGTGATATATCCAAACCGATTGAGCAATTCGGAGACATAGCAAGAACCAGCACCAAAGTCGAGCACTGAATCCCCGGGTCTTAACCCAAGGCTCTTGGCCACAATCATGAGATAAAATAGGTCGCGGAATCCGGTGTCGTGCCCCGCTATGCTCAATGGGTAGCTCAGGGCGCCCTCGCGGAAGTAGGGCTTTTTAGGATCTCCTTCTCCCATGGCGTGATGCACGACCGGGGGAGTATGCGCAGTCGTTTGCGAGCCTCCAGAACCCGCCTTGGCAGGCGAGCTTAGTTCGTCTCTGGGGCAATGTGGATGGGCCTCAACCGGCGTTATCGAGGCCGCGGTCAACAAGTTTGGCACGGTAACGTCCGCCTGGCTTGGAGGGCTTCGAAAGGGTATGCCTTGTTGCTGAGCGGGGGCGTAGCATTCCTCCGACGCGGCCCGACGAACGGCCTGAAGACCGGTTGAGAGTTGCTGCTGGAGACGTTTGACCTCTTCCGATAGTTCCTCACGCATGCATTTGAGAGCCTCCGCGTGACGGTAGTCGAGCCCTTGAGTTGGTTTCCGCATGTCGCTCTGTGCCTGACTCGACCCGACGACATGCCCCCATAGCGAGGAAGTGATATCAGGAGCTGGGACCTTTGTCCAGCGGCGCATCTCCTGGCCGACCCTTCTAGCCATGTGATGCGCCATTGCCTCGGGACGAAAGGCCTCCGCATCGGCGACCGCGTCGAGAATCGCCTGGACATAGGCTCCAGGTGTGTGGTATGCCTGCAAAAACCGGCGACCGTCTTCCCCCAGGTGCGCATAGTGCCCTGGGTTGTCAACAAATGCTTGTAAATGGGCCTGGATATCAGTGATCTCATGCTCTGGACGCACAAACGCGACCGTCTCCTGAGGCAAGGTGGCATACCAGCCCACCCTAGTCACTAGGCTCGGAAGCGCATGGTCCCAAATCTGTAATTGGCTCACCGAGGCTTCCCCCATGGTGGGAAACCGCAGATTGATGGCCAGGTGTGCCGATGCCAGCGCCTCTTCGAGAGCTTCCGCGGGGACAAAACCATGCGGCGTCACTAGGGTTTGTAATCCCAGGTCCTCGATGTCGCGACCCACGCTTCGATGGTCCCACAGCTCGCCATAGATATCTAGGCGAAAGTCCTCTCGCTTTGGATACTTAGCCAGTGCCCGCAGAACCGATCCCAAGCGCCGATTATCACTAAGATGTCCAAACACGATGAGACGATACGGTGGGCCCTCAGCACGGGGGCTTCCCATGCCAGGTTTCCCACGTGATCCAGGAGGTGTAACAGGGTAGGGCAACCGAGCATAGCTGAGCGGGCAGGGACTATCGTGTCGTAGCTCCTCGAAAGTACGTTGGCTGTGGACCAGTGCACCCAAGGCGGGGTCTATGGCATACCGTGTTAGACGGTATTGCTCTGCCATATACTCGATCGTCAGACGGCCGGCCCAAAAATCCTCAGCGTCCTGACGTCCTGCGGCCCCATAAAAATGCTCCATCAGTTCCAGATAGCCTGTCCGATCATGCCATTGCTCACGAAACAGTCCAGCGAAGAACTGCTGTAAGGCCACGTCATGGAGAATGACAAGCCCCGCATGGCGCTGGCTGACTTGCCAAATGGGTCCATGGAAACGGTAGTTGTTCCCAATGTGGAAAATGCTCATGGTGGCGCGGTTGACCTCCGCCCACGGCATTTCCTTAAGTCGATACGAGCGCACCACGGCATAATCCTCTACCGCGGGATCCCAAGAGCCCTGATCTGTCCAGATGACGATTTCTGCGGCAGCTGTCAAAGCGGGGAGCAAACGTTGGGTGTAGTCGGCGATCCCCGATTTTATAGGGGGTATAGGAGAGAACCAATTCAATCGCACGATACGAGCCTCTCCACTACCGTCATCCAGGAGATGTTCAGGCTGTCATACCGTTTTCGCCCAGCCTCACCCAAGGCCCGCGCCAAGTTGCGATCATCCCATAGCTGGTCCATCGCCACAGCCATGGCCTGCGGGGAGGGTTCAACGATTAGGCCTGTCTCGTCATTTAGGACAAATTCCAGCGGTGCCCCCGAATCGGTACAAGTAATCAAGGGCTTCGATGCCAACATGGCTTCTAACGTCACATACCCATAGTCTTCATCGACGGGCGGAAAGATCACACCTAAAGTGTGAGCGTACAACGCTCGCTTCTCGTCCTCTGTCACCTGACCGAGCCATTCGACCCGATGTTCGATGTCGAGATCATGCGCGAGCATCGCAAGCTCCTCGCCATATTGGGGCTCATCGGCCGAACCCGCAAATCGGACGCGCACCGGTCGTTGCGTGGTGGCCAAGGCTTGCAGCACAAGGGCTTGACGCTTGAGAGATGCCAATCGGCTCGGGTAGAAGAAATAATCCTCAGCCTCTGCACTATAAAATTGCTCGAAAGCAGCCGGCGGATGATACAGAGGCATAGAGTCAATGCCACAATAGCGCCAGAGTCGGCTGGAGACATTTTTCGAGATCGTAAAAACGGCTCTCGCCTCGGGGATGAGGCGTTGGTCCAGGCGCTGGATAGCCTCACGGACTTGCGGGCCGTTGGGATAGTGATGGAGGTCACCAAAAGGGTTGTCCCACAGTTCGTATGCCGTGCGGAACTGGTGGAGGAGCCAAAGCACCTTGTGGGGGTGCGGTATGAGGTACGCCGGGAATTTAAGCCCGACGACGCGATCGATGGAGTCCCCGCCGCTCTCGCTGACATCCAGCAGCCGGCAAGCCAACACCTGGTCCAGAATGCGTTCTGGAGGGTACCACTTAAACGGGATGGCCACAATCTCTGCCGCATGCCCTTGCGCCCGCAGGGCACGCATCAACCCCTCGGCCAGTATCTCGGCCCCACCACGCACAAACGGAACCTGCGCGGTAGCGATAAGGATCCTCATAGCCAACCTTTATCGCTCATGGTTTCCAGCCGACGAGGCCATAATCTTGGGGACCATAAAATAACTCGTTAATGCGTCGCGCGACCTCAAGACCGGCTTCTTGCACCTTGTGCGTTTCTGGGAAGGGGTGCAGCTGCAGCAGTTTGATGTGCTGGAGACCCTTCACCTCGGCGATGAACTTGAGTAGGGTGCTTGGCAGAGGAGTGCGATGCGTCGGGTCATTATAGAACCCCAGGGTGCTCACCAGCACATTCTGCGGATTGGGTGTCTCGAAAATCGCGACGCCACCGGGTTGAAGCACCCTAACGGTTTCATCGAACAAGTCGAGCAATACCTCGAAAGGGAGGTGCTCAATGATGTGAAAGCCGGTCACACCACTGACACTGCTGTCGGGTAAAGCACAGAGATACGTGAGGATATCCCTTTCGACCACGTTCAGCCCGGCCTGACGGCATTCATCCACCAACACCCGATTGTGCTCCACCCCTATCCCCTGCATCCCTTCCTCTTGAAGTAGCTCCAACCACTCACCACGTCCGCAGCCCAGATCGACAATAGGGTTGCCGCTCGTGCCGATTTTGGCCTCCTTGAGGGGCGTGAGATACACGCGTAGCTGTTCTTTAATGTTCGTGCGGATGCCGCGGAATCGTTCATCGAATGCCGCAAAAAAGGTGTCCAATGAGCGTTGTTCGTTCCGAGCGGCGGCTTGCAACAGTTCCTGAGGTAGGGGGTCTGATAGATGCTTGCGCACCTCGTCCAGCAACCGCGTCAGATGTCGCTCCTGGGCGCGACGTTCCCGACTCTGAGACGCCACTTCCACTTGCAAGCCCTGGAGAGCTGTCGCCAGTTGCTGTGCTAGGTCCTCTAGTTGCCGGGTGATGGTCTCTCGCAGGGTATCCAGAAACGCCGTTTCTTCGGCACGCAGGCCGTCAAGCGCTGACGCCACTCGCTCCTCCATGCGCTCCAGGCGCTCGCACAGAGAGGCTGCAAGCCTGGCATTTACCGCATTATAGGCGGATTGTCGTTCGAAAATCGGGGTGAGAAGCTGTTGGAGCACCCGTTTGACCAGAACGATGATGTCGCCTACAACCTTACGATGGGAACTGAAGCGGACCTGCGAGATATCCTGTGAGCTTTGGAGGAAGCTGAGGTCCGCGGCCACCTGACTGTTGCGACGGGGGCTGGCCGCTGTGGACAGGGCAAATTTCTGTCGCTGCTGGTTTGCCTGCTCTCTGACTTGCCTCATAATCTCGGTAACATCCACGCCTGGCATCGGCTCCACAAGCCCTCCTCGCTACCCCATCCGTGCTTCTCCCACCGATACTGCTGGCCATGCCACCCCGCCTCTTGTCGAGGTATGGCCTCCTCTTCCCCTCTGGGGTCGCTCCCCTGCCTACTCGCTAAGGGGTTGATTCCGCCAAATGCGAAAGCCTCTTAAGATCGGCTTCGACCATCATGTGGATCATCTGCGTGAAGGAGGACGTCGGCGTCCATCCCAAGTTGGTCTTGGCCTTCGACGCATCGCCAACCAGGATATCCACCTCGGCCGGCCGGAAAAATTTTGGATCCACAACGACATGCGGCTCTGTCGGCAGTCCGACATAACCGAAGGCCGTGTCCACAAGGTCTTGCACGCTATGACTGACACCGGTGGCGATCACATAGTCTTCCGGTTGGTCCTGCTGAAGCATCAACCACATCGCCTCCACGAAGTCCTTCGCAAACCCCCAATCGCGTCGCGCTTCCAAGTTGCCAAGCTTCAGCGTATCGGCGAGGCCAAGCTTGATGCGTGCGACCCCATCGGTGACTTTGCGGCTGATGAATTCCAGGCTGCGGCGCGGCGATTCGTGGTTGAAGCAGATCCCGGAGCAGGCGAAGATGTTATAGCTCTCACGGTAATTGATGGTGATCCAATGGGCGTAGACTTTGGCGACGCCGTAGGGGCTGCGCGGATAGAACGGCGTCGTTTCGTTCTGCGGCGTCTCGCGCACTTTGCCGAACATTTCGCTCGTCGAGGCCTGATAAAATTTGGCATCAGGCTTGTGTTTCCGAATCGCCTCAAGCATCCGCGTCACGCCGGTTCCGGTGACATCCGCCGTTAACACCGGCTGATTCCAGGAGGTCGGCACGAAGGATTGGGAGGCGAGATTGTAGACTTCGTCGGGAGCGATCGTCTTCATGGCGTCGTCCAGCGAGGATTGATCGGTGAGGTCCCCTTCGATGAGTTCCACCCGGTCGAGAATATGCTGGATGCGGTCAAAGCGCTGGAAGCTAGCTCGTCTGACCATCCCATAGACGCCATAGCCTTTTCCCAGGAGAAATTCTGCGAGATAGGAGCCATCTTGCCCTGTAATTCCAGTGATTAACGCCCTTTGCATGCCATCCTTCCTCTCTTGCTCACGAATTCAGGCGGAGGCGGCACGACCCACCGGCATGCCGCGGTGTGTTGGGGGCATCGGCGATGCATCACGGTTACGGCACGGCGACCAAGGGTTTGATCGCCCAGGAATGGGGGATGCGGCACACCCCGATCTCTTGCAGGTCTGATTTCACGGCGAAGGAGTAGAGCCCGTGGTGGTAATCGTACGGGTAACCATCCAACGCATGGACAGCGACATCGAGATAGTATGTTCCCGCCACGAAATCTAAGCGTTCCAGCAGGACTTCAGCATCCCCCTCCTCCCCCAGGGGCGGGACGGGAATGTCTTCGACAGCGGTATTCGTGCCATAGCACCAGAGACCATCCCCACGCATCAGGGCGATGCCAAACACCGTATCGGGCACAGGGCGATGCACGCGATAGTGGATGACCACCCGCACCGGATCGCCACTCTGATAGACATACCGTTCTTGCCCGGAGGTATGGAGCATTTTGACGGACACGATCTCGACGTCTCGGCTTCCCCAGCGATTGGCGGTCTCGACTGCCGGGGCTTGCTGCATTTCCTCCGTGATGCGAAGGTGCTCGCCGGCGGCGAGCT
>Ga0081538_10006065_pt1 | contig 10740 bp, 12 predicted proteins | sample TabmetS5T2R1_FD_71022 | JGI IMG/M metagenome (GOLD analysis project Ga0081538, IMG submission 71022) | Tabebuia heterophylla rhizosphere microbial communities from the University of Puerto Rico - S5T2R1 | ecosystem: Host-associated > Plants > Roots > Rhizosphere ...
CGCCGCGGCGGCCACGATGTCGGACGTCGGCCCGAACCTCGACGACGCCTTCGGTTTCGCCTGCCGCCAGGGCTTCGACAACGACACCTTCTACTCGATCGTCCTCGGGCAGATCGCCGAGCCGGCCCGCAACAGCCAGATGCCGGCCGACCTCGTGACGGGGCAGGACGCCGTCGACGTCGCCGCCTACGTGGCGACCGTCGCCGGGCAGAACGTCGAAGGCTGCGAGACAGCCGGCGGCGGCGGTACGACCACGGAAGGCACGACTACCGGGGGCTAGCCCAGGCCGCGCCGCTGTCTAGCGCTTCTGGGCCGTTCCGCTCTCGGTCCCGGCCACGCGCTCGGCCTCGTGCACGAGATCCACGACGACGTGCGTTATCGGGAGCTCATAGCGCTCGCGCGCCCGGACGATGACTTCCTTCTCCAGCCAGTTCGACCGCCCCGGCGGGTGCGTGGAGATGATGATCTCGTCCGCGCCGAACGTACGCAGCGCATCGTCGATCGCCTGGATCGGGTCGGCGTCGCCCACCTCGCCGCGCGCGTCGACTCCCTCCCCCGCGAGCTCGCCGAGCGACGCCTCGAGCCGTTCCTGGGCCGCCGCGCGCCCCGGGTCCTCGTCCGAGGCCCAGTAGCGAATCTGCGACGTGAGCGCGGGGCAGACGACGAGGACCTCGGCCTCGCTCCCCGCGCGATGGACGACCTCGCTCCGCAGCGCCTGCCCGGCGACGGTCTCGTTCGCGACCACGAGAATCCTCCGCGTCTCGCTCCTGCGCGCCCAGACCGGCCGCTCCTCCGTCTTGGGCTCGCCCTTCACGTAGATCGCCACGGCGGCCGCGAGCACGAGGAACACGCCGAGCGCGGCCCAGCCGCCGCCCAGGATGCCCGCCACCGCGACCGCGGCGAACAGCGCGACGCAGACGAGCACGAAGCTGAAGGCCTCGGCCTCGCTCCGGAACGGGTTGCGCATCGGCGCCCTCCTGGGCTCGGTCAAATGACGTAGACCGTCGTGTACACCACGATCCACATTACGTCGACGAAGTGCCAGTAGATCCCTGGTAGCTCGACGCCGAGGTGTTTCTCGGGCGCGGAGCTGTAGTGGCCGCGGACGGAACGGATGAGCGCGAAGGCCAGCAGGTTGAGCCCGATGAACACGTGGGCGCCGTGCAGGCCCGTGAGGCCGTAGAACGTCGAGCCGAAGGCGTTGGTCGAAGGCGCGAACCCGAGGCGCGTGAACTCGCGCGCCTGGATCAGGAGGAACGTGAGACCGAGCAGGAAGGTGAGTGCCAGCCCGGCGATCAACCCGGCGCGGTGGTTGCGCTTCACCGACTGAAGCGCCCAGTGCATGGTGAAGCTCGACGTTACGAGGATGATCGTGTTCAGGAGAGCGAGGTAGACGGGCAGCTCGAAGCCGTCAGGCGGCCACGGCTCGCCGGAGCCGGCGACGATCCGCGCGAAGAAGTATGCGCTGAAGAAGGAGCCGAAGAGCATTACCTCGGAGGCGATGAAGAAGTAGATCCCGAGCAGGCGGGAGTCGACGCGCGAGCTTCGGTGCGCTTCCGGCGGGTGGGCGGCGTGGGCGTGATCGACGGCCGTCACGGGGCGGCGACCTCGGTCGGCTCGACCTCGATGTGCGTGACAGGGCGCTTGCTCCCTTCGGCGATCCGCTCGACGACCCCGCGGCGGAGCCAGCCCGAGGTGGCGCGGGGAAGCGTCGAGACGATGATCTCGTCAACCGGCTCGTCGTGGACGACGTTGAGCGCAGCGGTGACCGGGTCCTGGTCGCCGATGTGGCCGCTCGCCTCGATCCCGGCCTCCTGGAGCAGCGCAAGCGCCTGCGCGAGACGTTCCGCGGCGCCTTCGGTCTCGGCCGGTGCCACGAGCGTGAACTCGGCCGGGCCCGTGCCCGCCCGCTCCCGGATCACGTCCAGGAGGCGGTCGCCGACGATCGTCTCGTTGGCGAGGACGAGGACGTGCTCACGCTCCCGCGGCGACTCGAGGTCGACGACGACGTGCTCCACAGGCAGGTCGGTCACCTTGCGGGCGCGCTCGACGAGGTTTCCCCGCAGCCACCGTGAGCGATCCTCCGGGTGGGTCGAGATGATGACCTCGTCGGGCCTGTACTGGTAGAGAGCGTCTTTCAGAGCTTGGAGCGGGTCGGGGTCGACGACCGTGCCGCGGGCCGCGATCCCCGCCTGGTGCAAGAGGTCGAGCGTGCGGCGAAGGCGACGGTCGGCCGCCGAGCGGCGGCTGTCCTCGTAGACGACGAACCCCGCGCGCGGCTCGTTCTGCGGGGAGACGACGGTGACGCGCAGCGGCCCCGCCTGAGCGCGCTTCCGGAGAGCCTCGAGGACCGATCTGCCGGCGACCGTCTCGTTCGCGAGGACGAGAACGTGGCGGGGCCGGGGAGCCGCCGCGGGCGCGGCAGGCATCTCGTACGGGTTCTCGCTCACAGGGAAAGACTCAAGCTCAATGCATCGCCTCGACTCGTTCCGGCGCGCGTCCCGCCTCGACGGGTTTCCCGTTCATGACCGCATGCCTCGCTCCCCGCACGCCGTACTCGTACGGGCTGCCGACGACCTGCGGGATCTCGTCGAAGTTGAACACCGGCGGCGGCGAGGAGACCTGCCACTCCAGGGTGAGCGCGCGCCACGGGTTCGCGGGCGCGCGCGCGCCGCGCCGCCAGCTCACGATCATGTTGTAGAGGAAGACGAGCGTCGAGGCGCCGAGGGCGAACGACGCGAGCGAGATGGCGAGGTTCCAGTTCCCGAACGCCGGGTCGTAGTCGGCGACGCGACGAGGCATCCCCTGCAGGCCGACCCAGTGCATGGGGAAGAAGGTGACGTTGAAGCCGACGAAGGTCATCCAGAAGTGGATCTTCCCGAGGCGCTCGTCGTACATCCGCCCGGTCATCTTCGGGAACCAGTAGTAGATCCCGGCGAAGACCGTGAACAGCGAGCCGCCGAAGAGGACGTAGTGGATGTGCGCGACGACGAAGTAGGTATCGCTCGCATGGATGTCGACCGGGACCGAGCCGAGGTAGATCCCCGAGAGCCCGCCGATCACGAACATCGACACGAAGCCCAACGCGAACAGCATCGGCGTCTTGAAGTGGAGACGCCCCTCCCATAGCGTCGCCAACCAGCTGAACACCTTGATCCCTGTCGGCACCGCGATCACGAGGGTCGTCACCATCATCGGGATGCGCAGCCAGGTCGCCATCCCGGACACGAACATGTGGTGCGCCCAGACCGAGAAGCCGAGGATGAGGATGGCCATGAGCGACAGGGCCATCAGCCGGTAGCCGAAGATCGGCTTGCGGGCGAAGACAGAGATGACCTCGGAGGCGATACCGAATCCGGGCAGCATCATGATGTAGACGGCGGGGTGGGAGTAGAACCAGAAGATGTGCTGGTAGGCGATGACGTCGCCGCCCTTGCCCGGCTCGAAGAACCCCGTGTGGAGGACGCGGTCGAACATGATGAAGAACTGCGAGCCGGCGATGAACGGCGTCGCGACCACGACGAGCGTCGAGGTGGCGAAGTTCGCCCAGACGAGCAGCGGCATGCGCCAGAACGACATGCCCGGCGCGCGCATGGTGATGATCGTCACCAGGAAGTTGAGGGCGGTCATGATCGAGGATGCGCCCGCCCACTGGACTCCCATCTGGAACATGAGGTTGCCCGCCGGCTGCTCGACGGAGAGCGGCGCGTAGTTCGTCCACCCGGCGGCGAAGGCGCCCCCGTCGGGGACGAGGTAGCTCGACATCATCATCAGGCCGGCGATCGGCAGCAGCCAGTATGAGAGGGCGTTCAGCCGCGGGAAAGCCATGTCCGGCGCGCCGATCATGAGCGGGATGACGTAGTTCCCGAGCCCCGCGAACGCCGGGATGATGAACAGGAAGATCATCAGCGACGCGTGCACCGAGAAGAGGCCGTTGAACGTATTCGTGTCAACGAACTGCGTCCCCGGCTGCGCGAGCTCCGCGCGCATGAACATCGCCATGAGGCCGGCCGCGACGAAGAAGAAGATCGTCGTCACGACGTACTGGATCCCGATCACCTTGTGGTCGGTGTTGACCCGGAAGTAGTCCTTCCACGAGTAGGCGCCGTGCCCGGAGTGGTCCTCCGGCAACGTCGGGCGGCCGGAGACGTAGCGGGCCCAGTAGTCGAAGCCGCCGATGGCGGTGAGAAAGCCGAGCGGCACGATGATCGTCCACGCGACGATGAGCACCTGCAGGTTCCAGACCGGCTCGTAGCCGAGGGCGGCGCGCGCTCCGGTGGCGAACCCGGTCGCGATGCCGAAGGAGAGGGGAACGAGCCAGAGCACCCGCAGCCAGCCGGGGCCCGTGAATCGGCGGATGCCAGTTCGCCGCCGTGGCGGCGGCGCGTGCGCGACGTGCTCCTCGTGCTCACGGACGTCGACGGCCACTACTCACCCCCTCCGGCCGACTCGCGGAGGTACTCGACGAGCCCGTCGAGCTGCTGCTCGGACAGCTCCTCTCCGAAGTTGCCAGGCATCACGCCCGGCTGGAACCCCTGCGAGACCTCGGCATCCGGCTCGACGATCGACTCCCGAATCTCCTCTGCGCTCTGCCCCGGGAGCACGCTATCGAGATCCGGCCCGGTTTGTGCCGACGTGCCCGCATCGGCAAGCGTGTGGCAGGAGCCGCACTGCTGTGCGAAGAGCTCCATCCCCCCCGCGGAGGCGCCTTCGGCCGCAAGCCTTCGCTGCTCCTCCACCCAGCGGTCGAACTGCGCCGCTGTGAGAACGCGCGCCTGGGAGCGCATCGTCGGGTGGCCAAGGCCGCACAGCTCCGCACAGATAACCGGGTAGGTGCCGAGCTTCGTCGGCGTGACGACCGTCCGGGTGGTGATGCCCGGTACGGCGTCCTGCTTCATGCGGAACTCGGGCACCCAGAAGGAGTGGATGACGTCCTCCGCCGTGATGCGAAACTCGACGGGGTCGTCGATCCGCATGACGAGCTCGCCGCTCGAGAGCTGCCGTCCCTCCTGAAGCTCGATGCCGGGATACGTGAAGTTCCAGGCGAACTGCTGCGCTCTGATCTCGATGACGGTGTGGTCCTCGGGGATTTCCTCGGCCTGGCCGAGGGCGACGCCGCTGTAGACGGCGATCGCGACGACCAGGGCGATGGGGACGACGGTCCAGACGATCTCGAGGCCCGTGTGCCCGTGGATCGGGCTCCCGTCCTCGAGGTCGCCCGGCGGCGCACGAAACTTGTAGACGGCGTAGACCGAGACCCCCGCCACGACCGCGAACACGGCGGCGCAGATGATCGTCACGAGCCAGAACGCGTTGTCGATCAGCCCGGCCTCGCGTGAGGCCTCGTCGGGAAGCCACGGGATGAAGATCGCGACCGCGGCCAGCACGGCGCCGGCGGCCAGCCCCACCAGCGTCATCTGAATAATCGAGCGTTTCCGCACTATCAGAGGGGTAGGCGACCCCTGATGAATCTACAGCAACCGCTTCGGGGCGACCCTCGATAACGTTCGTCTCGCGATTCGAACGGGAAGACGTCGTCTATGGGCATCGGAGCCAGCCTCTTTCTCATTGCCGCGGGGGCCATCCTCGCTTTTGCCGTAACGGTCGAGATCAGCGGCGTCGACCTTTCGATCGTCGGTTGGATCCTCATGATCGTCGGCGGGCTCGGCCTGATCCTCTCGCTTGTGTTCTGGCGAAGGATTGGGGGCTACCGTCGCGAGACCTACGTCCGCGAAGACCCGTACGACCGGACTCCGCCCTACTAGGGCGGGGGCCACACCGCGTAGGAGAGCGCCGTAAACGAGATCGGCCAGTTCGGCGAGATCGTGCTCATCGTGGCTGCCGGGCTCACGCTCGCGCTGCTCTCAACGAAGCTGACCGAGCGCGTTCCGATCCCCGCCCCGGGGATCTTCCTCGTGGCCGCGGCGATCGTCTCGGACGTCTTCTCCGGGATCGGCGAGCACGTCTCCATCCGCACCGTCGAGCGGATCGGGGTCGTCGCCCTCGTCGTCATCCTCTTCGACGGAGGCATGCAGGTCGGCTGGCGCCGCTTCCGCGCCTCCGTGTGGCCGATCACGATCCTGGGGATTCTGGGCACGTTCGCGACGGCGGGCCTGATCACCGTCTTCGCCCACTTCGTGCTGGACTTCGGCTGGACGATCTCCGGCATCATCGGCGCGGCGCTCGCGCCCACGGACCCGGCCGTCATGTTCTCGGTGCTCGGCAGCAACCGCGAGGTGGGCGGCCGCTCCGGCACGATTCTCGAGGGCGAAGCCGGCGTGAACGACCCGGTGGGGATCGCCCTCATGATCGGGATGATCGAGTTCGCGACGGAGGAAGGCGGCTCCTTCTGGATCGTCCTGCATGAGTTCTCGGTCGAGATGAGCGTGGGGCTGGCCGTCGGAGTGGCAGGCGCCGCTGCCCTCCTGCCCCTCATGCGCCGTGTCTCCCTGCCGAGCGAGAGCCTCTATCCCCTGCGAACGCTCGTATTCGCCGGCGTGATCTACGGCGCCGCCTCGGTGCTGCAGGGCTCGGGGTTCCTCGCCGTCTTCGTCGCAGGCCTCCTCCTCGGCGACGCACGCGCGCCCTTCAAGGGCGAGATCGAGCGTTTCCAGGGCGCGGTCGCGAGCCTCGCCGAGATCACGGTCTTCGTCGCGCTGGGCCTGACGATCAACCTGCAGGGCCTCGGCGAGGAAGAGGCCTGGCTCGACGGGATCCTGTTCGCCCTCGTCCTCGCGTTCGTAGCTCGCCCGCTCGTCGTGGCCGCCCTGCTTGCGCGCGCGAGGCTGAGGAACCGCGAGCGTTTCTTCATCGCCTGGAGCGGGCTCAAGGGGGCCGTGCCCATCCTGCTCGCGGCGCTCGTGCTCCTCGCCCCCGTGAGCGAGGGTGAGCGCATCTACGGGATCGTCTTCGTCGTCGTCGCCTTCTCCGTGCTCGTGCAGGGCACGCTCGTTCCCTACATGGCGCGTCGCTGTGCCATCCCTCTCCACGAGCGGCCCATCACGCCGTGGGACGTCCCGGTCCGCCTCGAGCGGGAGCCGACCGGGCTCCTGCACTTCGTCGTCTCTGAGGGGTCACGGGCCGACGGGCGCGCCGTGCGCGACCTCCCGATAGGCGAGAGCACGTGGCTGACCCTCGTCGTTCACGACGGCGAAGCAGTTCAGCCCCGAGGGTCGTACGTGCTGCGGCCGACGGACGAGGTACTCGTCCTCGGCGACCCGCAAGACGAGGCGAAGCTTCGCGTCCTCTTCGAAGGCTCGAGGAGCACGCAGTGAAGACACAAACGCCGCGCGGTCCCTCGCGGGAGTCGCGCGGCGTTGGGCTCCGGATCCCTAGAAGATGAGGATCAGGATGATGATGATGAGGATCAGTACGAGCAATCCGCCACCGATATACATCGATCCCTCCGTACCTCGTTTTCGATGAATAGAGGGATTCCCTGCCAGGCCGTGTTGCTAAACCCATGACCGTCCCGGAAGGGTTCGAGCTCCTCGATCTGCACAACCACACGCACCGCTCGTACGACGCCGTCAACCGTCTCGAGGACTACGCCGCCGCGCACGCCGCCGGAAGGTTCGACGTCCTCGCAATCACCGACCACAACGTCATCACCGGGGCCCTCGAGCTCGCCCGGGAAGCGCCGTTTCCGGTCATCGTCGGACAGGAGCTCGACACCGCCGACGGAGAGCTGATCGGACTCTTCCTCGAGGAGGCGGTTCCTCCCGGGCTCTCGGTGTTCGAGACCGCGCGGCGAATCCGCGAGCAGGGCGGCCTCGTGTACCTCCAGCACCCGTTCTACCGGCTCATCCGCTACCAGCTGTCGTCTGCCACGATCGACGCGCTCGTCGCCCGGGACCTCGTCGACGTCGTCGAGGTCGTGAACGGCGGCCCGTTCGCCACGCGCGCAAACGTGCTCGCGCTGCGATGGGCGGAGGCGAGAGGGGTGCCGCAAGGCGCGGGGAGCGACGCCCACGAGCCGCCGGACATCGGCACCTGCCTCGTCGCGGTACCGCCCGGCCCGCTCGACGCCCCGACACTCCCCGAGCGGCTGCGCGCCGGCGTCATCGTCGATCGCCGCCGCGGCTCGCTGGCGATCCTGGCGACGAAGACCCGCCTTCGGCTCCTTCCCGCCGTAGAAGGGCGCCTACGTAGACGACCGAGGCGCAGCCGCCTGCCCGAGCCGCCCTTATCCTGAGTCCGTGGACGTGTGGTCGTGGGCGCTCGTCGGGGCGGGCGCGGCCGTCGTGCTCGCGCTCTTCGTGCTCGCCGGCCTCTTCCTGTGGATGGGGCGCACCGAAGACGCCCGGGCCCTCGCCGGCTTCGTGCCCGACTGCCTCGTCCTGTTCACCCGCCTCGTGCGCGACCCGCGCGTCTCCCGCGCCCGCAAGGTGGCTCTGATCGCCCTGGTCGCGTACCTCGCGACGCCGATCGACCTCATTCCCGGCTCGGCGCTCGACGATGCGTTGATCGCCGCGCTCGTGCTCCGCACCGTCCTTCGAGGCAGCGGCCGGCTCGTGCAGGAGCACTGGCCCGGTCCGCGGAGCTCGCTCGACGTACTCCTTCGCCTCGCCGGCGAGCCGCGCTCGCAGCCGCTCGGTCGCAACGGGACCTGAGCGTCCGAAGGGCCTGGGGAGGACGCCTTCCCACCCCGGCTCGGACCCGGGAATCGGGCGGATGACCGAGGTCCGAGCCGGCGTGGGACCGGCGGGCTAGAACCGGCGCCAGTCGGGGCCGTGGCGCCGGTCGTCCAGGCGGCGTGAGTCCACGCCGTAGAGGAGCGCCAACGGTCCGATGAGGAGGATGAACACGAGTACGGCGATCTCCATGCCTTCAAGGTGCCATCTGCATGTCCATTAGCACAAGTCGAGTTGTGATTGAATTCGATCATGAGAACTGATGGATGGCTCGGCGTCGAGCTCCGCCACCTGGCAGCGCTCCAGGCGGTCGCGGACGAGGGCTCCTTCGGGCGCGCCGCCGTCCGGCTCGGCTACACGCAGTCTGCCGTGAGCCAGCAAATCGCCGCGCTCGAGCGCGTGGTCGACCAGCGTCTCGTCGAGCGGCCCGGCGGCCCCCGTCCCGTCTCTCTCACCGAGGCGGGGAAGCTGCTCCTGCGCCATGCCGACGGCATCCTCGCCCGCCTTCAGGCCGCCCACGCCGACCTCGCCGCGCTCGCCGCGGGCGAGGCGGGCACGCTGCGCGTCGGGACGTACCAGAGCGTGGGCGCACGAGTGCTCCCCCAGCTCCTGGCCGAGTTCGGCACGGCCTGGCCGCGGGTGGAGATCCAGCTGACCGAGTCGACCGACGACGGCCAGCTGCTCGAGCTGGTGGAGCGCGGCGAGCTCGACCTCTCCTTCGTCATTCTTCCGCTCCCGGAGGGCCCGTTCGAGTCGCTCGAGCTCATGGAGGACCCCTACGCCCTCGTCGTCTCGGCGGATTCGCCGCTGGCGCGCAGAGGAAAGGCGCCGTCGCTGAAGGAAGTGGCCGCCCTTCCTCTGATCGGTTTCCGCCAGTGCCGGAGCATTCACCTCGTCGAGCACCGTTTCCGCGACGCCGGCCTCGAGCCGCGCATCGTCTTCCGCTCGGACGACAACGGCACCCTCCAGGGGCTCGTCGCCGCGGGTGTGGGCGCCGCCCTTGTCCCGCTCCTCGCGGTCGAGCGCGACCACGCCGGCACAGCCGTCCTTCCGCTCAACGTGGTACCGCCACGCCTGATCGGAATAGCCTGGCACCGCGACCGCTACCGCTCGCCGGCCGCCCTGGCCTTCGTCGAGCGGGCACGCGAGATCTGCGCGCGGATCGAGCAGGAGCAGGCTGAGGCCGAGGCGGCGGCGTAAGCGTCGCGCTAGTCGGCCGGCGCGAACGACTCCGCAATCGCGAGCGCGCGGTCCCGCGTCAGCTCCCGGGATCCCTCGATGCGGACGAGGGTCGTGCCTCGCTCGAAGAGGAGCGTGTTCCCGGCCAGGCGCATCGTGCCCTCGACGATATCGCCCCGCGGGTCCCGGTAGAAGAAGAAGTGCGGGCCGCCTTCGATCCAGAAGCCCGGCTGCCCGCCGACCGTGACCGGTTCGACGCGCGCGCCTCCGTCGACGAGCTTGCCGACGAGGTCGGGAGTGAGGTCGCCGCGGAACTCCGTCACGAGCAACCCGACACCGGTGTAGCGGGAGGCCGGGACGTCGTCCCCGGGGGGATAGACGAGCGAGACCCGGCCGCCCGGCACGGACGCCGAGTAGAAGATGTTGGCGGGCTCGCCGAGCAGGCCGGGGACGAGCACGTCGAACTCGGCCGACTCCTGCGCCTCCCCTAGCGAAACGGGCCGGCCGAGGTCGAGACGGCCCGCGCCCGCGGGGAGCTCAGGAAGCGTCTCGACGCGCTCGATCGTCGCACCGCGCAGTCCGAGGAAGTCGAGGATCGCGCTGCGGGCAGGCGGCACCGCGAGCACCGCCCCTGCGACCGCGAGGAGCACGGCGAACGCCACCGCCAACGTGCGCGTCTGCGGAAGTCGGAGACGACTCCGCCCCTGCGGCCGGCCCAGGCGCCGCCGGACCGCCGAGGCGACGTCCGGAGTCTCGGGGAAGTCGAGCTCCGCACCAAGGCGCACGAGCGCGTGCTCGAGCTCGGTCAAACCCTCACCTCCATCCGTTCGCGCAGGCGGTCCAGCGCGCGGGACAGCCGCGACTTGACGGTGCCGGGGCGCCAGTCGAGCGCCTCGGCGGTCTCCTCCTCGGAGAGGCCGAGGAAGTA
>Ga0081538_10006066_pt1 | contig 10739 bp, 10 predicted proteins | sample TabmetS5T2R1_FD_71022 | JGI IMG/M metagenome (GOLD analysis project Ga0081538, IMG submission 71022) | Tabebuia heterophylla rhizosphere microbial communities from the University of Puerto Rico - S5T2R1 | ecosystem: Host-associated > Plants > Roots > Rhizosphere ...
TTGGCGCTGGCCGTGATGCGCCGGGATCGCCGCCCCACGATCCTGGGCCGGACGAGACAGGAGGGTCACCGATGCGCGCCTCGACATCGCGCCACCGCCAGCGGGCGCCGGGGCGCTGGCCGGCCATGGCGATGAGCGCCTCGCGCATGCGGGCGCCCTCGTCGCCGGCTAGGGCCACGTTCTGGGCGAGCTGGACGAGGTCCTCGACATCCAGCTCCTCGCCGAGCCGCCCAAGGGCTTCCCAGAGCTTCTCCCGGTTCAGCTGGGCTCGGCGGATGGTGTTGCGCAGCAGGGTGAACGCCCAGCCGTGGCTGATCCGGAGCGCGTTGTCCAGGGCCTGCTCGACTTCGGCGCCGCCGGCCAGGTTGATGGCGACCAGGTTGAGCAGGGCCCCGACGGCGTAGCGGAGGCTGGCCCGGCGGGCACTGGCGGCGGCGCGGAGCCGGCGATCGGGGAGCAGGAACCCGATGAGGGCCAGGCCGAGGGCCAGCCAGACCGGCAGGACCACCGGGACCTGCATGCCGGCGGCGGCCAGGAGCCCGGCCAGCACCAGGCCACCCAGCCCGCCGCCGAGAGCGAACAGCACCTTGGCGGCCAGGTGCGCCTCCAGCGGCTGGCCGGTGATAGCCAGGTCCTTGTGGAGTCCACCGAACTCCAGGCCAACGGCCTGGCCGGCCTGCTCGACGGCGCGGCCGAGCTGCCGCTGCCAGGGCCTGGTCGCCTGACTCGGCCAGCCGGCATTGCCGTCCAGGGCCGCGCTGTCCCCGCGCAGCCGAGCCAGCGAGGCAGCCAACGACGGGCGGGCCGGCAGCAGGGAGAACAGCAGCAGCCACAGCCCGGCGCCCAGCATCGCCCCGGCCAGCAGCACCAGGGGGATCACCACGGCCCTGCCTCCGGCTGGGTGGTGGTGGCCAGGAACCGCTCGGCGATCCGCATGCGGCCGAGCCGGGCCAGCAGGGCGAACCCGAGGCCGAAGATGGCCCCGATGGCCAGCAGGGCCAGCTGCCCGACCGGGCTGCCATAGGGGCTGAGGAACCCGCGGGCGAACACCAGCAGGGCGGCGACCATCCCCAGGGTGATGACGATGATGGCGCGGGCCGAGGCGTAGATGCGGGCCCGGCCGGTCTGGACGCGCTGGCGGTAGCCGGCCTTGTGCCGAGCGCGCACCGCCAGCTCAGCCAGCTGCCGGGCCAGCCCACCGGCCTTCTGGCTGGAATCGGCGGCCAGGAGCAGGGCGCCGACCACCAGGTCGCCGACGTCGTCGTTGATGGCATCGGCCAGCGGCCGCAGCGCCGTGACCAGCGGCTCGCCGGCGGCGAGGCGGTCGGCCAGCCGCGCCACCTCGGCCCGGATGGGGGCCGGAGCTCGAGGGACGGTGGCCATGATGGCCTGCTCGATGCTGGCCGCCGACACCATCATCCCGCGCAGCATCTCGGCCCAGACGGCGATGGCCTCAATGCGGTCGATCGCCTGCCTGGAGGCCTTCTTGGTGGCGAACAGCCCGGGCCAGGCCCAGCCCAGCGCGCCGGCCAGCAAGGCACCGACCGGCCAGCGGGTAACCAGCGCCACCGCCAGGGCGGCGCCGACGGCGAGGCCGGCCCGGAGCCGCAGGTCATCGGGACCCCGTCGTGCGCCTGCCGGCTGGGTCGGCGGTGCCGGCCTAGCGGCAGCCCGCGGAGGGCCAACACCAGCAGGACGACCCCGCCGGCCAGGACCATGCTGGCCAGCGCGACCAGGGCCGCCAGGCCGGAGGTGGTCATCGCTCCCACCACCCCTCGCGGTGCTCCAGCCAGTTGAGGTCGAAGCCGGCCAGCTCCAGATCCTGGCGGCGGCGCAGCACGCCGGGGTTGGGCACGGCCCGGCCGTCGGGCCCGGGCCGGTACACCTCGTTGGTGATGACCTGCTGGCCTTCGGCGCCAGTGACCTCCCGCACCGAGGACACAAAGCGACGCAGCGGACCACCGATGGCCCGCTCGTCGCGCTGAGCGATGAACACCACAAAGTCAATGGCCCCGTCGATCATCTGGTAGGTGACCTCGGCCGGCAACCGCCTCACCGACTTGGCGGCATACATGGCCATGCGGCGCCACACATAGGCACTGGAGGTGGCGTGGATGGTGCCCATGGAGCCGTCGTTGCCCTGGCTCATCGCCTCCAGCATGGCGACGATCTCGTCGCCCAGGACCTCGCCCACGATCACCCGCGACGGGTTCATCCGCAGCCCGCCCGGACCAGCTCGGCCATGGTGATCTCGCCCTCGCCCTCCACGTTGGCCTCGCGGGCCTCCAGGGCGGCGACATTCGGGTGCAGGTCCGCCAGCCCGGGCTCGTGCAGGCCGAGCTCGAAGGCGTTCTCGATGGTGACCAGCCGCTCCTCGGGCGGGACCTCGTTGAGCAGCGCCCGCAGCATGGTGGTCTTCCCGGCGCCGGTGCCGCCGGCGATGATCAAGTTCTTGCGGGCCCGGACCAGGGCGGCCAGGAAGGCCTCCAGGCCGGCGTCGATGGCGCCGAGCTCGACCAGATTCCGCAGGAAGACCCGGACCAGCCGGTGCCGGCGGATGGACAGCACCGGCCGGTGGCTGACGTCCATGAGGGCGAACAGCCGGCTGCCGTCCGGCAGGCGCAGATTCAGCCGGGGCTGGCCGCGGTCGAACCGGCGGGGGACATGGCCGACCCGGGCGCCCAGCATCTGGATCATGGCCACGAACTTCTCATCGGAGGCCGCGATCGGCCGGGCCGGCTTGATGCTGCCGTCGGCGTACTGCAGGAACCCCACGTCGCAGCCGTTGTAGTCGATGCTCTCGATGTCGGGGTCGGCCAGCAGCGGCTCCAGCGACCCGAGCTCGAACAGCATCGCGTGGATGGCCCTGGCGACCTCTTCCTCCTCGATGGTGTCGAGGGGATCGACGCCTTGGTCGATCTGGGCCCGGGCGTGGCGGTCGAGCTCCTCAGCGATCAGCGCGCTGGCGTAGCGCCGCTGGTCGTCGCGGGTCGGCGGGCGGCCGCCGGCCTCCTCGCGTTCCCGCCAGGAACTGAGCGCCTCGGCGACGCGGCCGTGCAGCTCGCCGACCAGGGTCGGGTCCGCCATCAGTTCCCGACCTCCTCGCTGGCCAGCTCGGGGAGCGACCTGGCCAGGTCGTCGGCGAGGCCGCGGGCTGACCGGATCAGGGGGGACACCCGCTCCAGCCAGCGTTCGCGGCCGGCCTGGCCGGCGAGCATGCCAGCCGCGCGGGCATCGTCGGCCAGCACCCCGCGCACGCGGGCCGTCATGCCGTTGGCGGCCAGCGCGTCCTGGACCCGGGCGCGGTCGAAGGGACGCTCCCCGACGAGGATTACTTCTGCGGCGACGCCGAGGCGGTCCAGGGCCTCCAGCCGGTAGCCCAGGTGCAGCACGCCTTCAACGGTTGGCCGGCACACCACCAGCACCAGGTCAGCCGCGCGGAGGAGCTCCTCGGCGACGGTCCCGGGGGTGAGCCGGCCGCAGTCGACCAGGGCGTCGGCGTCCAGCTCGCCCAGGGCGCCGGGCAGCAGCGCCCACAGCCGCCCAAGCGCCCGCGCCTGCTCGGCCGCCTTGACGCCGGTGAGCACCTCCAGGCCTCGAGGGAGCTGCTGGACATGGGCCCAGACATCGGCCGCCGCCAGGTCACCCCGGCGGGCGACCGTGCCCAGCGAGAGGAGATTCGGCTCCGACGGCAGGTGGAAGCGGGCGGCCAGGTCACCCCCGGCCGGGTCGGCCTCCACCACCAGGGCCCGGCGCGGCCAGACCGCCCCCAGGGCGACGGCGGCGGTGGTGACCCCCGGCGCCCCCTTGGCACTGGCCAGCGCGACCACGCTCATGGCGACCTGGCGCCCTCGGCGGCGGTGGCGGGCAGGACCACCAGCCCGGCCTGGCCGCTTGCGGCCGCCCGCAGCACCCTGCCCGCCTCCCGGTCGGCGACCACCACCGCGACGTGGATCGTGTCGCTGGTCTCCACTGCCTGCACGCTGAAGACCTGGGCCTGATCGACCAGCACCCCGCCCTGGGCGTCCAGTCGAGGGCCAGGCGTCCCGGCGGGGGCTGGGGTGGCGATGATCCGGACCTTGGCCCCCGGCTGGAGCTGGTCGGCCGGGACCGGCATCTGGGCGCCCTTGAGATCCAGGCCCACGATCGCCTGCCCAGCGGCGGGCAGTTGGCTGGCCCCGAGCTGCTCGGGTGTCAGCAGCGTCCCGGGCAGCAGCGTGGTAGCGGCCGGCTTGCCGATCACCTGGTCGGCTGCCGACACCGGGATGTATGCAGGCCCGGGTCGGTGGCGATGCGGACCCGCTTGAGATCCTCGACCACGATCGGCCGGCCGATGGGGACCGTGCGGGCCACCGCAAGCACCTCGGTGCGGTGCCCACCTGCAGGAACAGGCTGGTGATGATCGCCGCCGAGACCACGATCAGCAGCACCGCCCCGACCAGCAGCGCGGGCCGGCGCTCGCGCGGCGGCGGGCCCACCCGCACCGAAGGTGCGCGCCGGGGTGCTCGCCCGCCCGCCGGAGGTGACGGTGCTGGCGGTCCGGATGGTGGTGTCCGAGTGGCCATGACGCTCCTGTCGGACGGGGGTCAGTTGACGGTCTGGGCCTCGGCGACCCGCAAGGTCGTGGTCGAGGTCCGCAGCAGCGGCGGCAGCGTGCCGCTGGCGCTGACCACGCCGGTTGCCGTCCAGGTGATCCGCCAGGTCGTGGTCGCCGTCACCGGATAGCGCAGGCCCGGCTGCCTGGCCGAGCTCCGCAGGTAGGTATGGCCGCAGGTCAGGCTCGGCCTGGCCGGATCACCCTCCATATAGGGGTGCCGGGCCCGCGGCAGACCACCTGGCTGCCGTCGCCCATCGTCCAGGTCACCATGACGGGAACCGCCGTCGCGGTCGCCGATTCGTTGGGCACCGACGCCGTCGCCGACCGCGGCCCCCAGGTGGCCGGGTCCACCCAGAGCCACGTCGGGACGTTCACGATCTGATCGGCGGCAACGTCAGGACTGGCCTGAATGCCAGGCGGCGGAAGGCGCAGGTAGCGCCGGGCGGTCTGGGCGAGCACCGCAGGTGCCACCGCGGGCACCGTCGCCCCCACCCATAGGTCCCCCATCCACACCTGGACGCCGTCGGTGCAGTAACTCCAGTACCAGTCCCCAGCCTCGCCGGCATGCGGGTCCGGCGTGCCGATGGGGACGCTGCGTGGCGCCCAACCCGGCGGGTAGGGCTTGGGATACTTCTTGCGCTGGCAGATGACGCCGCCGCTGGCGCCAGCCTCGCTGTAGGCGCCCGGGCCGCCGGCCTGGTGGACCTCGACCGCGACCCCGTCCGGCTGCCGCTTGACCGGGTTCCATCCCGCCCGCCGACGCGCCGCTCTCTACAAGGAGCAGAACCGCCGCTGCCAGGACCAGGACGACGCTCAGCCTCCTGCGCATGTGCCCGCCACCACGCTTTCTGCAACCTTCCAGTTCCCCTGCCCGTTCAGGGTCAGGGTCGACCGCTGGCCATCAGGCTGGCCGCCGAGCTGGTCGAGCCACCGCTTGTTCTTGGGGTCGTAGCGCCGAAACCGGCTGGTGTCGACGCAGTCCTGGACCGTGGCCTTCTCACCGGCCAGGCGGACGACACGCGGGGACACCTTGATGGTCCCGAGCGCGACGAAGCCTTGGGAGTCCAGCGCCCGAAATTGACCGCGAACCCGCGCCAGGACCTTGCCGGTGGCGTGCCTGGCCAGGCGAGGCGACTGCCAGTCCGCCGTCTTACCGGCCGCCACGACGTCCGCCCAGAAGGCCCGGTAGGCGGCCAGTACCGCCCCCTCTGGGTCCTCGGTGGTCGCAGTCGCCGCCGTTGAGGTCGGGGTTGTGGTCGCGGCCTGTCCCGTGGTGCTGGTTGCCGAGGCATCCCTGGCGTCGCTGTCGCCAGAGCAGGCCCCCAGCGCCAAGATGAAGGTGAGTAGCAGCGCCAAACAGGTCGCAGGCGACCTGCCAGCGCCCTGGTGTGACCGCTTGCCTGTGAGCGGCGTACTCACAGTCCTTCCCTCCGTTTGCCGTGACCTGGACATGCGACCCTGTCCGGTCACGCGGATCTCTCCCTTCTTGCGCTGATCAACGAAGGCGGATTCTCCACCGCTGGGACGATCCAGGGAAGTCACCGGTTTCGGCGCATGAGGACGCTTGCTCAGGTAACGAGGTTCAGAGGCCACAAGCTAGGCTCCCCGACTCACGGGTTCCTCACAGCGATGCTCACACCCTGCAGGAGCGGACACAGCCGGTTGGTCGGACACGGGCCCCAGATGCCCTCGGCTGGTCATGGCGGCGGCTGCGGGCGCATGCAGCGGCGTTGAGGGTCTTGATAGCCGCAGCGGCCGTGATGGCGCACGGAATAGCAGTGGTCAGGCTTGATGGTTCCAGTTCGGTATGGACCTAACAGGTAAGGCCGCTGATCGGTGGTGGGGACGCGGCCCACGCCGAACAGGCTTTGAGGATGCTGGTCGTTAGAACTTTCTCTACCACTTCAAGGCCGGCCCTGCGGGCGGCCTCCGGCCGCCTCCGGCCCGGCAGCAACACCACGGTCACCGGGGAACCGGACTGACCATCCACCTACGGCGCCGATAGAAGGCGATACGCTCGCTGACACTTGCACGCCGTTCACGAACGTCGCCTTGGGCAGACCCGCGGCTTCGAGGACGGTTGGAGCGACGTCGATGACGTGGCTGCGGTGGCCGACCCGTGGTGCCACCAACCCGTTGCACATGTCCTGGTGGGAGGCCTTTCACCGTCGCGCCGTTGTCGGGTGAGGCCGCCTCTACGGTGGCGATGGACACGTTCATGACCGAGCTGTCCAGGGTCATCAGGAACTGCCCGGCAGCCAGGGTGAGCAGGACCAGCCCGGTCCCCTTGGCCGGGGCCTCGGGCGCGCGGGTGCTCACGGCCAGCGCCTCGATCCCATCCCCACACCACCTCCGGCCGGCCGACGCCTTAGGCGTCGCCGAGGGTGAGCATGGCACACCTGGGCTGTCCTACTGGCCTCCTCCAAGCGGATGGGATGCTCATCGGACCGCGATCGGCGTTCACCAGGTCGGGAACTCCACCATCGGGTCAGCTAGTGTTGGCATCGCCGCGACTGTGTCCTGCCCCAAGTGGCACATCTCCGGCGCCACACCTGCCTTGTCGGCGGTCATGACCAGTCGGCGCCGATGCGGCTCCAGGTCGGACGCCGCGGCGTCACCGCTTCGCCACCTCAGCGCCTGGAGGCGCGGATGAACTGGCCGAGCCGACCAGGATCCTCGGCCAGGACCGCGCCGACGACCGTGGCTACCACGATGATGAATGCGCATGCCGACAGCCAGCTGTACAGCGTGAAGGCGACCCCGAGGAGCCCGTATTGCTGCTGATTGCTGGCCACCAGGGTGGGCAGATAAATGGCGGACAGGCGGCGCAGGACGGTGAAGCCGACCGTGGTGAGCAGCCCGCCGGCGGCCAGCAACCGGAGCCTGACCCGTCCCCCGAGCAGGATCCATCCCGACCCCGTCCACAACGCCCAGCCCCCCGCGAAGGTCACCAGGTCCTCCACGAGGGTGCCCGCCGGAACGCCCCGCACCAGGCGGCCGAAGAGGAACAGCAGCTCGACATACACGGCCAGGCCGATCACCAGGGCCAGCGGGCGCCAGGCGGCCCGCAGCCCGGTCCGCGGCAGCCGCCAGGCGAGCTCGTGGCTGCGTTGCAGGGCTCGGGCGAAGCTGGTCGCGGTGAGCAGGGCCAGGACCACCCCAACGATACCGATCGAGGCGCGCGCCGATGGGGGTGGGGCCACCACCGACTGCAACGATGAGACGTCCTCGGCGGTGAGGCCGAGCCTGCGGGCCATGAACACTCCCGGGCTGTCGCCGCCCGGGTACGGGCTGATGGTGGCGACCACAATGAACAGCGGAAGGATTGCGCTGAAGGCCTGGGCGGCGAGGATCACGGTGCGGTCCAGGAAGCGCACCTCGACCAGGCGGCCCAGGATCTGTCCGGGCAGGCCGGCCTGGGCCATGTGCAGGGCCGACTCGACGCGGCGCCTGAGGTCGGCTAGCCGACGTCCGGGCTCGTCCATGCGCTGCGGAAGGCCGCCCTATGCGGCTGTGGGGCGGTTGCTGGGGTCTGGCTGCGGTGGGTGACGACAAGCCAACAGAACACCGCCGTACCGGCCGGATCGGCCTCGGCTTGGGATCCCTCCGGGAGCGCCGTCATCACCGCGTCCCTGGCCGGGCCTCTGACCGAGAAGGCGTATCGAGCCGTCCCCATGAGCGCACTCCCCGATCTCCTCTCCGGCCGCTACCGCGCTAGTCGCCAGGATCCCGTATGCCTGAGCCGTGGACATCACCCGCGTCAGGTGAATCCGCGGCAAGTGAAGGCCTCCAGTCATCCTGCGCGGGTGCTGCGCTGGCGTAGGGACGATGGCGAGGATTGGCCGGTCGAGTCCGGTTCACTCGCCGGGACCGGGACCCGGACACCGAGCAGGCCGTCAGGTTCCTGGGGTGACCTTGTCCAGCTGCTGGTCAGCGGGCTGAGCTCGGTCAACGTGCTGACCTGGAGCGGGTGCGGCCGCTGCCGGTGATCCTGAAGATGCTGGGGTATGCCATCGCGCTCGGGGGTCTCTTCACGGTTGGGAAGGACATGCTGCTTCGGGATCTACGACGAGGCCTAACCTTACGTCACGCGACGCCCAACCCTCGGCACCACCTCACTTGCGCGGAGGTGTGGTGAGGAAAGGGCTGAGCGGCGTTGTGAACCATCCGAGCATCGATGGCATGCAGGCGATCACTGCTACGCCAACTCCTGCCCTGGCCTGGGTGTCGGCTCCGGCGCAGACTAGGCACGCCAGGCCAGCGACTGCTTGGGGTGCCTGATGGTGCGCTACGACGACCAGCTGCCAGTCCTGCTCCCGACCCTGTCCCGCGGCAAGCACCGCAGCCCACGCAAGGGCGCCTGCTTCATGGAGTTCGCCTCCCTGCTGGCCGGGGAGCGCTGGAGCGATCACCCAGCCTGCACCCATCCCTTGCTGGCCGCGGTGGCCCGCCACGTCAACGACTACACCTCCGATGCCGGTCGGGCGCGGCTGGCCGAGCTGATCCCGACGGTGATCGGGCTGACCGGCGAGGACCTGCACATCGACGCGCGGATCGCGCTGGGCTCGGCCCGGCTGGCCCTGCCGGTGGCGGCGGCCGAGCGTCAAGGGATCCTGGCCGTGGGGGTGCTGTCGTGTGAGCGGGTCCTGGCCGAGCTGGACGGGCGGCCGGTCGACGTCCTGGAGGAGCCGAGCCGCGCGGTCCTGGATCAGGTTCCTCACGCCGCCGCCTGGGCCGCGTGGTTCACCAGCGTTGCCCCGCTGGCCTCGGCCAACCGCTTCCGCTGGCAGGCTGCCCCCACGATCGTCCGCAACGCCGCCCAAGGCATCGCCCAGGCGTGTGTCCCCGATCCCGATGGAACGCTCCGTACCCTGCTAGTCCAGGCGATCGATGCTTACGCGGCGTGGGCGCATCGGGAGCCGAACCGCGACGCCGGACTGGACCCGGCCGTGTGGGCGGGTGCGTGTCGGCGCACCGGCGGGGTTTTCGGTCGTGGACGCGATCATGCCGGACATTCTGGCTAGGCCCTGATGGCACCGTAGTGCCGGGCAACAGACAGCGGTGGATCCCGGACACAAACAGGAGGTTGTCTGTATCAGGTGTCGACCTGTGGACGCTGTCGGGCGGATCCCCGACGCACGGCCGCAGCGGGCGCGGGCTGGGCCGCGCCAGGGCCGCGAGCCAGCGGTCAACAGCGGTCAATCACGGTGCCCCACGGACAACCAAACCTGCAGCTCGTCAGGTGTAATCGGCCGTGATGGGGCCGCTGGTCCGTATATGGCATGCAAGGGGTCAGGCATTCGGTTTCGCCTCCGGCATGCGGTCGGGCCGCTGGGGCGAGTCGGTCAGCTGCTGTCGCCGGCGAGGTGCCGGTAGATGGAGGCGCGACTGACGCCAAGGGTCTTGGCGATCGTCGCCACCGTGTACTGCCCGGACGCATCCATCTCTTGGGCCACCTGGAGCTTGTGGGCGGTCATGACCGAGGGGCGGCCGCCGTGCCGGCCGCGGACCCGGGCCGCGCCCAACCCCGCGGCCGTGCGCTCTCGGATCAGGTCGCGCTCGAACTCGGCCAGGGCGGCGAAGACATGGAAGACGAGCTTGCCGCCGGGGCAGGCTGTCGCGCGTAGGCGGGGCTGAGCCACAAGTCGTCGGCGGCGACGGTGCGGATCTCGGTGGCGTGCAGCTGTGGCGAGATGCGGTCACCGAGGGTGCGAAGGGTCCGCAAGGCGTTGACGGCATGGTGGCGCTCGACGAAGTACTCGGTCTGGAGCTCGTCGCCGCCGGCCGACGGCGGCGCGTCCAGGCGGAAGTGCGGCAACCGCTCCGACCAGGGGCCGGGGATGCCGGCACGGACGGTGAGGGCGTGGTCGGGCGGCTGGTCGGCGTCGTCGTACCAGGTGCCGCCGTACAGCGACGCCGGCACCGGCTCCGGCTGCTGATGGTCCTCCGCCGCCGACTCGACCCGGGTCTTCTGCCACAGCTCGCGGATCACCGGGCTGCCGAAGTCCCCGATGAGGCTCACGCTGTAGGCGCTGGCCATCACCACATCGAACGCCTCCAGCACGGTGTCCCACGGGGCGTTGCGGTAGACGTCCTGGCGGACCAGGTAGGTGGGCTGAATGTCGAGCACCACTCGGGTGAT
>Ga0081538_10006067_pt1 | contig 10736 bp, 11 predicted proteins | sample TabmetS5T2R1_FD_71022 | JGI IMG/M metagenome (GOLD analysis project Ga0081538, IMG submission 71022) | Tabebuia heterophylla rhizosphere microbial communities from the University of Puerto Rico - S5T2R1 | ecosystem: Host-associated > Plants > Roots > Rhizosphere ...
ATACTGCATTGGTGGCGGAATGCGGATTGCGGATTGCGGAATAACACCCAGAGAAGGCGAAGTGGAGAAACACTTTGCCGCAGGAGGAGGCGGCATGAAAGGGGTGCGAGGTCTGCTACTGGTGGTCTTGGGATGTATCGTGATCGCCGGTTGTGCGAGCAGGGAAGAAAAGCAGATGGCCGACCAGCCAATGATGGCCAAAGAGCAGACGCTCTATCAGAGGCTGGGCGGTAAAGAGGCGGTTACCGCGGTGGTTGACGACTTCGTGACGCGGGTGGCAGCCGACAATCGCATTAACTCCTTCTTTGCAACCACCGATATGCCACGTTTTAAGCGTCTGCTCGTCGAACAGATCTGTCAGGCCAGCGGCGGGCCGTGCACGTATACGGGCCGGGATATGAAAACGACGCACAAGGGCATGGGCATCACCGATGCGGACTTTAATGCCCTGATAGAGGATCTGATCGCGACCCTGGACAAGTTCAAAGTCCCTGCGCAGGAGAAGAACGAGCTGCTAGCGGTTCTGGGGCCGATGCGTCGCGATATTGTCGGACAGTAAACGCATTCCAGAACACAGCCGGCCGGAGGAAACACTTCCTGGCCGGTTTTTTTAGTTGCGCCAGTGCCGGTAACCCATGACGGCTGTGAAACAGAGCGCCGATAACAAAACGATGCTGGCACCAGAGGCGATGTCGAGGTAATAGCTAAGATACATGCCGCAGAAGGCGGTGGCCCCGCCGAGTAGGGTGGAGAGAGCGAGCATGGCAGCAAAGTTACTCGTCAGTAAGCGGGCCGTGGCGGCCGGGATGACCACCGCGGCAGCTACCAAGGTGACGCCTAAAACCTGCATCGAGGCGAGAATGGCGAGTGCCAAGATACAGGAAAAGAGGAGCTGTATCCGCCGTGTCGGGACGCCAGACACCTGGGCAACTTCGGCGTCAAAGGTACTAAAGAGGAGCGGTTTGTAGAGGAAGATCAAGGCCACGCCGGCAAGAACACTGACCAGACCAATGATCACCAGGTCATGCGTTGCCACCCCTAAGACATTGCCGAAGAGCGTTGCCTCAAAGTCCCGCATGAACCGTCGCGTTCGACTCATGAGGGCGACACCGGCCGCAAAGCTGGCGGTGGTGATAATCCCGATGGCCGCATCGGCATTGATCTCACGCCTGGCAGCGACTTTGTCGATCAACAACACCGTCATAATCCCCCAGATTCCAGCGCCAATATAGACATTCAAGTTGAGAAGAGAACTGGTGACGGCGCCGCCAAACACCGCATGCGCCAGACCGTGGCCAATATAGCTCATCTGGCGCAGGACGATATAGACCCCGAGCCACCCGCACAGACTCCCAACGAGCAGGGCAACGACGAGACCGTGCCGAAAGAAATGGTATTGCAGCGGTTCAAAGAGGAGTTCCATCCGCAGCTTTCGGGTATGGCGCATGACGCGGGCTGCGCGCATGCGCATGACGGTGAACCAGCGAGCGATTGGCAATAAACGTCGTCTCCCCCTGCGTCATCACCGTCATGTCAGCATCGTAGGTTTGGCGCAAAATGGCAGGAGTCAGCACCGCAGTCGGGGGACCTTGCGCCACAATGCCGCGATTGAAGCAGATGACCCAGGGCACATGGCTAGCAATGGTATTCAGATCATGCGTGGTGAGCAGAATCGTCATGCCGTCACCGTTCAATTCGCGCAGCAGATGCAGAATCTCGTGCTGGGTCTTCATGTCCACGCCGGCTGTCGGTTCATCGAGGAGGAGGAGCTGGGGTTTCCCGATCAGGGCACGGGCGAGAAACACCCGCTGTTGTTGACCACCAGAGAGCTCGTTGATATGCCGTTTGGCATAGGCGGCCAGTCCCAAGCGTTGTAGCAAAACCGCGGTGTGCTGGCGGTCCTCTTTGCTCGCCCATGGCCACCAACTGGTCTGACGGTATCGCCCCATGCATACCACCTGTTCCACACTGACAGGAAAATGCCAGGAGATCCCCTCACGCTGCGGCACGTAGCCAATGGTGACGCGTTCTGCCAACCGCACTTCCCCCGCGGTACAGGGAAGCAACCCCAAAATGTTTTTCAACAGGGTGCTTTTTCCCCCTCCCGTAGGCCCGACAAGCGCCACGAACTGGCCTGGGGCAATCCTGAGGTCGAGATCTTGCCACAGGGGTTGCTGGTCGTAATGCATCGCGACGCGCTGTAATTCGCAAATGGCAGCCGGCATGGTCTATTCTTTCGTCTCCAGGAGGGTTGTTGTACAGGTCTCAAATAGGGCAGCATCGCCTCCCAGCGCTTGCAGCATGGTCGTCACATTGACAAGCATCATCCCCATATAGCTATGCTTTGCATCTCCAGGGGTTGCAGGCAGATCGTCATCCCGTAGGGCGTCCACATACTGCACACCCGTTTCCGCGGCAATTTTCTCCAATACCCGACTTGGAAAGACCTCTGATCCAAAGACTGCAGGGACTTGGGCCTGGCGAATCTGGTCGATGAGGCGCGCCACTTCTCGCGCCGAAGGCTCGGAGAAATTGGCTGGCTGCACCGCACCGAGCACCGTCATGCCGTAGCGGCGGGCAAAATACGGCCAGGAATCGTGGTAGGTGAGCAGCTTGCGCCGTGAGGCCGGAATGGTGGCAACTGCGGCGGTGATGCACTGGTCCAGCCGGGTGAGGTGACGCACATAGCGTTCGGTGTTCTTGGCATACGTGGCCGCTTGGGTTGGATCGAGGTGCGTCAATTGATCACGTATCAGGGTCACATAGCGTATGGCATGAGCGACATTAAGCCAGAGATGAGGATTGGGATGGCCGTACGCTTCTGGAAAACTTGCATCAAAGACCCAATTGTCTCGGCTGATCGTGTTGTCCCCGAGTTTGAGGATGGCGACATTGGGCTTGCCGCTACTGCGCGCCAGCTTTTCAATAGGAATCTCCAGATGCAGCCCGTTGAGAATGACCACATCAGCCTCGGCGAGATAACGAACATCGCCAGGTGTCGGGTGGAACGTATGGGAGTTGACCCCTTCCGGGACGAGACCATGCAGCTCGATCGCCTCTCCTCCCACCTGCTTGGCCATGTCAGTCAGCGGCGCCACGGTGGTCACAACCCGCAAGGGAGTGGCCGCCAGACTCTGCACCAAGGTTATACTCAGCACCAAGCAGAAAAGATACATCATAAATATGAAATCATGACAAAATGTTATGCGATGTATGCCCGCTACTCTACCATAGACGATACAGAAAAACAACGTGCGACAGGCTTTCGCTAGGCGCATGCGGCTGCGAATGACACGATGGCCCGCACAAAGGCGACGGTTTTAATGTATCACAGGCGCCGTCGCTTTGTAGGACAGCCTTGGGGCAAGAACGGTGCCGCCATCAACGGTATGTAGGGGGACATGCCAGCGCACTGACTGGATGGCACACACGCCGGTATTGTCCTCGCGACAATAGTAGAAGGTCATGTCGATGTCGAGCGCTGCTTGGTGTATGCCTGCCACTGCCTGGAAGGGAATGGCCAGTGGCAACGGCGGCGCGATCGCCTGAAAACGGCGCTCCTGCTCGTTTATGATAATGCCTTCTCCTTGCACCTCCACACGATATGTGAGCGGCGCGCGCGGGTTCAGATGGTAGCCTGGGGGCAGATCAAGATGCACTGCCACCTCCCCGGCTTGTCCGGCCCTGACCTGCTGTGGTGCTACCTTGATGGTCTCGTCAGGGCTGAAGCTGGTACTGGTAAAACCTGCCACCGCGGCTGGGGCCGCCAGACCATGGAGACGCAACGTGCTCACCGCACCGGTGCCGAGATTGGCAACGCGGATGGCGTGGTTGTTGGTGTCGGCAATGTAGAGTTCATCGGCGGCGATACTTACCCCGCCAGGCTCGTAAAAGGTGGGGGTTGTACCATCACCATGGCCGGGTTGGCCCGTGCCAAGATAGGTCATCGAGGTTGCGGTTGCAGGATTGATCTTTTTGATTTTGTGGTTATAGGTATCGGCGACATAGAGAACACCGTCGTGATAGTCAAGGCCGAGGGGATGCTGCAAGCGCACGTTCCCTTTGCCCGTACCATCCCGGTCCCCGAACGCGAAGAGCCCAGCACCCACAATAGTGCGGACCGTACCCTCAGCACCAAGGTCAAGCACTCGGATGGCACTTGTTTCATTATCGGCGACGAAGAGACGGGCGCCATCGCTCGTAATGCCGCTGGGTCGAGCCATGGCAGCCTGCTGACGCGGGCCATCGACCATGCCCTCACGGCCGCTGCCGGCATAAGGCTGCACGTAACCCGTTTCCAGGTCCATCACCCACACCTGGTGTGGACCCGCCATGGCAATGAACAACTGCGTGCCAATCCCTTGCAGATCCCAGGGAGAGTTAAGAGAGACCTGGGTCCCAGTGCCAGGTACGTTCGATTGGCGCGCCTGCTCTCCGGTACCGGCAATCGTGGTGACGGTCTGGGCGATAAGATCGAGGCGGCGGATGAGATGATTCTCGGTATCGGCAACGTAGAGGACATGACCATCAAGCGTCATCCCCTGCGGATGGTTGAAGGTAGCAGTGAGAAAAGGACCGTCGGCTTGGCCAATGGCACCACTGCCAGCCACCGCGAGTACCTGGCCAGCGAAATCGGCAATGACGATGCGGTTGTGGTTCGAGTCGGCGATGAACAGACGCTGCGACGGCGCATGCGCATAGACTTTTCCCGGGAAGGAGAGCACGCCTTGGGCATAGGCGTCTCGTGCTTGCGCAGACGTTATCAGACCCAGCAGTATCACCACGCCCACGACAGGGCGAAGCAATGTGCCCCAGGGATGGAACATCTTCCACCTCCTCTCCCAGCGACCGTTGCTCTTCTCCAGCAGGCGCATCAACTCGTGCTCACGATGAAGGGTGACTCGGTCTTCGCTACCGGATCGAACTGTGACCGGCCAGTATAGTTCAGATGCTTGCCATAAACGTGGAACGATACGGTCACGGTGTCCGTCTCATTGGTCACACTATGAATCTCGTGCGGCAGAAAGGCGACGGTTTCTCCCTGAGTAAAGACTTTTTCGCCATTCCACACAACGTCCGCGTAGCCGGGCTGTGATCCGTCGTCTAAGCGCTTCCAGAAGGTGTTCTTCTCAGGGCCATCGACGCCAGCGACCACGGCCCACGTGCCGTGGTTATGAGGCGGCGCGCCGCGCCCCGGTAGCCAGGAGATAGCAAACACCACCAGGGTGTGGTCTTCCTCTTCGTGCAGGAGATGCACGCCAAAGCCTTGTGTGGGGTCGCAGGTATAGTGTTCTTTTTGCAGCCAATCTTTTTCTAAGGCAACCCGCTGCGCCAGAGGGCTGACGCGGGTGATAATGATTTGCGGGTCCTCCGTCTCGGCGGCAATAATGCGCAGGTCTTGGATAAAGTCAACCAGGGTGTAAGTGGTAATCGCCATCTGCATTCTCCTTCGTCGATGCGCAGCTTAAGCATGGGTACGGGGCACACAGGTATGGACGAGGCACGCAAGGGGAATGCGGAGATTACCTGCAATATGTGGAGCGTGGTATGCGCGTTCGGTGTGGATATCCAGGGGTAAGCAGGGTGTTGTGGAGAGGGGTTGAGCTGCTCGGGCTGCGGGTGCTACCCGCTCCCTACATCGGGCTAGCTGCGATCCTCTGGCCAGGGCTGGCGCGCCGCCTTTGCCATCGCCAGTGATAGGACCAAAATCCATGTAACCTAAACGCATAGCTGTGTCCTCCTTGTTTCCAAAGCCGTATGGATGGACTGGCTGACGCCAGTGCTAAAGTACCAATGCCAGTCATGCTGAATATAGGTCTCCAAACCTATTGCGTCAATACGAAAGCTTGTTCCCACCTGAGTCCGTGCAGTACTATTGTAAGTCGCAGAACGAAGACCGGTTCGTCCACTCTGGAGAAGGCAGCAAACGCGATGCACGCATTCGACCTCGTCGTTGCTGGAGGCGTGGGTATGGCATTGGGCGCGGTACTCGTCTGGTTGCTCAGCCGACCGCGCCGGGTCTTCTTACAGGAGCACGTCCTACGGACCGCTAGTGATCTCGAAGCGGCTCGCGTCATGCTGGCAGCGCAGCAGCAGACAGCCGCTGGCTTGCAGGCGCAGATTGCACGACTGGAGGTGACCCTCGCCCACGAAAGACAGGCTGCAGCGGACAAATTGGCCTTCCTTGACCGGGCCACTGCGGATCTCAGCCATACCTTTCAAGCCCTGTCAGCAGAATCCTTACAGCACAACGCGCAGGCGTTTCTCACCCTGGCTACCACGGTGCTGGAGAAATGGCAGACAGGGGCGCAGGGAGAGTTCGAGCGCAAGCGCGCTGCGGTCGAGAGTCTCATGGCGCCGGTGCAGGAATCTTTAGGGAGGGTTGATAGCCGTATCCAGGAGCTGGAACGCTCTCGACAGCAGGCTTACGGCAGTCTCATCGAGCAGGTGCGCGCGCTCGCCATGAGCCAAGAGCAGTTGCGCGCCGAGACTGGCAATCTCGTCAAGGCGCTACGGGTACCGATCGTACGTGGGCGTTGGGGAGAGATGCAACTGCGGCGGGTGACCGAGATTGCCGGCATGGTACCGTACTGTGATTTTGTCGAGCAAGTCTCGGTGCACGCGGAGCGCGGCACGCTGCGACCCGATCTCATTGTCAAGCTCCCTGGTGGGAAGAGCGTGGTGGTCGACGCCAAAACGCCTCTGCAGGCCTACCTTGAAGCGCTCGAAGCCGAAGATGAAGTGCAGCGCCGTACCCGCTTGCAGGACCATGCGCGTCAAGTCCGTATGCACATGGGGAAGTTAAGTGCCAAAGCCTATTGGGAACAATTTGAGGCGGCGCCCGAGTTTGCCGTGATGTTTCTGCCTGGCGAAAGCTTCTTTAGTGCTGCCCTGGAGCAGGATCCAGGTCTCATCGAGGCAGGCGTGGCGCAGCGTGTCATCTTGGCCACCCCCACCACCCTGATCGCCCTGCTGCGGGCCATCGCTTATGGCTGGCAACAGGAAAAGATTGCCGCAAGCGCGCAGGTGATCAGTAATCTTGGACGCGACTTGTATAGTCGCCTGTGCACCCTCGCCGAACACTTCGTTGGGCTGGGTAAGGGCCTGGACCGCGCGGTCGATGCCTATAACAAGGCGGTTGGCTCGCTTGAAGGGCGGGTCCTGATCGCTGCCCGCCGCTTCACCGAGCTGGGCACGGACACGGCTCAAGAAATCCCTTCTGTGATGCCTGTTGAGCGGACGACAAGGACGTTGCAGCCTCCGGAACACTATCGCCGTCCGGGAATGGAGACGGGCGATGGAAGGCGCTATCCATGACAGCAAACACCATGCCGCGTTTCGAGCCGATGACCGTGGGGATGCTTTTGGACGCCACGGTTCGCCTCTATGCACAAAATATCGCGTTGATGCTTGCCATTACCGCGTGTGCTTACCTGCCGTTTCTGGTTCTGTTACTCGTCGTTACCTTTATCACCGTTGTCTACGGCCAGAGTGTCGGAGCGCTCGTGGCGGTCGGCAACGTTCTCGCCTTCCTGCTCTGGTATCTGGTGGCGCAGCCGCTTTCCATTGGCGCTGTCACCTATGCCATAAGCGAACGGTATCTGCAGCGGCAGAGCTCGGTTGGAGCGGCACTGCACGCAGTCTGGAAGCGTTACGGCATGCTGCTGTGGGCGCAGAGCGTGGTGGGTATCATTGTTGCTTTTGGTTTCTTACTCCTCATCATCCCGGGCATTGTCTGGATGTTATCCTACGCTTTGGTGACGCCGGTGATTATGCTCGAATCCAGGTCGGCCAGAGACAGCCGTCAGCGTAGCTGGCATCTTGTCGCTGGCTATCGCACCAAGGTGCTGTGTATCATAGCCGTGGTGTGGCTGCTTACGCTCCTCGTTACCGGTGGTATCGGGGCGATCATGACGTTACTATGGGCCTCCGACTCCGTGTTTGGACACTTAACGAGCCAGCTGGTCAATCAGCTGGCCTCGTATGTCATCATTCCTGTCGCCGTCATTGCCAACGTTCTCTTGTACTATGACCTGCGCATGCGCAAGGAAGGTTTTGATCTGGAAATGTTGAGTCGCGCCTTGGCACAGAAGCAGGGGTAACGCGTGCATGCTACAAACCGGCCCGTCGTCCATCGTGCCCTCGCCACAAGAGATTCAGCACGTCACGCGTGAGGTGCTGAGTCGTCCCGAGTTTCAAACGTCCTCTGGGTGGGAGACGTGGATCAACACTGCTGCCGACTGGTTGGATGACGCCTTGCAAGCCCTTGCCCTGTGGTCGCAAACCCATCCCATCTGGCGCTGGGTGCTCTTTGCCCTGCTCAGTGTCCTTCTCGTCCTGGTTCTCGTCCATCTCGTGCGCTTGTTGCGTGCTGATCTCGCACCGGAGCGTCAGCGTGAACGGCGACGTTTTGCAGCCTTAGGCGGCGGTGAGAACACCCTGGAGGAGCCAAGCCCACCCTGGCAGCAGACGCTGCTCGAGGTGCGTCAAGCCCTTCACCAGGACGACGGTTATCGTGCCATCTGGCTCTTGCATCGATACTTTCTGGCGGTGCTTGACGACCGGGAAGTCCTCACCTTTAGTAGCTGGAAGACCAATGCCGACTATCTCCAGGAGTGTCCGCGTACCAGTTCCAGTTACCTGCTCTTGTCAGAGATGACCGCGGCATACGAGCGCATTGTCTACGCCCATCGGAGCGTGCCGCTCCACGCCATTGCCGCATTACTTGCCCGGGTTGAAGATGAGCAGAACAGCCATCGGTCGTAGATTGCGTGACGCCAACGTTCTCCTTGCCACCCTGAGCATCGGACTGTGCCTCGTGCTGCTTTACACCCTGACCACGCTCAGTGGCAAGGGCATGACGGACGTGCGCCGGCAACGTCCGTCGTCATTTTTCACGGACGCCACGGGAACACGTGCCATATACGTCATTCTGCAACAATTATTGCCTGCCGCCGCGCAGTGGCGACGTCCCCCTGCCCTGCTGCAGCCGCCCGATGCCCCAGAAGCCCCGACGACGCTGCTCGTCTTCGGCCCGCAGCAACCCCTGTCGGTTTCCTGGGCACAGGCTCTCGACGATTGGATGGCACGAGGCGGGCAGGTGGTTTTGGCCACCCACCACGACTGGCGTATCACTGCAGGGGCAGGTGAGGCAATGCCGCGTCCGTCTGGCCCTGGACAAGAACAAGCCTACTTGCAACGGCACGGCTTTACGATCGTGGCAGACGACGGTAGCGAAGAGCCGGGGGAGGCTGCAGGGCCATTGGTGCTCGGGCCGTATCGTCTAACCTGGGAAACTGACTCCCCAGCCCATGAGGCGCTCGTTAGCGTGGGTGAGCAGGTCTTGGTCGCGAGCAAGCACCTTGGCCAGGGACGTCTGGTCGTTGTGCCAGATGCACACGCTTTTGCCAATCAGCGCCTGCGTGACTCTCGCAACGCCGTGTGGCTGGTCACCCTGTGCGCTACCTGGGGCAATGGCCGGGTGTTGATCGACGAGTTTCACCACGGTTTTGGACACCGCCGGGGATTTTTCGTCCTGCTCGCTCAGTTTCTGCGGACGCCTTGGGGGTGGGTGATCCTGCAGGGTCTCCTGGCGGGCGGGCTCTACCTCTACGGTCCGTTGCGGCGATTTGGTCGGCCTGTGGAGTCACCGCCTCTGCCCCGGCGGAGCCTGCTCGACATGGCCGAAGCCCGTGGCGGTCTCTTCGCCGCGGCTCAGGCCAAGCAACTGGCGGTGGAATGTATGCATCAACACCTCGAGGCGCGCATCCGCAACAGTACTGGCGATGCGCTGCGATTGCATGCTATGGCGACGCGTGAGCGCCTGGCTAGCAAGGCACCGAAGCTTCTCCAGGATTTTGATCGCTACATGTCAGGCGTGCAGCAGACGCTGCGTGGCACGCCGATCTCGAACCGCGACTTTCTCCACCTTGGGCAACTCGCGACGCGTCTTGGTAAGGAGTTTCGAGCACCATGAATGACGGATCCCACGCTGAAGTGCTGGCCTTAGCAGACGCAATCCGCGGTGAGCTGTGCCGCGTCATTGAGGGACAAGAAGAAGCCTTGCAGCACTTATTGACTGCTCTCGTGGCGGGCGGCCATGTGCTCCTGGAAGGCGTGCCTGGCGTGGCCAAAACGCTGATCGTGCGGAGTTTATCCGCAGCCTTAGCGGTCTCCTTCTCTCGCATTCAATTTACGCCCGATTTGATGCCGTCGGATATCCTGGGGGTCAATGTGTTTGAGATGCCTACGACCACCTTCCGCTTTCGACCCGGTCCGCTCTTTGCCGATGTGGTCCTGGCAGACGAGATCAATCGCGCTCCAGCCAAGACCCAGGCAGCCCTTTTGGAAGCGATGCAGGAGCAGCGCGTCAGTATCGATGGAGAAACCCATCCCTTGTCAGCCCTCTTCATGGTGGTGGCGACCCAGAATCCTCTCGAGTATGAGGGGACGTACCCATTGCCAGAAGCACAGCTTGATCGTTTTCTCATGAAGATTCTGGTGGACTATCCGAGCGAGGCGGCGGAAAAGTCGATGCTGCTGAAGATGCACCAACTGGGAGAGCAGGCGCTCAGTCCGACGCACGCGATTCGGGCCATCGCCTCGTCTGAGGCCATCCTCAGTATGCGCCACCTGGCGCATCGCGCCGAGGTTGACCAGGCGGTGTTGGATTACATTGTGCGCCTTGTGCGTCAGTCGCGTACGCTGCCAAGCCTGAGCTTAGGAGCCAGTCCGCG
>Ga0081538_10006068_pt1 | contig 10735 bp, 11 predicted proteins | sample TabmetS5T2R1_FD_71022 | JGI IMG/M metagenome (GOLD analysis project Ga0081538, IMG submission 71022) | Tabebuia heterophylla rhizosphere microbial communities from the University of Puerto Rico - S5T2R1 | ecosystem: Host-associated > Plants > Roots > Rhizosphere ...
TTCCCTTCGCCTGCCACTTGAAGTGCTTGACGACGTTCGTGACGTATGCGAGGCGGCGGTCGATACCGGCCTCTTCGAGGGCCTTGTCGAAGAGGCCACCCGCCGGGCCGACGAAGGGCTTGCCGGCCAGATCCTCCTTGTCGCCGGGCTGCTCGCCGACGAAGACGATCTCCGCGTTGCGCGTCCCCTCGCCGAAGACCGTCTGGGTGCCGCTCTTCCACAGGTCGCAGGCCCGGCAGCCCGCGGCCGCTTCGCGGAGCCTCGGCAAGGTCGGCTTCTTCGGGACGAGCGGTGAGCCCGTTTCCGCCACGAGGTCATTCTCCCGCCGCCGCGCAAATGGCAAACTGCGCTTTCTCTGCAACTGTCGTCTCCGCTCGCTAGCCTGCGGCTTTCGTGTTCAAGGCGCTCGTGATCGGCCTTCTCCTGATCGCCGTCCTCGCCGGGGCGGGCGCGGCTGCACTCCAGCGGTACGACGCGGGTCGTGCCGACCTGATCGCCGAGGGCGTCACGATCGGCGGCGTCGACGTCGGCGGCCTCGAGGTGAACGAGGCCAGGGCCAGGCTGGATCGGAGAATCGTCGACTTGCTCCAACGACCGCTCCGGCTGGCCTACGGCAAGCGGCGGTTCCAGGTCGACGCGGGCCTCGTCGACGTCGAGGTGAACCCGGAGCCGGCGCTCGCGCAGGCACTCGCCGAAAGCCGCGAGGGGAACTTCCTCACGCGGTCGCTCCGCGATCTCAGGGGAGAGCAGATCGACGCCGACATACCGCTTCCGGTCGAGTACTCGGAGGAAGCGGTTGCACGGATCGTTGCCGGCGTCAGGCGCGCAGTTGACCAGCCCATGCGCAATGCCAAGAGCAGCGTGTCTCTGGTCGGCGTCGATATCGCTCCGTCCCAGGTGGGCACCTCGGTCCGCACGCACGCGCTCCGGCGGGCCATCGAGAGACGCCTTGTACGGCCTGGCGCCCGCAGGTCGGTCGCGGTACCGGTCCGGCGTCTGGCGCCCAAGGTGACGACGGCGGAGCTCGAGCGCCGGTTCCGGACGCTGATCACGGTCAGCCGAGGCGCGAGGGTTCTCCGCTGGTTCGTCGGGCGCGAGCTCGTCAAGGAGTACCGGGTCGGCATTGGCCAGGCGGGCTTCGAGACGCCCGCCGGCCTCTACAAGGTCGAGTCGAAGGCGGTCAATCCGTCCTGGTGGGTCCCCAACAAGGCCTGGGCCGGCGAGCTCGCCGGGAAGGTCATTCCCGGCGACGACCCGCGCAACCCCATCGAGGCCCGCTGGATGGGCTTCTACGACGGCGCCGGGATCCACGGGACGGCCGACGTCGCCTCCATCGGCACAGCCGCGTCCCACGGATGCGTCCGCATGACAATTCCGGACGTCGAGGACCTGTACGACCGCGTCCCCCTCGGGACCCCTCTCTACATCGCGTAGCCGGACCAGGTTTGAGCCGCCGGGAGGTCAGGTATCCTCCCCGCGAACAATGGACGGCGCGCCCTTCGGGTACCTGGATCCCGGATCCGGGAGCATGATCGTGCAGGCCGTGGTCGGCGGTGTCGCCGCAGCGGCGGTCGTCGGCAGGCTCTACTGGCGCCGCTTTCTCGAGCTGATCGGCGTCCGGAAGAAGGACGAGCCGCGGTAACCGCAGCGTCCGGCCTCCGACTCGAGCCAGGCTCGTTTCGGGACCCGGACAGCCGCGTGCTCTACGCAGGCGGCGCCGTCCTCAGGGGTCTCTCCGAGCGCGGCCTCGCTGACTGGGAGGCGCTGGCCGCCAGCGACCTCTTCGGGCGCGCGCTCGCGGACGGCTCCCTCGTCGCGACCGAGGTCGTCGACGGCGCGGCCGGGCTTCCCGCCGAGCTCGCAGGAGAGTTCGCCGCCGTCCTGCGCCACGAGCGGATCCCGCTCGTTTCCTACCCCTACGAGTGGACGTTCGGGATGCTCAAGGACGCCGCCCTTCTCCAGCTGGACCTGCTCATCGGCTCGCTCGACGAGGGCCTGACCCTCAAGGACGCGACGCCGTACAACGTGCAGTGGCGTGGGGCGCAGCCCGTGTTCGTCGACGTCGGCTCGTTCGAGCGCCTGCGGGAGGGCGAGCCGTGGGCCGGCTACCGGCAGTTCTGCATGCTCTACCTCTACCCGCTGATGCTCCAAGCCTGGAAGGACGTCCCCTTCCAGCCGTGGCTCCGTGGCTCGCTCGAGGGGATCGAGCCGGAAACGGCGCGGAGCCTGCTCTCCACGCGCGACCGCTTCCGCCGCGGCGTGCTCGGCCACGTCGTCCTGCACAGCCGTCTCGAGCGCCGCTACGGTGACCGCCGCCGCGACGTCAAGCGCGAGCTGCGGTCGGCGGGCTTCAACACCGGGCTGATTCGCGCGAACGCCGAGAGCCTGCGCCGGCTCGTCCGGCGGCTCGCCTGGGAGCCGGGTCGAACGGAGTGGTCGGGGTACGGGGAGGACAACCCCTACTCGGACGCGGATGCCGAGGCGAAGGAGGCGTTCGTTCGCGAGGCCACCGCCGGACGCCGCTGGGCGCTCGCCTGGGATCTCGGCTGCAACGACGGCCGTTACACGCGCGTGGCCGCCGACGCGTGCGACTACGTCGTCGCGGTCGATGCCGATTCCGCCGTGGCCGAGCTCCTCTACCGAAGGCTCAGGGACGAGGGCTCGCGCGGGATCCTGCCGCTCGCGATGGACGTTGCCGACCCCTCCCCAAACCTCGGCTGGCGCGGGCGCGAGCGCCTCGCGCTCGAGGAGCGCGGGCGGCCGGAGCTCGTCCTCTGCCTCGCCCTCGTCCATCACGTCGCCATCACCGCCAACGTGCCGCCGGCGAGCTTCCTCGAGTGGCTGGCCGGCCTAGGAACGGCGCTCGTGATCGAGTTTCCGACACGAGAAGACCCCATGGTGCAGCGGCTGCTCGCCGCCAAAGGGCCGAGGGCGAACCCGGACTACGAGACGGACGCCTTCGAGCGCGCGCTCGAGCGGCACTGGCGGGTCGAGCGCCGCGAGGCGCTGCCCTCGGGCACGAGGATCCTCTACCGTGCCGTTCCGGGCGCCTGAGCCGCCGGGCTCCTTTCTCCGCGCAGGGCTTCACCTAGCCGGGCTGTCCGCGTTCGCGGTCGCACAGCCACTCTTCGACCTCCTGTCGCGAAACGCGGAGTTCTTCGCCGTTCGCGGCTCGACCCGGTGGGAGATCGTCGTGTTCGCGCTGGGCGTCGCGCTCGTTCCGCCCCTGGTGCTGGTCGCCCTCGAGGCGCTTGCGGGCCTGATCGACCGCCGCGCCGCGACCGGGCTCCACCTGGTCTTCGTCGCCGGCCTGAGCGGGCTCTTCGTCCTGCAGGCCGTGCGTTCCGCCGAGGCCTCGACGGCGGCTCTCCTGGCCGGGTCGGCCGTGGCCGGGGCCGGCGTCGCGCTCCTCTACGCCAAGGCTCGGCCCGCCCGCATGCTCCTCACCGTCCTCGGCGCCGCGCCGGCTCTCTTCGTCGCCCTCTTCCTCCTCGCCTCGCCGGTCCAGCGCCTGGTCTTCGCCGCGACTCCGGAGCCGAGGCTCGCGAACGTTGCCGCCCGGTCGCCGGTCGTCATGGTCGTCTTCGACGAGCTGCCGACGATCTCCCTCATGGACCGGGCCGGCGCGATCGACGCCGTCCGCTACCCCAACATCGCGCGTCTGGCGCGAGATGCCACCTGGTACCGGAACGCGACGACGGTGCACGAATGGACGACCGCCGCCGTCCCGGCGATACTCACCGGCCGCCGGCCCAGGGAGGGATCGCTCCCGCTCTATCTCGACCATCCGGAGAACGTCTTCACGCTCCTGGGCGGCCGCTACCGGATGCGCGTCTTCGAGCCGCAGACGCACCTCTGCCCGCCGGAGCTCTGCGCCTCGCGGGCCAAGCCGTTCGTCGCGCGGGTCGGCTCCCTCCTCTCAGACCTCTCGGTCGTCTCCGGGCACCTCGTCCTCCCCGAGGATCTCGCCACGCGCCTGCCAAGCATCACCGGAGCGTGGCAGGACTTCGGGGCTGCGGACGAGCCGCGGGCGCTCCTCGAGGCGGGACCGTCAGGCCAGGGGGGCCGGCCGGCGGCCTATACGGCCCGCGACCTCGAGGTCGAGCGTTTCGTTCGGGCGCTGCGGCCCCAGGAACAGCCCTCGCTTTCGTTCCTGCACGTCTTGCTCCCACACCACCCCTGGGAGTACCTCCCCGACGGCCGCGTCTACGCGTCCAATCTGCCCACGCAGCCCGGGATGGTAGGCGAGCGCTGGGTGGGCGATCCCTACTTCGCCGAGCAGGCGTACCAGCGCCACTTGCTCCAGGTCGGCTACGTCGACACCGTGGTAGGCCGGATCCTCGACCGGCTGGAGGAGATCGGCGCCTACGACGAGTCCCTCGTCGTTGTGGTCGCCGACCACGGCCTCGCGTTCCAGCCGGGTGACGAGCGCAGGCGCGTGCATGCGGGAAACCTGGCCGAGATCGCCTTCGTCCCCCTCTTCGTCAAGGCGCCCGGGCAGCGCGAGGGCCGCGTCGAGGACGTCCACGTCGCGACGATCGACCTGCTCCCGACGATGGCCGAGCTGCTCGGTATCCGAATGCCGTGGCCCACCGACGGAGCTTCGGTTGCGCACGCCACAGGGATCGGCCGGCCGCAGGTCGTCGTGCAGAAGTCGAACGGCGAGACGGTCACGGCCCGGCTCGAGGATGCGCTTGCCCAGCGCGGGCGCGCGCTCGCTCGGCAGGTCGAGCTCTTCGGCGATCGCGCCCGGCCGCCCGGGCTCTACGCCCTCGGGCCGCACCCCGAGCTCGTGGGCCGCGACGTCGAAGCTCTCGACACCGAGCCTGCGGGGGACGAGAGCTTCGACCAGTACGGGTCGACCCGCTACGACCCCGAGGCACCCGTCGTGCCCACGCGCGTCGCCGGCGAGCTCGAAGGCGTCTCGGACGGCGAGGACGTGGCGGTGGCCGTGAACGGGCGCATAGGCGTGGTGACGACGACCTTCTCATACCAGGGCGCCACCCTCGTCTCGGCGCTCCTTCCGGTGAGCGCGTTCCGCCCCGGCGCGAACGACGTCCGGCTCTACGTGGTCCGCGAGGACGGCGGTGAGGTGCGCCTCCGACAAGTCGCCGGCGGACGCTGACCGCGCGGGCTAGCCCGGCGCTATCGTCAAACCGTGGACGACGTCAGGTCGTTTCTGGATGCTTCGCAGGCCTTCTTCGAGGCGCTGGCGGCCGTCGGATGGGGTGCCCTCGGTCTCGCGGTCGCGTTCCACATCCTGCGCCTCTTGCTTCGTGGAAGGGGCTGGCAGAACATTCTCCGCGCCTCGTATCCGGGCGCGCACATCGCCTACTGGCCAACCTTCGGCGCGTACGCGGCCGGTGTGGGAGTGAATGCCGTCGTGCCCGCGCGGGCGGGCGACGTCGTCAAGCTCTACCTCGCCAAGCATCGGGTGGTGAAGGAGTCCTCGTACCCGACGCTCGCCTCGACGCTCGTCGTCGAGACCCTCTTCGACTTCGTCTTCGCGACGGCTCTCTTCCTCTGGGCGCTCCAGGCGGGGCTCCTCCCCGGGACGCCCGACCTGCCTTCCCTTCGCGCATTCGACTGGTCGTTCGTCGTCGAGCATCCGCAGATCTCGGCATTTGTCGGCAGCGTGCTGCTCGGCGCAGCAATCCTGCTCGTGGCCTGGGCGAGCCGACAGGTCACGGCGTTCAAGGAGAAGGTGACCCGCGGGTTCGCGATCCTCGGCGACTGGCGAGCCTACCTGCAGCAGGTCGTCTCGTGGCAGGCGGCAAGCTGGGCTGCGCGCATCGCGTCGACCTTCTGCTTCCTCCGCGCCTTCCACGTCGACGCCACCGTGGAGACGACGATGGCCGTGCTCGTCGTCCAGGGACTCTCGACGATGCTCCCGTTCACGCCGGGCGGGGCCGGCACGCAGCAGGCCGTGGTCGTTTTCTCCCTCGGCGGGGCGGCCGCGCGCAGCACGGTCCTCGCCTTCGCCTTCGGCCAGCAGCTAGTCGTCACGATCGTCAACGTCGCACTCGGCGCGGGCGCACTTCTCGTCATGCTCCGTACGCTGCGCTGGCGCCGGCATGTTGCCGGCGTCGAGGACGAGATCGCGACCGCCGGCTCGGAGCCGGGGCCTAACGGCGAGCCAGCCGATGCACGGTCTCGATCAGCTCTTCCAGGGTGAACGGCTTCGCGATCGAGGCATCCCCGATGGTTGCCGCCAGCTCGCCGAGGCTGACGCTGCCGGATAGGAAGGCGATCGGCATGTCCGGATACCGCGCGCGGAGCCCGCGCGCCACCTCGATTCCGTCGTCCTCCCCCAGCCTGATGTCCAGGAGGACGACCGCGACGTCCCCTGACTCGAGCGCCCGCTCTAGCTCCTCGGCGGACTCGGCCTCGGCTACTCGATAGCCCTCGAACTCGAGGTTGACCCGGCAGAGAAGGCGCATGGAGTCGTCGTCATCGGCCACGACGACCAGGCGACGGTCGGCGCCCTTCATCGAGTGCCAAGTGTACGGAAGTATGATTCCGGGCGATGGAGCGGACGGTTCGGAGGGGCGAGCCCTACGCACAGGCCGTCACCGACCTGTGGGAGAGGATGGGCGCGGCTCTGATCCGGTTGGAGCGGATCGCAGAGGCACCGCCGAGCGCGCTGATCCCAGATGTCGTCGAGGAGCTCCACACGCTTCGCTACACCGTGCACAGCGGGGCCGAGCTCGCCGTTGGGATCGAGCCTCCGGCCGGCGCAGAGCCTCTCCACGAGGAGCTCGTTTCCTCGCTCGCCGAGGCGCGCGACGCCACTGCCGAGATCGCGTCCTTGCTCGACGAGGGCGACGTCGAGCTCGTCGACCCGCTTCTCCCGGAATGGCGTGGAGCTCTGTTCCGGGTCCGGCTGGCCCGCCTGCGGGCGCTCGAGGGGACGAAGATCGATCTCGGCTCGGACGGGTCCGTCGAGCCGGAGCGGAAGGCCCCGGCGCGCGAGCGCACGTCCGTTTCGGCGATCGTGGCCACCGTGCTCGTCGTCGGAGGAGCCTTCCTCTTTACCGCGGGGGCCGTCCTGGCCGCGTGGCCGGTGTGGGCCGCCGGGCTCGCGCTCTTCGCGGGCGGCTTCGTCCTCTACCGTCCCTAGACCCCCAGCCGGTTCAGGCGCTCGAGACCCCGATCGCTGCATCGAGGCGCGCGAGTGACTGCTCTCGCCCGAGAAGCTCGAGGCTCTCGAAGAGACCGGGCGACACCTTCGAGCCCGTGACGGCTAGGCGGATCGGCTGGAAAGCCTGGCGCGGCTTGAGCCCGAGACGTTCGCAAAGCGCCCGCAGGTCCTCCTCGATGCGCTCGCGAGAGAAGGGCTCCGTCCGCGCCAGCGCCTCCCGCGCCTCGCGGAGGACGGGGCCCGAGCCGTCGAGGAGGTCGGCCGCCGGCTGGACGTCCTCGAACAGGAAGCGGGCGAACTCGGGAAACTGGCCGAGCATCGAGATCTTCTCCTGGACGAGGGGAGCGGCCTTGCGGACGAGCTCGGGATCCCAGCCGTACCCCTGCTCTCGGAGATAGCCGGCGAGCGCCTCGGCGTACTCCTCCGGAGCGAGCGCCCGCAGGTAGACGCCGTTCATCCACTCGAGCTTCTCGTAGTCGAACGTGGCCGGGCTCGCTCCGATGCGGTCGAGCGTGAACCGCTCCACGAGCTCGTCCCGGGACATGATCGTCGTCCGGTCGTCGTAGCTCCAGCCGAGCAGCGCGAGGTAGTTCATGAGCGCGGGCGCGACGTACCCGGCCTCGCGGAATTCCTCGACGGACACGGCTCCGTGCCGCTTGGAGAGCTTGCGCCCGTCGATCCCGAAGACGTTCGGGACGTGGGCGTAATGGGGCAGGTCCGCCTCGAGCGCCTCGAGCAGCAGAATCTGCTTCGGCGTGTTCGAGACATGGTCCTCGCCGCGGACGACGTGCGTGATGCCCGAGTCGGCGTCGTCTACGGGGGCAGCGAAGTTGTACGTCGGCGTGCGGTCGCTCCGGAGGAGGACGAAGTCTTCGACGCTCTCGTTTGCGACGTCGATCCGCCCCTTGACGAGGTCGTCCCAGCCCGTCGTTCCCTCGTCCGGAGCCCGCAGGCGGATCGCGCCCCCGTCCTCGTAGGCCTCCCCCGCCGCGACGAGAGCGTCGGCGACCTCCCGGTGGCGCTCGAGGCGGTCGAGCTGGAAGGCAATCTCGCCGTCCCAGTCGAGCCCGAGCCACCGGAGCGAGCGCTGGATCTGCTCGACGGACTCGGCCACCTCACGGCTCGCGTCCGTGTTCTCGATGCGCACGAGGAACTCCCCGGCCAGGTGCCGGGCGAAGAGCCAGTTGAAGAGAGCGGTGCGGACGCCGCCGATGTGGAGGAACCCCGTCGGGCTGGGCGCGAAGCGAACGCGGACGGGCACCCGGCTATGGTAGTCGCGTGCTGGCCGGAGCCCACGTTTCGACGTCAGGAGGGATCCACACGTCGCTCGACCGGGCGGAGGACCTGGGCGCCGATGCCGTGCAGATCTTCACGCAGAGCCCGCGCGCTTGGCGGCCGACCAACCACGACCCCGCCAACTTCGACCGCTTCAAGGAGCGGCGCTCCGAGACTGGGGTCGGTGCGGTCTTCTGCCATGCGGTCTACCTGATCAACCTCGCCGCTCCCGACGACACGGTCTACGAGAAGTCCCGCGCCGCGCTCGCGAACACGCTCGACGTGGCGTCCGCGATCGACGCGGACGGCGTCGTCGTCCACGTCGGGTCGCACCTCGGCGCGGGGCTCGAGGGCGGCCTCGAGCGCGCCCTTCCTGCGCTCGAGGCCGCCCTCGAACACAGCTCGGAGGTCACCCACCTCCTGCTCGAGGACTCCGCCGGGACGGGCGGCACGATCGGCCGGTCGGTAGACGAGCTCGCGCTGCTCTTCGAACGGCTCGAGCATGACCCGCGGCTCGGGCTCTGCCTCGACTCCTGCCACCTCTGGGCCTCGGGCACCGACGTGACCGATCGCAAGGCGCTCGACGCGCTGCTCGAGGACGTGGATGCGCGCATCGGCCTCGACCGCCTTCGCTGCGTCCACGTGAACGACTCCGAGGCGGGGCTCGGCTCGAACCGGGACCGGCACGCCAACGTCGGTGAGGGCGAGATCGGCGAGGAGCTGGGTGTCTTCCTCTCCCACCCCCGCCTGGAGGGGCTCCCGATGATCCTGGAGGTCCCCGGCCCCGACGGGCACGGGCCGGACGCCCGCGAGGTGCGAAAGCTGCGCGAGCTTCACGCGCGCTGGACCCGGGAAGCTAAACGGCGTCGGTCTGGTCGACGACCCGGAAGGACGGCTTCCCGCGGGGGAGCTCGGAGAACTCGGGGTTGACGCAGCCGATCTCATCGGCTCGGTTCTCGTAGCAGCCCACGACCTCGGCCTTGCACATGGGCAGCGGCTGGCGGACGGCGCGCACCGCTCCGAAGCCGCCCTTGTGGCCCTGCGCCTCACCGAGCAGCTCGAGGTCGATCTCGACCTCGTACACCTTCTGCATGCAGCCGATGTAGGTTCGGCCGTGCTCCTCGTACGCGTAGAGAAACGGGCAGGAATGCTCGACGCACGCACCCGGGTACACGACCTTGTCGCAATGGACGCGGCAGCGGCGGCACTGAGTCTCCTCCTGGGGCCGCAGGGGGAGCTCGGTTGTGATCAGCTTCAGACGCTGCACGCTGGTGGATTCTCGTCCGCGTATCGGCCGTCCGCAAGACTTGACAAAGGCCCCAAGCGGGTGTAGCGCGGCGGTCGCTTCAGAGCTCTCCCGTCAGTCGCCGGACGACGTTGAGGACGTCCATCTGGGTGAAGGCCTCGAAGTCGGGCTCCAGCCCGCGCTCGTCCTCGTCGGCGCGGAACCAGAGCGCGAGCACCGTCGTCATGCCGAGCTCCTTCGCACCGCGGATGTCCTCGTAGCGCCGGTCGCCCACGAAGAGCGCGCGCTCGGGCTCGACCTCGAGCGCGTCGAGCGCGGCCCTGAAGATGGTCGGGTGGGGCTTGCGCTTGCCGACCTCCGACGAGAAGACTGCCGCGTCGAGGCGCTCGGCCAGGCCCATGCGGGCAAGGTCCTCGCGCAGCAGCCAGCCGGGGTCGAAGACGTTCGAGACGAGGCCGAGCTTGAGGCCGCGGGCGCGGAGGGAGTCGAGCAGCGCGTGGGTGTGCGCTCCGGGAAGCCGAGCCGGTTCCCAGGCGGCGTGCTCCGCTTCGAGAAAGCGGTCGAGCTCTTCGTCGTCGATCTCGACTCCGAAGCTGCCCAGGAGGTCGCGCACCATCCCCGGGTACTCGATCTCCTCGACCGAGCCTGGCACCCACAGGAGAGGCAGGTACTGCTCGCGGAAGCGCGCTGCGCTTTGGTCGTGGCCGGGGAGGCCGTCGTGGCCCTCGAGGGTCGCCAGGCCGGCCTCCCAGCCCGCTTCGAGGAGCGACTCGTCGTACGCGAAGTGGAAGAGCGTGTCGCCCCAGTCGAAGAGAACTGCATCGAGCATCCGGCTCACCCTACTTAGTAGTGTCCGCGCGGCTTGGTCAGGAAGATCCTCTACGCCCTCCTCGCCCTCGGCCCGGCCACCGTGCTCGTCGACCGGCTCACGGACGTCGGCGACATCGGGCTCTTCGTCCTCGCGGCGGTCTCGCTCATCCCGCTCGCGTGGCTCATCGGCGACGCGACCGAGAAGGCCGCGCATCACACGGGGCCGGGCATCGGCGGCTTCCTCAACGCGACGTTCGGGAACG